>VYLF01000433.1_pt1 | contig 13575 bp, 12 predicted proteins | sample 5114371 | NCBI WGS metagenome assembly VYLF01 (sample SAMN12291773, study PRJNA351875) | freshwater metagenome | isolation source: freshwater lake | place: USA: Michigan, Kent Lake | collected 2013-08-15 | reverse complement strand
CTCAAAAGCTTATCAAGCGCGGGCACTCAGTGACGATGGTTTGTGCAAGCTATGGTGCTGCAAAAACGGGCATTGACGGGCCGTTTCATCGCGGTCGACGTGAAGGTACAGTCGATGGTATCAGAGTTATCGAGTTGGAACTCCCAATATCGAATCGCGATAATCTTCTAAAGCGTACTTGGACTTTTCTCAAATACTCACTTCGAAGCTCGTGGATTGCTTTGTTTACCAAATGCGATTTAGTGTTTGCGACGTCCACTCCACTTACCGCGGCTATTCCAGGTCTGATTGCTAGTTGGCTTCGTTGGAGACCCTTTGTTTTTGAAGTTCGAGATCTATGGCCAGAGTTACCAAAAGCAATGGGGGTCATAAAGAATCCAATCATTCTTCTTCTTATGGCCATTCTAGAGAAGCTAGCTTATCGTTCCTCCATCCGTTGCATTGGACTTGCTCCGGGAATCGTGGACGGCATTGCCAAACATATTTCCCGCGATCGTATCGAATTGATACCTAATGGGTGCGACCTGGATCTATTTGACCCAAAATTGGTCGTACCATGGCGTCCGGATGAATTCAGTAGTGACGATTTCGTAGCTGTTTTCGCAGGAACACATGGGACAGCAAATGGTCTTGATGCTGTCCTGGATGCCGCGAAAGTCTTAAAGGGTAAAGGACGAAAGAACATCAAGCTCTTATTAGTCGGAGACGGTAAGAACAAGGATGCGTTGGTGGAACGCGCAAAGGTAGAAGAGCTTAGCAACGTGGTTTTTTTGGGTAGTGTTCGTAAGGATCTTGTGCCAGGGTTGCTAAGGGGTGCCAATGTAGGTATGCAAATTCTGGCTAATGTACCTGCGTTCTATTATGGCACGTCGCCCAATAAATTTTTCGATTATCTGTCGGCCGGGTTGCCCGTTCTGAACAACTATCCTGGCTGGGTCGCGGACATGGTCGTTGAGAATGATTGCGGAAAAGCTGTGCCGCCCGAAGATCCCGATTCCTTCGCTGATGCTCTTTGCTGGCTTGCGGATCATCGCGATCGAACACAGGGAATGGGAATCGCAGCACGATCTCTGGCGATCAGGGAATTCGATCGCGATAAGCTATCCGACAAGTTCGTTGATACGTTGGAAACAGCGATTTCAGTTCATTAGTCGATTGATTCGAGAATTTAGGAATCGATTGACTGGATTGTACCAAGCCAACTTTCTTTCTGCATGCTTGGTTGCCACGCGGGTTGTAGCTGACAAGAATTAATCAAATTGAATCCTCTACGAAAAGCCTATTGGATTGCAAAAGGTGTTGGCTGGGACAACATTCCTCGTCGGCTTTACCAATCCTTCTCTATTCGTACGGGCAAGCTGAGCCGATCGCAGAATCCGAGCTTGTTTCGTCCCGAACTTTGCCCGCTATACACAACTTCTTCCTTCGATCGACTATCACAATGGAAGCTTCGATCGCAACGCTTTTTCAAGACACCATCCCGGACCGAGCTAAGAAAGATCGTGCCCCCAACAACTTGGGACGAACAAGTTGTTGCGCCGATAAACGACGCATTTAAAGGTGACTATCCGATGTTTAGTCGCTGGTCGTCTCCGCTCGGGTGGCCACCTAATTTTAACCATGATGCAACGAATAAGCTCGATTGGCCAGTCGGCCCGATTTGGACCAAAACGACGAAATCAGGTGGGAGCTTTGATGATATAAAACTGGTTTGGGAGCCTTCTCGATTAACATTTCTTTATCATTTGGCGCGTGCATACCGATACGATGGCAACGAGGTTTATGCCGAATCGATCTGGAATTGTATTGAAAGCTGGATCAAACAGAATCCAGTGAATCAAACCGTTGCATGGGGATGCGGACAAGAAGTCGCCTTTAGGTTGATGGCAATCTTGTTCAGCGTATTCTGTGTTCTCGACAGTCCTTCCACTGATGCAAATCGGCTAGCTCAAATTGACACGCTAGCATGGCAGTCTGGGCATCGAATCGCAAGTAACATTAATTACGCTATCAGCCAGGAAAACAATCATGCCCTAAGCGAAGCCCTTGGCCTGTGGACATTAGGGATACTCTTTCCTGAATTACCTGATTCTTCAACGTGGTTGTCTCAAGGAAAATCGATTTTAGAGAATGAGATTAAGCGTCAGGTTTACGATGATGGTGCATACGTTCAACATTCAATGTCTTACCATCGTGTTATGCTCGACGACATGCTGTGGGCGATTCAATTGGGCGATCTCAACGACATGGCGTTTTCGTCATCGACAATCGAAAGGGTTAAAAAGGCGGTACAATGGTTAGATGAGTTTGTCGATGAGGAAACAGGACGAGTACCAAACCTGGGAGCAAATGATGGAGCAAACATTCTTCCCCTTTCGTGTAGCGACTATCTAGATTATCGACCTGTTATCGTCACCGCCTCGGTTCTGTTAGACTTGCCGATACGGGAACGTGACTATAGTTTGGCGCTTGAGAAAGCAAGTTGGTTCAAAGGCTGCATTTGTTCTCCCCGGATCAAAAACAGTTTTTCATTTGGCGATTCCTGGGACTCCCCGGTTGGAGGCTATGCTATTCTTCGTCATTCGAAAGGATATCTGCTTTTAAAAGGCGGACAATATCGCGACCGACCTGGACAATGCGATGCACAGCATGTCGATGTGTGGCACCGCAATGACAACATTCTCCGTGACGGTGGTAGCTTTCAATACTATCATCGTGATATGAGCCTAAAGAGTCTGTTTTATTCCGTTAAATCACACAATACATTTCAGGTAAACGAGCAAGAACAGATGGAGAAAGGGCCAAACTTTCTTTGGTTTAATTGGCCGACGGTGATGGATCGTCGAATGTCGGATACAGAATTAGATTCAATGATCCGCTTCAATACTCCATTTCCCTACTCTCATAGACGAAGAGTGGTTCACAACTCCTGGGGATATACGATCGAGGATTCACTTGTATCACTCTCCAGGAGTGATCACATATCTAGTTGCGTTTGTCGTTGGCGTCTCAGTCCACGGTTGCAATGGTCTCTGTTGGATTCGGAAGTTGTAGGAACCATCGAAGATCAGAAAGTGTGTAGAATCAAATTTAGCAGCAAGTCACCCGTGTCAAGTCTTCTTGCCGAAGGTTGGGAATCGCTTTACTATGGTGAGAAGTCCAAGTTGCCTGTTGTTGAAGTCGCTGTGAGCGGCAATGATTTGCATACAGAAATCGAGTTATTCGATGAATGAACGATCAAACACGATTCTTAAGATTGTCAACGAGGTTCTTGAGGAATCTGGCCGTTCTCCCGTGTGCGAACTTCTTGATACACAACATTTGAAAGTAGATCTTGACTTCGATTCCCTCGATTTGGCGGTGCTTACTGTCAAGATCGAAGCGGAAACGGGAATCGATGTTTTTGCGGACGGGATCGTCGAGACCGTTGGACAGATCTGTGCAAAACTGGAACGCTAATCATCCCTTTCTTGTGGACTCGAAATCCGTATCTACCGCCACCATTACGTACGGGCAGCTATTCAGGGATTTGGACTCATTCGTTAATGATCATGACTCGTTGCAGTTATTCGATCCTTCCAAGCGACAACGCCTTTCTGATGCTACCTTGTATGGTTACTTGATTCGACTCTTTGCAGCGATCAGCAAAGGTGAATCGCTCACTCTCAATGATCTTAGTCCACTCGATATTCGCAACGATAGCACAAACAACAACGTCACAAGATCATCGGGCCCGCAATCCTCGGAAGAGCAATCTGCACAACTTCTGCCTGACCGTATCGCAAATCTGACAGATCGAATTCTAAAATCGAAGAGTCGCATCACGCTATTCACGTCCGGCACCACCGGAACTCCTAAACCAATTCATCAGACGGTAGCAAATCTTACCAGAACTGTTCAGATCTCCGATAAACACCACGAGGATGTTTGGGGACTTGCCTACCAGCCTACCAAAATCGCTGCCTTGCAAGTTCTCCTGCAAGCAATATGCAATGGAAACACTATCGTTAACTTGTTTGGTCTACCAATCGTGGAGACTCGTGAGCAGATTCGCGCATGTCGTATCTCGCACTTGAGTGCGACGCCGACCTACCTTCGCCTTATCGCCGCAGATAGCTGTCCATTTCCTATGGTCCGTGCCGTAACTGTCGGCGGAGAAGTGTGCGATGCCGGATTGCTCTCAAAATTGAAAACCCTTTTTCCCAACGCGAGATTTCGAAACGTATATGCATCGAGTGAAATGGGGACTCTTTTGCACTCATCAGACGATTGCTTTGTTGTACCCGATTCGATCCGTAATTCTGTTCTCATACGTGACGGCAGGTTGTGGATTCACCAAAGTCTCATCGCTGAAAATCTCCAAGACCATTGCATTGATGGATTCTGGGATAGTGGAGACGAGGTTCAAATCGTTGATGAAAATCCTCTTCGACTAAAGGTTTCAGGGCGTCGCACTGATTGGATAAACGTTGGTGGCACAAAGGTAAATCCTCATGACGTCGAAATGTTACTTCGAGCGATACCTGGAGTTATCGACGCGAGAGTCTTTGGCATTGCAAATTCGGTAACCGGTCAGTTGGTGGCTGCTGAGTTGTCGAAAGATGGCTCAACAGAACTTGATGTGGGGACTATACGAAAGCGTATGCAGGAGGTACTACCGGCCGTTGCAGTACCTCGAGTTATTACCTTGCGGGATGCAAATAGAGCTACCGACACTTTAAAAAAGGAACGGCTTCAGTGAATATCCTATTGACCGGAGGCTCCCGCGGACTTGGTAAAGTGATAGCGGAATCACTACTTTGCAGAGGGGATTCGATTTGGATTATTGCCACAAACCCAAAGTCTCACGAGGGCTGGCCAAAAGATCTCGCAGATCGGGTGAATTGGGTTTATGCCGATCTCGGTGACCCCGAAAAGCTAAAGGATACACTTGCAACTTCGCTCGATCCAACGCGATTATCCTTCGACGGACTCGTTAACAATGCGGCGATTGCATACGACGATCTAGTGACCAATCTGAATGTCCCGGATCTTGAGCGGAGCTTTCGGGTAAACGTTTTCGCTCCAATGGAATTAAGTCGGTTTGCAATTCGGAACATGTTGTTACACCGAAAAAGCGGGGCGTTAGTCCACATCAGTTCAATTTGCAGTCGAACGGGATACAAGGGCCTCGCGATGTACGCCGCAACCAAAGGTGCCATCGAGTCCTTTTCGCGAGGATTGGCGAGAGAATGGGGTAGCAAAGGAATTCGTAGCAATTGCGTTTTGCCAGGTTTTATGGAAACCGATATGTCCTCGACACTATCTCAAGAGCAACGCGACAAAATTTATCGTCGATCTTCATTAGGGTGTCCCACTGATCCCAAAAGCGTAGCCGAAACGGTTTGCTATTTGTTAAGTGACGCTAGCCGGTCGGTAACAGGACAAGACTTTATTGTTGATTCTGGTAGTATGTAAAAGCCCTTTTCCTAGGTGACATCCAATTTCGCAGCGAGATGAATCCGAAAAGTAATGACATTCCCCGAGAGGCTCAAAGTCGAATCCTCATTAACACCCATCGAAGAACTCTCGCCCTCTCGCGCTCAAAATTGTAACCAAGAGCCAGGCACCATGAACCGAGAACCATTCTTCGCCTTCATTATCCCCAACTCCTTCGCGCTGCCCATATGGCCGTATTGATCATCTTTGGTAGTCGCACTGCATTAGAAGTAGCTGAGGCTGCTGAAAGCTGCGATAGCAATTCCTTTGACGACGTTCTCGTTCGCTTTTTTGCGGAACCCGAATTTTCCGATTCAATTGCCCCCGAACTCGAGTCCAAGTATTCGAAAGTCTACTTTCATGCTGGAGTTGCAGACGTTGCAGCAAAGCAAGAAATCGTTTCCGCCTGCGTCGCAAGAAATTGGATTCCGCATTCGATTCTTCATCCGACGGCCGTTGTTTCACGTGATGCAAAAATCGGCAAAGGTGTTTTCGTTGGTCCTCTAGCGGTCGTTTCTACTCAAGCTACCGTAGAAGATTATGCGATTATCCACATTCATGCTTCGATAGGCCATGATTCAATCGTAGGCGAATATACGTCGATCTTGCCGGGTGCTCGAGTTAGCGGAAACGTTCGCATTGGCAAACGAGTCCTGGTCGGTAGCAATGCTTTCTTAAACGCGGGTATTTCAATAGGAGATGATTCCCAAATCGATGCCTTGACTTATGTTGCCCGGAACTTGCTCCCATCGATGCTGTGCAGCGTTCGCATCGCTCGTCCGGTTCCTCGTTTGAAGAAAGAACAATAGGACGATGGATTTAGCGAAAGAGATTCTAGTTTGTGTTGAGCAAGCGATTGGCAAACCCAACAAAATGGTTTTGCTTCATCAGCCCTTTTTTCCACCAACGGCATCACAATATGTCGGAGAGTGTGTGGAGACGGGATGGGTTAGTTCTGCAGGTTCTTATGTAACGAAGTTTGAACAACTCTTAGCCAATGTAACGGGAGCTAAGCGAGCCATTGCCGTCGTTAATGGGACTGCCGCGTTAGAAATCTGTTTTCGGTTGGCGGGTGTGAAGGCTGGCGACGAAGTAATATGTCCATCGCTTACCTTCGTAGCGACGGCCAATGCCATCAGTCATTGTGGTGCAACTCCCCATTTTGTAGATGTTTCGACTGAGCGACTTTCGATCTGTCCTGAATCGCTCCGGTCGCATCTGAAGCGAATCGCAAAAGTTGATGAATCGGGACGGACATTAAATCGCGAGACTGGTCGGCCTATTTCTGCGTTATGTTTGATGCATTGCTTTGGGCACCCTGGTGAAATAGATCAACTAGCATCAATCTGCAACGAATTTAACTTGTTGTTTATTGAGGACGCTGCCGAATCTTTAGGATCCTATTACAAATCGAAACACACTGGACGTTTTAGTAAACTTGCAGCCATAAGCTTTAACGGGAATAAAATCGTAACGACAGGTGGAGGCGGAGCAATTCTCTGTGATGACGATCATCTTGCCGACTTAGCGAAACATGTAACATCGACTGCCAAGGTTCCGAGCGCATGGGAATTCCACCATGATCATATCGCATGGAACTTTCGTATGCCAAATCTCAATGCTGCACTGGGTGTGGCTCAGCTTGAAGTTCTTCGCGAAATACTTAAGTGTAAACGAGAACTAGCGAATCGTTATGCTTCTATATTTGCAGCACTTCCCGAGGTAGGCTTCGTTGCCGAGCCTTCGGACAGCGTGAGCAACTATTGGTTGAATGCGATACGGTTGCCAGGCAAGTCGTTGGAGATTCGCAATTCAGTCTTGAAGATCTTGAATGATGCGGGATTTCAAAGTCGTCCTATTTGGGAACCGATGCATCAATTACCAATCTATGCCCATTGCCCGAGGTCCGATTTACGTCGCACTGAAGCATTAAAGTGTGAGATAATAAATCTGCCTAGCTCTGCTTTTCTCGGTAAACCGTAACTAGGTACGTGCTAACGATGCCTTTTTACAAGAGTCGTATGGTATTGGAAATACGTCGCTCTGCGAGCGTCTACTACATCTTCGAATCTTCTCCTGTTGAAAGTTTTTTATGCGGCCTGTCGCGGTAATCGGGTTCGGAGGACACGCGAAAGTGGTGTCCTCAGCGCTGAGAGCTTTAGGACAAAACATCGTTGCTTATACTTGTTTGGACCCATCTGTAGAGGATGTGCGGCTTGTGAGGGGAGAAGTCCTAACAGATGACTCGCTTGTGGCGAAATACTCGCCAGATCAAATCAACATCGTATTAGGCTTAGGATCTGTCACGCCGAACCTCGATGATTCACTTCTACGTCGGGTCGTAGGGTACTACACAGGTAGAGGTTATCAAATCGTAGGATTCGTTCATCCTTTTGCTTGGGTTGCGTCCGAATCGTATATACACCCCTCTGCTCAAATCAACGCCGGGGCTGTCATTCAACCAGGAACGAAGATCGATCCTTTCGTTATTGTGAATACTAAGGCGTCAATTGATCATGATTGTCACATTGGCGAAGGTAGTCACGTCGCACCTGGAGTTACCATATCGGGAAACGTTAAGATCGGTAAAGGATGTCATCTTGGAACTGGGTGTACAGTCATTCAAGGAATAAAAATAGGTGATGGAGCGATGATCGCTGCTGGCGCTGTTTTAACGCGAGACGTTCCGAATGGCGTTTGGGTAAAAGGGGTTCCTGCAAAACCATTTAAATAACCAATGTTCAATATTTACTGGAAAGCGTTGCGAAATGGATAACGTCCTCTATCAAATCGGCAGGCAGGAGCCTCTGTTTCAAGAGGATCTAAAATCGGTCGATTCCGAATTCAGTCGCGAAATTGAAAATAGTCGATTTCTTGTTGTAGGTGGGGCTGGCTCCATCGGTGGAGCAGTCGTTCGAGAACTCTTTGCACGCAACCCAAAGGCGCTGCATGTGATCGATACCTCAGAAAACAACTTGGCGGAACTTGTTCGAGATGTTCGGTCGTCGATGGGTTACATCCAAGGCGAATTCCATGCGTATTGTTTTGATGGTCTCGGGCCTGAGTTCGAATCTTTTGCCCATAACAGCCTAAATGCTGGGCTAGGCTACGATTACGTTTTAAATTTCTCAGCGTTGAAGCACGTAAGGAGTGAGAAGGATCCGTATACGTTGATGAGACTATTGGACGTAAACGTTTTTCTTACCAAACGATTGCTTCGGTTTGCTCGCGACTGTCGTGCAAAGAAGTTCTTTTGCGTTTCGACGGATAAGGCCGCCAATCCCGTCAACATGATGGGCGGTTCTAAGCGCATTATGGAAATGTTTTTAATCGGTAACGAAGATTCAACGGCTGTCTCAACGGCTCGTTTTGCCAATGTTGCTTTCTCCGATGGGTCGCTACCTCACTCTTGGACCCAACGTATTCAAAAGCTTCAACCTTTGGCAGCTCCCAACGACGTTCGAAGGTATTTCGTAACAGCACAAGAGAGCGCGATTTTATGCTTGTTCTCTATTCTTCAAGGGAACGATCGAGAAATCTATTTTCCTAAGTTAAGCCCTCGATTGCACCTGGTCACCTTTTCCAGCATGGCTGTTAAGTTCCTCGAATCCTTGGGATACGAGGCGGTTGAATGCCATTCAGAGGAGGAAGCTCGTGGCCGCGTTAAAGAACTCGTTACTCAAAGAAAATGGCCTTGCTACTTTTTTGCGAGCGACACAACGGGTGAGAAGGACTTCGAAGAATTCTATACGTCCAGTGAGTCCGTAGATTGGGATCGTTACTCGGAAATTGGGGTAGTGAAAAATGAACTTGTTGTCGACCGAGATAAGTTATTGGATTTCGAACGGACCGTACAGAGCATGAGGCTTAGCCATTCATGGTCGAAAGAGGACTTGCTCGCGGCATTCTCGAGTTTACTGCCCAATTTCGCACATAAAGAAACTGGGAAAACGCTGGATAATCGCATGTAGGGCAGACAAAGAAAAAATGAAAAGACTCTTTGATTTATTCGTATCTGGCTGTGTGTTATTGCTTCTGTCGCCAGTCCTAATCGTTGTCATCGTTATACTTAAGTTGACTGGTGAACGGGAAGCATTTTACTTTCAAGAACGAGTTGGCCACCTAGGGAAGACCATTAAAGTAACCAAGTTCGTGACGATGGTGAAAAACAGTCCGAATATAGGAACTGAGGACATCACGCTACGAAACGACCCTCGCGTACTACCCGTTGGTAAGTTTCTGCGTAAGTCGAAACTCAATGAAGTGCCTCAATTGATCGACGTGTTTTTGGGGAAAATGTCCCTAGTAGGTTGGCGACCTTTGATGCCCAAGGGCTTTGCTGATTACCCTCAGCACGTGCGAGAAACCATTGTACACGTCAAACCAGGTCTGACTGGAATTGGTTCCATTGTGTTTCGAGATGAAGAATCGATTGTCACATTGGCACAAAAAGAAGGTCGAGATGTCAGGCAGTGTTATCGTCAGGATATCATGCCTTTCAAAGGTGAACTCGAGTGCTGGTACGTAGAAAACCAATCGTTCATCACTGATTTAAAGATTCTGTTTGCAACTGCTTTAGCGGTCCTGATGCCTGGTTGGCGTGGATTTTGGGGTTGGTTTCCAGGCTTACCGAAGCCTGAATCACCAATATTGAAAGAAGTATTCGGAATCTAACATTCCCGTTCTCACCATGGCGACGAGACCATCCAAGGTAGTGGACGAGGCTACGAGGCCATTCACAGTAGTGGACGAGGCCACGAGGCCCTCCGCTCAAGCACGATTCTAAACACATTCCTAACCGCAACTCGAATAGCACACGGCCTTTCCGCCGCCCTGACTTATGGCAAATCAGAAAGACCTAGAGAAAACGAAAGCAGACTGAGCTCAAACGCATTTGGGTTCGAACCTCGATTTCGAGACGCATGTGGCCGGTTGGCGGCGGGCTAGTTTCGGGTTGCAATATTGAACGAACGACAGAATTTGAGTTTATTTTCGGTAAGTTGCCATTCAGAATACAATTGGTTAGTGGTGTTGCAGATAGAATCAAATTGCGTTTGGGTGCACGGAAGAAATACGCTTTCAAAGAATGAATCATGAGTGTAGTTGAGACGAAGACTAAGCCAGCGTCGATCAGTTTGGGAAACTTGTCATTGCTCGATGCTGCGTTTGGGGTTCTTCTGCTGAGCCTCGCGCCCATGATCTGGATTCAGTGCAATTCGATCTGGAGTCGGCCGCACCTGCAATTCTTTCCGATGGCTTGGGTTGGGTTTATATACTTCTTTGTGCAGCGCAGCGGTGGTCTCAAGACGGCCGAGTCGAAGCCTCGGTTGGTAATTGCATCTGGGCTGGTACTAACTGCTTTCGTCGCTTCTATCGAAGCGGTTTTGATTTCATCTCCTTGGCTTTCTTATGTAGCTGGCGTATTGATCGTTGTGGCATGGATGTATGCCAGAGCTGGTAACATGACTTGGCAGTCGGCATTGGCTATATCAAGTCTGCTTTGGATTACGGTGCCTTTGCCAGCTGGCTATGACAAAAAAATGATCCAGTATTTGCAGTCGCAGTCGAGCTTTGCTGCGAGCTCCGTTATTGATGTCCTGGGGATCCCGCACCTTAGGGAAGGAAACGTTCTGCAACTGTTGGATAAGCGTTTGTTTGTAGATGAGGCATGTAGCGGTGTCGATAGTCTCTATGCACTGATGGCGATCTCGTTGACGCTCGTGCTTTTGATGAGGCAAAAGCTTGGTGTAGCTCTTTGTGCACTTAGCATGGTTATCGTTTGGGCTTCATGTGGCAACATCCTTAGACTCGTCTGTATCGTCTTGGGGCTAAAGTGGTTTAACTTGGATTTGTCAGACGGGATTCCTCACACAATCCTTGGGCTGTTCGTGTTTCTCATTGCATTTGGTTGCGACTACGCGTTTATCAAGTTCTTGGGGTATTTGACCGCTCCTGTAAGTGTAAAGAACGATGTCAAAAAAGAACCGCTGGAGTCGGTCAAGGTGTTAAGTAGTGCCAAGGTTTCGAATGGTTTTCCATTTGGAAGGCTATCTAAGGCTTTTTCCGTTTTGATTATGGTTTGCTTTCTTGGAGTCGGCGCTTACTCAACGAGAGTATTGAGTCGAGGAACGATTTTTCGCTTCCCTGAATTTACGGAAAGCTCGCTTAGTCGGCTTAAGACGGATCTCGTGCTCCCCGATAAAATTGAGAGCTGGCGGCTAGTAAAACGTGAAGATGTCGAAAGGGCCAAAGACAACGTGATGGGCCAATTTTCAGAAGTTTGGCTCTACGATGCTGGTTCAAAGCTAGGTACGGTATCGGTCGATTTTCCGTTTCGAGGGTTTCACCTGTTGGATATTTGCTACGAAGGTGCAGGATGGAAGCAAGTCGAGAATAGAGATAGTATTGATTCCAGTTTAGGAGAATCTTCCATAACAAGTGCAGAGCCTGCACAAGTTCATTTCTTGGATCTTTCGAAAGACACAGGCGAGTTTGCATACGTGGCGTTTACCCAATTTCAACTCGATGGAACTCCGGTCAGAAGCAAAGCTGCGGGGCGCGGCCTGGAACGTTTTGAGCAGACCTTTTTGGAGCCAGTTACCTACCAAATTCAGGCTATCATCACTTCAAAGACTCCCATATCCAACGAACAAAAGAAAGAAGTCGAAATGAATCTTTTGACTGCCGCGGCCCTGATTCGTCCTCATTTCGTTCGACTTGAAGCAAAAGAGTAGTCTTTAGTGACGGCACTGCTCGTTCGCCATACGCCGATGCGAGATGGGGACATCACACGTAAATGTATGCTGAGCAAGTAAACAGGTCGCAAGTCGAATGACTATCATGAAGCATTCGTAATCTGATCGCAAAGCCACCGAGCACTAATCGAATGCGACGGATCGATTGATTTGCAAATCAGGATTGCCGATCGGAAACCGACAATCTCAGATCTTAAATAATGATTTTTCTGTCCTTCGTTTACGCATTCTGATTGGGATGCGTAAGCCACTCGGAGATCGTTTGCAACAAATGGGTAAACGACTCGACGAGAGGCTTTATCACGGTGAGAGCGTTTTTCGAAATGAACGCTATCTAACGAAGAGGTGCATATACCTCTTGCCATCAGCCCCCATAACCCACGCTGCACCGGCGTACGTGTAATTCTCATACGTACAGCAGGTACCCCATCCCCAGCTTGATTCCATCGCCCCACAGCCTGCGGAACGAGCGGTTGACCCGGCTGGCAGATAGGCGAAGTCGTTTGGTAAATGTCCTGCTATTCGTCGCGATGCTCTTATCTGGGCACACTGCAGGGCTGCTTGCGTTAACTGCGGATCGTGTTGAAACGGCCGCAAACCACGCTTAGCCCGAGCCGCATTTACTTCTGCCAATGCGTCTGTTACCTCTTGGACGCTAGCTTGCTTAGCTCCCGACGGCTCTTCCGTCGTTGAATGCTGTGCTGTTTGAACCGTAGCACCGGCCTGCACTGATTGAGCCACTTGAACAGCTGAAGCTGGTCTTGGGGCGGCCTTGACCGAAGTTGCGTTAGATGCTCTGACGCTGCGACGGAAAAGCCCAGCATCAGCGACTGGTTGCATGGCCAAAATCAACACAGCGAACGCTATCGAAAATCGCATTACACTCCCTTTCGTAACTGAGTCTCATTGGAAGTTGTTTTGAAAAACTTCCGCAATCCCTTAACAATTAAACTGAATCCCTGTCCATTGCGCACGGTCCGTAGTCCGAGATCAATCCCAAGAATTACACTCCCAGTGCTTTCGCACTCAAGAAGAGGGCTCATTAAACCACAATAAGCAACGATTGTGAACCTGCAAAAGCTAGGAAACTATCCGATGCAGGCGATTCGTGGGGCGGTGGCTTAGGGGTTGATTTATCAAGAAATTGCCTTTTCAGCGAACGAGCGGACATATAGGCTCGTCAGCAATTGTAGGTCGGCCAAAACGCACGCAACCTACTATAAATGCGACAAGCCTTACCCCAAACAATTTAAAGACTGATTCTACTAGCCTGTCGCGTTAGATTGCCAACAGCAATCGGCTTGGGGCTTCCAAGTAAGCGATCACGTCGTTTAAGAACCGT
>VYLF01000672.1_pt1 | contig 13637 bp, 13 predicted proteins | sample 5114371 | NCBI WGS metagenome assembly VYLF01 (sample SAMN12291773, study PRJNA351875) | freshwater metagenome | isolation source: freshwater lake | place: USA: Michigan, Kent Lake | collected 2013-08-15 | reverse complement strand
TTTGTAAGTTTTTCTTTTCTTCTAAGTCTAGGAAATCTTTGGCTGGCATAAGTAGGATTTTTCTCAAGTTACTATTTCTATTTTAGGTGGTTTAAGTGCGTTTTAGCTTACAAATGGAGGACACCAGATGAATTGGTTCATATGTCGCACGGTGATCAACGCAATGCTCTGGTTATAGATCTGAGCAAGAACACCGGCTTTTCTATTTCCGAATTAGGGGCAAAGACAGACGGAGAGCTTATAAACATAGCGCTTGATATGGTGCAAATACCATAGGAATCATGACTATTTGACCACCCTACACTCGTCGGTGATCGCACTGATTGATTTTTTTTCTGGGCGATCGCTTGACAATCAATACACTCGCTACAAGAGCGGCGATCGCACTGATAGATAATATAGATGTCAGCCATTTTAGCTTATACAGGAGGAAAAACGGAAGAAAATGTCTCAAACTGATTAAACATCAGTCTTTCCGCGATCGCCCTTTCCGCGAGTGACAAAAGAGGGTTATTCACCAGCCTGTGAAACCCTGATTGTGACTGCACCTAAAAAAACAGACTGTTTTTTTGACAAATCGCCAGATTCCTTTTTCAGTAAGGGTTTTGAGGATTTTCGTAGCACCGTAAGTGTATAGGTTGATTTTGCTCACAACTACTAACGAGTAGAAGAAATAGCGAAAGGATTAGCAACCAAGCTAAATCTTCAGCCAAATTCACAAAAATACAAAAAGGAGAGTTATATGGCTACTTTCATCAAGAATGAAACCATCATGCGTTTAAGTAACTTTAGTCTTCTTGCGATTACTGGGTTTATTCTAGGGACATCTGTTTTCATGAATCCCGCATTTGCTTCAGAACCCGTAATTCTCGAAACTGGAAAAAGTACAACTTTTCCCACATGGGAAGCTGGAAAAACTACAAAACTGTGCGTTTCCGCTATAGGAGGAAATGCCCAAGTGAAGATAAACGCGGGAGCTGCACAAGAATCATTATCAGTAGCAAGTGGACAAACAAAATGTATCGATCGATCTTGGGGAGGTATTTATATCGGGGTCACTAATCAGGGATTGAACCTAGCTAAGGTTTGGACTTCATAAGAGAAGAAAAGCTGGCTGCTGTATCTGACTTTTCACGGCATTTCTGAAACCCATTTCAAGGCTGTAAATAAGCAGCAGTGAAGTAATTGCTTCGGCAGTTGCTCACGGCTGCTTTTTGATAAAACTTTTCACATTCATCCATTTATCCTGACTGAATCATAGCAGTAGCAGCGATTAAAATATCTTATGTTTGTATTGGTAATCCTCTCAATCTCAGATTAGCATGAATTTCGGCCGCTTTTTCTAAGATAGCTAAATCATCTAATAAAATAATAGGATATTTTTGGCAAAATTTGTTAAACCTTTCTCTTTGTTTTTGTGAATCAACCGCTAAAAATCCCCTTTTCACTTCAAAATAAGTAATACAACTAATAAAGATGCTTTTTCTTTGAGCTTGAACATCTTCAATTTTTTAAGAAATCTGGAGATTACGCTTAACAATTAAAGAAACGATATTGGTATAAATAGCTCATGAGTGCCTATTTACGCTTAACTGCTTCATCAAAAATAGCCATTTGTTCAGGGGTAAAATCCTCTCCAACTTTTGACAATATTTCTATCGCCATAATGGCACTACAATGCTCCTTTAATTCTGCATCTGACATAGTATTAAATTCGTCAAAAGGTAAATTTTTATCAAATAGTTTAGCTAAATATTTCACCGTTTCTGAATAATTAAAATCCTCTTTAAACAAAAAATCTTCTGCCATTAAAATAGAAACAACTTGCTCAATTCTCTTGGTTATTGATTCTTTTCTTAAATCAGTTGATAACATGATGATGTCCCCTAATCAAATGTCAACGATACATTCGAGCGACTAAGCTTCGCTTGTTGGCGTATAATTTTGAGCGATCGCATACTGAATCACCACAGTGGCATCCACTACATATATTGCCCCCATCATGCTGTAACTCTCCTCCCATTGCAGTTATTATCTATAATAGCATTGTAATCGATCGCCGATCTTGTAATGCGATTGACATAGCTAAAATTTGACGATCTATCTATCTTCCAGCAAAGTCCGTCCCGCCTACTGTTTAACGGCTGCGATCGGCACTTATCAGTGCGATCTGCTAGGCTTCGCCCAATACTGCTCGGTTAAGCCCGAAAACGCTCTGGCGAGGGGAATTTAGAATTTAGAATTTAGAATTTAGAATAACTTTTCCAGAGATTATTCACGGAAAAATAATATTTCCGAACTCCGAACTCCGAACTCCGAACTCCCAAAGCCGACAATTATATTTCCTTAACCGAGCAGTATTGAGACCCGACCCACTTTTGACTTTTGACTTTTGACTTCCGCAAAGCGGTATAATATGGGGCATGAAGAGGTTTGATAATTGCCGTGAGTAAAACTGTCTACATTGAAACCAACGTTATTGGCTATCTGACAGTTTAAGGACTAGTAAAAGTGTGAGACGATTAGTTATCCAAGGAAAAAGCAAATGGAAATTCTAGAATTAAAAGCGCTAATCAAGGAAAGTGTTCGAGAAGTCTTGCGAGAGGAGCGACTATTGCTGTGTCAGGTTCTCATGCCCTACGTGAGTGATGAAGAACAAGCAGAAATAGAAGCTGAATTTGGTTTTCCTTCAGATTATAACGATGACGAACTTATTGATATGACACACTGGGTCAAACATGGCGGTCAAATTTCACAAGCAGGCAATTAAGTTTTTGCAGAAGGCAACCCCTGAAGACTTTACCAGAATTCAAGGTCAACTCAGCCAATTGCTCATCGCCGTTGAAGAGCAAGGCGTTATTCCATTTACCGCTCTCGACATCAAGAAGATGAAGGGGGAATGGGAAGGATTTTATCGGCTTCGGGTTGGCAAAATTCGAGTGATCTTTACAGTAAGCCTTGATTCTGCTGACCTTGAAATTTACACAATTGGCGCTAGAGGAGATGGCGTCAAAGATTATATAATACAGACGCTAATTCAAAAATAAAACGCATCAACCTAGAGACTTAACAGGGAAAGTCTCATGCAGGCAATTGGCTTTGAATGCGTTCCTCGCGGAGGTCATCAATAAGGGTATCGAGATGGCCGAGGGGTGGGGTTTCTAGCACTAAGGCACTGCCTTGACGTTGGACTTTAGCTTCTTGCTCCAAGGGTTGTAGAATGATGCAGCCTTGTCTAACCTCAAGATTGAGGGATTGGGCTGTGATTATGCCAAGTTGTTGACGGATTTCTAGAGGAATTTCTAGTTTTCCGCTGTCATCGATCGCAATTGCCGTCATGGGGAACGCTCCTAGGGATAGAACGAAAGTTTGGCTCTTTCAATAACGCTATAAATTAGGTTCTTCGGTTTTTGGATTTTTGTCAATTATTTTTTATCTAGAGCGAACTAATCAATTAAGTCTCTTGCCAGATAAGGATTTAGTCGATTTATGCCCCCCTATCGAACCATACTAAGTAACGAAGAACCATAAATTCTATCCCCTGTAAGGTAGTTTTGCCTGTGTAGAAAACGCCCATAACACCCCAACGCCTAGAGTTCAAAATTTTCGCAGAGGCAGGTGTCACCGAGACTAACCACAATACTAAAGGGGATACCAGAGCGCCCTTTAAAAGATTTAAGCTGAATATAGTTATCTTGCGTTCTGGAGCGGACTTCTTGAAGCTTTTTGCCTGCCTGAGAAAGCAACGTTAACTTGATCTGGGGTGGCAGATATCGCTCCTCACCCGCCGGATGTAACTGAACCAGCACAGATAGCTGATTATCGGCTTCTTCTGTAACATTCACCAACAAGACCACTCTCTGTCCTTGCAACTCCATCCCCAAGTCAATGAGCTTCCCGCGTTTTGCCCCCTCTCTCTGATTCCGAGGACTCCAAGCAAGATGAACTTCTGGACTAAACAGATCGTCGATCGCTTGCCATCCTGCTGCAAAGACCCCCTGTATCCACTGTCCTAACTGGATAGGAGTTTCTTGAGAAGCCGTTAATGTGGTTTCAGAGATTGCTTCAGGCGTTGCGGTATGCTCCGTTGAAATGACGGGCAATAGTATTGAGGCAGGTTCTAGAAAATCACAGTAGAACAATAAATGATTGGGTTCAGGATCGAAAACAGATAGGGGAATTTGATAGTAACCGTTTTGCAGACTATCACTGACCCGATGGCAATAATTGATGAGTCGGTCAGAGCGCAAAAAGCCTCGAATCATTAACCGCTGCTGCTCTTCACAGACCTCAAGCAGGACATAGAAATGAGCGACAAGAGCCGGCTGTTCGAGCGCTTCTCTGGGAATTTCCACTACTTCATCTAGAACCTGCTCTTTGACAATTAAATTTAGCTTAAATTCATCAATTTTCAGGTTGTAAACAGCCCCAATCTGATTGATACATTGAGTTCGATCGAGGCAGTGTGATGGAGCGCGTTTCTCTAGCCATTGCTCAAAACCCAATAGTGCCAGGGCATTCAGATAGAGTTGCCACTGACCCGCTTCATTGACTGAGGGACTGGCTAGGGGATTGACTAGCGCCTGCTCAAACTGTTCTGGTTCAAGCTCAATGGCTTCAGGTCGCCTAGGATTTAAATCTGGTGGGATCGCTGAAAAACTAAACATTACCTAACTCCTGGTGAAACCTTGGTACACTAGACCTCTTGCGTAAGTGCGGTTTGATCCCCCTAAATCCCCCTTAAAAAGGGGGACTTTTTGGACTTTTGCAAGAGAGCTACTCTTCTAAGTAAAAGCAAAGCTGTTGAGCATATACACTTTTCATCAGACGATTCTTTCCCGCTTGAATTTCTTCAAACGCTGCCTGAAATATTTCTGCATCTGCCAGCGCCTCGATTTGTTTGGCTAAATTTTCTAAATAATCGGGTTGAGGAGGAAGAGCAGTCAGTCCTTTCTCTTCAGCTTTCTTAAGCATTTGTTCAAGCACTTGGCGAATTGTCAACGTCCGAACAGTGTTAATTAACTCTCCCGGATTCAACACCCGTCTTGCTTGCGCCCAACCAGACATTTTTAATAAATCAGCAATCTCTTTCAGGGCGATGCCCTGAGAATAATAGAGATGTAATCCTGGAATAAATCGATCGGCGAAAGCGGCATACCCTTTGCTTTTTTTTAAATAAGTAATGCGATCGCTAATTGCCTGCTTAATGGAATGAACTAAGGCAAGTTGAAGCTGTTTGTGGAAGAATTCCAACATTTCTTGTTGCTCTTGCTGCTCCACATTATATTCACTGGCAATATCCTGCGGCAGCTCTGAGCGAATCAGGCGATCGCCTGTCTCTGGATCTTCAACTTCTAACGGTACTCGATGGCTCCAAAGGTCAAATTGTCTAAGTTGTAGTGCCACTCTTCGCAGTTCTGTGATCAATTGGTTGGGCTGAATTGTGATATTTTGTACTTTTAAATAAGTCACCATCTCTTGAAGTTGCCCGGTTGTGGGATCTAGACAGCGTTTCGTACCCTGGTGTTGCCGATGCCTGTCTCGACGATAGACAGCGTGGAAGGCGGCAATTAAGTGGCGATCGCGTTCTGCCAGTTGTTGCAATTGTTTCGAGCGAGTGCGATTGAGTAGCGCCCAGTCGCTCAATTGTTTGAAGCCAAACTCGGATAAAAAATTCTTTAATTCTGGATTTTGTTTGGTTTGCAAATAGGTCCAGTTATCTAAGCTCATACTGGATTGAGCGTTGGGCTTAAAGGTTCGCAGAATTTGCAGTGAGAAACATTGATAAGCCGTTGTTTGAGGCTTGCCAGTGGGGTCTAAGGTGAGATAGGTTTTGCCATCTGAGTCTAAAACCATCAGCGTTTTCCCGTCGTCATTGAGGACAAACGGCAGCAAATCTCGGTAAGTAAAGGAGCGATCGTCTCCGAACAAATGATCGATTTTGCGGCAGGCGTTGAGAATCGGCTCAGAAACGTAACAGCGCAGGCATAGACCCGCCTGCGCTCTTTCTGTGGTATCAACTGCTGGAGCTTGAAAGCGGGATAGCAAATCAGTCTGGAGATTTCTCTGTTGGGAGCGATCGCCCCTATCCTCTTCTGCCTCACTTAACCCTTGGCTTTGAAAAAAATCATTTGCCAACGGGAGGAAACAACGCTTGTATCCAGTGCGATCGCTGGCGGGATCGACTCGCCAAAGGTTGCAGTATCTTGATGCAGCACTCATACTACGCTCTCCCGAAGTTTGTTGAGCTTGCGATTAGCTCACCTGATCAATAGATGTCAGCCATTTTAGCTTATACAGGAAATCGGAAAAAAACCGGGGAGATCTAGATTTAGACAAGATGCTTCAGTTCCAGATTTTCCAGAACTGATCATCCCTTGCCAGACCTAAGAGTTTCTAGAATTTAACCTTCAAGTGTATAGGTCGGTTTAGCTAACAACTACTAACGGGTAGAAGGAAAGCAAATGAGCTTAACTTCCCAAACAAACTCAATTTTTTACAGGAGAAAATCATGTTCACTATTTCTAAGCAATCCATGTCATTCCCGCGTAGAAAGTTATCTCGTCAGCTTGCTCTGGGTCTAAGCCTCAGTATGATTGTAAGCTTTGGGGGGGAAGTATCTGCTCAAACCGCAGATATTAATATTAGAGTTAGTGAGCCTCAAGGAGGAGGGGCGAAATGTGAAGATCTTGACTATACGCAACAAAAATCATTCAAGCAAGCATCTCAATCCGTGAAACTCTACTATATCCGTTCCGCATCTGATCTTAAAGGGATACTAGCTCAGATTGCATCTAAAAATCCTTGCATAAAAGGTACGGTCATTGAAGCTCAAGGTGATAACACTATTGTTTTATATGGCAACGAGGAACAGAGAAAAGCATTGCAACGAGTCATTACAATTTTAGATCTGCCCCGTGAGAGTGTCAATCTGGAAATGTGGGGAATACTCATATCCAGCAGCAACCCTGGTAAACTGGCTGAAGTCATGCGCCAAGTCAACAAAGAAATTGATACGACTCAACAATTACTGCAATATACTTATCAAAAGTTTGAAGAGTTTGCAAAAGATGTCGATATCGATATCGATGCGGATGATGACAATTCTAAAATGAGCTATAGCTCATTATTGCAACAAACTCTTGGATATCGGACAGCATTAGATAAAGATCGTTCCCTATCTATGATGGATATCTTACTACGCATCAACGCGGCGAAAGATCCCTATTGTAATAATAAGGCTGCCGCCAAAAAACTTGATACACTTTTTCAAGAAGAGCGTTATAAACCCTATATAGAAGCTTTAAAAAAAGAACAGAAAATACCATTTGGAAACTACATACAATTGGGTTTACTACAAGAAAAAAGTTCAAACTTAAATCAAAATTGTGAAATTAAAAGTAAAGATCGAGAAAAAGTATTGCTCAAAAACTTGAATAGACGAAGAGCCGTGCTGGATTTTGCCCTACAGTACTCTAATCTAATGAACAATCCGGCGGGTTTTGATCCCGAAGCTTTGCAACAATCTGCCGAAACCCTGAACTCAGTTTTGCAGCCGATTGTTCATGCTATCAACCGTGACGTAGAAGAGTTATTCATTGAACCCACCTTAGCAAGAATCCAAAGCATCGTGAGGGATTATAAGAAGGTGTCCTATGCAGAAGTTGGTAAAACCAGCGTACAGGGTTTAAATGGAATTAAATCGACAGTCACCTCAACAACAGTCAGTGCCTTTGATGAGACTGGCCCTCTAAGGTTGGATGAATTGTTCAAAACAGCTAGTGAGATCAATAATTTTTCTAAAGAGTTAATCCCTGCTGCTGCTGGAGCCAATACCGTCCCTAGTGCACCAGTGTTAAGTCTGATTGCTGCCCTCAGCAAAGATACATCGGCATGGCGAGCAATAACATCAGGTGTTTCAATGGAAATTACTCCCTCAGTGTTACGCAACAGTGCATCTGCCGAACTAGATATTAATTTTACTACTGGACCGACAAAAGATAAAGAGCCTGTGCCAGATCAGTTCACTGGAACGACAAGACTGCGCCCCCTATCCCGCATTAAGCAGAATACAGTATCGACGAGGGTTTATGTTAATACTCTAGATATTTTTGCCCTTTCCACCTTCAACAGTCAAACCACCGAAGATGGGGGACGCACCTATATCCCTGTTATCGGGACAATCTGGCAGGGAGTATTTAGCGGTGTCCCAATCATTGGTCAACTGTTCAGTTGGAAAAACTCTCCTCAAAGTGTCCAGCACCAAAGCATCGTACTGACAAATTCTTTTATTGTCCCTACGGCGATGGGATTAGCTACTTTGTATCAACAACAACATCAACCGTCACTGTCGTCGCCGCCGCCGAAGCCGCCAAGAATGAAGGATGAGGAATATGAGGAATATAAGCAATCTTATGAGCAATATAAAGCTAAATTACTTTACTATGATCACTGTTACGCAGTTGAACAGTATATAATTAACCGTGAGGGTGAAATTGAGGAAGAAGAATCTTCTGGAGAACAAAAACAAAATTATAATTTTAATCAACCTCTCTCATTCTCATCATTAGATAAAAAAATCAAAGATGTCTGCGGAAATCCACCACAAACACCAGACTTTTATCGTTAATGATAATGAGAATTTTCAGGAATAATGGTGCAGACTACATAACAGCAGTTTCACTCTGTCAATCATCTCTATCGCCTACTTAACACTTTGAAAATAGGACAAAATCATGAACACTACGAATTCAAAACAGAAACTAAACTACCCACAGATCATCATCGGCATCGGCATAATTGCGATCGCTGTAGTGGTTTGGTGGCACATTCCTGATTCTTTCTGGAAATATCTTTTCTGCTTGCGTGCGCCTATTCTCTGGGGTTTACTGCTGGTGACACTCCCTCTAATAGCTACCTTATGGCTGCCAGCCATGCTGAGAAATTTATTTGTTCTTCGTGGTCCGTGGCAACTTATCTCTGTAATTGTCAGTGCAAACATGGCGGCAATAGGGGTCATTATTAATGCCTATATGCTTCTCAAAGGTGCGCCAGATCGTTTTGGACTATCACCATGGCTCGAAATTTCTGACATCTGGCAATATGGGTTGGCGATCGCTTTGAGTTTACCGATCTGCGTCACCTCTTATGAGCTTTCAAAAGAGGAAATTAAAGAAAAGAATCCCATCCAAGGAGTGATTTTCAGCGTGTTATTGAGTTTGGTGCTGTTGTTTGCAGTGATTCAGACGAAAACCTGGATATTTACTAACTTTGCTAACAATAAGTTACTCATTAGTTTCGTTGAATTCATTACCAGACATAAAACTGAAGGCTATATTCTAGGAACACAGCCAAAACCACAGCAATTCCTTGAAGGTCATCTGAGTAACATCGCTTTTTTTATAGTTGCCTTCATCGTCTATGGCATCATTGGTTGGAAATTTCAGCCACAATCTCAACCATCCGATCAGAAAAAAGAAGCGGCTGCCCTAATGTATGTGATGCTAATCCTCATGATGATAGCACCCTTGTCTGGAAGCCTAACCTTCTATTTCGATTACTATCGCGTTCCTGTCTTTCTGCTCTTTGTGGTTATTGTTGCTTTGATGTATGCGCTGTTTAAGGTGGATCACTTTTTTGAATTAAACTTAAATGAGGCAAACAAATACGATCCCAAGGATTTCAAAAAGGCAATAGAAAAACGACTCGAGTATCAAGGAGAAGAAAAGGAAAAGACTTTAGTAGTTGTCTGTGCGAGTGGGGGCGGCATTCAAGCCGCCGGCTGGACAGTTCAAGTTCTGACGGGATTACAAGATATGCTAGGTAATTCGTTTACCAAGTCAATTGGTTTTATTAGCTCTGTTTCAGGTGGTTCAGTTGGAACGATGTATTATCTCGATCGCTTCGATCCCAACAAAACATATCCTGATCGTAATGAGTTTGAAAATATCTTTAAGAGTGCTACTGAAGATAGTTTGGATGCGGTAGGTTGGGGATTAGCTTATCCTGATTTATGGCGCATTGTTGGGCTTCCTTTTTTCGCTCCTAAAATCTGCGATCGCGGAGCAGCACTGGTGACAGATTGGCAAGGAGAGTTAAAAAATCCCAATAGCAAACAATTTTTATCTACTTGGGGCGAACAAATTTTAAATGGTAAAATTCCCATCCCTATTTTCAATGCGACTCTGGTTGAAGATGGTCGTCGATTTCTAATTTCACCGATGACTTTTGGTCATATCAACAAATCAGTGGATTTTAATACCCTTTATGCGGGATATGACATTGATGTTGTCACAGCCGCAAGGCTCTCAGCAACTTTTTCTTATGTCTCGCCTATTTCTCGCTATGTTGGTGAAAATCCACAAGGGAATTATCATATTGCCGATGGTGGCTATTTCGATAATTCTGGTATGGTAACAATGGTGGAATGGCTCAATGAATGGCTAGACCCCCAGAAAGGACTTAACATTAAACGAGTTCTTTTGTTAGAAATCAATGCTTTTCCTGAATCTACTCCCTCGAAATCTAAGATTGAGGGAGGCTGGTTTCAGGCGATAATAGGTCCTTTACTGACCTTATTCAGCGTCCGTGATACCACCCAGTTGTCTCGAGTTTCTACTGAGGTCGAACTTCTCCAAAAACGATGGGCAAATCAGGTAAAGATCGCATATTGTCCTATCTTTTTTCCAAAGAATGGTAAAAATGCTGAATATAAACCACCTCTGTCTTGGACACTAACGGAAAAGCAAAAACAAAATATTAAAAACGGATGGTGCGGAATTAAGGAGGAAATTGGCAAGCAAATTGGCAAGCAAATTGGGGAGGAGTGGAAAAAATGGGGATTTGAAGACCCATCTCAAAAATCAACCAATGAGAAATAGCCAGCTTCCTACGGTTGCGCTTTATCCCCAATAATTTAATCTGCGATCGCTTTTTTTTGACCTTCAACTGATCCGCGATCACTTTTTGAGGTTTTTATAACTGCGATCGCTACTCAACCGGGCAAATAACCAAGTCACTATCAATGCTATCGATACCGGGAGCGGAGCGCTGGCGAAGCCAGATCGCTTCGGGCGCACCGTAGCCGAGGTGTACACCAACGGTCAGCTAGTTCAACTTCAGCAGGTGAAGGACGGTATGGTTTGGGCTTACGATCGATTCAAGGCTGACTGTCCACAATGGAACGAAATCGAGAAAGCTTTTACCGAGGCTCGCTCGAAACGAAAGGGAATTTTCGGGGGAAACCCGATGCCACCCTGGGAATGGCGACGACGGAATCGGTAGTTTTTTATCTGTAGAGATAGAGAAATTGCAAGGGTAAATTATGAACAGAGACATCATTACTGGAATAGACGGCGAGATTTATGCCAGACGCGATCTGAGTCGGGAGTGGGGCGGGGCGATCGATCTGGGAACGGCGAGAACGGGAAAAAGTTTCGGCGTTGAGGGTCATTTAGGGGAAACTAATTGCCTCGGCGTTTGGGATAGTGTGGACAGACTCAGATTCAGGACTTCGCGTAACCTTCGTCTGGAACTCGCCACCGACCCCAAGGTGATCACCGAGTTGGTCCGATTCGATAGTAAGGGTGTCGCCACCGTCGTCGGTTCGGTTGAATACGGCGCTCGATTATCCTTGAATTTAACACCGGGTCGCTACGGCCTCAGTTTCTTTGTCGAGGGAGATTTGATCTCTTATCAGGTTAATGCGAGTTTTAGCTAGGGAACAAACGATTTCTAGAATCTTAACCATTGAAGCTGTTCTAGCTTCAATGGCCATAACCCAAGAAATAACAATTTGATAGCTGAATGCTGATCGCTGATGACTGATCGCTAACGACTGATGACTGATGACTGATTACTAGAACTCTTGCAAATTAATTATATGTTATAATGGTGAGTTAACTAATTTTCCCAAAAAACATAGTTAATTAGTGCATTTGTTCTGAATGAAAACTTGAAGTTTAACTTTTAACTCAAAACTCTTTAGATATGCTTTAATTTGGTTATCAAAACCTCTTTATTTAAGCGGCACAAACTATCTCAATTTTTATAATTGAGAATAAATTCTCCTTGACTTGATTAATGTTTGGCAACTTTTAATAAGTTGCTATACCTATCCCTAACTCATAGTTATAAACAGCCGCAAACAGGTTAATTCTTAAACTATATCTTCGACGACGATTCCGATATTTACAGGATAAGATTTTCAAGATTTTGAGTTTCCTATTTATAGGTTCAATGATAATCATTTCTTTGGCTAAAGCCTTGTTATAAACCTTCTCTAACTCTGTTAATTTTCTATTTTTCGGTTTCTTTTTCGGTGTATAACTATTACTATGGTATGCAGCTATTCCCTGATAACCACTGTCTTCTTTGCTGGTAGTTAAAGCATGAAAACGAACTCGACTTTTTTTAAATAAACTAAAATCATGACCTCTACCTTTCCCACAAAAGACACAGATAATTTTCCCGATATTTTTATCAGCTACTAATTGGGATTTTCAAGTATGATAACCTCTTTTACCCCAAAAAAATCTTTCTGTTTCTTTTGGGGGCGTTCCCTTTTTCCGTCTTATTTACAATCCGACCTATAGTTGATTCTGATAGTTGACCGCTTGTACCAATGTGAAAATATGTTCTATATTCTCGCCAATATTCTAACGTTACTAAAACTTGCTTGTTCTTCTATAGATAGTTTAGGTTTCGGTCCCCTTTTAGATGGCTTCGGCGTGAGATCAGCCGAACGCTGAATTAGAGTCGGCTTCAACACTTTTTACTGATTCTACCATCTTTCTGTATGTTTGTTTATACACACCGAAACGGCGTTTGAATTGTTCATCTGATAAGTTTTGATAATCCATATTTTTGCTAATAAACATAGCAAAAGTATAGATGATACTAAATCCCGTTATTAAAGACTGATTATCTATTCCTCCTTTTGCCTATCCTCATAAGTAGCCTATACTCAACGGATTTAGGATGATTTCCTGACCTAAGATCACATTTTATTCTTTTTTCCACTTCCATCTAAAAATTGAGAAAAAAGCCAAACCCTCGACTATACAATAAAAAAATTATGCAAGAGGTCTAGTGAAGTCGCTGGTTTCGCTCTACTCTTTACGGGGCAAGTCTTTCAACCGATTTTACTCCTTCACTCCCGAAAAATTGAGCCAACGATGAGTCCTGACTCGGAGAATACTGACTCGGAGAATACTGACAGCTTTCTTTTGCCTTTGGCCTTTTTACCTAAAATGTCGGATGAATGCCCCCGCTAAATTTTTCGACAAGACATCAACCTTTGCGGGGGATGAAATCCGACCAGAATATCAACCCCAGAGCATCGGTTTAATTCTACCATCTGTGAGTAAACTGTGTTATACTTAACTTAGCCAATGGTCGAGAATTGTTAGATGCTAGTCGTAGAAGCGAAGCTAAAAAACGGAACCCCAGAGCAATATCACCAGCTTGATGAAGCTATCAAAACTTCTCAGTTTGTGCGTAATTCTTGTGTTCGTTATTGGCTAGACAATCAAGGGACAACCCGCAATGATCTCCAAAAACTTTGTGCGGTACTAGCTAACAATAAAGAGACACCTTGGGTTAATAAATTAAACTCTCAAGCTCGCCAATCGGCTGCT
>VYLF01000431.1_pt1 | contig 13661 bp, 8 predicted proteins | sample 5114371 | NCBI WGS metagenome assembly VYLF01 (sample SAMN12291773, study PRJNA351875) | freshwater metagenome | isolation source: freshwater lake | place: USA: Michigan, Kent Lake | collected 2013-08-15 | reverse complement strand
ATGGGGCTGGCCGGGCGCGTCTCGGCGCAGCGGCCGTTATTGTGGGTGCGTCAGGATTTTTCGGAGCGCGAGGCCGGCGCGCTGTCGATGCACGGGCTCGCCGAGCTCGGCCTCGATCCGCGCCGCGTGGTGACGGTGCGCGCCGCCGATGTCGAGAGCGCGCTGCGCACATCGGCCGATGCGCTCGCCTGCGATGCGCTGGGCGCGGTCGTGCTCGAACTCTGGGGCGACACGCGCCAGTTCGATCTCGTCGCGAGCCGCAAGCTGACACTGGCCGCACAATCGTCCGGCGTCACCGGCCTGCTGCTGCGCATGGCCGCGCAACCTTTGCCTTCGACCGCTGAGACGCGGTGGATGCTGCGCGCGGCGCATTCGCCGCCGGGCACGATGCGGGACGTCTGGGGCGCGCCGCGCTTCGATGCGGAACTGCTGCGCAATCGTCATGGCCCGTGCGGCCGGTGGATCATGGAATGGAAATGTGATGAGTGCCAGTTCTCTGAACCGTCGTCGTATCCTCAGCCTGTGGCTGCCGCGCCTGCCCATCGATCGGATCCAGCGCTTCTTCAGCAGCGTCGGGCTGGGTAAAACCGATGAACCGGCTATCGTCGTCGCCAGGGACAACAATGCGCTGGTGATCCATGCACTCGACGAAGCCGCCGAACGCATGGGTCTGCATATCGGCCAGCCGCTCGCCAATGCGCGGGCGATGTGTCCGGACCTGAAAGTATTCGACGCGGACCTCGCGGCCGATGCGAAGACGCTCAGCGACATCGCCGACTGGTGTGACCGCTTCACGCCGCTGGTTGCGCTCGATCCGCCGCATGGATTGTTCCTCGACATCACCGGCTGCGCGCATCTGTTCGGGGGCGAATCCTCCTTGTTGCGCACGCTGGTCAGGGCGCTCGCCAGTCAGGGCTTTGCCGTCAGCGCGGCGATTGCAAGCACCTCGGTCTGCGCGCGCACGCTGACCCGGCAGGTGCCGGGGAGCATCGTCGCCGATGGCGGAGAGGCCGCCGCGATCAGCCGGCTGCCGGTCTCGGCGCTCGGTGCCGGCGAGGCCATCGCCAGCGGCCTGCGCCGCGCCGGCCTCAAGACCATCGGCGATGTTGCCGCCCGCGCGCCGGGCGAGATCACGGCGCGGTTCGGCGCGCGCTTCTCCACGCTGCTTGCACATGCGCTGGGGCAGGGCGATGCGCCGATCAGCCCGCGCAAGCCGTTGCCCGATTACATCGTCGAAAAACGTTTCGCCGAACCGATCGCGACCGATACCATGATCGCGATGACGCTGTCGCGTCTCGCCGACACGCTGATCGCCTCCATGGAGAAGCAGGGCAAGGGCGCGCGGCGGCTGGACGCGGCGTTCTTCCGCACCGACGGTGTCGTGCGCGCCATCACGGTCGAGACCGGGCGTCCCGTGACGCAAGGCGCGGTGATCGACCGCCTGTTCCGCGAGCGTCTCGATGCGCTCGCCGATCCGCTCGATCCCGGCTTCGGCTTCGACATGGTCCGGCTGTCGGCGAGTCGCACCGAGATCGTGGTGCAGGAGCAGCGCGATCTCGACGCCCATGTCCACGACAACGACGAACTCACGGCGCTGATCGATCGCATCGCCGCACGGATCGGCGGCCGGCGCGTCGTCGTGCATCTGCCGCAGGATACCCATATCCCCGAATGCGCGGTGCTGGCCGCGCCGGCGCAGCATCACCTCGCCGCCGCCCTGCAGGCCGAATGGCCGGCGCGGATCAGGAGCGAGCCGCCGCTGCGTCCCTTGCGGCTGTTCGACAAGCCGGAACCGATCAAGGTGCCGTTCGCGACCGTGCCCGACGGCCCGCCACATCAATTCACCTGGCGCCGCGCGCTGCATGCGGTGGTGCGTGTCGAGGGTCCCGAGCGCATCGCGATGGAATGGTGGCGGCAGGACGGCAAGCAGCTGACACGGGACTATTTCCGGATCGAGGATGCCGAAGGTCTGCGCTTCTGGATCTTTCGCGATGGTCTCTATGAGGGCGAGTGCTTCGACGCCGACGGCAAGCCCGTTCCGCCCGGCTGGTATGTGCACGGTCTCTTCGCATGACGAGCCCCGCCTATGCCGAGATCGGCATCACCACCAACTTCTCCTTCCTGCGCGGCGGGTCGGATCCGCGCGCCTATGTGCACCAGGCCGGCACCCTCGGCATATCCGCGATCGGCATCGCCGATCACAATACGCTGGCCGGCGTGGTCAGGGCCTACAAGGAGCTCGACAATCCGAATGTGGAGCACAAGCCGAAACTGCTGACCGGCGCCCGCATCGTCTTCATCGACGGCACGCCCGACATTCTGGCCTATCCGCGCGACCGCGCCGCCTATGGCCGGCTCTGCCAGCTTCTCACCAGAGGCAAGCGCGGCGACGACATCACGAGGATCGAGAAGGGCGAATGCCGTCTCATCCTGGCTGACCTGATCGAATTTGCGGAAGGTCAGCTCCTTGTCCTGACACTGCCGCATCGTTTCGCGGCCGAGCAGGCGCTTCATGTGCTCGCGCAACTCGCCGCGAGCCGCGCCGAAGGCGTCTGGCTCGCGGCGAGCCTGATCTATCGTGGCGACGACCGGCGCCGGCTGGCGCGGCTCGCGGATCTCGCGGCCAAGGCAAAGGTGCGGCTGCTCGCGATCAACGAGGTGCTTTATCACCATCCGGCGCGCCGTCCCCTGCAGGACGTGCTGACCTGCATCCGCGAGAAGACCACGATCGAGGCCGCCGGCAAGCGGTTGGAAGTCAATGCCGAGCGGTTTCTGAAGCCGCCCCGCGAAATGGCGCGGCTGTTCCGCGATCATCCTGATGCGATCGCGGAGACCATGCGCTTTGCGGATCGCATCGATTTCTCGCTCGACCAGCTCAAATATCAATATCCGGACGAGCCGGTGCCGCCGGGAAAGACCGCGCAGGGACATCTTGAAGATCTGACCTGGGCCGGCGTCGAGCAATACTTTGGCGGCAACATCGACGCCAAGCTGCGCGCCACGCTGAAGAAGGAGCTCAGGCTGATCGCCGAGCTGAACTACGCGCATTACTTTCTCACCGTGCACGACATCGTGCATTATGCGCGCAGCCAGAACATCCTGTGCCAGGGGCGCGGATCGGCGGCGAATTCGGCCGTCTGCTACGTGCTCGGCATCACCTCGGTCGATCCGACCAAGGTCGACCTGTTGTTCGAGCGCTTCATCTCCAAGGAGCGGCTCGAGCCGCCCGACATCGACGTCGATTTCGAGCATTCGCGGCGCGAGGAGGTGATGCAATATGTCTATCGCCGCTATGGCCGCCACCGCGCCGCGATCATCGCCACCGTGATCCATTATCGTCCGCGCAGCGCCATCCGCGATGTCGGCAAGGCGCTGGGCCTCACCGAGGACGTCACGGCGGCGCTTGCCGACACCGTCTGGGGCAGCTGGGGCAAGGGCCTCAACGACATCCAGGTCAGGCAGGCCGGGCTCGATCCCAACAATCCCATGATCAACCTCGCGGTCGAACTGGCGACCGAGCTGATCGATTTTCCCCGTCACCTCTCCCAGCATGTCGGCGGCTACGTGCTGACGCAGGACCGGCTCGACACCTATGTGCCGATCGGCAATGCCGCGATGGACGACCGCACCTTCATCGAGTGGGACAAGGACGACGTCGACGCACTCAACATGATGAAGGTCGACGTGCTGGCGCTCGGCATGCTGACCTGCATCCGCAAATGTTTCGATCTGATCGACAAGCACAAGGGCAGGCGCTACGAGCTTTCGGACATTAAGTCGAAGGACGATGATGAAGTTTACCAAATGCTTCAACGAGGGGAATCGCTCGGCGTATTTCAGGTCGAGAGCCGTGCCCAGATGAACATGTTGCCCCGGCTGAAGCCGCGGACTTTCTACGATCTCGTCATCGAAGTCGCGATCGTGCGTCCTGGTCCAATCCAGGGCGACATGGTGCACCCCTATTTGCGACGGCGAAAGATGAATCCGGAAGACATCGAGTATCCTTATCCAAAGGGAGGCAACAAGAACGAACTTCGGGAGGTCTTGCACAAGACCCTTGGTGTGCCCTTGTTCCAGGAGCAGGCTATGCGCATTGCGATCGTGGCCGCCGAGTTTACATCGGAAGAGGCCAACGGCCTGCGACGCGCCATGGCAACCTTTCGCAACGTCGGGACCATCGGCTCCTACGAGGACAAGCTGGTCGGCAACATGGTCGCGCGCGGCTATGATCCGAATTTCGCCAGGAGCTGTTTCGACCAGATCAAGGGCTTCGGCTCCTACGGCTTCCCGGAAAGCCATGCCGCGAGCTTCGCCCAGCTCGTCTATATCTCGTCATGGCTGAAACATTATCACCCCGACGCCTTCTGCTGCGGTCTGTTGAATTCACAGCCGATGGGCTTCTACGCGCCGGCGCAGATCGTCGGCGATGCCCGCAAGAACGGCGTCGAGGTGCGCGACGTCGACGTCACCTACAGCTTTGCGCAGAACACGCTGGAGAACACCGAGGGCAGGTATTGTGCGGTCCGCCTCGGTTTCCGCCAGATTGACGGATTCCATTGGCTCGATGAGGATGAGGAAGCCCTCAAGCGGGAACAGGCCAAGCGGCAAGGCAAGGTCCATGTTGTTCAGGAAGACTGGGCCGACCGTATCGTGGCTGCCCGCAACCGCCGCCGCTTCACCTCGCTGGAGGATTTCGCCCGCGACACCGGCCTGCCCAAGCGTGCGCTGATCCTGCTGGCGGACGCCGATGCGTTTCGCTCGCTCGGGCTCGACCGGCGCGAGGCGCTGTGGCAGGTGCGGCGGCTGCCGGACGACGTGCCGCTGCCGCTGTTCGAGGCGGCGACCGCGCGCGAGCAGCCGGACGAGCATGCCAGGCCGCTGCCGCTGATGCCGCGCGCCGAGCAGGTGGTCGCGGACTACCAGACCATCCGGCTTTCGCTCAAAGGTCACCCGATGGAATTCCTGCGCGAGGCGTTCACGCGCGAGCGTATCGTCGCCTGCAGGGAGATCAGCCACGAGAACGAGCGGCGGCGCGTCCGCTGCGCCGGCGTGGTGCTGGTGCGGCAGCGGCCGGGCAGCGCCAGCGGCGTCGTGTTCATGACGCTGGAGGACGAAACCGGCATCGCCAATGTCGTGGTCTGGCCCAAGATCATGGAGCAGTACCGCAAGGAGGTGATGGGCGCGCGCCTCATCCTGGTCGAGGGCTACATCCAGAGCAGCCCCGAGAAGGTGACGCATCTGATCGCCCAGCGCATGATCGACCGCTCGCACGATCTCGTCGGCCTCGCCGACGTTGCGTTGAGCGGCAAACATTCGCTGTCGGCCGGCGGCGGAGGCGAGCTCAACGACGATCGCCGTGACCTCGCCGACATGCCGGCGCAAAAGATCCGCCACCCCCGCAACGTCCGTATCCTGCCGCCGTCGCGCGATTTTCATTGAGCGCGCGCAAGTCTCTCACCGTCAGGACGCGCTTTCCTAGAAATTCACCCGGTTCGAGATCGCGCCATCCACCACGAGATTGGAGCCCGTCGTGAACGACGACCGCGGGCATGCCAGGAACACCGCCGCATTCGCGATTTCCTGCGGCGTCGCCATCCGTCCCGTCGGGTTGCGGTTCATCGCGTCCTTGTAGCGCTCCGGCATGTTCTGCTCGATCATGTTCCAGACGCCACCCTTGAAATACACCGTGCCCGGCGACACCACGTTGACGCGGATCTTCTTCCTGGCGTGCTGCCGCGCCAGGCCCTTGGCCATGTGGATCAGCGCCGCCTTGATCGGACCGTAGGAGCTGGCCGTATCTGCCTGTGCCGCCGAGATCGAGGAGATGATGACGAAGGCGGCGTCGCCGTGTCGCGCGCCGCCGGCCTCGAGGAACGGCCGCGCCGCCTCGAAGGCGTGCACCGCGCCGAGCACGTCGAGCCTGAAATTCTGTTCCCAGGAGGCGGCATCGCCGCCCTGCGCCATCGCGCCGGCGTTGGAGAACAGCATGTCGAGGCCGCCGAGTTCGCCGGCAGCCGTTTCGATCCAGGCCTTCAGCGCCGCGCCGTCGGTGATGTCGACCGCGCCGCCGGTGGCCTTGATGCCGCTCGCCTTCAATTCTGCGACCGTCTCCGCGACCTGCCCCGCATTGCGCGCACACACCGCGACGTTGCTGCCTTCCCCGGCAAGCGTCGCGGCGATTGCCCGCCCGATGCCGCGCGTGCCGCCCAGGACGATGGCGTTCTTTCCCTTGAGCCCGAGATCCATTCCGGTTTTCCTTGTTGTTGCGTCGACGACAGGAAAATCTCCCGACGTCGTCCTGGCGAAAGCCAGGTGAACCTAAGCGGACCCATTACCACACATGTGCGCTGTTGCGAGATGTCCTGGCCAAAGCCCATGCCAGCGCCACGAGATGGTCGTTTCGGGTCCCGGCTTTGCCCGCACGATACCACGTCTGCGGTTGCTTCAATCCAGCCACCTCACTCCGGGGCCGCGCCCACCGGCGAGCCACCGCCGGGCGGGCGATGCAGGAAGGTCAGCGAGGCATAGGCGCCGATCCACGAGCCGATCGCCGCGAACGCGACGTAGAAGGCGTTCTCGGTGTAGCTGATCACCGCATAGGAGGAGAGCAGATACCAGATCGAACTCCAGGTTGCCGCCGGCACGCGCTTGCGCGCCACAACGGCGGAGGTGAACATCACGTAGACCGCGTCGGTGGCCGCCGTTGCAACGAACACGGCGCCGGCGGTGAGGGGATCGATGGCGGGCATTGCGTTCCTTTGTGCGATCGTGAGAAAGTCGTGAAAACTAGGGGAGAGACACTGCGATGCAAAGCCCCGCCGGCATTCTCGGCGATCTCTGGACATCCGCCGGGGGAGATGCGGACGCACTGCAGCACGTGCGGCTGACAGGCGAGGAGCCGCAGGTCCCGTCCTCGTTCCGGGTGGCGGTGGCCGGGCAGACGACGATCGCCGCCGCCGGCCTTGCCGCTGCGGACATCTGGCGCGCGCGCAGCGGCGAGGTGCAGGATGTCACCATCGACATGCGCCATGCCGTCGCCGAGTGCCGTTCCGAACGCTATCTGCATCTCGACGACAAGCCACCCCCGCCGGCCTGGGACGCCATTGCCGGCGTCTACAGGACCGGCGACAACCGCTACGTCCGTTGCCACACCAATTTCCCGCATCACCGCGACGCCGTCTGCCATGTGCTCGGCTGTGCGCCCGAGCGCGACGAGGTGCAGGCGGCGCTGATGCAGTGGAAGGGCGCGGACTTCGAAGCGGCGGCCTATGCGGCCGGCGGCGTCGTCGCCCTGATGCGCTCCCCGGGCGAATGGTCGGCGCTGCCGCAGGCGCAGGCACTGGCCGGACTGCCGTTGCTCTCGATCGAGAAGATCGGCGATGCCGCTCCGAAACCCTGGCCCAAGGGGGATCGACCGCTTTCAGGCCTCCGCGTGCTCGATCTGTCCCGCGTCATCGCCGGCCCCGTCGCCGGCCGCACGCTCGCCGCGCACGGCGCCGACGTGCTGCTGATTTCAGGTCCCGAACTGCCAGCCATTCCCTGGCTGACCATCGACACCGGCCGCGGCAAGCTCACCACCTTCATCGAGCTCAAGAGCGAGGCCGGCAGGGCCCAGTTGCGCGCGCTGCTGAAGGACGCCGACATCATCTCGCAGGGCTATCGCCCGCGTGCACTCGCGGCACTCGGTTTCTCGCCTGAAGATGCGGCGGAGATCAGTCCCGGCATCGTCTATGTCAGCCTGTCGGCCTATGGCCATGTCGGCCCGTGGGCCGAGCGGCGCGGTTTCGACTCCCTGGTGCAGACCACGACCGGCTTCAACCACGCCGAGGGACAGGCTGCCGGCATCGATGGCCCAAAGGAATTGCCGGCGCAGATGCTCGACCACGCCACCGGCTATCTGATGGCGTTCGGCGCCATGATGGCGCGGCTTCGTCAGGCCCGCGAGGGCGGCAGCTGGCACGTGCGCGTATCGCTGGCGCAGACCGGCCGCTGGTTGTGGAATCTCGGCCGCCTCGCGGACGGTCTGAGCGCGCCTGACCTGTCGGGCCAAGCCGTACATGCTGCGTTCATCGAGACCATGCCATCTGGATTCGGGACGCTGAAAGCGGTGCGCCATGCGGCGCTGCTGTCGCGAACCCCGGCGCAGTGGAGCCGTCCGGCGATGCCGCTCGGCAGTCACCCGCCGCAATGGCCGGCGCGAAGCTGACACGGAGCTGACAGGAGGGCGGTCGTCGCAAAAATTTAACGTAAACCGAAACAGCTCTTTCGTTTTTTAGGTTGTTTGAACTCTCAATTCGGCACTATTAGCGCGACCGGTCGGACAGCTCGCTGCCGAAACGGCCGCAGTATCGACTGGACCCCATGTCAGCTGAAAATACCAAGCGAATGCAGGTGTTTACAAAACAACGGGTGATCACATCCGTATTTGTACTAGTGCTGGCGATGGCCGGAGCCTATTACGGCTCGCTGTTTTCGGGCGCCAAGCAGAAAAGCCATTCCGAGATTTCCAGCCAGTCCAGGAAGAACGCGCAGAATTTCACGCCGACGGCTTCCGAATGGGCCACGCTGACGATCGAGCCGGTCAAGGCCAGATCCTTCCGGGCCGAATATGTCACCGAGGGCAAGGTCGCAGTCGACGAGGACCGTTCGACGCCGGTGTTTTCGCCCTATGCCGGCCGGGTCACGAAGCTCCTTGCCAAGCCGGGTGAGACCCTCAAGCAGGGCCAGCCGCTGTTCACGATCGAGGCCGCCGATACGGTGCAGGCCCAGAACGATTTCATCACGGCCATCACCTCGCACAACAAGGCGAAGTCGGCGGTCGATCTCGCCGACATCCAGTTCAAGCGCGCCAAGGACCTCTACGAGGGCCACGCCATCCCGCTGAAGGATTACCAGCAGGCGGAGGCGACCCAGGTCCAGGCGCAGAACGACATGCGCTCGTCCACGACGGCGCTGGAGGCCTCTCGCAACAAGCTGCGCATCCTCGGTTTCACCGACGAGACCATCAAGACGTTCCAGGACAAGGGCGCCATCAATCCGGAAGTCACGATCTATTCGCCGATCGCGGGCACGGTTGTGCAGCGCAAGATCGGCCCCGGCCAGTATGTCAGTGCCGGCGCCAGCGATCCGGTCTTCGTGATCGGCGATCTCTCCACGGTCTGGCTCACCGCCTTCGTCCGCGAGAGCGATGCGGCGGCCGTCTGTATCGGGCAGGACATCACCGTGAACGTGATGGCGCTGCCCGGCCGGCCGCTCACCGCCAAAATCAACTACGTCGCCGCGGCGATCGACCCCAGCACGCGGCGTCTGCTGGTGCGCGCCACCATCGACAACAAGGAAGGGCTGCTCAAGCCCGAGATGTTCGCCAACGTCACGATCTATTCGGCCGGCGATCGCGCGGCTCCCGCCGTGCCGAAGCAGGCGCTGATCTACGAGGGCGACCAGGTCCGCATCTGGGTCGCGCGCGAAGACAAGTCGGTCGAACTGCGCCAGATCAAGATCGGATTGATCAACGGCAATCTCGTCGAGGTCACCAGCAACCTGAAGCCCGGCGAACAGGTCGTGGTCAAGGGCAGCCTGTTCATCGACCGCGCGGCCTCCGGCAGCTGACCGGCGAACCAAGAAACTGAAGACCTGAATGGATCGCCTCGTCGCCCTTGCCGTCAACCGGCGCTTCCTGATGGTCGGCATGTTCATCGCCGTCTTGATCGGCGGCGTGATCGCGTTCAATCAGCTCAACATCGAGGCCTATCCCGATCCGACCCCGCCGATGGTCGACATCGTGACCCAGAGCCCCGGCCTGTCGGCGGAAGAGATCGAGCGCTACATCACGATCCCGATCGAGACCCAGGTGGCGGGTCTGAAGAACATCACGACCATCCGTACCATCTCGCTCTATGGTCTTTCGGACGTCAAGATCCAGTTCTCCTTCGCCTATACCTATGATGAGGCGCTGCAGCAGGTCCTGAACCGCCTGGCGCAACTCGCTCCGCTGCCGGGCAACGTGCAGCCGACGATTTCGCCGCTCAGCCCGATCGGCGAAATCTTCCGCTATCGCCTTGTCGGCCCGCCGAACTACAGCGTGCTGGATCTCAAGACGATCCAGGACTGGATCCTGCAGCGCCGCTTCCGCGCGGTGCCCGGCGTGATCGACGTGACCGGCTGGGGAGGACGGAGCAAGACCTACGAGATCCAGGTCGACTTCAACAAGCTTGTCGCCAACGGCCTGACGCTGCCGCAACTGCTCCAGGCCGTCGGCAATTCGAACGTCAATGTCGGCGGCAACACGGTCAATATCGGTCAGCAATCGGCGGTGGTGCGCGGCGTCGGCCTGATCCGCTCGATCGACGACCTTGCCAATACGATGGTGGCGCAGACCAACGGCAATCCGGTGCTGGTCAAGGACGTCGCCACGGTCACCGTAGGCCAGCGGCCGCGGCTCGGCATCGCCGGTCTCGACGAGGCCGACGACATCGTGCAGGGCATCGTGCTGATGCGGCGCGGCGAGCAGAGCACCCCGACCATCAGGCGGGTCGAACTGCTGGTTCAGCAGATCAACAATTCGAGCATCCTTCCGCCGGGCGTGCGCATCGAACGCATCTACGACCGCAAGGATCTGATCGACCTCACCACGCACACCGTGCTGCACAACATGGTGGTCGGCATCCTGCTGATCGTGCTCCTGCAATGGATATTCCTCGGCGATCTGCGCAGCGCGCTCATCGTCGGCGCCACGATTCCGTTCGCATTGTTCTTTGCCGTGATCATCCTCGTGCTGCGCGGGGAGTCCGCCAATCTGCTCTCGGTCGGCGCCATCGATTTCGGCCTGATCGTGGATGCCACCGTCATCATGGTGGAGGCGATCTTCCGCCGCCTGACCCAGACGACGCCGACGAGCGAGTCCGAGCAAATGTCGCCGGAGACGCTGTTCGGCATGAAGAGCCATGCCATCCTCAGCGCCGCGGCCGACGTCTCGCGCTCGATCTTCTTTGCCGCAGCGATCATCATTGCCGCCTTCCTGCCGCTGTTCACGCTCTCGGGCGTCGAGGGCAACATCTTCGGCCCGATGGCGCGCACCTATGCCTACGCGCTGGCCGGCGGACTGCTCGCGACCTTCACCGTCACGCCGGCGCTTTCGGCGATCATCCTGCCGGCGCATGTCGAGGAGACCGAGACGCGGATCATGCTGATCCTGCACCGCATCTACATGCCGGTGCTGCACTGGGCGGTCGACAATCGCAAGATCGTGCTGGGCGGTGCGGTCGGCCTCGTGCTGATGACGGTGGCGCTCAGCCGGCTGCTCGGCCTCGAATTCCTGCCCAAGCTGGAAGAGGGCAATCTCTGGATCCGCGCCACGCTGCCGCCGACCATCTCGCTGCAGGAAGGCAATTCCTACGTCAACGAGATGCGCAAGGTGATACGCGCCCGGCCGGAAGTCGAGTCCGTCGTCTCGCAACACGGCCGTCCGGATGACGGCACCGACGCGGCCGGCTTCTTCAATGCCGAGTTTTTCGCCCCGCTCAAGCCGGTGAGCCAGTGGCCCGGCACCCGCGACAAGGAAGAGCTGACCGCGCAATTGCTCAAGCAACTCGACGATCGCTTTCCCGGCGTCGAGTTCAATTTCTCGCAGTACCTCCAGGACAACGTCTCCGAGGCCGTCTCCGGCGTGAAGGGCGAGAATTCGATCAAGCTGTTCGGCAGCGATCTGCAGGCGCTCACCGACACCGCCAACAAGATCAAGCAGGTGCTGTCGACGGTGCAGGGCGTCACCGACCTTGCGGTGTTCACCTCTCTCGGACAGCCCACGGTCCAGATCGACATCGACCGCGCCAAGGCGGCACGCTATGGGCTGGCGCCCGGCGACATCAACGCCACCATCAAGGTCGCGATCGGCGGCGATACCGCGGGCGATCTCTATGAGCCCGGCTCCGACCGTCACTTCCCGATCATCGTTCGGCTCGCGCCGGAATATCGCCGCAGCGCGGAGGCGATCCAGAACCTGCGCATCGGCGCGCCGGGACCGAACGGCACGGTGACGCAGATTCCCTTGAGCGAAGTCGCCACCATCAGTCTCGTCTCCGGCGCGGCCTACATCTATCGCGAGCAGCAGGAACGCTATCTGCCGATCAAGTTCTCGGTGCGCGAGCGCGATCTCGGCAGCGCGATCACCGAGGCGCAGCAGAAGATCGCCGAGCAGGTGCAGCTGCCACCCGGCGCGCACATGGACTGGGTCGGCGAGTTCGGCAACCTCCAGGACGCGATCCGCCGGCTGTCGATCGTGGTGCCGATCTCGCTGGCGCTGATCGGCGTCCTGCTCTGGTTCAATTTCGGCTCGATGACCGACACGCTGCTCGCCATGAGCGTCATTCCGATGGCGATCTTCGGCGGCGTGCTCGGTCTGCTGATTACCGGCACGGCCTTCAGCGTCTCGGCGGCGATCGGCTTCATCGCGCTGTTCGGCATCGCCGTGATGGACGGCATCATCATCCTGTCGCAGTTCAACCAGCTGATCGAGGAGGGGATGGACCGCATGAGTGCGGTGATCCGTACCGGCGAATTGCAGTTGCGGCCGGTGCTGATGACGTGCGTGGTGGCGGGCATTGGCCTGCTGCCGGCGGCTCTCTCCGAGGGGATCGGTTCGCAGGTGCAGAAGCCGCTCGCGGTCGTCGTCGTCACCGGCATGATGCTGGCGCCGGTCGTGATCCTCGTGACCCTGCCGGTCCTGATCTCGTTCTTCTCCCGCCGCGCGCGTTGATCGCCGGCATCACAACATCCGCTGCGCGATGCGCAGCAGCATGGTCGTGCCGAGTCCGAGCAGCATCAGGCTCGCAAAGCGGCTGCTCAGCGCCAGCATTCGCGGCGTCAGCCGTGAGCGTGCCGTTGCCACCATCGTGCTCAGCATCATCCACCAGACGGCGGAGCCGAGGAAGACGCCTGCGACCAGCGGCCCCGTGGCCGATTGCGCCGAGAAGGCTTGCAGGGCCGCGAGGAACAGGATCACCGTCAGCGGATTGGTCAGCCCCAGCGCGATGGCGCTCAGATAGGCGCGGAGCAGTCGTATCCTGTCGACTTCGCCGGCTTCCCTCAGGACCACCGAGCAGCGATGCGTGCGGAGCGCGAACCACAGCAGCGTCAGCGCCGAGGCGATGCCGAAGCTGACGGCGTTGGCTTCGACCCATGGCTGGGCCAGGGAGCCGAGGCCGAGCACTGCGAACGCGCTGTAGGCCAGATGAACGGTCGCGGCGCCGAAGCCGGTGGCAAGACCGGTCGCCATACCCGAGGCCAGCGTTCGCTGGATACACAGCATTCCCATCGGCCCGATGGGCGCGGCAACGGTGAAACCGATTCCGACGCCGGAGAACAGTGCAGCGAGATAGTGCGACAGGGGCATGCGACCGCACGAGCAAAATGAAATCTGTGCGTGCGTATCGGTCGATGCAGAATCTCGCCTCAACCGGAAGGCTGAGATGCGGTGCGTCACACAAACACGATCGTGTGAGTCTTTGCGTTTGTGCTCTCGCGACAACAGTCTTGCAACCAGACGCAGAATTATTTGCGTTTCGATTGAACCTTGTCGCGGTTGCCGTGACTCAGAATCCGTACAATCGCGCGGGGTTGTCGACCAGGATTTTCTTGCGCACATCGGCCTCCGGCGCCCACAC
>VYLF01000430.1_pt1 | contig 13662 bp, 11 predicted proteins | sample 5114371 | NCBI WGS metagenome assembly VYLF01 (sample SAMN12291773, study PRJNA351875) | freshwater metagenome | isolation source: freshwater lake | place: USA: Michigan, Kent Lake | collected 2013-08-15 | reverse complement strand
GAAATGAAACCACAGAGGAGGGCTCATGATCTTCCCTTGGCACACAGACTTATTTCAGCCGGGGCGCACGGTTTGCGTCGTATTCCGGGCCAGTCCGTTAATCTGGCCCACCCCCTATTTGGCGCGCACCACGCGCCCCGGCCCCTCACTAAGGTGCACCCCCGGTGGTTTTCCGCGCGGGGCTATGGGTGTTGGTGGTGAAAAGCCCCTTCAGTCCGCTTCGCGGCCAGCTTCCCCATGAATGGGGAAGCGGCATGTCCCAATAGTTGTCGCTGCCGCTTCCCCGTTCACGGGGAAGCTCCGGCGAAGCCGGTGAAGGGGTAGCCCACGCAAAGGCAGCCACCACCCCCTAATCAACCGCGTGTAAGGCCTCACCAATCGTATCGACCAGCCGGTCAATATGGCTCTCTTCGATGATCAGCGGCGGCGACAGGGCGATGATGTCCCCCGTGACGCGGATCAGGGCACCGGCTTCATAGGCCTTGATGAAAACATCATAGCCGCGCGCACCCACCACGCCGTCGCGGGGACTGAGCTCAATCCCGCCGATCAGGCCCAAATTCCTGATATCAATGACATGGGGTGCGCCTTTGAGTTCATGCAAGCGCTTCTGCCAATAGGGTCCGATCTCGGCCGCGCGCGTCATCAGGCCTTCGCGCTCCATGATATCCATTGTCGCAAGCCCGGCCGCACAAGCGGCTGGATGGCCCGAGCAGGTATAGCCGTGGAACAGCTCAATCATGTTCTCCGGCCCCGTCATATAGGCATCATGAACTTCACGGCGGGCAAACACGGCCCCCATGGGCAAAGCCCCATTATTGATGCCCTTGGCGGTACAGATCAAGTCAGGCTTTACCCCCAAAGCCTGAGTGGCAAACGCTTTTCCCAAACGGCCATAGCCGGTGATGACTTCGTCAAAGATCAAGAGACAGCCAACGCGATCGCAAGCTGCGCGCAATTCTTCAAGATAACCCACTGGCGGGATCAAGACCCCGGTGGAACCGGCAACGGGCTCAACGATCACAGCGGCAATGGTTTCAGGGCCGTGCAGCGCGGCAATCCGGTCCAATTCCTTCGCCAGATGCGCGCCCTGGGGCGGTTGGCCTTGCGCGAAGACATTCTCAGCCAGGCCATGGGTATGGGGCAGATGGTCAACACCCGGCAGGCCCGGACCAAAGACGCGGCGATTGGTGACAATGCCACCGACCGAAATGCCGCCAAAATTCGTCCCATGATAGCCGCGCTCACGCCCGATCAGGCGCGTTCGGCGATGATCGCCACGGGCATAATGATAGCCCAAAGCAATTTTCAGCGCCGTCTCGACACTCTCAGAACCGGAATTGGTGAAAAAGACGCGGTCAAACCCATCCGGCGCGATGCTGGCCAAACGCTCAGCAAATTCAAAGGCGACCGGATGGCCCATTTGGAAAGTCGGCGCATAGTCCAACGTTGCCATCTGGCGGGCCACCGCATCGACAATTTCCTGCCGTCCATGGCCCGCATTGACCGTCCACAGACCTGCTGTGCCGTCGAGGATCTCGCGGTCATCATGGCTTCGATAAAACATGCCAGAGGCCGAAACCAGCAATCGTGGTCCAGCCTTAAAGCGGCGGTTGGCCGTAAACGGCATCCAAAAAGCATCGGTGGCGGGGGCGTTGGAGGGCGCAGGATTTGTCATAACAAAATGCTAAACCGCGCGCGCGGATCAATCAAGCCTAAAGCGAGCGGTTATGGGAGGTCCGATCCCCTACCGCTTGCCCTGCTCTGCCCGTTCCACCAGCTTCTCAATGCGCGCGACCAATTGGGGCAGCTTGCGCGCGGTTGTGAGTGCGTTGGAAACGTCGGCAAACATTTGACGGGTGACGCCTTCAGGGCCCAATTCCATCTGCATGAAGCGCTCAACCACCGGGCGGGAGGCTTCCCAAATGTCGTGATCGGGGTCGATGTTGCGAGCAACACCTTCGACTTGCACCATGGTCTTCTGCAACAGCACCAATTCGGGGCGCATATGCATGCCAAATTGCTCCGTGACGTCAAAGAGCTGCGTCAAAACCCGGCCCATGGAGACTTCGCGAGCTGGCCTGCCCCAAATCGGCTCCCCAACCGAGCGCAGGGCATGAGCAAACTCACCCTCATCATGATCGGCCGAGACATAGCCCGCCTCGATATGAACAGCGGCGGCTCGGCGATAATCGCGACGCAAGAAGGCAAAGAGAATTTCAGCGAGATAGCGGCGCTCGGCCATGCCGATCCGGCCCATAATGCCAAAGTCGACCGCCCAGAGCGCGCCATCCGTACCCAGAATAAGGTTGCCCTCATGCATATCGGCATGAAAGACGCCATGGTCCAAAGCGGCAGCCAGAAAGCCACAGGTGACGGCATTGGCAAGCTTGCCCCTGTCCGCACCATCAAGCGCACCGGGCTTGGTCAAAGGTGTGCCCTCAACCCAAGAGGTGGTCAGGACGCGTCGCGCTGTGCGTTCCCAATCGATGCTGGGCACTTTCAAATAGCCATCCGCGGCGACGATCTCGCCAAAAGCATCGCCGGCACCTGCCTCGCGTCGCAAGTCGAGCTCCTTTTCCAACGCGGTGCGAATGGTGGCGACGAAGGCGACAGGCTCAAGGCGCCGAGATTTGGGGACGAGGGCTTGGACAAGCTTCGCAGCCAAGGCCATGGCTTTGCCTTCAGCCGCGATTTCCTTCTCAATGCCCGGGCGCAACAATTTGACCGCTACTTTGCGACCGTCTGCCAAAGTCATCTGATGGACTTGGGCGACGGAGGCTGCGGCGATTACAGAACCTAAGTCTGGAAACAGTGCCGCGCGCTTCTCACCGAATGCCGCATCCAGGCTTTCTAGGGCGATTGTTTGCGAAAAAGGCTCCAACCGATCTTTGAGGCGCGAAAGGCCTTCGGCGGCTTTGTCGCCGACGATGTCGGGTCGGGTCGCTAGAAGCTGGCCAAACTTGATCCAAGCTGGGCCCAGCTTCTCTAAAGCTGTTGCCATGCGCGTGCCGGGGTCGCCACTGATGTGGCGAGACCCCAGTCGAAGCACCCGCCCAACAACGCGGGCAGGCAAAGGCAGCAGGTCATAATATTCTCGCGGCAGGATCGCATCATAGCGCCCTAAGGTCCAACCGGCCCGCATCAACCGCATGAGCGCGTCAATCAAACCTTCCAGCCCCCGTGCAAGGCGGTAATACCACCGGAGAAATTGGTATATTCAACACGATTAAAACCAGCGTCGCGGATCATGGCCGCAAAGGTCTCTTGGTCTGGAAAGCGACGGATACTTTCAACCAGATACTGGTAGGGCTCTGCATCCCCAGTTACAGCCTTGCCAATCGGCGGGATCGCCTTGAATGACCAAGCGTCATAAAAGGCTTCCAACGCACCAGTGGTAGGCTTGGAAAACTCCAGACAATAGAACCGCCCGCCGGGCTTTAGGACACGGTAGGCTTCGCGGAGAGCCTTGGGGATGTCGGTCACATTGCGAATGCCATAGGAGATGACATAGCCGTCCGCCGAATTGTCGGGGAAAGGCAAGGCTTCTGCATCACCAACCGCCCAGCCTAGGCCGTCCAAGCCACGCTCACGCCCGGCGGCGATCATCTCCGCATTGATGTCGACCACGATGATCTCAGACGGCGGACCGCCAGATCGCGTACGTGCGGCATCGGCCAATGCCTTGAAGCGGCGCGCCAAATCGCCTGTGCCACCAGCAAGGTCCAAAATGCGTTCGCCCGGGCGCGGGTTCAATCGCGCAGCCACGGCATCCTTCCAAGCCCGGTGCATCCCGGCACTCATCAGATCATTCATCAAATCATAGCGGCTTGCGACAGCGTCAAACACACCGCGGACGCGTGAGGCCTTCTCATGTGCCGGCACATCTTGAAAACCGAAGGAAGCAGTCTTGGAGTCAGTCATTCTACCGACATAGCGCCTTGCACTCTTGTCCGCCATATCTACTAGTGCGTCATTATGCCTGAATTACCCGAAGTCGAAACTGTTAGACGGGGCTTAGAGCCCACTTTGAAGGGCCAGACCCTTGTCCGCGTGGAGGCCCGCCGCCCAGACCTGCGCTTTGCCTTTCCGGCCAGATTTGTTGAGCGCCTGGAAGGAGCGAAGGTGGAAAGCCTCGACCGGCGCGCGAAATACCTCATCGCCTATCTCAGCACCGACGAAGCCTTGATTATGCATTTGGGCATGTCGGGCCGTTTTTCGATTGTCGATGAACGCGGCGTGCTGGCCTTTGATGATTATGCCTATGACACCGGGGCAGACCCCAAGCATGATCATGTCGTGCTGCATGTCGGGACGGGTGCCAAGGTCATTTATAATGACCCTCGTCGCTTTGGCTTTATGGATATCGTACCTACTGCCAGCCTTGAGCAATCCAAGCATTTTGCCAAGATGGGCCCCGAGCCCTTGGGCAATCACTTCTCGGCCGATCATTTGGCCGAAGCACTCGCCACAAAGAAAACCCCGATCAAGTCAGCCCTGTTGGATCAAGGCAATGTTGCGGGCTTGGGCAATATTTATGTCTGCGAAGCCTTGTTCCGGGCCCACATCAGCCCGATGCGCCTTTCCAATTCGCTGACTGCGTCAGAAATTGCTGCCCTAACTGAGGCCATCCGCGCGGTTCTGATCGAAGCCATCGAGGCAGGTGGTTCCACGCTTCGGGATTTTGCTGCTGCCGATGGCTCATTGGGTGGTTTTCAAGAAAGGTTCGACGTATATGGCCGCGAAGGGCTGCCCTGCCCGCGCAGCTTGACTGAGGGTGCACCGCATGAGCCCGTTCATCGGACTGTGCAATCGGGGCGCTCAAGCTTTTATTGCCCAACCTGTCAGACCTGACACTGCCCCGCATTATAATCTAATAATCCGTAACAGGAGTTACTCATGGCCTATGAAACCATCCTTTTGAACGTCGCCGACGGGGTTGCGACCATCACCCTCAATCGCCCAGAAGCCCTCAATGCCTTCAATCAGCAATTGATGAATGAGCTGACCGCGTGCCTAGATGTGGTTGAAGCCCGCGATGATGTCGGCGCAATCGTGATCACCGGCTCTGCCAAGGCTTTTGCCGCAGGCGCAGATATCAAAGAGATGGCGACCAAAACTTTTGCCGATGTCTATGGTCAGGACTTTATCACCGCCAATTGGGAGCGCGTAACCCGTTGCCGAAAACCAACTATCGCAGCTGTTGCAGGCTTTGCTTTGGGGGGTGGGTGTGAGCTTGCCATGATGTGCGACATGATCCTAGCCGCCGACACGGCCAAGTTTGGCCAGCCAGAGATCAAGCTTGGCGTAATTCCAGGCGCAGGCGGGACCCAGCGGTTTGCCCGTGCTGCTGGTAAAGCTAAGGCGATGGACATGATTTTGACCGGGCGCATGATGGATGCTGTCGAGGCCGAACGTTGTGGGATAGTTGCACGAATTGTGCCTGCAGACACCCTCTTAGAAGAGGCCCAGAAAGTGGCTAAATCCATCGCTGGTTATGGTAAGCTGGCTGTTATGGCCGCCAAGGAAGCCGTTGACCGCGCCTTCGAGACCCCCTTGAGTGAAGGGGTGCGCTTTGAACGCCGGATCTTCCACGGTTTGTTTGGTACTGAGGACCAAAAGGAAGGCATGGCAGCCTTTAGTGAAAAGCGCCAAGCGCAATTTACAGGCCGCTGATGAAACATAGGCATTATTGCTTGACCTTTCGCCCCTGTTTCGGCATACACCGCCCCCTCTTGGGTAGCCACGTGGCTGCCTCTTTCACACGTTAAATCGGATTAAACGATGGCCAATACGCCTTCGGCCAAAAAAATGGCCCGCAAGATCGTGCGCCGCACGCTGGTAAACACCGCCCGTCGCTCGCGCATGCGCACATTTATCCGCAAAGTCGAAGAAGCAATCGCTTCGGGTGACGGCGCAGCAGCTACCGCAGCCCTCCGCGTTGCGGAACCAGAAATCATGCGCGCAGTGTCGAAGGGCGTTGTCCATCAGAACACCGCTTCTCGCAAGGTTTCGCGTCTGGCCCAGCGCGTAAAGGCGGTTGCACGTCCAGCTTAATTTGCTGGCTGCGCATCTGTCGCGAACGGACTGAAGAGTAAGATTGTCCGAGTACCCGCTTTTTTGGGTTGTTTGGATTTCGGTATCTTACAATGATCGTTTGTAGCAAAAGCCTTTCTGTTGGGCAGCCAGAAATGGCGCGGTACACGGAACATTCTAAATTAGTTAATCTGCAGCCGCATACGCCCGTATGCGGCTGTTTGTCTTTATAGGCTTTATTTGTTTTTGGATGCACTGCATTTCAACAAATATCTGTTTAAATTAGGTTTTTTTATGAATTTCCTAGTTCTGAAATTTTATCCACAGGGTTGTGATGTCTCACGATCTTGTTAGCTTTTGCATAAGCCCCGCTGATTATTGAGAATCTTCACCTGTCAAGCGAATCAGGTGTCGCAGCAGCAGAAAAAACAGATGTCAAACGCATGAAATTGCTGTTGCGTACTCGCGCTGTGTAGGCTTTAGTTTGATCACGACGTCGGTCCTCTTGCTTCTAGCGGGGATGGCGTTTTGCCAAGTCTTGGACCTTTTCCAGCGAATAACGCCGAATGGTGAGCGCGGAAGTGTGTCTGGAACACTGGGTACAAATTGGGTGGTCCTTTTGGGACAAATTATTGGCGGGGTGGTTTGAGTAATGGTCTATGGGGTGCATACAAGCGTTTCGGCGACATCGGGTTTTGCCAACCTGCCTTCAGATCTCGAGCTGTCTTCAGCTCGCGGGTTGTGGGCAACGGCCCTGCCTCGTTTACGCGGAGAGCTGGGCCCTGACGCATTCCGGGCTTGGATTGAACCCTTGCGCCTAATTGCGATTGATACGGCTTCCGTTACATTTGCAGCCCCCAATTGCTATGCCGTAGCCCGCCTGACCACAGATTATCTGCACCGCCTGCAAGCGCGCTGGTCATCATTGGACCCAGCTGGTCGCCGCGTGCGCTTGGTTGTGGCAGACGCGGAGGCGCTTGCATCTGAGGATGTGATGGCTGACGAAGGCCTTGAACTCGCCCAAGAGCTTGCCGTTGCAGAAGCGGCGCAAGAACCCGTCGAATTGTCTGGCTCCGCTAAAACTTTCTCTAATTACGAAGTGGGCGAAGCTAATCGTGTGGCCGTCGCGATTGCCCGGGGCCTTGCCGAAGTGCCAGGCACTGGCGATCTCGTATTCTTTCATGGCTTGCACGGGGTTGGGAAAACCCACCTTCTTGAAGCCATCACGGCCCGCTTGCGCGAAACCGCGCCAAAAAAGCGCGTGTTGCTATTGACCGCACAGCGCTTCCTGAACGAATTTCAATCAGCCCTTCGCGACCGCGACACGGGGCCATTTAAGGCGGCCCTGCGCGGGGCAGATGTTTTATTGATCGATGACCTGCAACTCATTTGCGGCAAGTCCGCCACACAGGATGAGTTCTTCCAGACCTTGGACGATCTGATTTCGCGCGGACGCACAGTTGTCTGCACAGCTGACGTTGCCATTGACGGTTTGCAAGGCCTCAACAGCCGGATGCGCTGCGTGCTGCAAGGCGGTTTTATCGCTAAAATCAATGAACCTGATTTCGAGTTGCGTCGGGCTATTGCCAAGCGGAAAACAAGCGAGCTCAATGCACGTCGAGGCGGGTTTGTATTGCCCGACGAAGGGATTGATCTGATTGCGGCGCGCATCACCGGGACCGGGCGTGCAGTTGAAGGGGCTATCAAACAGGTGTTTGCGGCTTCAGCTTTGATTGGCCGGGAGGCAAGTATGGAAGTTATTGTAGAAGCGTTATCGGGTAATTGGAGCCCTCCTGAAAAGTCAGTGCCGGTTGAGACGATTAAGCGTCGGGTCGCCGCTTTCTATGATATGACTTTAGAAGATTTGGTTTCTCAACGACGTCATCGCGCCGTGGCTCGGCCACGCCAAGTGGCGATGTATTTTTGCAAGCGCCTGACCCGTCGCTCTTTCCCAGACATTGGCCAAAGATTTGGTGGGCGCGATCACACCACTGTTATGCATGCGGTGAAACGGATTGAAGAATTGGCCGCCCAAGATGTCACCTTTGCAGCTGAATTGCAGGAAATTGGCCGGAAGATCACCGAATAGAGCCTAAAGTCATTGCGCAAAGCGATAAAAGTCGGGCAAAATGATTCTTCAACTTGGCCAGAATCAAAACGGTTCTGCCCATCCGTTACGTTTGTAGCCCGCGGATGGAATGTCGAGTGCCATTGACTGAAGATTTTCTCGGGGAGCGGGTTCGGGTATGCGTCTAACGATCGAACGTGGAGCGCTTTTGAAAGCTCTGGGCCATGTGCAAAGTGTCGTTGAGCGGCGCAATACAATCCCTATTTTGTCGAATGTTCTGATCGAAGCCCGCGATGGCAGCGTTACCTTTGCGGCGACCGACCTTGATATTGAGATTATTGACGGCGCTGAGGCCGATGTAGAGCGTCAGGGTGCCATCACAGTTCCTGCTCATTTATTGTATGAAATCGTCCGCAAACTGCCGGATGGTTCCCAAGTTCGGCTGGACTTGTCGCCGGACGACCCACGCGTGACCATTACAGCAGGCCGTGGCCGCTACAATCTGCCGGTGTTGGCAGCTGGCGATTTCCCCGCCATGTCCAGCGGCAACTTCGACTCTCGCTTCACCTTAGAGCGTGCGGCACTCGCCCGTTTGATTGACCGCACACGCTTTGCCATCTCGACCGAAGAGACGCGCTATTATTTGAACGGCGTTTACTTGCATTCTGCGACTGGGGATTCAGGTCCAGCCTTGCGTGCCGTTGCCACCGATGGCCACCGCCTCGCCCTAGCCGACTATCCACAGCCCGAAGGCGCGACGGCTGTTCGCGGCGTCATTATCCCACGCAAAACCGTTCAAGAGTTGCGTCGACTATTAGATGATGCGGCTGAAGATGTTGAAATCGCGGTCTCGGATGCCAAGATCCAGTTCTCATTCGGCCGGACGACGCTGACCTCTAAACTGATCGACGGAACATTCCCTGACTATACGCGCGTTATCCCAAAGGGGAATTCGCGGATTATGACAGTTCGTAATGATGAATTCTCGCGCGCTGTTGACCGGGTTGCGACCATGGCGGCAGAGCGTTCGCGCTCCATCAAGCTGACCATTGGCGATGCGAAAGTCATTTTGGCGGTCAATAGCCCCGAAACCGGTGCAGCGACCGAAGAAGTGGAAGCCGACTATAGCGCTGAGACAATTGAGATTGGCTTCAATGCGAAATATCTCCTTGATATCGCAGGCCAAATTGGCACTGGCGAAGCGCGTTTTGAGTTTGCCGACGCCGCATCGCCTACCCTTGTGCGCGACGGTAATGATCCCAATGCGCTCTTTGTGCTGATGCCGCTGCGCGTGTGACGTCTGATCTTATCGCGACCCCGCGCGCCTTTGTGCAGCGGCTTAATCTAACCCAATTTAGAAACCATCCACGGCTTGATCTTGAGACAGGCGATGGTCCTGTGTGTTTGTTTGGCCCCAATGGTGCCGGCAAAACCAATATTCTGGAAGCTCTCTCGCTTTTGGGGCCGGGGCGCGGCTTGCGTGGGGCAGACCTCGACGAAATGGCCCGCCAAGGCCCTGACGGTGGTCCCTTTGCTGTAACAGGCCTGATCCAATTAGGTGATGAGGCGCGGCGGATCGGTGTGGGACTTGAGCGTACGTCTACAGGCCAAAGACGTGTCGCTCGCATTGATGGCAAGGATGCTGGCCCCAAGGATCTGGCAGAGACGGTACGGTTGCTCTGGCTCACCCCGGCCTATGACCGCCTTTTCGCAGGCCCGGCCGGCGAGCGGCGCAAGTTCCTCGACCGTTTGGTGTTTGCAATTGCGCCAGAGCATGCTCAGCAGGCCAGTCAGTTTGAGAAGGCCCTTCGTGAACGCACGCGCCTGTTAGAGGAGCCAAAGCCTGATGCCCGCTGGCTGAGCGTCGTGGAAGCTGAAGCGGCCGCTGCCGGTGTCGCCCTGGGTCTTGCGCGACTTGAAGCGGTTGATGCCTTGCAAAGTGAAATTGCCCAGCGGCCGGATGGTGCCTTTCCCAAAGCGACCCTAGCCCTTGAAGGTTTATTCGAAATCGGCCTGCGCGAAGCGAGCCATGCGGCACAGGCAGAAGCTGATTATACGCGCCTATTGCATGATTGCCGGGCCCGTGATTCGGCGGCTGGACGGGCGCTAGATGGCCCACATCGTTCGGATTTAACTGCGATCCATGCCCCCTCTGGCATGCCTGCTCAAAAATGCTCGACAGGTGAGCAGAAAGCCCTTGTAGTTACACTGATTTTAGCCCAAGCGCGACGGATCGCTTCCGGGCTGCCAACGGCAAAAAGTGCGGGCTTTTCTGGGCCGAATCCGCTAGTCTTATTAGACGAAGCCGCAGCCCATTTTGACCCTGCTCGACGCGCCGCACTCTGTGAGGAATTACTGGCGCTTCCAGGTCAATCTTGGCTAACGGGCACGGATCAAAATCTGTTTGAGGAGTTTGGTTCGCGCGCAACCCAGTTTGAAGTCTCACCGGGATCAGTCCGGTTGATGCAGTGAAAGAAGTGTGACGCCAGATGAGCGATCTTCCCAGCAATAATGAGCCAGAAGCCAAGCCAAACCTCCAAGAAGTCGAAGATAACCGCGTCTTTGATGCCGAAGGCTTTGACGAGAATGGCCGTGATGCCAATGGGCAGGCCTCTTATGGGGCGGATTCCATCAAGGTCCTCAAAGGGCTGGATGCCGTGCGCAAGCGCCCTGGCATGTATATTGGCGACACAGACGACGGTTCTGGCCTACACCACATGGTCTATGAAGTCGTCGATAATGCGATTGACGAAGCCCTCGCCGGCCACGCAACCATCTGTAATGTCACGCTTTATCCCGACGGCTCCGCCGAGGTGGAAGATGATGGGCGCGGTATCCCGACCGACATTCACAGCGAAGAAGGCGTTTCTGCCGCTGAAGTTATCATGACCCAATTGCACGCGGGCGGTAAGTTCGACCAGAATTCCTACAAAGTGTCTGGCGGCTTGCATGGCGTGGGCGTTTCGGTCGTGAATGCTTTGTCGGACCTGCTTGAGCTGACTATTTTCCGCAATGGCGTTGAACACACCATGAGCTTTGCCCTTGGTGAAGCCAAAGCGCCTTTGCGACTGGTTGGCCCGGTTGAGGCCGGGAAAAAGGGCACACGCGTTCGCTTCTGGCCTTCTCCCACCATCTTCACCATGGTGGAGTTTGACCGCAAGACGTTGGAGCACCGCCTCCGCGAATTGGCCTTCCTGAATTCCGGCGTCACCGTCCGTTTCCGCGACTTGCGTGGGCCAGAGCCCTATGAAGAGATCATGCGCTATGACGGCGGCGTGGAAGCCTTCGTCCAGCATATTGATCGCAACCGCGTCAGCGTCACCGAGAAGCCCATCTTCGTGAAGGGTGAGAAGGATGGCATCGTGGTTGAGGCCGCGTTGCAATGGAACGACAGCTATCACGAGAACATGCTGTGCTTTACCAATAACATCCCTCAACGTGACGGTGGCACCCACTTGGCGGGCTTCCGCGGTGCTTTGACCCGTGTGATCAATGCCTATGGTGAAAAGTCAGGTATTTCCAAGCGCGAGAAGGTCGACATCACGGGCGATGACGCCAGAGAGGGCTTAACTTGCGTCCTGTCCATCAAGGTCCCAGACCCGAAATTCTCCAGCCAAACCAAGGACAAGCTTGTCTCGTCCGAAGTCCGCCCGGCCGTTGAAAACACCGTTGGTGAAACCTTGGCTGAATGGTTTGAGGAAAACCCAAGCCTCGCCAAAGTTGTGATGGCCAAAATCGTCGAAGCCGCCGCTGCCCGTGAAGCAGCGAAGAAGGCACGCGAATTGACCCGCCGGAAAAGCGCACTCGACATTGCTTCCCTGCCCGGGAAGCTCGCCGATTGCCAAGAGCGCGACCCTGCGAAGTCGGAAATCTTCATCGTCGAGGGTGACTCTGCAGGCGGCTCAGCCAAACAAGGACGTGACCGCGGTTTCCAAGCTGTTCTGCCTTTGCGCGGTAAGATTTTGAACGTTGAGCGCGCGCGCTTTGATAAGATGTTGTCGAGCCAAGAAATTGGCACTTTGATCACCGCACTGGGGACAGGGATTGGTCGGGATGACTTTAATCCAGACAAATTGCGCTACCACAAGATCGTCATCATGACCGACGCAGACGTCGATGGTGCGCACATCCGGACCCTGCTTTTGACCTTCTTCTTCCGCCAAATGCCCGAACTGATTGAGCGTGGGCATTTGTTCATCGCCCAACCTCCTTTGTACAAGGCCTCAAAAGGCCGGTCAGAGCGTTATTTGAAAGACGATGCGGCGCTGGAAGCCTATCTCATCGAAGAAGGCACAACTGACGCCATTCTCACATTGTCCAGTGGCGAAGGCCGCCTTGGGGCCGATTTGGTGGCAACCGTGAAGGATGCCGAAGGATTTGAAGGCTCCGTCCGTCGTCTGGCCACGCGCTTCCCCGCGTTTGCAATTGAACAAGCGGCGCTTGCAGGTGCGCTTGTAATCGGGGCTGGACAAGAGTCGGCGCAACGTTTGGCGGCGCGGCTGAACGAGTTGGCCGATGAAGGCGAAGCTACTTGGACTGTCACAATTGATGCCACCGGCCTTGTGATGACGCGCGAAGTGCGCGGCGTCGCCGAGACGATCAAGCTGGATCAAAACGTCCTGGGCTCATCGGACGCCCGCCGCTTGGCAGAGCGCGCCGCAGCTATGGCGGGTGCTTATGACGGCTTGGCCAAGATCAAACGCCGCGAAGTCGAAACGCAAATCCATGGGCCTTTGGCCTTGTTGGAGGCAGTCCGCGCGGCCGGCCGCAAAGGCATCACCATCCAACGCTATAAAGGCTTGGGCGAAATGAATGCCGACCAATTGTGGGAAACCACTTTGGACAAAGAGGCCCGCTCACTTCTGCGCGTGTTTGTCGACCATGCTGACACAGCCGACGGCATGTTCACCCGCCTGATGGGCGACATCGTGGAACCCCGCCGCGAGTTCATTCAAGAATTCGCGCTGGAAGCCGAAGTGGACGTTTAGGCCGGGCCTCCCTTTCCTTAAGCGAATGAAGTAAGTTACTTTTTTCACCTTTAAGGGCTTTCCTTTCGTCTGGACCCATTTTGGTGGAAACCATGTTTCACCAAAACAGATCGTCTAGGATTAGCGCGACATCTGTGTGGTCAAGTGCGCAGCTCCGCTGCGTCGCGAGGCGATCCGTTTTCGCAGAAAACGGACACTTGACGACCCAGAGGTCGCACGAACAATTAAAACAGCGGTTGGGTGACCAGAGTGGGCACCAAAGCGCTTCTAAGTGTTCTCTTGATTTTCAGACCTGTCATCCCCGCCGCAGCGAAGCGCAGAGCGGGGACCCCCAAGGACTTTGCGGCACGAGGTCCCGGATCGGCTTCGCCGTCCGGGATGACAACCCTTTGTTGATAACCCCCAACACCTGTAGCCCCGCGCGGAAAACCGCCGGGGGTGCACCTTGTTGCCTCGTTAAGAAGCAGAGGGGCCGGGGCGCGTGGTGTGCGCCAGATGAGGTGGGCCAGATTAACGGACTGGCCCGGAATACGACGCATGCCGTGCGCCCCGGCTGAAATAAGTCTGTGT
>VYLF01000429.1_pt1 | contig 13666 bp, 8 predicted proteins | sample 5114371 | NCBI WGS metagenome assembly VYLF01 (sample SAMN12291773, study PRJNA351875) | freshwater metagenome | isolation source: freshwater lake | place: USA: Michigan, Kent Lake | collected 2013-08-15 | reverse complement strand
GCCTGCATGATTTCGGCTACGGTTCATCGCGGCCCGGTTTAGGCCGCGATGTGGTTGCGAGACGAAATGCTACGGGCTACTTCCAAGCTGGAACAGGACGGCCTGGAGTCCAAGGAGCTCCGAGTTCGTCGAACTTCTTGGAGATAGCTGGCATATCTTCATCGAGAAGCTTGCGCAACTCAACCAAGACGGCTTCGAATTCCTCGCCAGCGATTTCATATTGCCGTCGATGTGTGCCGGTTGGTCCTTCTGTGCTGCTCATGGCTCCCATGATCGCCGTCGAAAGTCTTCGCTGCAGACCAGGCATCGCGTCTTCGTTTCGCTTGGTACGAGTAGGATCGCCTGCAAACTTTTCTTGAATGTCCTGCAATCGAACTTGCAAGGCGCGAATCTCATTCCAAAGTGCAGGATCCACTTCGGCAGCCGTAGCAGTAAGAGACTCCATAGCCGCCAAGCGATCTGATGCTTCGGTAGCCAATTGGTTGGCGGCATTGACTGAGTTGGCAAGCTTGAACGCTTGCTTGGAGAAATCCATGATGGCCTGTCGGTTGATCTCGGTCGTGTCGCCAAAGGTGATGGGCTCGATTTGGAATTCAGCCTTAGGAACGACTTCGGTGATCGTGCCATCAACCATCTGTGAGACTTCGACCGTGTACTTGCCTGGTACAGCAATTGGGCCTGAAGATCCGCCACCGCCACGTCTACGTCCGCCACCGCCGCCGGATCCAGCGTGTCGGAAGTCCCAATTGACCCGGGTCATGCCTTTACCGGTGGTGGTTTGGATCTTGCGAACAACTTTGCCTTCCATGTCACGAATGGTCAGCCAGCGGCTGGGTGCCACTTCACGATCCTCAGCCTTGAGTGCATCCCATGCGGGGTAGTTGACATCGCGACCAGAGGACTTTAGCTCGCGATCTTTTCGCTCACGTTGAGATTTCTTGGACCTCAACTCGTCTTTAAAGTGGAAGGTGAACGTTACGCCGTACTCGGGGTTTGGGGCGGTGTAGAAATTCGCACCCTGGAAGCCTCGTCCGTTGACTCCCATGACGCTAACAACTTGATACATCTCTCCCTTTTTGATCGGGAAGACATGGTTCGCGTCAAGGATTTCAGGCTTGAGATCTCGGAGTGGTGAATAGTCGTCAAGAATAAAGAAACCACGACCGAACGAACCGAGTACGAGATCGTTTTCACTGCGTTGGATTTGCATGTCGCGTATGGCGATGGTTGGCAAGCCGGATCGAAGCGCAAACCATTTTTCGCCACCGTCCACTGTCGTGAAGCAACCAAATTCAGTACCGCAGAATAGAAGCTTTGGATTCACGTGATCTTGCTTGAGGCAATAGACGCTGCCTCGTTGAGGGAGATTGCTGGTAATCAAGCTCCAGTTATGACCGCGGTCGGTTGATTTCAGAACGTAGGGTCGGAAGTCCCCTCGTTTGAAGTTTTGAACAGCCACGTATACGGTATTGTCATCGTGCAAGTCGGCTTCGATATCGGTGATGTATCCGAACTCAGGAACATCGAGTGAACCGAACCTTTCGATCTTGCGCCATGTCTCACCACCGTTTTCAGTAACTTGTACCAATCCTTCGTCGGTACCAGCGTAAATCAATCCAGGCACGCGAGGCGATTCATCGACAGCAACAATGCTACCGTAGAGAGAGGTCGATGCGTTCTTGGCAATCGTATCCACTCCCCAAACCTTGCCCATAACCTTGAGTTGGTTTCGATCGATTTGACGGGACAAGTCGCCGCTAATTGGTTTCCAATTGTCGCCACGGTCTTCGCTTTGGAAGAGGATTTGTGATCCGTAGTAGACTTTCTTTGAATTGTGTGGCGAGATCAAAAGAGGTGAATCCCAGTTCCATCGCAATGCGGGGCCCTCTTTGGACTCTTGAGGTTTGATATCGACTGCTTCGCCGGTCTTGCGATTAAAGCGAACGAGTCCACCGTATTGCCATTGCGAGTAGACGGTGTCTGGATTATCAGGATCGACGGCTGGACCAAAGCCGTCGCCAAAGACAGTCACGAACCAGTCGCTGTTACGAATGCCGTGGTTGTTATTGGTACGGGATGGACCACCTTGCGTGGCGTTATCTTGGGTGCCACCGTAAACAAAATAGAATGGTTTTTCGTTGGATACCGCGATTTTGTAGAACTGCGTTAGGGGCAAGTTCGCTTTGAAGTCATAGGTTCGGCCACGATCCCAAGTTTCGTAGATACCACCATCGCAACCGATAATCAGGTGATCGGGATCGAGTGGGTCGATATGCATGGCGTGGTTATCCACGTGTTTGTCTGCTTCTCCGAGTGGAGTAAACGTGCGGCCGCCATCTTCGGTGATCGTCATGTTTGTGTCGAGTGAGTACACGCGATCAACGTTGTGAGGACAGCAAACAATTTCATTGTAGTATTGAGGGCTGTCCGAGACGTAGCTGCTCATCTTGCTCCAAGTTTCACCGCGATTCGTGCTCCGATAGAAACCGCCATCCTCGCCGAGAGCTTCCACAATGGCATAGACGACTTCAGGATTCACTGGCGAGATTGCTAGGCCGATCTTACCCATATCGCCTCCAGGAAGTCCACGGTTGATTTTCTTCCAAGTCGCGCCAGCATCAACCGATTTGTAGATGGTCGATTCAGGGCCACCATCGATGAGAACCCATTCATGTCGCCGCCGCTGGTAGGACGAAGCGTAAAGGATGTCAGGGTTAGACGGATCCATGTGCACTTCGTTAAAGCCAGTCATGGGGCTCACATCGAGAATCTTGCTCCAGGTCTTGCCGCCATTGGTTGTTTTGTAGAGGCCGCGATCACCGCCGTCTTTCCACAATGGGCCTTGTGCTGCGACATAGACTGTCTGTTCATCGGTTGGGTGAATAATGATTTTGCCAATGTGCTCGCTATTCTCGAGACCGACATTCACAAAGCTCTGACCACCATCTGTGGATTTGTAAACGCCATCCCCGTAGCCGACACTTCGTTGCGAGTTGTTTTCGCCTGAGCCAACCCAAATGGTGTGACGGTTGCTGGGAGCTATGGCCAAGCAGCCAATTGAGTACGAACCGTATCCATCGAAGATTGGTCTAAAGGTGACCCCGGAGTTTTCAGTCTTCCAGACTCCACCGGAGGCTGCAGCAGCGTACCAAGTCGACGTGTCCGCCGGATCAACCACTAAGTCTGAAATTCTTCCCGACATTAGGGCGGGACCGATATTTCGAAAACGAAGAGGGGAAACTACGCCGGAGTTGATACCCGGTGTTTCGTCTTTGGGAGTATCGGAATCTTGTCCTGATGTCCGTGCAGCGGGAACAAAAAACGTTGAGGAAAGACACAATGTCGACAAGGCGACGTACATCCAGCTTTTACTTCGCATGCTTCACTCATGTAGCGAGGATTTGAATTAAGAAATTCGCGTGTGGAATCGATCGAACGAAGAGGTCCCGAAAGGGAGGTTTCGCCGCCCCAAACATTGCTTCCACTGTAGTTCGAACCAGCCCTTGGGGTAGTCCAGAAGCTCGAAATTAGGCCTTTGGAAAGGGGATTTTGAGGTCGAGCGGCGTTGGTTTTGAGAAAAGCACCATGAGAACCACTAATAAGCTGGGCTCGCTAGTGATTTGTCGAATGGTAGCTGAGTCCCCGAGGTAAATTCGTTTCATGTGCAGCAAGGCTTTCGGCTTGGCGTTTCGTTTGTTGATAAAATCTAGCATCTCAAGAAAGCTCCCTAAACACTGGAAAGCGTCACGATGATCAACGAGATTCTCGGTATCTCGCCGACGAACGACTTTGCTTATAAAAAGGTCTTTGGTTCCCAAGCCAATGACATAGCGCTGATAAGTCTGCTAAACGCGATTTTGAATTTGCCCCGTCGCATTGCATCGGTCACGATCCAGAATCCATTCAACTATCAAGATTTCTACGAAGACAAGCTATCCGTCCTTGACATTAAAGCCGTGGATGAGGCTGGTGCCATTTATGACATTGAAATGCAGATTGACGCACATTTAGGACTGATTCAAAGACTTGTTTTTTACGGTTGCGAACTCTACTCGGGGCAAATGAGGGCAGGTGACAGTTACTCCGAGTTAAAACCGGTGTTTGCTATTTGTTTGCTCGAAGGAGTGTTGTGGCCCGATTCGCGTCGGGTCCATAATGCATTTCGTTTAGTGGATCAAGGATCCGGTCGCGTTCTAAGTGATACGATCGAATTTCACATCTTGGAAATGGGGTGGTATAATCTAAGCGTGAGTGAACAAGCCAATGCTAGTACCTTGGACAGGTGGCTGTACTGGTTGCTGCATGCTCACGAGCACACCGAAGAGGAACTGATGAGCCTTTTTCCCGAAGTAGAGTTCCAGCAAGCGACCCAGACACTAGTTGCCATTAAACAAATCACAGAGGACAAGCAAATGTATGACGCAACGGAAAAGGCTCGACGCGATCGGCAATGGGCTCTCAATGCCAAATTGGCCGAGGGTAAGATCGAAGGTAAGATCGAAGGCGAGATCAAGTTGATTCGCACCTTAGAGGGACTTCTTGGACGACTTCCGATGGAAGAATCGCAACTGAAAACGCAAAAGCTTGAAGAGTTACAAAAAATCGCCACCGAACTCCAGGCTCAGTTAAGGAGTCGTATTTCCTAGGGTTTGTTAAGCGGTAAACGAGTTCGAAAACGGAATCGCTGCACTGACATGCGTGTACTGATGAGCCTTTTTCCCGAAGTGGAGTTCCAGCAAGCGACCCAGACACTGGTTACCATCAAAGAAATCACAGAGGACAAGCAAATGTATGACGCCACGGAAAAGGCTCGACGTGATCGGCAATGGGCACTCAATGCCAAATTGGCCGAAGGTGAGTTGAAGGGCAAGATCTAGCGCAAATTGGAAGGCAAGATCGAGTTGGTCCGAACCCTGGAGGGGCTTCTGGGAAGAGTTCCGAGCGATGAGTCACAATTGAAATCACAAAAACTTGAAGAGCTCGAAAAGATTGTGACGGAACTTCAGTCTCACCTGCGCAGTCGCATCAGCTAGAGCTGGCCGCGAGACAAAACGATCGAAACGCAGTTGAGCGAGCAATACTCAACACTTATCCCTCAACCCTTACAAATTACCTACTGCTTTCCTTCCGCTCGCTTCGACCACCAGGGAAGCTGTGCTCCGCCGTCCATCGTAAATGTTGATCCGACCATGTAGGCCGCTTGGTCGCTGAGGGAGAAGCAAACGCCGTGTGCCATTTCATCGGGAGTGCCGAGTCTCTTCGTCGGCAAGGATCCGGCGCCTTCGGCCAATTGTTGTTCGCTAAAGAATTTTCGTTCTCCTGGAGTGTCGATCCATCCAGGGTGGAAGATATTGACGCGAATGTCGTGTTGAATCAATTCGATGGCTGCGGTTCGTCCCATGTGATCGATAGCTGCTTTCGCCATGTTGTAGGCCATTGCAGTTGGGAAAGGGATGTTGGCATGGGGTGAGCTAACGATTGTGATTGCACCTCCTTTGCCTTGTTTGATCATCTGCTGAGCCGAAGCTCGAACGCCAAAAAAAGCCCCCCACATCGAGACATCAATGGTCTTCTTAAAGCCCGCCATGTCGGCTTCAACCATGAGTTGGCGATCGCTGTAAACGGCATTAGAGACGAACAAGTCTAAGCTGCCGAAGGCTTCTACGGTCTTTGCAACCATGTTCTCGACTGCAGTTTGGTCAGATACATCGCATTGGCAAACAATCGCCTTGACGCCGAGAGAACGCGCTTCTTCGGCAACTTTTTCGGCAGCGGCGAGACTGGAACTCGAATTGATGGCTACGTTTGCACCCCCTCTAGCTAACTCCAACGCAACCGATCGGCCAATTCCTTTTGATGATCCTGTTACGAGAGCGCTCTTTCCATGAAATTGGTAATGCATGAACGTATCCCTTGGGCTTGCGTGGTAGTGAGGCGGAATGTTGACAGTGTTGCCGTATAGCTTGGCAACTTTTAATGGTGCGCCAATAGCCCCTACTGTCGAAGGTAAAGGATCTAAGCACCTTTGGCAAATGTTGTAAACTTATAGTGACTGCGCAAACAACGGGCAACTAGCTAATTTTTTAAGCAATGGTTACCATTGGGTTAGTTGTCTGGAACGCGGAGTAGGCGTTTCTGCGAGCGGCTCGCCAAATCAGGAAATTCATGGCCGGCATTAGGCAAGAGAATTTTTCTCACAATCTTCCTTCAGGTACACTATTGCCTGGCGTGATCGGTGCATCACCTGCCATGGTTGAGGTCGCCCGTGTCACAAAACGCGTTGCACCCAGCAATGCATCAGTTTTGCTTCTTGGTGAAACGGGCACAGGCAAGGAGGTTATCGCCAACGCAATACACCAGTTGAGTGGTCGAAATGGTGGCCCGTTTGTAAAGGTCAACTGCGGCGCATTGAGTGAAAGTCTTCTGGAGAGCGAATTGTTTGGTCATGTTCGAGGTGCGTTTACGGGCGCCATTTCGAACCGGGCCGGTAGGTTTGAAACGGCACATACTGGTACGATTTTTCTGGATGAGATTAATAGCACGAGTCTTCACCTGCAAGTCAAGTTACTTCGTGTCTTACAACAGAAGCAGTTCGAGCGAGTCGGGGATACCGAAACGGTAACGGTTGATACGCGTGTTATTGCTGCAAGTAACCGGGACTTGAGCGATGAAATCAAAAACGAGCGTTTTCGTGAAGACTTGTACTGGCGACTCAACGTGGTGCCTATCGAACTCCCACCACTTCGTAAGCGTCGTGATGATATACCTTCGCTTGTGGCTCACTTCCTCCAGTACTACAGTTCGCTAAACAGTTGCTACGTGGTGCATATTGATCGACAGGCGATGGCGTCGCTTCAAGATTATTCATGGCCTGGAAATGTTAGGGAATTGCAGAACTATATTGAGCGGGCAGTGGTCATGGCGGAGTCGGATGAGTTGACGCTCGAATTGCTCCCGGCAGTTGTGACGGGCAAGTTAGAGGAAGAACCAGTCGTGGAGGCGTCTATTTCCAAAGCGACTGATTTTGAATCTTTAGCCACGGAAGTCGTCCAATTGGGGATTCGAAGCAATCCAAATGATGCAACGAATTTGCATAGCGCGATTGTTGATCGAGTGGAGAAGGAGTTGATTGCGCAAGTGCTCGCGGGTTGCAATTATGTTCAAACAAAAGCTGCGACCAAGCTTGGCATCAATCGAAATACGCTCCACAAGAAAATCAAAGATTACAACTTGGAAGGTTCTGAAGAGCCAATCGAGTAGCCCAATACCTATTTCATGCCGGGCTATGCCTGGCAATTACCAATTTGAGTTTATCATGTCAGTGGACCAAAGTCTCCGTTTCAGTACCGTTGAAAAGGCCGTTTCTGCGATCGCTCGTGGCGAGGTAGTGATCGTTGTTGATGATGAGGATCGTGAGAACGAAGGAGATTTCATTTGTGCGGCGGAATCCGTAACGACTGAGACCATTAACTTTATGTTGAGTGGACACGGACAACTCTGTGCGCCGATCTTGCCTTCGGTATGTCAAAGATTAGATCTTAGGCCTCTTGTCGATCATAACACATCTCCGCTAACAACGGCCTTTATGACCCCCGTAGATCATGCTGGTTGCAAAACTGGTATCACGGCTGGTGAAAGAGCCGAGACCATTCGAAGATTAGCCAAGTCAGATAGCAAGCTCGATGATTTCGTTCGTCCTGGTCACGTCTACCCGCTTGTTGCAATGGAGGGTGGTGTACTACGTCGAGCAGGACATACCGAAGCAGCGGTCGATTTGGCTCGCATGGCCGGATTGACTCCGGCAGGTGTATTGTGCGAGATTCTTAATTCGTCAGGAGACCGCGCGACTCGGGATGAACTCTTTGACTTGGCTCAAAAGCATTCCTTGGAAATGATCACCGTAGAACAGATCATTTCTCATCGACGCATTAACGAAAAACTTGTGACGAGAGCTGCTCGGTCTAAATTACCGACCAAATATGGAATGTTTGAGATCCTGGTCTACGGAGTTCAATTTGAATCCCAAGAGCCCGTTGCTCTTGTAATGGGGGATGTGACCAAGGCATCAAATCCTCCTTTGGTTCGAATGCACAGCAGTTGCTTTACTGGCGATCTGATTCATTCGCTGCGTTGTGATTGCGGAGATCAATTGCAACAAGCTCTCGAACGGATCGGTCGAGAGGGATGCGGTGTCTTGGTCTATCTACCTCAAGAAGGAAGAGGCATCGGCTTGGCACAGAAGATTAAAGCCTACGCGCTCCAAGATGACGGGCTGGATACCGTCGAAGCGAATTTAAAGCTTGGCTTTAAAGCTGACATGCGAGATTATGGCGTTGGGATTCAAATCTTAAAGGATCTCGGGTTAAGAGAGATTCGTTTGCTGACGAATAATCCAAAAAAGACAGAAGCTTTCAACCTCAGAGGTTTCGATTTGAATGTTGTTGATCAAGTGCCTATTATTCCAGAAGTAAACGATCACAATCTCACCTACCTCACCACCAAACGCGACAAGATGGGCCATAAACTCCCGTAAGATATCTCAACCTGGTTTTGTGGTGGCCGACGCGAGGAGGCCTGACGCACTGGCACCATCTACAGGCTATTTGATTCGTGAGCTATCAAGCCCAACTCGTAGTGGTGTCAAAGTCGGCCTGGAGAGCTAATCTGCAATCAAGTTGGCAATCTTGTGCGCGAAGTGTAAAGATACTTTGGCTTCTAAGGCTTCTAAACTGACGTGAAACTGTATTGGAGATGGTTAACCCAGAGCGATTGCAATCGATGGCAATGGATCCGACTGTTTGGCAAAATGGTGTCGTCGATTGATGAGGCGGACCATGCGACTCCCGTGGATCCCACGAGGAGCATTTCTTGGCAAGAGATCGCTTCGTGATGCTCGACTGGGCGTGCTTGGACTATTGTGCCAGCTGTTTCGAGCAATTCCATTGATTGTTTAAGCGTTGTACCATGATGCGAGTACTCTTCGTCCGGCGTAAACCAGTTCTGATGATGATCAATAAAAATCAAATTCGCCACTGAACAATCTCCAAGTCTCCTGTCCGCGTCCATCAACACTGCGATATTCTGCGCATTCATTTCGCGCACGCCACGGTCAGCCAGCCAATAGTGAATGCGGCTTCGGTGTTTTAAAGACGTTGGGAAAACGCTGTTTGGAATAATTCCAATCGTTGAAGTTTTTAACTGGCAACCATTTTGATACCAACGATTTAAACGTGCAAAGGGTATAGGTGAGAGGTAAGCAATCGACTTCCAGGTAAGAGCACGCTCGAATTCTATCGGGGAAAAGAGGACGACGACCGAGACGTCTTGTTGTTTGATAAGGGCAGAGTTGGATTCTAGAATCAACTCGCATACGTTTTGGTACCAGGCCACTACAGCGTCATCGTTCAGTCCAATCGTTTTTGCCCCTTTCCTTAGTCGCTCGATATTCCAACGCAAGTTGATGAGTTTGGATCCGAAAGTGCGAGCGCGTTCAACCAGGACGACACCGTAAATCGGCCCTGTGTCGTCGAGGCTCCAACCAATTTGTTGCCAGTCTGCAATGGTTGGTTGTTGCTGATTCTCAAGGAATTGGATCGCTTTGCTACTTGGCAAGACAGATGGCGATTGTACGTTCACAGCATTACTTTTCGATGCACGAGGAACAAATCGGCTCGTCAGTTGATGGGTTCCAGAGAATGTTATCCAGCACTGCGCGGAAATAGGGACATTTGCCTAAGTAGCTTTTCTCAGAGTGAGTTGTGCCAATAATCGCACCGCAATCGAATTGTCTTACGTTTGCTGCATCCCCTCCTACCAGCGGTGAAATGCTTCGAGGGTCATAGAGGCCATCAAAGCCATTTAGTCCACCTGCAATAGGGCGACTCACATTATCAACGAATCGAAATCTTCTGAGAACAGGATCTCGTGAATTGTACAAGTTCACAAAGCCATCAACTTGAGTTAATGCACAGCAATAACGACCACTAGAAGTAAGCCACTTTTTGTCGACCGCTGGTGCGATCAATCCTAGTCGGTAAGGCGTTTGTCTAGGGGAGGTGGGGGGCATGAAGTTGAGTCCAGGAATCGCTCCGCCGGCGTCCAAATGCAATGCCCCAGTCACCGTTCGTGCTCCATAAGAAAAGCCGAGCAGCGATACACGTGATTGTGCCCCTAGTTGCTTGAGAATCCAGGCCAGATAGAGAGACTCCATTTCGGCAACTTTGGCATTATCGGCCGCATCCCGCAAGACGGGCCGTTGTTTTTCACTTGGCCAAGAAAAAAGTAGAAGCCGATAATTCTCCTTCGCTTGCCGCTTCAAATATGCATCGACGATCCGTACGCGTTCCCGCGTGTTCTCACGCTCCATGAAGTTCCCGTGCACGTAGACGATTGTGAGTTTATCTTCCCCCTGGAGTGCATGATCTACGCTTGATGTATTCCAACGACAATTTTCCCAGCGGCACACTTGAAGATTCGGTGCTTCTTCATTGATAGCGCAGAATCGATCGCTTAGATGTCGAGTGGAGAGTTCGTAGATTTCTGATTCGAATTTGCAATTTAGCAATACGATATCGTTGTTTTTTTCAGTGCTTAGGCGAGTTTCGATAGCTCCAAGCGTTTGTTCTTTTGAGACGATTTGGGCAGAATCATTTTCTTCGGAAATGCTCAATTGAATAGTTGGGGGTGGTTCAGTTGAAGCGATCTTCGAAGCCAGCAACATAACAACGAAAGCGGTGTGCTTCAAAACAATCTGCAATCGCGATCGACAAGCCCGTTGGCTAGAGTCGGTATTGGAATTGTTGAGAGGGACACGGTACATAACTACTACTAAATGCGAGGGGATGTCATCGGAAGTGTGTCGTACAAGGACACGCCAAAGATTGCGAGCATTTCCAAGGTTCCTGGAATTAGCCTGTTGAAGATCGCAAGGTGTGAGGTTTGTAGGTTTTGTAAGATTTTTCGAAAAAGGCTAAAGTTGATTTGCAAAGCCTTAACGATGACGTAGAGTTTCCCGTTAATTTGTGTACCGATCAAGGTCGCAAAATCAAATACGGGGGAAACAAGATGAAGAAGACAATCAACAATAGACTTGCGATCTTTTGCGCCACATTAGTTTTGGCGTTCTCAGGATGTTCGTGTGGCCAAGGATGGAAGCCATTTGGTGGCCTTTTCAATCGTTTTCATGGTCCATCGAATGTTGGTGCTCCATGTGACGCAGGATGCGCTGCTCCGCCAGCATGTCCAACATGTGGCGATGGCTACACGAGCAATTATGGTGGCATCGATGGCGAGGTAATGAGCAGCTATCCTAGTTCCTACGAAATAGGAAATCCTGTAAGTGCACCGCAAACCTATCGAAATCCACCAAGCGCAGAAACGGTTCGATCCGTGCCAGCCGCACGATAAGGCTTGAAACAGGTCTAACGGTTGGCCATTGTGATCCAAATTCGGTCTTGGCTGTCAGCCTGAGAAAAAGTCGGTAAACTGTGGGGTGTCATTCATCCCCATGCCGAAATCCCTGTTCTCTCGCATGTCAACGACCTCTACACCAGATCTTCAAAATGCTCTCGCGAAATTCGGCCTTGCCGAGTTTCGTCGTGGGCAGCGTGAGGTTATAGATCACATTCTGGCGGGTAACGATTGTTTATGCGTGATGCCAACTGGGGGCGGAAAAAGTCTTTGCTATCAGTTACCTAGCGTCGTCCGTAATGGATTGACGATCGTGGTTTCTCCACTGATCGCGCTGATGAAAGACCAAGTTGACGCGTTAACCAGACGCGGCATATCTGCCACATTGATTAATAGTACTCTGTCACCGGCTGAGCAAAATCAGCGATTGGATCGGGTCGCGCGGGGCAAGTACTCGCTGCTATATGTCGCTCCAGAGCGATTAAGAAATCAAAACTTTGTCGATGCGATCCGATCGACTCCCATTCAGTTGCTTGCCATCGACGAAGCCCATTGTATCAGTGAGTGGGGGCACGATTTTCGTCCTGACTATCAGCGAGTTGGTCGTTTTCGTGAGGCTCTCGGCGGTGTTCAGACTGTTGCGCTGACGGCTACAGCGACGCCTCGAGTTAGGCAAGATATCGTTGATTCGCTTCAGTTGAGAGTTGCCAAGCACTTTATCACCGGCTTTGCTCGCGACAATTTGTACTTTGGTGTCGTGCAATGTCGCAGTGACAGGGAAAAAGAACAGAAGCTGGTTGAGTTTCTTCAAACGAAACCAGGTAGTGGAATCATATACGCCGCAACTCGTAAGCGTTGCGAGGCCTTGGTGGAGTTGTTGGCCAAAGAGGCGAGAATCTCTGTCGGTGTCTATCACGCTGGGCTTGCCCCCGATCAGCGTAAATTCATCCAGGAGCAATTTATGCGGGGTGAGTTAGAAGCGATCGTGGCTACGAACGCTTTTGGCATGGGGATCGACAAATCGGATCTGCGGTACGTCGTGCACTTTAACACCCCTGGTACAATTGAAGCTTACTACCAAGAGGCCGGGCGTGCCGGACGAGACGGTTTGCCATCCCAATGCGTGCTTTTGTACTCGCCGCAGGATCGATATATTCAAGAGTTCTTTATTGAGAACGCTAATCCATCCAAGGATGTCATCGAAAGCGTCTACAAGTTCATTGTTAGTCATCCAACAGATCCCATTGAACTCACTGCCGAAGAGATCAAGGAAAGGATCAATGCTCCGGTTTCTTCCGAGGCGATTAACTCTTGTCTTCAGTTATTGGGACGGACCGAGGTCGTTGAGAGACTCGAAGTCGCTGGTGGTTTAGCGATGGTCCGGATCGATTCAAAGTTGCCTACCCTGGTTGATTTGCTGCCCAAAGAAGCCACCGTTAAGCGGTCCGTTTTGAGGATCGTCGAAAAGGCTGTCGGTGATCGACGAGAAGAGGCTGTATACGTCAATCCGCGTTGGTTAATGCAGCAATTGCAAATGGAGCGGGATACTTTATCTAGGCATTTGCGAGAGTTGTGCAATCTCCCTGGTTTTGACTATGTGCCGCCCTTTCGTGGACGCGCAATACATGTCCGGAAGCGGGACGTGCCGTTCGATAATCTCGGAATTGATCACAAGAATTTGGCAGAGCGAAAAAAGGCCGACTACGAAAAGCTGGACCGGATGGTGGCTTACAGCCAAACTCGATCCTGTCGACAAAAGAATATTCTCGAATACTTTGGAGATGGTTCAGCCAGTGATTGCAAGCTTTGTGATCGTTGCCATGGTAAAACCGGCTGGGTACCTCTACCCGAATTGCCATTGGACGTGCAACTAAAGTTGCAATCCAAACAGAAAGCTGCCAAGGAACTCACATCGAAAGAGATGCTGGATTCGGATAGTTCGATACCGGTAGGGTCAAGTTCTCCGGTTCCAGTCACTGAGGCTAAATCGGGGGCAGACAAAAAGTCTTCGATTGCAACACCCAAAGTGAAATCATCCGTAGGCAAAGGAGATTCTGTTGTGCTCTTGCCAGCAGAACAAGAGCAAGCCCGCGCCATCGCCAATCAAGTCTTATCAGCCATCGAACGTACGCATGGTTATTTGAGTAAAACGCTTCTGTCACAGTTTTTTGCTGGTACGGACAATAAAGCCATACAGGGTTTAAGGCTCTCCAGATTGAATGAGTTTGGATTGCTTCAAAGCTGGAAACGTACACAC
>VYLF01000424.1_pt1 | contig 13801 bp, 1 predicted proteins | sample 5114371 | NCBI WGS metagenome assembly VYLF01 (sample SAMN12291773, study PRJNA351875) | freshwater metagenome | isolation source: freshwater lake | place: USA: Michigan, Kent Lake | collected 2013-08-15 | reverse complement strand
ACGACCACATTTTGGTAAAGAATGGACGTTCCAACTCTTGTGATCAAACTTCCAGTTGGTGGCACAAACCGCATTTGGTCAGTAGCTCCCGGTGTTGTTATCACGGATGCCGATACACTAGTACCCTGATAGCCCCCTGGGGTTGCATCGATCAATGTCGCTGACGTAACAATTGGAACCGCAGGACTGTCTTCGTTGTAGATAATCGGGTTTCTGGCGACTTGTAACCCTAGGGCTACGGAAACATCTCCGGTGATAAGATACTCGCCAATGCTGCCATAGTCAGTAAATCCAGTTGGTGGGTTAACCGCAGGGGTTCCGAAACCAATCCCATCGACAGACATGAAATAGGTACCAGCAGACAAGTTCAAATCGGTAAATTGAGCCGATAACCCCGCCGAGGTTGAAATCGCTACCAACGTCCCCGATGCGTCGTACAACCGAGCTTCGACCTTGAGATTGGTGCCTTGGTTCTGCGACCAAACAGTTGAATTGCGGAAAGAACTTTCAACGGATCGAACAAATCCACCGGAAGTTCTGGCAAACAACTCTGTTACGTAGGGGTTAATAGTCAAATTGATAGGACCATTCCCAATCTGGAACGAAAAGAAATCAATATCATCGTTTCGTTCAATGGTAGCGAATTGAGATATATCCACTCGCCCCGCCCCGTTAACGGCACCAGAAAGTGACGTTGCAGTATCAATGGTTCCACCGTCTTCATCCGGAACATATCCAAATCCATGCTGCGTCGTAATTATCCGAAGATCATCGGGTCCGTCACCATAATTGGCATCTGCTCCACCATTGTTTGCCCCAAAGTACACTCCATTGTCCCACGTCGTTACATTGTTGTAGTACCCACCAACACCCATTATGGGACCCCAACTATGCTCTCCTGTGCCATGCCCGTTATAGTAAACTGCATTTGGCTGGAAGGGATGCTGAGCAGTGGTACCGTCGTGCGATAAACCCAGCGCATGCCCCACTTCATGGCTTGCGGCAGCTGCAGCAAATATGGCTCCATAATTAAAAACGTAAGATGGAGTATCTGTACCCCCAGGAGTCGTATAGTTCCAACTGAAGCTACCTATGTATGCAACACCACCTGCACCCGGAGCAGGAAAATCATCGGGCGTAAAGACAACCCGATTTCCCCATCTCTCATCGCTTCCACCAGTGTTTACCAAAGCCTCTTCACCTGGATCCTCGGTGGTAACGTTCACGTCAAAGGGAGAAAAATCCGCGCTTACCAATTGCCAAATTTGCTGTATCTCTAGTAATTCACCATTCGTAAACTCCGGACCATTGTTTGCCGGGTCCCACGCTGGGGAAACGATGGGATCACGACCTCGACCTATGTTCCAAAGGGTACCCGAAGCTCTAAAGCCATCAAAGTCAAGATAAACGGTTTTGGTAGCGTTTGGCCGACTGTGAAGAAAAAACGTCCTATCCAAATCCGTAATTCCCGCCAAATTCGCTTCGCTCTTGGGGGCACCATCGAACTGCCGAAAATACGACTGATAAGCAGCCATCAAATCTTCAGGAGCACGCGGGATTGTTCCAGTTTCTGGCGAAAACAGGTCACCAGCAAACAGCTGACGAGTCTCTAAAAATTCGACCTGCAAAATCCTCTTCATCGCTTGTCGCAATTCCGAGCGACCAGAACGTTGTACTAATTTTTTGTTTCGGGAAAGTTCGAAAGACGTTCTCATAGGTTAGCGGCCCGTATCGGGTAAAGCACAAGTCGAAAAAACTGATACAATCGATAATGCTATACTAGGGACCTTTGGAAATTCATGCAACAATAATCCTTGGTAATCCCAGTAAGTCTGAGGGATTCGCCAACGAGAAGCGACACAAAACCTGGTTTTTCGTCATCCGCCTGGGAACCCAAGATCTCAGCGAGTATTTGCCCAGGCAAAACGCAACATGGAGAAACTCAGAGCCGGCTGACAGCGGAAAGCACATCACGGAAAGGAACTGAGGCACAACAACCGAAAAGTGGGTGCCGCGACATTCGCTTTCGACTCAAGGAGGGTGTTGAAAGGCCGCACAGAAACTTGGCCCTGACTCGGGGCTCCTCAAACAAATCCCCCATCTCACGCATCAACTGCTTTAGTCCGCTCAAGGCTGAAGTTCCCAGCTTGGCAAACTCAAAATCGGGCAACTCCAATTCGGTCTCACCTGTGCACGAACAGCACACGCCACACGGTGCATCAACCCGTTGCCCAAAGTATTCGGCCAATCGCCCGGCTTGGCATTCCGTCCCCACTGCCAATTGAAAAAGCTGATCGATCCGACGAATTTCTCGCTGCTCGAGATCTTCTAATTTTAAATGAATCGAGCGCGATAACCCTTCGATATCTTTAATCGATTTTGCTCTGCGGTACCCGTGCATCATGCCACTCACTTTCAGCTCAATCCAACCTCGCTCCGCTAAATAGTCCACCATGGAAACAATGCGTTTCCGATCGCACTTGAGCCGTTCGCTTATTACCGTTACCGGAACTTCGATCCAGAGCTTTTTCTTGACGGACAACGTAAGAACGTCGCGAACAAATGTACGCAGTTCGCCATCGAAATGCTTCAGGATTTCCGCAGAAGACACGAAGGGTTTGAACTCATAACAATCGTACCGAGGACCGATCCCATCAAGGTAATTATCTAGCTCAAGATAGGTAAGAATGGTTCGGATTACGATGTCTTTGGTGTCAAATTGCGAGGCCAAAGAATAGAATGACAAATAAAAGACCTCTGGTTGATGAGCTACCAGCTCCAACAAACCTTTGACAGCGACAAACGTTGGAGTATCCCCGTACGCGAAATTCTCAAGCGTTATGCGATCCTCTGGAACAATCCATGTTTCACATCGACTCTCCTTTCCATCACGCCCAGCTCTGCCTATCTCCTGTGCGTAATTCTCTATACCTTTGGACAGATTCCAATGATAAACGTATCTCACATCTCTCTTATCAATTCCCATTCCGAAAGCGATCGTAGCAACCACAATTGAGTCCCGTTCAGACATGAACCAGTCTTGGACTTCTCTTCTGACATCATCCTCTAATCCCGCATGGTACGCTCGCGCGTCGAACCCTTGTTCGGTCAACCATTCGGCGACTTCCTCTGATGCTTTCTGTGTTGTCACATAAATGATAGTGCAACCTCGTGGAAGCTCTTCTAATCTGTTCAACAACTCACGAGCTCGCGTCTCGCTATCGGTAATTCTTAATCGAATGGCGAGATTTGATCGATGAAAAGGAGTATGAATTACGTTTCGATCTTCGATCGAGAACCCTTTTTTGATGTCTTCAATTACTGTCGGTGTTGCTGTCGCCGTTAATGCCAAGATGCGATCAACTTTGAGGGCTTTTGCAATAGACGAAAGTTTAAGGTAATCAGGCCGAAAATTGTGCCCCCACTGACTTATGCAATGCGACTCATCAATTGCCATAAGCGAAACAGGAAGCTCATTCACTATTTCACGAAATCGTTCGTTGAAAAACCGCTCGGGTGCAACATACAGCAATTTGACTTTTCCACTCCGCAATCCGCTCATAGCGGACCTAGCCTCCTCAGCAGTGAGTGACGAATCCAGACGAATCGCCGAAACGCCAAGGCTCACTAACCGATCAACTTGATCCCGCATCAAGGCAAGCAGCGGCGAAACGACTAGCGTAATTCCGGGCAACAAACATGCTGGAAGCTGATAACACAATGACTTACCCCCACCAGTCGGAAAAATCGCCGCAGCATTGTTCCCGCTCATGAGCGCCTCAATCACTGCCATTTGACCTTCTCGAAACGACTGCAATTGGAACGTTTCTCGCAAACATTGCGTCAATTGTTCGCGTTGGGCGTTTGCCTCCATGAGTACAACTCCATCCTCCGAGATATGTTCAGCCCGATCATTCTAGGGCTCGTTGTTTTAATGAGCCGCAACCCGCAAGCGTCCGGTTATCGGCCGTTAACCGTGGGCTAACGCCCTGCGGATAATGCCTGTTTTTCAAAACGCCGTTAAAACAGCAAGCCCTCTAACACGGGAATTTACCCCGGCTAAAGATTCAGACCCAAATGAATAACCATATCAAAAAAAATCGCAACCTCCTAGAGAAGGTTGCGATTGGCTTTTTCAGATCGTTGAAAAACGTACTAGCTCCAGTCAGCAGCAAACAGATCGTCAAGAATGGACGGGACTTCTGAATCAACATTACTTGCAGCGACCAGCATGTCCTCAACTGACTCTTCTTCGTCTTCTTCGGAATCACCCAAGAACTGTAGCGGACCCATTTCTATCGAATCGCCAAGACTTGAAGCCAAATAGTTGCCGATTTCCCGCTCAATTTGCAATGAAAGGTTGGCATCGCAAACTTCTGCAAACTTAGCAGGACTCATGATCTCCACGGTTTCGAACCAACCAAGCGACTGCATACCCTCACCTTCGCCTTCACTACCCGAGCTTCCTTGATCGTTGATAAAGTTAACGACTGAAAGAACATCGAGTGGACTAAGGCTTCCGTCTCCGTCAACGTCGAGGTATGGAGGACGAGGGGCATTAGCAGGCAATACCCGGTCACCATTCTTGTTGATATCGTTGATTAGAATCAAAGCGTCAATTGGGGATACGAATCCGTCATTATCAACGTCGAATCTATTCGTTGGATTCTGATTGAGCGAACTAACGACACGAACCGTGACAGTTGCCAAATTGCTCGGAATTCCATTCGTATCGGAGAGGAAGTACTGGAAGCTTCCAATCCCAACAAAGTTGGCAGCAGGTGTGTAACGGACAATACCATTACCAAGTATCTGGACGGTACCTGTATCCGGTCCCGAAGCGATCTGCAACGTGCTTAGGTCGAGCGATCCAGAGAACGCGGTATCATTTTGTACCAAATTGATTTCAATTGGTGCATTTCGTGCTGTTAACCCCGAATCGTCAGCAGCTCGTGGAGATACCCCCGAGACGACTTGTACCGTGGCTTCATTCGACAAAGCTCCCAGAGAATCACGTACTCGGTAGCTAAACGAATCTTCACCGACAAAACCTGCCCGAGGCGTGTACTGAACACGACCGGAAGGCAAAATCGTCACCGATCCATTCAAAGGCAATATGCCGATCGCCACCGTTCCAACATCAATAGGAGTATCCACGTCTCGATCATTATCGAGAATCGCCAGATTGACGGGAACGCCCGTGGCTACTACGAATCGATCGTTGACAGCGACAGGAGCATCGTTGACTCCAGTCACAGTGATGCTGACCGTTCCAATGTTACTCGTTAGATCCGTTCGATCACGAACCGTGTACGTAAACGTATCCACATCGGTCTGACCGGTCGTAAGGCTTTGGATGCGAGCCGAGTTCCGAGGATCGTACGTAAAGCTCCCATTAGCATTTAAGACAACCGTTGCACCGAGGTTGGTCTGAATTGTTCCAGCCGGAGCCACACGTAACAAATCGTCTGGTAGATCTGGATCAATGTCATTAGAAAGCAAACCTGGTGTTGCAATCGTCAACATCGCATCTTCACTGGTGCTGTATCGATCTGTGACCGCGAACGGAGCATCTTGTACCTGAGTGATATTGATTTGAAACGTTCGTGGTGTTGATAGATTTTGGTTTGGTGCAGTGCTTGGACCAGAGTCCTGAGCAATCACAGTAACCGTTACCGCACCAAACGCATTCGGTGCTGGCACAAACTGGAGTCTGCCTGTCGAAGTAATCGACGGCTGAATCGCGAATAGATTGTTATTGTTGTTCGTTACGATAAACGATACAGCCTGGCCACTTTCATCCTGCCCCGTAGCTGGGGTGTTGTTCATGCCTTCTGCAGGCACGATGCTGGTAACATAGGCTGCATCAAATGCACCGGAATCTTCTGCAACGGAAATCGCTGACCCAACATTAAAGCTAGGTGCATCGTTAACAGCACTCACGGAAATCGTAAGCCGATGAATAGCAGATCGGTTGTTACTGGGTGCCACGTTAGAACCGCTATCCACTGCAGCAACTTCAACGACCGTTGTTCCGTTTACATCTTTTGCCAACGTGAAGCTCAGTTCACCGGACGGAGAAACCGCAGGCGCCACCGAGAAGAAGCTGACATTGTAGTTCACGATTTCGAATGAAACTGTTTGTGCATTCGGACCGCTAAGTTCATCCAAAGCTGAGGGCGGGCCGGCCACTATATTAGTAGCCCAAGCAGCCCTAAAGCCAGGAGAATCCTCGGCCAAAGACACATTAGGACCAGCGGTGAATCGCGGTGGATCGTTGACCGCCTGGACATCCAGCGTGATTGTTCCAGTCGCACTTGCTTCTGGCAGACCGTCGTCAGTCACAACATATCGAACGTAGTCTTCTCCAGACAGGTTCGCTGGCGGAACATATCGGAACGATACGATTACACCTGCATCGAAGACTGGCAATATCTGACCACCACGTTGCGTCGTTCGCTCGATCTGAGTCATACGCAACGTTTGTCCTTCAATGTTCTCATCTATTGGTCCAGGCTCAACCACATCAAGGATATCATCGATGTCAAAGTCACGCCCCGGTCCTACTTCGATAAATCCATCTTCCGCGCCCGGTATCCTAATGGAACCTGGGATTGGCTGATCATTTACAGGTGTGACATCGAGCGTAAACTCAACGATCTGAGAAGTATTGACGTTAGGAGATGGAGCAATTGCACCATTGTCTCTTAGTTGGAACTGAACTACACGATTAATTCCAGGTGTATTTGAGTTCACGTTGAGACGAGTTCGGAAAGTTAGCGTTCCATCCGCTTGCATCGATGGCATAACTTCAAACAATCCGGGATCCGCACTGACCAATTGGAAAGTTAAGACTTGTCGATTTTCGTCCAGAGCAGATTCCGGCCCAGGTCTAATGCCTGTCGCAAAACCAGGAAGCGACACGACTCCCTGATCTTCTTGCACACTCAATGTTCTAGGCATGCTGAACTCAGGAGCGTCATTAATTGCCTCAACTGCAATCGTGAACGTCAACAATGGACCCAAGTTTGAGTTGGGCGGTGGCCCTGCTAGTCCGTTGTCTCGCAATCGAGCTGTGATGATCGAGTTTCCATTTTGATTAGGTGCTGTACGGAACGTTAATCGTCCCGATGCGTCCATCGTTGGGGAAACATCGAACAGTGACGGATTGGAAACAACCAAATCAAAAGTAAGTACTTGGTTGTTTTCATCTAAAGCTGTTGCGTTGATCGCAGGTCTAACGTTGATTGCAAAGTTAGCAATGTTCATTAGACCTTCGTCTTCGATCACATTGACTCGATTGCGACTAAGCGCATAGGCAGGAGCGTCGTTGACAGGTGTGACATCAACTGTCAACGTCTTAGTGGTTGACTGAGGTCTTAGTACCCCATTTTCACGTCCATCATCGGTTGCGGTAAGGAATATGTGGAATGCATTCGGGATACCCAAAATTGTGGCGAAATTGCTGTTCACATCAGGTGCATACTGAAACTCAAGGTCTCCGTTGCTATTCAATCTTGGTAGCACGGCATAGAGAACTTCCGCTCCTGCTGGAACCGTCGCCACTCTTGTGATTGTTTGATCGGCTTCATCCACTGCCGTAGTGGGCCCCGGTCTCTCACCAAAGTAGATCTGAGGCAAGAACTGTAATGGTGCGTCCTCGACAATGGTCAAAGAATTAAAGCCAAGCTCGAACTCAGGTGGATCGTTAACTTCCGTAATTCTAAGCGTCAGTGGAATGATAGTAGATCTGTTTACATTAGGTGCGACTGCAGATCCACTGTCGACCGCTTGCACATCTACCACAATGTCTCCACCAGAATTAAGGCGGTTAACGTCTGGAGCCAGTTGATACTCCAAGACTCGGGCTGTACCGGAGCCAACGACTCGAGGAGGAATCACGAACCGATTTGGTACCGCGGATCTAACGGTGAGCTCAAAACTTACACTCTGAGCAATCAATTCATCAAGTGCAGTGCCACGCGATGGGAATACTCCGGAAACAATCGGCAGCTGAACAAGAGCTGGCGTCGGATCCTCGATGTGCTCAACTAAAGTTCTGTCAAGTGAGAACAGGGGAATGTCGTTGATTGCGTTAACTGTCAACGTCAGCGTATGAACAGCTGACCTATTGTTATCGTTGTTTGGCCCTCCAGAAGGCCCAGAATCAACCGCCGTAACTTGTAGAAGTACTACTCCATTCACATCTTGAGCCAACGTGAAGGATAGCACCCCGGTTGGACTGATGCTTGGTGCAACCGTGAAGAACGGACTAAACAAGGTCGAGTTGATGACAGAAACTTCAAAGCTAACAGTCTGATCTGACTCATTCCCAGGACCAGGGGAAACATTCGTCGCCCACTGTAAAGAAAACGCGGGTAGATCTTCCGGGAGTCTCAGGTCCAAACCAGGCGTAAAAGTTGGTGGATCATTAACCCCGGTAACGTTGAAGAAGAGCGTACCTGTCGTACTCAGCTCTCGTGGAACGCCGTTGTCAGTGCCATTATCCGTAACGACATACTCCACCGAGTCTGCACCGAAATAGTTGGCAGGAGGTGTGTAGGTGAAGCTAAGTATTCGACTGTTATCAGCTGAACGCACAGGAGAGATAACGCCCCCTTGGACGGTCCGTAGCAAAATGCTAGTCAGACGTACTTCCTGGTTTTCGACTAGGTCTTCGTCGATTGGTCCTGAACGGGCAACTCCGGTCAATTGACCCGCCAAAACGGTCATCGTAGTATCCTCGACAGCGGGGAGAGTGACGACCGCAGGGACGGGATTATCGTTTACCGGATTCACGACAACCGTGAACGATTTAATCGCCGAAGTATTTACATCTGGAGCGACAAATGCTCCGTTATCTTGCAATCGAACAGTGACAACCGGGTTGATCACGGGAGTGACACCCGGCACGCCGACAGAGTTGTAGTAATTTCGGTTGATATCAGGGCGGATTTGATACACCAAAGTTCCGTTTGGACTGATCGTCGGAATGGAAACGAAGAGGTTCGTATCCCATGATTCGACGATGAACTCAACCGTTTGTGGATTGATCCCAAATGTTGGACTGCCGAGCAACTCATCAAGAGCGGTGGTCGTTCCCGATCGAATCGAAGTTGCAAAACCAGGGACGGTGATGAGCCCTGCATCTTCGTTGGAAACGTGATTGCCCGGAATCGTAAATTCCGGTGCATCGTTGACCGGTGTCACCCGAATCGTCAGTCGCTGCATGAGAGATTCGTTTACATTTCCCGCCGGCGCCGTCGGTCCATTGTCAAATGCGACGATCTCAAGAACGATATCACCAAGCCCGTTGGTATTAGCCAGATCTCCGCCCGCTATAATCCAATTAATATCCGGCGCCAGTACGTACTCCAACCTGCGAATAGTATCGACAGAGCTACCGACTACCTGCGGCAGAACGGTGAACAATGAATTGGGGTTGGGATGGTTGGCGACAACGCGGATCTGAAACCGATCAACAACTTGGCTGCTAAGCTCATCCGTCGCCAAAGCGGGCCCCGGCGTGATGTTGCGAACAATTTCGTACGATCTCAGAGTTGGGGTTGGATCTTCCAACTCCGGCAAAAGTGTTTGATCGAGAGTGAAACTAGGTCTATCGTTCAACGGCGTAATCGTAACCGTGATCCTGCTGGTCGTTCGAAGAGGAGCAGGCAGAATAGAAGCCGCCGGTTGATTTAACTCGTTGGTTCGAATCACTCCAGTGACCCCATTATCCTCTAAATCTACCTCGATAATGACGGGGCCATCGATGTCCGCGTTGTAGTGGTCTCCTGATTTGAATGTCAACGTATTGGCAGCCGTATCCCACGAGACAGCCTCGCCAGTGCGACCCGTTGTGACAATCCTCGCGCCTACAATCCTTAAAGATTGATTGAGTTCATTAGCGATAACACCACCGACCGCGTTAGGATCGCCAGGATCGTAACCTAGTATATCGTTTGCGGTGAACCGGCTTACATTCCAGGTCGTCGAAGTGTTAGGCGCCAACATGATATCGCCGCTATCTTCAACAATTGTTTCGCTATCATCTACCCCGAGTGGCGCATCATTCACGGGCAAAACATTGATCGTGACAGTCGCCAAGGTCACCGAAGTCATTCTTGTACTTCTTGCCAAGTACGTAAACGTATCCTGTCCAAAGAAGTTACGGTTCGGCGTGTAAACAAAAGAACCGTCGGCATTGAGTACTAAAGTTCCATTCCTCGGTGCGTTGACGGGATCAACCGGTGCCGTAAAAGGATCAAAATCATGGACAAAGAGTGGGAAAACATCAAAATTCTGATCGTTAGCGAGCACTCCGTCCGCAACCGATACAGTCAAAACACTATCTTCGAGAACTCGGTATTCACCTGCTACCGTGCTCGGATCATTACTGGTAATCGGTGGTCGTCCCGGTAGGACCTCAATCAAGTGGTCCTCGACTTCCCCACCAATTGCCATACCGGTAGGCAGTAATCCACCAGTTGTGCTGAGACGGAAACGCGCCGTCGTGTATCCGACAGTAGCACTCGCTGGAGTTGTTACAAAGAATGTATTTTGACCTGCTAGAACGGGCACCGACTGGAATAGATACTCGTTCGCGTCATTGAAGTCATTATCTTGGTTCCAATCCACCCACGCGTCGATGAAGCCGGCCCCCGTAGAGGTAACGGTAACCTCAACAGGACTATTGAACGAATTAAAGAACCCGTTAAAAGCAACGCCATCTTCGTCATTTGCGGAAATACGCAGTTCGTTTCCGACAAGTGCACTCGCAGGAATTGTGGGCAAATTCAAGCGACGAGATTGTATGGAGTTATTGATTTCGACGCGAAGCGACTCAGCCAACGCGGCATTCGTGATTGTCGAGAGATTCACTCTTACCGGCACGTTGCCAGCACCAAGCGGTAAAGATGCCATCAAGGATGTATCAACGATTTGGAAAGCCAATGTGTTTCCAGACCCATCTTGAATGGTCAATGTCTCACCATCAATGGTCGGCGAGGCAATCACCCGAATCGTTTGAGAGCCCAATATGACTCTTCGAACGAAAGAGGGGGCGGCGTCTGTGACGAATCGATGATTTGCCGTTCCGCCAACAACGAGCTGATCACCGTCCAAAATCGCCGTAATTCCAAACAGCAAACCACGGTCAATGGTACCCACCTTGATCGCACTGCGAACGGCTTCAGCAACATCGAGAGCAGTTACGGCAGAATTAATGTTGACACCAATTTCGCCAACTCCCGGAACTCCGGTGTTATTAACAAAACGGAATACAACCGTGTTGTTGACGTTGTCGCTAATGGTAAAGGATGTTCCCAACAAGGCTGGACCATTGGGACCAAACGCTAGCCGAATCGGACCGGCACTCGTAACTTCAAATCCCAAGCCCGCCGAGAATGTGATTTGTGCATCGCTATCATCCGCGTTTGCAGCAGGACTGGTTTGCCCATTCGAATCAGCATCCGCGTATCGGCCTAACACCAACAATGGTTCGTCAATCGGATACAAAGCATGCCTCGCACCGCTGACAATGGGTGAGGTCGAGGTCAACACTGTCGAACTCGTAGTGCCCGTACCCGATCGCTCGATGGCATCTCCAAAGTCTAAGCCGACTTCCGGCATGGCAATCGTGAACTGCGTCAACGAATTGGGCCGGTTAGCTTGCAACAAATTACCTGCCAGATCGGTAACTGGTGCAACCTGGGAGACGTTGAGCCCTACCGTGCCCCCGGTTAGTACAACATCAGATATTCCGTGTACTAGTAACGATCGTGTACTTACTACGTTGGTTGAAATGGCCAATCCAGCATTCGCTAATGCTTGGTAAATGCGTCCCAGAACCATTTGACTAGTAAAGTTCGCTTGCACCGATATAGGAATTGCACCCGATGCGACTCCAGTTCCCAAGTCAAACTGCATTACAACAGGCGTCGTACCTACATTGAAGCGAATTTGCTGACCTGCGACGATCGCACTACCTGCCGGTGCATCAATCCTAAACGATGATCGATTAATCAGCGTAAGTTCGTAGACGCTGTCTCGACGCCAGAAACCAGCTAAAGGAGTCAATCTAATAGTTCGACTATTTACGCTGTATCCGAGGACATAGTCGGCCCCCTCAACAAGCTGTCGCCCATTTTGAGTCAATATAATATTGTCCGCACGAATAGTTCGCGGATCAACACCTGTTCCGGCGGTTTCGTCCAACAGGACTTCGAAGAAATCGTAGTTTCCGGACTTAACGATCAAATAAGTTGTAGTCCTATCTGCATCGATAAGATTGGCATCGTTATCGATAGGTCTTTGCAAGACTGCGATTGGACCAACGAAGTCGGATCGCTCAAATGCACCGCGGTCGGTAAACACATTTTCACCGAGACCAGCAGGTGTATTTACATTTGGATCGTCGACACGTCGCAGGCCGACGATGTCAAAATCCGGAGCAAGAATTGGACTGGTTGGAATACCAATCGGACTCTTTACTTGATCGATGATCGATCGATCTTCAACCGAGTTCACAGATGAGTCAATCGCTGCCGATAGTGCACGCAAGTAGAATCTTCCAGCTGTTGCATCAGTGAACAACGGTGCACCTGCTGCAAGATTTAATGGGAATGACTCACTAAGTGCTGCGGGATTCTTGTCGACCAAGTTATTTTGGTAAACGTTAGCACCTAGTTCTGGTTGTGGACCAGTCGCAGGACCGACGTATTGAATACCAGTCGCAAACTTAGAAATAATGGTGTTAACAATGGTTGGAACAGCGCCTTCGTTGATCTGAATACCAACACCGCTTGCTGGGCTGTTGGCACTGGTTGGACCATGCAAAGTGTTGTTGATGATTCTTGCCACGGTGCGAGGTGGGTTACCATTGGTGTTAACCGTGTCACCACTAACACGAATACCACCTGCCCCGTTGTTTGCCAACAAATTGTTGACGATCACTGGCCCGAGGCCTACGTTTGCGGCATTGAGTGTTACGAGATTTCGAGGAACACCTGGATAAGAACGAATACCCGCGCCGTTAGCCAAGTTAACTTGAGATTGCGTGCCTGCATCGACGTTAATTCCAAAGCCGCTACTATTGATTACCGACGTTGCCGAAATGATCATCTGCCCTTGAACACGTTCGACGTTTTGGTCACCCATGTCCTCGCCGAAATCGGTGCCCAACGCGGAGAGTTCTTGACCGTGCTGAATCACAGCAAACGGAACACCACCAGTTGTGAAATCGAAGCTACCCGTTAGATTAGCAGCGGCGTTGCCGGAAAGTTGAAGAACATTTGTAAATGGTGATGCTAAATCTGCAGCACCAAATTGCATATCGCCGTTTGCGGATGCTGAAACCTTGATCTGCGATTGAACGTTCGGGCTGTTGATCGCATCGCGGACAGCACGAATGATTTGACCGGTCGTTGCGTCAGGCGGAACGACAATGGCGACGTTAGCCGGGTCTACACCTTGTGCTCGCAAGTCAGTTGGGCTCACGACATCGAACTCAAAGGTGACGATATTCACGCCGTCGCTAAGAGTAAAGGTGGCCCCGTCTCGGATAGAACTAGCATTTTGCAAACTCAAAGCGATCGACTTAGTGAGACGATCGTTTGTATCGAAGGTCCGTCCGAGCTGAATGTTGACCAATGGAATTGTTTCGAGACTAAGCTGATTTCCCGAGGAAAACCCGTAGCTAGCAGCCGAACGGATTTCGAGTTGGTAGGCTCCCGTTTCTATTTCGTCAGCCGCTACACCATCCTCACCACCGATGTCTTCATATTCAAAAGTTGGGATAAAG
>VYLF01000731.1_pt1 | contig 13910 bp, 10 predicted proteins | sample 5114371 | NCBI WGS metagenome assembly VYLF01 (sample SAMN12291773, study PRJNA351875) | freshwater metagenome | isolation source: freshwater lake | place: USA: Michigan, Kent Lake | collected 2013-08-15 | reverse complement strand
TCTGAACATCATTCCTACGACGACTGGAGCGGCTTCGGCAGTTGGTTTGGTTATTCCTGAACTCAAAGGCAAGCTGACCGGTATCGCGATGCGAGTTCCAGTCCCAACTGGCTCGGTTGTGGACTTAACCGCCAACCTCAAGAGAGAAGCCACCGTTGCCGAAATCAACGCTGCAGTCAAAGCAGCTGCCGAAGGACCGATGAAGGGCATTCTCTGCTACACCGAAGATCCAATCGTGTCGACCGACATCATTGGCGATCCGCATAGCAGCATCTTCGCTGCGGACTTCACCCAAGTTCTCGGCGACAAGGGCAAGCTGGTCAAGATCGTTTCGTGGTACGACAACGAATGGGGCTACAGCAGCCGGACCGCTGACCTCTGTGCTCGCCTCGCAATGCTTATGTAATAACCAGTAGCGATCGGCTACAAATTATTCACGAGCAGGAAACTTCTTTATCACGCTTGGTCTATGGCCAAGCGTGTTGTTTTTTAAGGCCGCGAGGGTCTGTGAAAAGACGATGCAATCGAAGTAGTCAGTTCGTCCCGAATCGACTACGAACTTGCCGTCGGTAGCCTTCGGCCAATTCCTTTAATTCGGCCACCGTTTTGGACAATAGCTCGCTCTCGTCAAGCGAATCCATCCCGAGCACGCTCCGACAAGTATTAATTGCCCCGAGCAACGCTCCTTTCTCGACTCCCTCCTTAATGCCTTCCTTAATGCCTTCCTTTATGCCTTCCTTGACGCCTTCCTTAATGCCGATGGCGATAAGATCTTTGCCAGCCTGGGTGTCGCGTAAATCGGGTAGTTGTCCGAGTAGCATGCTTTCAATCTCCTGTTTTGCAAGTTCGCTGAAACGTTGCAGCATCCAATCTACGAACACAGACAGAAGCGTCGCACGCTGCCGTTCATTCGTGGCATTGGTTTTGATTTGATTATAGTACCGGGCGGCATTCTGCTCCAACAACTCTCGGTTTTTTTCGAACAGAGGCTGAAAAACGGCAACCAAAGGGTGGTCTGGTGACCGAACGGACAATTTCTCTAAAAGCTGATCCAAATAATAAGCCGACACGACTCGGGTCCACGGTTGCGTAACAGGGTCAAGATCCCGTGTTCCAAAAATGATAATTCCATCTACCGCTCGACCATTGTGTTCGGACTGAAGGATCGCCATCTCAATTACGACTCGGCCATAGATTTCATTGTCAGCGTGCATTTGTAGCTCGGTCACCAAGATCGGCTCGAACATTGCTTCCGGAATAACTACGCCGTCAGCTCGTCTTTCGATCGCCTTGACCGCTACCGACACGAATTTACTAGGACCGGGAGAGTGTCTCCCTGTCAATTCGAAAAGCCATTCCGGATTGGCTTCAAAGATTTCATAAAGATGCTTGTCAGACTCCATGAGAATAATTCTAGGTCCATGAATTTCTAATTGCCAGTACCTATTGAAAGTACCATGCCTCCCCTCTGGCTATTGCAGTTCTTCTTGACTCGAAATGCCATCCAGCAGGCAAAACGTAAACGGTGATGGTGTTACCTGGATTGGTTGTGACCATCAATGATGAACAGGCTCGTTTCCGATCGAATCAGAAGCTTGTTTGTCATCGGTACAATCGTAGATCGCACGGACTCTCCTAACTCAATCTCACCAACGCGTTCGAACTCTCCACTCGCTTTAAGTAGGTGAACAACCCCCGTGGCGGAAACGTTTATAAGATTGTCGTTAACAATCACTGGCGAGCCTGAAAAATCACCTGCCACGCGCTGTGTCCAAATCGTTTTGCCATCCTTTGGATCGACGCATGTAACAATGCCGGCATCCCCCCACAAAAACAAATGCCGATCATTGGCCACTGGAGTAGGAACATAAGGGCATGATTTGGTGACTCGAAAGCGTTCCTTCTTCGTATTAAGGTCGAATGCGACCAAGGTGTTTCCTTTACCTCCCCCAGAGCCCTGCGTTCCAATAAGCAAATCGCCAATAAGAAGCGACGATGAGCAGATCCGTTCCCTAAAACATTGATGATTCCAAAGCAACTTACCCGTCGCTAAATCGAGCCCGAACATTCCTTGCGCGGTCGTGCTACAAACGAGTTCTTTGCCTTCCGGATTATCCCATACGCACGGCACTCCATAACAGACTCGCGATGTGGGAAGCTCGGTTTCCCAAACCGTTTCACCCGTTCTTCGATTGAGTGCGACCATTCGATCTTGCCCCGGTTCTCCCCCTGGAGGCAACTCCAACGCATCTTGGCTATTAAGTAAAATGACTAGCTCGCCAACACAAATGGGCGATGTGCCAAAACCATGTTGCGACACATAACGACCGAAGTCACGTCGCCAAATCTCTGTTCCATCGTGCGTCGTGGATACCAGAATGGTTTGATCGGGATCTGCAAACGCGGTGTAGACACGCTCATCATCCACGCAGGGAGTCGTGGACGCATAAGAAGAGAACTTATGCATGGAATACGTGCGTGATTGGAAATCTCGTTGCCAAACAAGCGATCCTGATTTCAAGTCATACGCTAACAAAAATCGGGTACCCGTATTGGGATCGGCAGACATTAGAAAGGCTCGATCGTTCCAAACGACCGGAGACCCATGTCCTGACCCAACAAGCTTAACTTTCTTTACACTCTCTGATTTCCACGGAATCGTGACGTTGGACTCTACGACCCCGGATCCATCCTGGCCACGAAACCTCGTCCAATCGTCAGCCCAAGCTCGAGCAGACAAACATACTGGGTTAGTTGCCAAACCGAGCAGAAACGAGGCAATTAGTCCTCTGAAGGGTGAATTGTATGTCATGGCTAAGGGGTCCTACATCAGATAAAGCGGCAAACGATGACTCGTTACGCACTGATCACAAAAACAAGATGATAACCGATGAGGAACAGTGATGCATCGACTAGACCGTGACTTAACCATGTGGGCCACAGACTATCCGTTTGACGGAACATCGTCCCCCAAATGACTCCACCTACTGCGACGCCCGCAGAGCAGATATAGGTCCATACCGATCCGTAACCGAAAAATTTGCCCAGAACAAGAACGTGATGAGCCATAAAACCCAAGCTAGATGCGATTAAAGCCCAGTGGTCAGCCATCCGTCGGCTAAACCCTCGGTAAATAAAGCCTCTCCAATACAACTCTTCGAGTCCCGAATGGAATAAGGCGTAAAAGAGGCCAATCACAGCTAGGCCGAGTACCGAGTCACCACCGTAGGCCGTTAGTTTGGCTTTAGCGACCTCTCTAACACTTTCCATGACACCCAAGGGTAGCATTAACCATAAGTATATCGCAAAGATACTACCACCGATTAACAAACCAGACACTAGGCCGGCAATCCAGCTGCTCGCATGAATTTCCCTCCAACGTCTTAGCGACCGCTTGATCTCTCCCCCCATCCAGCCGTACAAGACAAAAGCCAGGAGAAGAAACTGCATCCCCTTTCCCAGCCCGAACGCGGCCTGTTGCCGACTCGGCGGTGCATCGGCGAGCCAAACAAAATACACCCAAGTGATCACCGTTGGTAGAACCAATCCCAAAACCAAAAACGGAAGTGGGACTTTAGGAAGATTTAATTCCTGTTTATTGGTTTCCGGCGAAGGTTCAACCGACATTTACCGGCTCAATTCCGTCAATCGTTCTTGGGCTTGCTTCGCAATCTCGTGATCCGAATGATTGTTGACGACGAACTCATAGAACTTTTTCGAGACGCCAATCGCCTTGGCTCGCGACTCACCCTTTAGGTCGCTGATTAACACCTCGCTGCACCGACCTGCTTCCCATGCAGCCAGCGCTTGCCAGTTTCGAATCTCGTTTGGAGCTTGGGTACCACCATAGCCGTACATGACTTTTTGAAATTCGGAAATCGCCTTGGCATGGCTCCCATCTGTGAAGAGGACTTCGCCGATCATAAATCTGGCGTGAGCGCCGATTTCCTCACGGTAGTTTTCAGCGACTTCTGCGTACAACTCAACCGCCTCTTTTGATTTGCGTTGCTTTTGTCTAGCAAACGCGAGTTCGTAAAGCGCGTATGGTTTGTACTTCGAATCAGAGAACTTGGAAATCAACAAATTGGCCAGCGATTCCGCATCGTTCCACTTCTTGAGCTTGCTAGCAGCTTGGGCCCCGTGCAAGTAAACTAATGCTTGAGCTTGTTCCGATAAAGAGCTGTTTTTCGGATCTTTTTCTAAACGGGAGCGAATTAAATTGTATTCCTTAAATGCTCCTTCAAAATCTTCTTTTGCTAGTAGGCACTCAGCGACCATGAATCGACCGTCGTTTGCCAAGGGTCCGTTAGGGAATTCTTTGAGTTGCTTTCGGAACTGCGATTCGGCTGAAGCCACGTCATTTTGTTGGTAGAAGGACCAACCAAGCTTATAAAGTGATTTTTCTTGTACGCTGCCACTCACGCTCTTGGTTGCGGCAACCGTGTAGGCCTTGATTGCAGAATCGAACTTGTTGCTCTCATACTCGGATTGTCCGATCTGAAATGATGCCTCTGCAACGTTTTTACTGGATGGAAATTTGTCAACAATCGTTTGAAACGCTGAGGTTGCATCCTGTTGGTTGCCGGACGCTTTGTAGGCAAAACCTAGTTCTAGCAGTGCCTCGTCAATAAGAGGAAAGTCCTTGGCAGTAGCGATTAGCTTTTTGAAGGTATCGACGGCTTCATTGTTCTTCTTGGCAGCGACCTGACTCAATCCTAACTCGTACCAAACATTCCATTTCTGGTTTCCTTGGACGGAATCTTGGATCGATTCGAGCAGCTGAATGGCCTTTGCCGCATCGCCCACTTTTCGCAAGCAAATGGCTTTGGCGATTCGAGCTTCGGTGACCAGGAAATCATTTTCGTTGCTTTCGCAAACAGGCGTGAGCAATTCCAAAGCAGTGGTATAATCACCGTTTTGCATGGTGATAAAGGCTTTGCCGAACTTAGCATAATTCCACTGCGGTTTTGATTGCGGAGATTGAAGCACGCTATCGTAGGCAGCGGATGCTGTTTTAAAGTCACCGGCATCTGCCGCCAACTGCGCGATACGAAGTTCGGTTTGGCCACGAAGTCGAGACTTAGGAAACTTGGTTATGGATTGCTGTAGGGCCGCAATAGCATCCTTGATCCGGCCGGCATTGACGAGTGCTTCTCCCAATTGTACAGCTGCTTCGTCCGCTTGTGGCCAATCGCTCGAGGTCGAGACGGATAAGGCAAATGCGTCGACAGCCTCATTCGCTTTCTTTGTTTTGAAGAGACTTAAACCTTTTAGGTAAAGAACTTCTGCCTGAATTGGCGCATCCAACTTCTGAGTCATAAGCTTATCACAGAGGTTGATACTCTTTTCATGTTGGCTTGCTAAGTTGAGCGCGCTAGCCAATCTCAGTTGCCATGTAGTAACAAGTTGGTCGTTTGGTTGTGAAGCAATCAACTGTTCAAAGGCATTCACCGCCGAATCGTATTGTCCAAGCTGCAATGTTGACTCAGCACCGACATAGGCAACGTCAGCCGCTAGTGGATCATTGGCAAATCGTTTGAAGAATGCTTCGCTCCAACGCTGCGCGTCTGCCAGCGAACCTAGCTGCAACGAAGTAAACGCCGCGTTATAAGTAGCTCGAGGTGCGATAGGATCATCAGGATACTCAGTGGCCAATTGTTCATACAAACGTTTCGCTTCGGCACGCTGAGCTGGCAGCGAGCTCATACCATCCGCTAAGTCCATCTTTAAGAGAACTTGCGTGGGGGAATTGCCAGCCCAAGCTAACGCAGATTTTGCCGTGTCGACCACATCTTGTGGTTTGCTTTGAAGAAGCTTGATTTGGCAGATCCAGTGGGCAGCTTCTGCGCTTCGTTCATCCTGGAGCGGGATGAGGGTTTCGAAAGCCCGTAGAGCGTCGTCATACTTCTTCTCTCGCATCAAAGCTTGACCAGCGGCCAAGCTCGAGTTTTTGGCAAAACTCGATTCTGGAAATTGATCGGAGAGTTTCTTGTACGCGTCGGCGGAGTCTTCAAAACGTCCGCTTTTGGCCAATGCGAACCCATATCGATAGAGCGCGTAATCGGCATTCGAGATTTTTGGCAGGTTCGGATTGTTTACCAACGGTTCTAGGACGTCCACGGCCTTTTTGGGCTCATCCGCTGTGAGTGCTAGGTCTGCATAGCGAATGCGAACATCATTGGCGTAAGAATGGTTGGCGAAGTTAGTAAGGAACAAGTCAAACGTTTCGCGTGCTAACTTCGACTGCTCCATTTCCTCGTAGGTGATTGCCATCCCGAATATTGCATCCGGCCTAACGGAGGAAGCCTCTAAACGCTTCGTTTGAATCAGCTGTTTGTACAAAAGAAGCGATCGTTGGCGATTTCCCAAACGCGATTCAACTTCAGCAGCGTGGAGCAACGATCGATCCAGCGATCTGCTATCTGGATATTTGTCTATCACAACGGCCAGAACCTTGGCTGCCTCTGAAAGAGCATCTTTTGAACCGGTTCCCTCGGAAAGAACCGATTTTTGGAACAGACTCCACCCCAGATTGCTGAGGGATTCTTCGCGTTGCTTCAAATCCGTGTCTTGAAGAGCGAGCCGGAATTGTTCAATGGCCAAATCAAAGTCCGGCGATTCTTTTTGGATATAGCACATTCCCAAAAAGTGATGGGCACTCGAGGCGAGCGAGTCATTTGGGAACTGTTTGAGCATTTTCGTCCAGTTCTCAATCGCCAAATCGAACGCAAAGTTGTTTTGAGCAACCGCAGCATCGGCGTAGAGCTCGCGAGCCCGCTCAGACTGGCGTTCCTTATCCGAAAGCTTGGCATTTATGCCACCAGATTGCGCACTCGATTTCCCAGGAGGAGCTTGAGGAGGCTGATTCTGCTGGGCGTACAGGAGGCTCGTCGAAAGGGTCGAAATCAAAAAGGCCGCAAAGGTTTTCTGGGCTCTTCTACGCATTTGAGAATGATTTGCAGCCATTGATCCCGATTCAGTTCCTGTTTGATATTGTCGAGTTTGCTGATCCATGAGACTTTGGCAATTCTAGGTCAGGACTTGGAAAAGACTTACTGCTAGCGATAATCTGAACAGTCAGTCTACCGCATTAGGTTGGGATCGGAAAGTTTTTCCCGTCGCGTGAGATCAAATTGGAGGAGCGGAATCGTTTGCCACGATCCGTCGAAGCAATCGATCGCACCGACACAACCTCTACATTTTACAGTGCCCCTAGATTTTACGGCAGCGGATAACTCCACGCGACCGATGAAGCCCTTACCCTTATCTCAATTTCCAAACAACCTCTATGAATATCCTTGTTACCGGTGGAAGCGGCTTTATTGGTTCCCATTTGACGGATCGGCTCCTGGCCGAGGGACACACAGTTACCGTGGTCGACGATCTCAGTACGGGCAGCCGAAAAAATCTTAGCCATCATTCGTCCCATCCCGGGCTAAAATTCGTTCAATCCGATTTGGGGGATCCGGAATTGGTAAGCCATTTATGCGACTCAGCAGACATGGTTTACCATTTGGCCGCGGCCGTAGGCGTTGCATTGATAGCCAAGTACCCCATACAGACGATCCATCGAAACATCTACCCAACGCAATTGTTACTGGACGAATTGCGACGACAACACTTGTCAGGCAGATCCGTGCCTCTGTTCTTGGCGAGCACGAGTGAAGTCTATGGTAAGAATCCAAAGTCGATTTGGTGCGAATCGGATGACCTCGTGTTCGGTGCAACAACCAAACCGCGTTGGAGTTACGGTGCTAGCAAAGCCATCGATGAGTTCCTGTCGCTGGCTTGCGTGCGGGAATGCCAAATGCCGATCGTGATCGGTCGATTTTTCAACGTGGTTGGCCCGAGGCAAACAGGTGCTTACGGAATGGTGCTCCCGAGATTTGTCACAGCAGCCATCCAACATCAACCACTGATCGTGCACGATGACGGCAAACAAGAGAGATGCTTTGCTCACGTAAGTGATGTTGTGAACGCCGTGACAACGTTGATGAATACTCCAGAATCGTTTGGCCGGATCTATAACATTGGATCGGACCAACCAGTTTCGATCCTCGAAATGGCGGAACGAGTTATCGCAGTAGTTGGAGGCGAGTCTAAGATTGTATTCCAGTCGTATGCAGATGCTTACGATCAAGACTTCGAGGACATTCGCAGAAGAGTTCCTGACTTAGCCCGGATTCGCGAAGCGATTGGATACGCGCCAAAGCTAGGACTCGATCAGATCATCGCCGACGTATGGCGAAGTTTACGTGAATCCCAACCAGCTTGAGCCTATGACAATCCAGACCGGGATCGTGATTATCCCCATTAAAGATGTACCAACGATGACAGTACAAGATGTTTCAACATCTTGATTGAAAAGCCTAGTCATTACGATAGGAAACGTTGCTGCAGGCATAGAGGCCTGCAGCAATAGGACTTCTTGTAACTGTTTTTGTTCGGTCGCGTACTTGGCGATCAGCAGAAAATAGTAGCACCCGCACAAACATGCCAAGAATAAAGGACCGCCAAACTCGCTTCAGGTTTAAGGCGGAAACGCAATCGAATACAATTGCCCCACTTAGGACCAAACCCATCGGAATGGAACATCGCCCCAGTTGTTCGGTCATTTGTATGACAGGCCGAGGCAAGTAAAGATTTAGTCCTGATTGTCGGATAACCAATGCGATCGCCACCGAAATGAGCGGGGGACTAAACAGCATACGTCGCCATGAACCTTTGATTCCTTTACCACTGATGATAAACAATCCAACGCTCCACAAAGCCAAATCAACTCCAGCATTGTGAACCAACAGCGTTACCAAGCATGCCGGAAAGAAAAGCTCCGCAATGGGAATTGGTATGTAGCCGTAGTTGCAGATTCCTGCGCTGAGTGCGAATGATCTCTTGGATGAACTCTCAATGAGTCCAAACCAATGCCCAATGGTGTAGGCAAAAAAAGTGGCAACCACAAATCCAAGCACCGTTAGACCGAATCCGAAAAAGGCCGGCACCCAGGCGCTCAATGTCCCGATATCGTTTTTGTCCGTAAGAATGCGATGAAAAAAAAACGAGGGAAGTAAAACATTCGCCAAAAACGCAGCTAAGTAGCGATCCACATCACTGGTGAGCCACTTCAAGTAGCGAGAAAGTGACCCCACGGCCATTACCAGAAAAACGCCGAGGACGGTTGCTGCGATCGAAGTTTCGTATTGATTCAAAATGAAGTTTCTCCGGCCCGAAAACCGGAACTCCAGCCTACGACTATCGCTTGGAGAACGGACCGAGCCATTCGTTAAACACTGAGGTTTCGTCTCGACTTACGAGAACATGATCGCCCGGGCGAAGCGAATAGTTTTGTCCCTCCATGACTTTTTGGCCAGTGCTATCAAAGTCAACATCGAGCCTCACGGGAGGAAGATTGGCTCCATTAGGCCGTATGATTGTAAGCTTAATTTTTCCAATTCGCTTATAAAGTTGTGCGTCTGCCACCATGTCCCCGATAAACATCGGTTCTCCGGGGTGAAGTGGGATTTTTTCCGTGTGACGCTTGCCATCCCGAACTTCTAAAATAATGCACGGTTCGCCGTTTTCGGTAAGCATCGCCGATGGACCGCCGGCAGGTCCAGCAGTCAATCCAGCGACTTTCATGCTATCCGGATCAAGGTTGCTGACCGAGTTCTTAGTACGACCGACCATGCTCGAACATCCCGTGGAGAGCCCGCACAAAATGACGCACCCCAGGACCCACCCGGATTGGCGTGGCGTCGAATTGCGTTGTAGTTTGCCGGATGCTTGCATAGCGAGAGTCCTTAAAAATCCCCGATGAGAATTTGATATTCGTGATCTTTATCGTCGGACTTCTAAAGCAACTTAAGGGAAAAGTTCGCTTTATCCGAAAATTCTTCGCGGTCACCCCTAACGCCACAAACCTCCCAATTTAAAGCTGGTGGTTTGCAACGCCATTTCACTATAAGAAACGGAATCTGAGCGATGCTAACGCCGTCGAATCCTTGTATTGTGGCTCAGAGGTGATAAAACAGGTTTGCTGGAAGTGTGGATTCCTACCAAAGGATCCAAGCACGTCCGCTTACAAAACGAGTTGCAATTTGTTTTGCAGCGCCACGTAACGAGTCGAATATTGGAGAAATGAAAAATGAAACGATTTGCGACAGTTTTGGTACTTACCGGTCTTTGTGTTTCCATCAGCGGTTGCGACAAAGCAAAGGATGCTGCTCAAACCGCCGCCGAGCAGGCTCGATCAGCAAACACTTCGGACCTCGCCAAGGATATGGCAGCTAAAGCGCAAGAAGCTGTAAAGGATGCAAAAGACGCAGCGAAAGATGCCGCAGAGAAAAGTGGTATTGCCGATGTGCTGACCAAGGCCAAAGAAGCGTTGGCATCGGTCGAAGGTGGCAGCGACATGCTCGATAAGGTCCAAGGATCTTTCGGTACTCTCAGCAAATTGCTAGGAGACATCAAAGACGAAGCCACTGCCGGCGGCGCAGTCGCCGAACTCAACAAGCTAACCGAATCCTTCGGGGGCATGACAGAACTTTTCGGCAAGCTACCAGATTCGGCTAAGGGAATGGTGAGCCAACTATTCGAATCATCGTTGAGCGACATCAAGCCGATCATAGACAAGGTGATGGCAATTCCTGGTGTTGAGGCCGTTATCAAGCCTGCAATCGAAGCGTTGATGGCAAAGCTCAACGAATTCAAGGCCTAGAGCTTGGCCCCCACGTAACTTTATCCAGCGATCGATCTAAAACCTCGATCGCTGGTTTCGTATTACGACAATTCTTTCGCAATGAAAGCCGTTGCTCAGATGGGTCTCAACAACGATTGCGCGGTCCAATTAGAGGGTGTTTCCAAGAAATTTGGTTCATTCCAAGCAGTGAATCCCATCGATCTGGCCGTTCCTACAGGTTCTATATATGGGTTTATTGGACCAAACGGTTCTGGCAAGACTACGACAATGAGGATGATTCTCCGAATCTACCAGCCGGACTCCGGCCGAGTACGTGTGTTGGGGGCAGAGCACGGGAGTTGTGCGGATGATCGTGTTGGGTACCTCCCCGAGGAGCGTGGGCTGTATCGCCGCATGACCGTTCGTCGAGTCTTGCGGTACATGGCAAAGATAAAGGGGTGCACGAACCCCGATCCTGAGATTGACCGTTGGATGGAAAAACTCGGAGCTACTGATTGGTATAAGAAGCGAATTGACCAACTTTCCAAAGGCATGGCGCAAAAAGTACAATTTGTTGCAACAGTCGTGTCGAAGCCCCAATTAGTCATTTTGGACGAACCGTTTAGCGGGTTAGACCCCGTTAACATGGAGGTCTTGCGAGATGCGGTCATGGAACTCCGAGCTAACGGTACGACTGTTATCTTTAGCACTCACGATATGAGCATGGCGGAGCAGATGTGCGACTCGATTTGCATGATATTCCGTGGCAACAAGGTACTGGACGGTAGATTAGGCGAGGTAAAGTCTCAATATGGGGAGCCGCGACTTCGAGTGGCTCTGGCGGGAGGACAGGACCTGCCAACTGATTTGCCAGGCGTAACGGAAACGATATCAGCCAGCCCCTTCACAGACTTGGTTTTGGAGTCCGGTGCGAGCAAACAGGCAATACTCCGGCGGCTTATGGATGTCGGAGAAGTGACTCATTTTGAAAATCGCTTACCTTCTTTGCACGATATCTTCGTCAGAATTGCTCAGCCAACGGATCATGTTTCGGTGGCTTAGCGTCGACGATTTCCTCTATTTTGAATCGCTGTCTGCCTATCCGATAGGGTGATACGTCTGCAGATGGGCTGTATATTATGAGAAATACGTCGATGCAAGGTGTCGGCTTGAGCTTAAATAGTTTACGGCACCGAGACAAAGCTCGTTCTGAGGAGTTATAATCGAAAGTATGAACGCATCAGAAAATGTCTCATCCTCCAATCTCGGTAATAAGCTGCTCTCTCGGTATTCCGACACCGACAGCTTGTTTGCCAAACCGGCTCCCCTTCCAGCTACGACTCGGACAACGTCGATCCCGCTTCAGCGGTCGCAGGAACTCGAGCAAGCGATCAAACATTCACCTGCTATCGTTGAGCCGTACATCGAGCTGGGCCAGATCTACCTACAGCAAGAACGGTGGGTAGACGCCAGACGCATTCTGGAAGCTGGCAGACAAAACTGCCCCGAGAACGAGACCGTTCTCTTGTTGCATGAAGATCTGATGCTAACTCTGTCGACTCAGTTGCTCGAGAATGCAAAGAAAGAACTAGCGCAAAGACCTTGTGATGACACCCGCTATGCACGTGAACAAGCGGAAATCAACCTCATCAACGAGCGAATCCGAGTTTGTCGTGAACGGTATCATCGCAATCCGGACCAAAAAGATATCTTGATCACGTGGGCGATCGCTCTTAGGCAACAACAGAAATACGATGAGGCGATAGCACTTCTGACTCAAGCGACAAAAGATTTGAGTCTGCGAGCACGAGCGTCTCTGCAAATGGGTATGTGCCACCAAGCACTCGAACGTCCCCTCGATGCGTTATCTAGTTTCCGTCGCGCGGCCTTGTTTCGTTCACCTCCACCCGACCCGAAAGTTGCGTCAGTCGCACTTGAGTTAGCGGCCGCACTGGCTGAAGAAAATGGGCTCATCGACTCGTCAATTTACTATCTTGAAAATCTTGTAAAGCTGCTGAGCAAGGACGATAAGCAAGCGATACTCGACAAAATCGAGCGTCTCAAACCACATCTACCCCAATCGTATAGCTAGATTTTGAATCAACCGTCAGCATTGCCTCCTAGTGACCAGTCCAATTCTAGTGGTACCCATCTCGGACTCATATCGCTGGTCTGCCTGGTAATTGGCAATATGATCGGCGTCGGCGTTTATGTGTCCGCCGGTTACGCATTGTCGGATTTACGCAACGCTCGCTATGTTCTGCTGGTTTGGCTTGTCGCAGGTGTCCATGCGATATGCGGGGCCGTTGCCTACGCGGCAGTCGCGAAACGCTTTTCTGTATCTGGTGGCGAGTATGCAATTCTTTCCCGATGGGCTCACCCAAGCCTCGGGTTTGTAGCTGGTTGGGTTTCTATATTCGCTGGTTTCGCGGCACCCATTGCGGCAGCCGCTCTAGTTTTTGCAGATTATGCGTGGAAATCTTTCGGTGGTGACGGCTCACAGTCTTCATCGGTGCAGTGGCTTGCAATAACAGTTGTTGTTGTTGCCGCCATTTTCCACTGGGTAGAAATTAAATGGAACGCTTGGGTCAACAATCTGATCATTGGTCTCAAGCTTGTCGGCATCACCCTGTTCACCGGTTTTGGTCTTCGCTGGATTCTAGGGGGACACGGTTCTGACGGGATATTGGAATCAGCTGGTGGGTCGGTCGAATCGAACCAGGACCTTATTTGGCTCGCAATGGGTTCATTTTTCTACACGACCCTGGCTTACACCGGATTCAACGCCAGCATCTATCTAGCAGGTGCCAACACAAGTGACTTAATAGATCCAACGCAAAAAACTCTTGCATCGATCGAACCAGCAGCGGAAAATAGTCCAACTCCGAATTTGGAATGGAATCGATTAATCGCTAAGTCGATGATCTTGGCGTGTGCTATTGTGACTGTTATCTATCTAGCGTTGAATGCAATCTTCCTGTTCTCCATTCCTGCAGAACAGTTGACTGGCGCTGGAGAACGCTTTGTGGGCGAAGTCGCCATCGCAATTGGTGGCAAATGGTTCGGTCAATTAACAAGCTGGTTGATTATTCTTTCCACCGGAACAAGTGTGCTGGCCATGATGATGACCGGTCCACACGTTTACCTTCAACTGGCACGTGACTTAGGTTGGGCAAGTAAAGTCCGTAGTGAGCGAACTCAAACTCGAATCGCGATTACATGCCAGACGATCATT
>VYLF01000549.1_pt1 | contig 13924 bp, 18 predicted proteins | sample 5114371 | NCBI WGS metagenome assembly VYLF01 (sample SAMN12291773, study PRJNA351875) | freshwater metagenome | isolation source: freshwater lake | place: USA: Michigan, Kent Lake | collected 2013-08-15 | reverse complement strand
TGTCATTGACCAGGGAATAAAGGGTTTGCCGTTTAATCCTGTAGTGCTTGACCCACTACGAATGACTAAGCTTTCAGGCTTTTAAGTAAGTTTGAGTAAGTTTAGTTGAGCGGTTCGCAACTGTGGCACACTAGAGAGTAGAACTGAATTGACGGTAAGCTCTTGACTAATCAAATTACCCCTTTCGACCCCCTTCACAACCACGACGAGACGGGACATGACCACGAGTCAAAAGGGACTCCCCACGTCCATAGCGAAGCTTCCCTGAAGCAAATTATTAACCGTCTCTCGCGCATCGAAGGACATATTCGCGGCATCAAGACGATGGTATCGGAAAATCGTCCCTGTCCCGAAGTTTTGATGCAAATTGCCGCTATTCGCGGGGCGATTGATCGCGTCGCCAGAATGATCCTCGACGAACATCTGAGCGAATGTATTGCCCGGGCTGCCCAGGAAGGTAGTATCGAGACAGAAATTGAAGAATTAAAGGCCGCCTTGGATCGCTTTTTACCCTAGATTGTGCTATAATGAGAAGTTGGCATTTTTTAGGCAGAGAGCGATTACAGGAGGTGAATTAGGTTAATGACCCAAGTGGTAGTTGGTCAGAACGAGGCGATCGAATCAGCCCTGCGTCGTTTTAAGCGACAGGTAGCGAAAGCGGGAATTTATGCGGATATCAAAAAGCATCAATTTTTTGAAACCCCTCAAGAAAAGAGAAAGCGTAAAGCAGTAGCCCGGAGACGACAAAGAACCCGTCGTCGTTAAAACTCCCCAAGTCAGAAGCCGCTCGCAAGCTTCTGACTTGCTTTTATTTTAACCTAGTTGTGGGGGTTGGGTTTTAGGGGTGTGGGAAGTGGGGTGTGGGGTGTGGGGATGGGGAGATAGGGAGAAAAAAGCTGATTACTGATCACTGATCACTGATTACTGATAACTGACTCCTGAAGGCTTTTTCGCTTAAGATAAAGTTTAGCCCTCGATCGAGTTCTAGTGTTTTCATGGTATTACAACTGCGCGTCTACGTTCCCGAACATCCTCTGGTTAAGCATTGGCTGGCGGTCGCCCGCGATCAAAATACCCCCTCGGTACTGTTTAAAACAGCGATGACGGAACTAGGGCGCTGGTTAACCTACGAAGCGGCGCGGCAATGGTTGCCGACGCTGGAAACTAGCGTTAAAACCCCTCTAGCGGAATGTGCCGCTACTTTTATCGATCCTAGCGTACCGATCGCCGTAGTTCCGATTTTAAGGGCAGGATTAGCCCTGTTGGAAGGGGCCCAAAGCCTTTTACCCCTAGCTAGTACCTATCACCTCGGTTTGGCCAGAAATGAGGAAACCCTGGAGGTGAGTTGTTATTTAAATAAATTACCGGCCAGTTTTGATCCGGCCACGAGAGTCTTAATTCTCGAACCGATGTTAGCCACGGGGGGATCAATTTCAATGGCAATGGCAGAAATTACCGGCAGAGGCGTTGATCCTACCCTGATTCGCCTGATTTCCGTGGTGGCTGCCCCGCCGGCTTTACAGAAATTGAGTCAAAATTATCCCAGCTTGAACATCTATACGGCTATTATCGATGAAGGATTAAATAGCCGCGGTTACATCGTGCCGGGATTGGGTGATGCCGGCGATCGAGCTTTTGGAACCTATTAGGAGAAAAAGGGATTATGAGTCAGCGAGATGGGTTTACGGGCGGTTTTTTAGCCGGTGCGATTGTCGGTGGTTTAGTGGGCGGTGTTTTGGGGACAGTGTTGGCTAATCGCGGCCGTCGCGGTTTAGGAGATGGGGATAATCAGTCTTTTTTGGAGGAGAGCCGCAATGGGCGCTTGACTCCAGAGGAAGGCATGGAAATGGCCCGCCGCAGTTTGGAAGATAAAATTGCCCAGTTAAATCTAGCGATCGATGATGTGCGTCAACAGTTAGGATCGGTACAGGAAAACGGCAGCGATCATTAAATAGGGCTGGCCGAATAAATCTAAAAACCTTGTTGGATAATATCTTAAGAATAATGTGTTGACAATTAGGCAGAGCCTTGCAACCAGGAAAAACAATCATCGCTTAGACTTGATCGCAGAAAAACAACGAAATCTAAAACCGTAATTTTCCGTTAGAATGAGCAGTAATCAAACACCACGCTTGCGGGAGCTATGGTTAACCTCACCTATAACAAAAATCGCCCTCTTCCCAGCGCCGAAGAATTGCCCTCTTCCGACGAAACTCCAGTGGATAATCAGTTACAGAATGATATTCCCAATCTGCTGCTAAGTTTATTAGCCTTAATTTGGATCAGTCGAGATGATTGGTATTTTGGGGTAGATATGGCTGTCTATTACAACCCAGAGGAATCAGCTTTTGTCCCCGATGGTTTCTTGTCCCTTGGAGTCAACCATGATACGGGAGAAAGAGGTCGGTTAAGCTATGTTTTGTGGCAAGAAAAGTATATCTTGCCGATTTTGTTTTTAGAGGTAATTTCCGAGAAGTATAATAGTGAGTATGAGGAAAAATGCTTAAATTACCAAACCCTGGGGATTCTGTATTATGCAATATACAATCCTTTGAGTGGCAGAAGGGGAAGATTTAAAAACCGACAAAGATTAGAGGTATATAAATTAATCTCAGGCAAATATGAACTTCTAGAGAGTGAGAATAATCGAGTTTGGTTGCCTGAAATTGGCTTGGCGCTGGGTTATGAAAAAGGAGAACATATTGCTTGGTATCGGGAATGGTTATACTGGTATGACCAGTCAGGAAATCGCTATCTAACGGCTGAGGAAAGAGCGAACCAGGCTGAGGCGATCGCTGCTCAAGAACGTCTGGCTAAACAAGAGGCGGAAGCGATCGCTGCTCAAGAACGCTTGGCTAAACAAGAGGCGGAACAAAAAGCCATCCGGCTGGCTGAAAGGCTCAGAGCGCTTGGAATAAACCCCGATGAAATGTAGGCTCTGACTTCTCCAAGGTACCAAAAAAAACACAAAAAAAAGAGAGAGGAAACCCGCGTCTCCTCTCCTCTTCCAGAAAACGGGTTTCTTTGAGAAACCCGTTTTCTATGGCGCTTAAGTGTCGCTGCCGCCCCCAGTAAGTCTAACAGCACCCCCTAGCATTAAACCGCCCAGGGTGATAAAACCAACTTTTGGGCGAACGCAGTTCGCCCCTACATTGTGGACAAAATCCGTTACTGTAGGGGCGCAAAGCTTGCGCCCTCCGATCGATTGGGATATTATTCCCACGCAAGTCCCTAAGTGTAACGTTATCGAAAACTAATTGTGTCCCCCCATTATTCGGACGGTCAATAGAGATGCGAATTCCCGCACCCTGATCGGCAGTCCCCGCCAGATAAGAAGTATTGAACGATAAGAACACACCTCTTCACGAAAAGGAACTCTGATTGAATGTAAAACTTGACAAAACGGTATTATTATCACTCCGGCGAAGCGAAATTGTACTGTTCGGCAAGGTCAAGTTGCCCGGTTCATCTAGACGAATACCTGCGAATAAATTGAGCGTGTATCGAGTTCCGGCTTGATAAGTGGCGGCTACATCTTGATAGATTGATCCACCATTGAAAGCAATAAGACCCGCCTGCGAACCGTCGGGTACTCCGCTTGCAAATTGAGTCGCATTGAATGGCTGAACCCCCGCATTGCCACTACTCACAGTCCAACCGGTAATAACTGGTGAAAAATTAGGGGTTGATGGTGTCTCGAAGGAAAAATTATTGACAGTCACGCTTGCAGCTTGTGCTGCGCCAGCCGTTACCAGAGTCGCCAGGGCAACTCCAGAGACAAAGCAGAGTTGTTTTATTTTCATGAAAAGAAAAGGGTTAATGGTGGATGATTTGAGTGCCTGACATTTAGATTTGGGTTAAGGGATAGGGCAACCCAAAACAATGACAAGCAAACAGAACATTCCAGATCATACACACTCCCCCCGCATTGTATTAAAAGCTACAATTTAATAAATATTTACATTCCTTTCCCCCAGGGCTTACGCTTGCTAGAATGAAAACCCGCTTGATTTGTGGTAATGAGACAGTTTATGTTAGATTTTCATCTATCTGTTCAGCCTGAAACAGAAAAACGCCTTAAAAAGATTTTAAACTCTATCAAAGATCAAGAAAAATTTGCCCAAAGCATTATTGATTATCAGATTGCCGAATTACAAAAAAGCAATTTGAATCTAAAATTAGATTTAGCAGCTCTGGAAAAACAATATCAAATGACATCCCCAGAATTTTATCAGCAATTTTCTCAAGGTATTTTAGGAGATGAATCGGATTTTATAGTTTGGTCTGGACTATATGAAATGCTTCTTCAAAACGAGGCTAATCTCCAGGAATTAAAATGATTGAAGCCTATTTCTTGCAAATCGAACAAACCATTCGAGAATTTCCTAATGTGAGATATTTATCACTGACCAAGAAAATTTATAACGCAAGTCAAGGCTATATTAATGGTTCAATTATTTTTGAAAATAATCATCGCTTAGACTTTATTGAAGTAAAAAATACTGACACTATACCAAAGATAAAATATCGCTATCATTACATGAACGAAGCTCAAATTATGATCTTCCGTTATGATAATGCACCCCATCATGTTGAGATTGCCACCTTCCCCCATCATAAACACGAGGTTGATGACATTAAAGAAAGCCTTGAGCCTAGTCTTGATGAAGTGCTTTTAGAAATCGCACAAAAACAGCGAAATATAAAACCGTAATTTTCTGTTATAATTAGCAGTTTATTGTAGGTTGGGTTGACGCAAGGAAACCCAACAAAGAGTAACGAGAGAGTCAAAATAGCGAGCGCCGATTCAGACAGATTTGGCGATTGGGTGTTGGGTTTCGTTCCTCAACCCAACCTACAGTAATCACAGTTACAATGTTTGAGAGGTCTGAGTGGTAACTGATAACTGATAACTGATAACTGAAATGACTACACCTACCTTCACCATTCCCCAATCTGACCCTTCCCTTTCCCCCCGGCAATCCCTGCCGACGATGTACGATTTACCTAGTGATAATCCACTTGAACCCGGTTTGCCTGACGAATTTCACCTATTACAACCTCAGTTATTACTGCTGACTTTTCAGCCTCCCAACTGGGAACCAGAGCTAGTTTTTAGCGCCGCTGACCTTAACCTTTACTACGATGTCAGACACCCTCAATGGTACAAGCGTCCTGATTGGTTTGGGGTGGTCGGTGTTTCTCGCCTCTACGATGGCCATGACCTGCGCTTAAGTTATGTGATTTGGCAGGAAGGGGTTTCCCCTGCGATTGTGGTGGAATTATTGTCTCCAGGTACGGAAAATCAAGATTTAGGAGAAGAACTACGCCAACCAGAAGAACCGCCAACTAAGTGGACAGTTTATGAACAGATTTTGCAGGTTCCCTACTATGTAGTTTTTAGCCGCTATACTAACCAACTTCAAGCGTTTGAACTGGTAGATGGTCATTACCAACCCGTAGCTTTAGTGGAGGGACGCTTACCGATTCCTCAACTAGAATTGAGCTTGGGTTTGTGGCAAGGTTCCTATCGGGGAATTGAGCGGCTATGGTTACGCTGGTTGACGCTGGAAGGAGAGTTAATTCCCCTTGCCGATGAGGAGTTAATTGCGGCTAAACAAGAGGCTTCTGCGGCTAAACAACGAGCAGAACAACTAGCGGCACGATTGCGGGAATTAGGGATAGAGCCTGAAACTATTCCTCAGATTGACTTTTAAATTTAGGCAGAGCCTAAATGTTTGGTTCCAAGGCTCTGCCTTGGAACCAGGAATTAAACAAACTACCCCTAAAAAAGAGAGAGGAAACCCGCGTCTCCTCTCCCTGGGACATTATTTTCTCGCTTTGCGGACAGCACCCCCTAACATTAAACCGCCCAGGGTGATAAAACCAAGAAGGCTAGAGGGTTCGGGGACAGTGACTGCTGGAGTCGGAACTGTCAGTACGGTTGAGATTCCATAGAACCGATATTCTTCAGAACCTGACTTACCGGATTCGCTGATCCACCCTGACCCCAGGACCCCAGCGATCGCAACACCGACGGTAGCGACATTAGACCCGAGCGCCCCTCCGACCGTACCATCATCCGAGGTTCCAGACCATACGAAAAAGAAACCTACGGATTCTTGGGGAGTGCGATCAATGCCGGTTAATATGCTGCCATCCCAGAGATCGGCATTATTGTTGGCAACCCGGTTGCCATCTATGAGATAGATCGGAACACCCGTACTCGATGGATTAGTACCTGTATTATCACGGGCAGCGACTGAATCCGTAGAACCGATCGCCTTCCAAGTGATCGCACTCGGAGTAAATCCTGCCGCTGTTAAAGCCGTAGCAAGAGGGCTTCCTGTTACCTCATTGGTCACAAAGTTATTGTAGTCGTCGATGTCGGAGCTTGTTGCATCCCGTGTGCCGTCAGTAACAAACACCAAACGATACTGGTCGCCCGGATTCAAGCCGGGGGGTACGACCACCAAAGCAGCTTGTGCCGCACTGGTTCCCAGAGTTGCCAGGGCAACCCCGGCACAGACAATGCCGAGTTGTAATTTCATAACAAAGGGTTAATGGTAAATGATTTGAGTGCGTGACATTTAGATTTGGGTTAAGCGATAGGGCAACCCAAAACAATGACAAGCGAATGCTCAAAGACAAAATACACACTTCCCCCCCCGCATTGTATCAAAAGCTACAATTTAATAAATATTTACATTCTTCTCCCCCAGGGCTTACGCCCCTTGTATATTGGAGAAGTGGTAGGGTGTCAGCCTTTTCTTCGAGAGGATTTGCCGATCACCAGAACCCCAAGAGAGCCATCTGATCACTTATAAACTGTTGACTATCTAAATTACTCGTTGAGACTGCATTAGAGGTAAATATTTCATGAGCCAAACCATCACACCTTCTTCCTTAAAAGCTAGTTTAGCCCCCAATCCCACTAGAGCAGCAACGGTGGACGATGGGGGAAATGTGCTAGGGGAATTTCTGCAAGAAACTCTGGCCATGACTAAACGTCTGTTCATCCAATTACAACGTCGTCCTTCAACCCTAATCGCGGGGGTAATTCAGCCCTTTATGTGGCTGATTTTATTCGGGGCATTGTTTTATAAGGCTCCCCAGGGTCTATTCGGCAACGATCTCAGTTATGCTAAATTTCTCGCCCCCGGGGTGATTGTCTTTACCGCTTTTTCTGGGGCCTTAAATGCCGGTTTACCGGTAATGTTCGATCGAGAATTTGGCTTTCTTAACCGTCTCTTGGTAGCGCCTTTAACCACTCGTTACTCGATCGTGGCCGCTTCTACCATCTATATTATCGCCCTCAGTTTCATCCAAACCGCCTCGATCGTGGCCGCTAGTGCCTTTTTAGGGGCAGGATTGCCTAGTTTAGCTGGATTAGGTGCGATCGCTTTGATTGTTTTCCTAATAGTTTTGGGTATGACCGCCTTAAGTCTCAGTTTAACCTTTGCTCTCCCCGGACATATCGAATTAATCGCCGTCATTTTCGTCACCAATTTACCGCTTTTATTTGCCAGTACCGCCCTCGCTCCCTTAAACTTTATGGCAGATTGGTTACAAGTAATCGCTAGTCTCAACCCTCTTACCTATGCGATCGAACCGATCCGTTATATTTATTTCAATCAGCACTGGTCTTTTGATAGCATAGTCTTACAAACCCCTTGGCTTGACCTCAATTTCTTGACAGTTTTAGGCCTACTCTTAGCTTTTGATCTGCTAATACTTTTAGCAATTCAGCCCTTACTTCGTCGTCGTTTTGCTTAAATCAGTTATCAGTTGCCAGTTACCAGTTACCAGTTATCAGTTTACTGTTCACTGAAAAGCCGGCAACTTTCTCACCACCAAAAACTAGATAAGTAAGTAGTTATAATTAAATTGAAGATAGATTTTGCCTCTGATCCCCCCTTAGTCCCCCCTTGATAAGGGGGGTGCCGATCCCCCCTTAGTCCCCCCTTGATAAGGGGGGGGGCTGACAACTTTTAACACCTACCCACTTAATTTTCTGAGGAGTCAGATTATGAATACTCAAAAAATGTTAATCAAATCGTCTTTATTCCTAGCTACTATTTTATTGGTCGGGGCTGATTTTAATCCGCAAGTGTTAGCTCAAAGCTTGAACCCCAGTCAGCCAGATTATCAAAAAAATGAACGTAGTTCCGATGGCAGGGATAGTCTCGGTGGTTTTAATCCTTTAGACTTGATTCATAATAGTAATTTTCGTCGTAGCCGGGACGGATCGGAATTTCAGGAAGATACTCGCAATAATATCAACGAAGCGGCCGAGGAGTTTAAACGCAAGCAAAGAGAACAACTAGAAAATCTGCAAAATCCTGCCCCAGAAACCAAATAAAACCCTTTTTTTTGAGTAGCTAGACACAATTAATTGCACATATCTAACTACCTCTTGCCTCTTACCCCCCCCAATCCCCCCGACATCGGGGCGGCGTACCTCTTACCTCTTGCCTATTGCCTATTGCCTATTGCCTCTTGCCCATCCTAACCAGGAGGTTGATTTTGGCCGATTGCTTAGTATATATGATCGCTAAGTGCAGATGATCTGAGAAAGACCGATAACTGAAGAGCATTGGGGGGTTTATCTGACACGAATTTATATTAAACTTAGGATTGGTTTATTGAATTATCGTCTTATTAAAACTGTGGAAGTAATGGAAATCGGGCAAAAAGTCAAGGTCTGTCGCTTAAGAGACCGCGTTAACTCGGATGTAGCGGGTAAATTGGGTAAAGTGGGTGTCATCAAAAATTTTAAGATGACCGATGGCAGCGGTGTTGGTGCTGTTGTCCAGTTCGATGATAAGACCGCTACTTGGTTTTTTGAGGATGAACTCAAACTCATCTAAATACAATGCTTAGGAATTAATTATGTCCTTAATTTTGACCTTTTTGGGCAAGGGGGGCAGCGGTCGCAGTACAATAGCGATCGCTTCGGCAAGAAAAATGGCTGGTCTGGGGTCAAAAGTTCTCTTGATCGGGCAAGATTCTGGTCCCGCTTGGGGATTACTCCTCAAGGCCTCCCCTAGCTCCTCCATTACCGAAATTGCCCCTAATCTCTCGGTTGTGCAGCTTAGTAGTCCCCAGTTACTAGAAAAAAGTTGGGAAGAAGTCAAGGAACTGGAAAAGCAGTATTTGCGTTCTCCCACCTTGAAAAATGTTTATGGTCAAGAGTTGGGCATTTTACCCGGAATGGATCAAGCTCTAGCTTTAAATTTCCTGCGGGAACAGGATAAAAGCGGAAATTACGATGTCATCATCTACGACGGCAGCGGAGATATCAATAGTCTGAGAATGTTGGGGATTCCAGAGGTGGGTGGCTGGTATTTACGGCGTTTTCGGCAGGTTTTTAGTGATTCCGAGATTGGACGCACCCTTTCTCCCTTTTTCCAACCGATCGCCGCTGCCGTGCTGAATTTCTCCTTTAATCCCGACGGTTTAGGGAAGAAGGCCGATAATAACATTTTAGACGAGGGACGTTCCGCTTTAGCCGATCCTCGGCGAGTTTTAGCCTATCTAGTCACCAATGATGATCCACTTGCGATCGCAGACGCTAAATATCTTTGGGGTGGGGCGCAGCAAATCGGTTTAAATGTGGGGGGAGTGATTTTTAATCGCTGCCAGAGTGCTACGGAGGATTTTTCCCCGCTGCCAGCCGCGATTTTACCCGACCGTCAAGGAGAAGATTGGCAGGAGTTAATCGCCGAGTTACCCAATTTTCTCACGGTGCAGCCGCCCAAACCGTTAATAATCGATCCGGCAGCCGGTCAGGTCAAGGTTTATTTACCCGGATTCGAGAAAAAACAGGTAAAACTGACGCAATCGGGTCCAGAATTAACCATCGAAGCGGGGGAGCAACGGCGTAATATTGATGTACCACCGCCTCTAACCGGACGAGCGGTAAAAGGGGCAAAATTCCAAGACGGTTACTTAATTATTTCTTTTTAAGGGATTATGTCGAACACCGAGATAGAAAACAAGGACGATCGAGCGGCCAAAACTCGCCAATTATTGGGCATGAAAGGGGCCTCATCGGCAGAAACCTCCCTCTGGAAAATCCGCTTACAATTGATGAAGCCGATCACTTGGATTCCCCTGATTTGGGGGGTTGTCTGTGGGGCTGCTTCATCGGGGAATTATACTTGGTCTTTAGAAGATGTCTTAAAAGCGGCCACCTGTATGTTACTTTCCGGTCCATTGATGACTGGTTATACCCAAACTTTAAATGATTTTTACGATCGAGAAATCGATGCAATTAATGAACCCTATCGTCCAATTCCTTCGGGGGCAATTTCTATTCCGCAAGTAGTCGGCCAGATTTTGGTTTTATTAGCGGGTGGTTTAGGAATAGCTTATCTTCTCGATCGCTGGGCTGGTCATGATTTCCCGATCATGCTCTGTTTAACCCTATTTGGTTCTTTTATCGCCTATATTTATTCAGCGCCACCTTTAAAATTAAAACAAAATGGTTGGCTGGGAAATTATGCCCTCGGTGCTAGTTATATAGCATTACCTTGGTGGGCTGGTCACGCCCTTTTTGGTCAGTTAAATTGGACAATTATGATCTTAACCCTTATCTATAGTCTAGCGGGGTTAGGCATTGCTGTAGTTAACGACTTTAAAAGTGTGGAAGGTGACGAAAAATTAGGCTTAAAATCCTTGCCAGTTATGTTTGGAATTACTACCTCGGCTTGGATTTGCGTGATTATGATCGATGTTTTTCAAGCAGGAATTGCGGGTTATCTGATTAGTATTCATCAGAATCTTTATGCCGCTATTTTACTGTTATTAATTATCCCTCAGATCACTTTCCAAGATATGTATTTTCTGCGGGATCCGCTCAAAAATGATGTCAAATATCAAGCCAGCGCCCAGCCTTTTCTAGTCTTAGGAATGTTGGTGACAGGTTTGGCTTTAGGTCAGGGGATACTCTGAAGATTGTAATACTAAATCCGTTGAGTATAGGCTACTTATGAAGACAGGCAAAAGGCACTCATGCAAAAGGCAAAAGGGGGGATAAATAATCAGTCTTTAATAACCGGATTTAGTATAATTAATAAAAACAGGAAATATCCAGTTTACGGGACATTATCGCCTTGAATCGGGCTTCTGTTTACGGTAACTTAAACGGTCAAGAGGGGAGAAAACTGTGGCTTCTAGCTCGATCACCAGTCTTTTAGTTACAATCAAGAGGTAATTGTGCTTGAGGGGAAAACTTTCTTTCTTCTCGGCCAACTATTCGGCATTCTTGACTAACTAATCAAGAATAGTTTCTGTTTAACAAGATTGATTGAGACAAGTATCTCGAATCCTAGTAACCATGAGTAATACCAGTAACTTTCGTCAAGCTTTACGCGAGGCTAAAAGCCAAGCTCTTATCGGCCCTAATGTTATCCCCAAGGCCCTGCCCTATCTCGGTGGCGGTCTAATTTTGACTGCGGTGGGAACCTATGGCGGTTTAGGTGTGATCCAATCCTATCCCCAGATTTTCTTCCCGACTTTCTTTGTCGCCCTGATTGCCGAGATTATTTTATTTTTTGTCGCCCGTAATACTGCCGAAAGAGGCAATACAGGCACTGCTCTGCCCCTACTGACTCTCTATAGTCTTCTTTCTGGCTATACTCTCAGTGGAATCGTCTATGTGGCCTTAGGTACTTCCGGTGTGGGTTTGCGAGGAGTAGCAATTGCTGCCCTCGGTTGCGGCATTGCTTTTGTGTTGGGACGGAATATCGGCTCGAATCTGTCGGAAAAAGATGGTTTAGCCCTGACTCAAACCGTTAGCATCGGTATTCTCGCTCTCTTTATTGTTCTCATTGGTCAGCTAATTTTCTCTATCTTTGGTGGCGCTACTCCCACCTGGTTAGAAATCGCCATTTCTGGCATCGGGGTTTTCTTGTTTGCCGGCTCGGCAGTGGTGGACTTTTACATCTTGCCCCGTACCTACAGAGATGAGCAGTATCTCAGCGCTGCTTTATCGATGTATTTGACCTATATCAACCTATTTATCTTTATTCTGCGCCTTTTAATCGCTCTTAACGGTCGGGATTAGGGAAAATAGGGAGGAGTTAGAAATTAGTTACACCCTAAGTTCTAACTCCGCTAGAATAGTAAAGAAATGTAAACAGCCTGTAAAGATCATGACTGAACCACAACCGACTCAAACCCCCAAATTAGAAGATCCCAAATTTGGCTTTAATGACTATGCCGAGCGCCTCAACGGTAGAGCCGCTATGATTGGTTTTGTGATCACCCTGTTGATCGAGTATCTAACTGGCCAAGGTCTGTTATCTTGGTTAGGGTTACAGTAGTTTTTTAAGCTTTTTTAGGCATTCTAGGGGAAATATAGCCTTGAGTGTTAGTTAACGCATACAGGCTTCATGATTTTCCCCGTAGAATCCTTGCAAGACCGAATCACCTCGCTGTTGTGGTGTACCGTGGGAGCGATTGGGGGCCTCAAAATCGCCCACTTCCGAAGCGGCTTCCGCTAGAAGTTTTCCCGCTATTATATAATCCTGTTTGGATAAACCTCTCGCTTCGGTAAATAACCAGGAAAGGGTATCTCCCGCTAAACAATCGGCCTGTAATTCAATGCCGATGCTCATTCCGCCTTCATCGATGCCACCGATACCCCGATTCCACTGAACAGCGTGAGCGGCCTCGTGAGCGACGGCGTAAAGGGGAAATAGGGGATTATCGCTAATACCAGTAACTTGCTTGAGATTGACATAGACTGTATTATCTACAGTGCAGAAAGCCGCTAGGGAAATTACCCCGCAGGGAGTGGTGATCGGGCCATCGCTTAACAAATACTTAAAATTGATCTGGTGTAATTGAGCCGTATATTCAATTACCGCTTCTAAGGCATCCGTAATATCGTCTGCTTGCGCTCTCTGGGCTAGAGGGGATAAAATCAAGAGGGAACTACAAGAAACGGCAGATATCAGGGATAATAACCGTTTACGGCCAGAGTTAGGTTTCATGATACTAACAAAGTCGGGAGTGAGGAAGAAGTTTAATTGATCTGGATTAGCTTGCCGCTACGATCACAATTTTAAAAGCTATATCTAAGACTTCCAGAGAAAATACAGAATTTACACGGCTTTTGATCGAAGTTTACAGAATTCCTCGTCAAGGTTTAGGAAATTAATTTGGCACGACCACTTATTGTGTTGAAAATAAGTACCTAAGCAAAATTAATTACACATATCTAACCACCTCTTGCCTCTTGCCTCTTGCCTCTTGCCTATCTTCACTAGGAAATTAATTTTGCACGACTACTTATGTCCGTCAGTCAGGCAAAAAGCTCCTCATCAGGTCATTTCCCCATCTCCCCACCCTGATCATCTCATACAAATGTACCATAATTTCTCGCAGAAGTCGGCCAAGGGGGAAAGGGATAATTTTCCCTTTAATATGACCCCCTTTTCCCTAAATTTACCGAAAATTTCCTGACTTATGCCAGAGACACTATAAATCTATCCCCATTTCCTGCAAACGAGCCGCCAGCTGTTGAGAACGCTGTCTTTCCGCTTCCAGAGCTTGCTGAGTAGCATTTAATTGCTCCTGTGCCGCAGCCGCTTGCTCCTGTGCCGCAGCCGCTTGCTCCTGTGCCGCAGCCGCTTGCTCCTGTGCCGCAGCCGCTTGCTCCTGTGCTGCAGCCGCTTGCTCCTGTGCTGCTTCTTCTGGCAAGGGGATTAAATTGCCTTCTGGGTCATAAAATCTGGCCCAAATTGCCGTTTCTCGGTCAATAGTGCCTTCCCAAGTTCCCAACCAATAGCCCAAGGTTTCACACCATAACCAGCCGCGCTCGTTTCGTTCTAAAGAATGGTAGCGTTGGTCAGCCCCTAAATGCCATCCTTGTAAAGAATTGGCATCAAAAGGATCGTAGATGAAATAATCTGGC
>VYLF01000420.1_pt1 | contig 13933 bp, 14 predicted proteins | sample 5114371 | NCBI WGS metagenome assembly VYLF01 (sample SAMN12291773, study PRJNA351875) | freshwater metagenome | isolation source: freshwater lake | place: USA: Michigan, Kent Lake | collected 2013-08-15 | reverse complement strand
TTCCCGCCGTCAGCAACATGCCCGAGACGCAGCGAGCGAGAAATAGATCGTCAAATCAACGGGAAACTCACACTCACTCACCCAGCTCCAAAGCCGAAACAGCATACTTTGGAACAAATTCTTATTTCACGAACCCCGAAATTCGCTGATTCACTAGGTTTGTTATGACGCAATCGCTCGTCTTCGCCGGACAGCGTCGCGTTGGCGTCGCCTCCGTTCCCGAATGCGTCGAACTGGCGCTATCAAAGGCATCGGTGACAGCGTCGTGGCCGGCGTCGGCTCGTCGACCGCGCAGATGGGAGGCAGTTCCGTTGTTGGGGCGGGTGCGGGCCGCGCCTCCATGATCTCGAGAACCGCGCGTCCCTTGTCGGTGATACGCCAGCCGCCGTTCATCCGCCCGATGAGACCTTGGGAGAAGATATCCAGGTCGGGCACGCGGGCCGCCAATCGCTTCGTACGTTCGGCCCAGTCCCGTCCGCTGGTCGCCAGGATCGCCATATCGCGCTTGAGGTCCGCCATGGCGGCGAACCCGTCTGGATAGCTGACCAGCACCTTGAGAACCGTCACCTGGAAGTTCACTGCCCCACCCGTACCCGGCTTCCGCGAACTTACTTCCTCGGCATCTTAGGAGCATTCGTGAGCCTCTGTCGATTCCCGACATTCATCCGCGGGCGTCCGTTGGAGGTGCGCAGCGCCAAAATCCTTGTTGGGCATGACAACGGCTGAAGATTCCAGGTCGGATAGTTCGGCTCGCGAATTGCCCCCCGACAGCTCGCGCAGGCAGGGCTGGTACGTCGATATGTCGACGATGCGGATTCCGTGGAAAACCCGCCGGTCGGGCCGCTGATTGACGCCCGGCTGTGGACATTGAGAGCTACGACATCGAAATCGAGCGAGGATGATGTTGAATCCGGCCGCACCGATGAGAGGGAGAGTTCATGACTTTCAAAGCAACCGCAGCCGGCGCCTCGCACGAGCCGACCTTACATTGCCCCAATTGCAATCACGAAATCCGGCTGACCGAGTCGCTGGCCGCTCCCCTCCTCGCTGAAACCCGTCAGCGCTTTCAAGAGCAACTGGCCAGCAAAGATGCCGAGATGGAGCGCAAGACCGAGGCGCTGCGGCTGGAACGCGAGCAGGTGGCGAAGGACCGCGCGCAAATCGAAGACCAGGTTGCGAGGCGATTGACCGCCGAACGCGCCCAGCTGGTCGCGGCCGAAAGCAAGAAGGCGCGGGAGGCGGCCGCGGCCGAGCTACAGACGAAAGAGGCGGAAGCTGCGGAGCTGCGAGCCACCCTGCTCTCCAACAACATGAAGCTTGCCGAGGCCCAAAAGCAGCAGGCTGAACTGATGCGGCAGCAGCGGGCGCTCGAAGAGGAAAAGCGCGAGCTCGACCTGACGATAGAGAAGCGCGTGCAGGCCTCGATCAGTGAGATCCAGATCAAGGCCAGGCAGGAAGCCGACGAGGCAGCGCGCTTGCGCGTCGCCGAGAAGGACCAGACCATCGAGTCGATGACACGCACGATCGAGGAACTCAAGCGCAAGGCCGAACAGGGATCACAGCAATCTCAAGGCGAGGTTCTCGAGCTCGAGCTCGAAGAGCTTCTGCGCGGGCGTTTTCCAACCGATTCGATTGAGCCGGTTGGCAAAGGTGAGCTCGGGGCGGACGTTATTCAACAGGTGAATGGTGCTATTGGCCAATCTGCCGGCATCATCCTTTGGGAAACCAAGCGCACGAAGGCTTGGAGTGACGGGTGGCTCGCCAAATTGCGTGACGACCAGCGTCGTTCCGGCGCCGACGTCGCTCTGATCATCTCCCATGCGCTGCCGAAACATATCGAGCAATTTGACCTGGTCGACGGTGTATGGGTGGCTCATCCGCGATGCGCATTGCCGGTCGCCGTGGCGCTCCGCCAGGGTCTGATCGATGTGAGCAGCTCGCGCCTCGTTCAGCAGGGTCAGCAGAGCAAGATGGAGCAGGTTTATCACTATTTGACCGGCACGAAGTTTCGGCAGCGCGTCGAAGCGGTGGTCGAGAAGTTCAACGACATGCGTGAGGACCTCGACAAGGAGCGCAAGTTCATGGGTCGTCAGTGGGCCAAGCGGGAGACGCAGATACTGGCCGTCGTGGAGTCGACGGTCGGCATGGTCGGCGACCTGCAGGCGATCGCTGGCAAGGCCATGCCGGAGATACCGAGCCTCGAAGTGCCGCTGCTTGAAACCTCTGCCGTCTCTGAGCGGAGAGCGAGCTAGTTAGTCGCCCCCGACCGGGAATCAGGTCGCTTTGCTTCCCTATGGAGGCGGCAGAGGGGACGCGGCGATGGCGTCACGGCGATCCTGAGGTTCGGTCCCAACAACAACGCATGCGGCGCAGATGATGTTGACGATCGCGTAACGGTACCAATTGGCACTGCGATGTTCCATATTGAGCTCGCGCGATCTCTCGAAGACCGCCACCATCATCAAGGGCCTTGCTCGGCTCTCACGTCTACCCCAAGAACCCTTTACGCGGTGGCCAGAATTGTCACTGGTGGATTGTTGAAAGCGGCGACAACTAACCTACAATGCTATTTCCCTATTTGTTCTATATTTGATAAGAACATCGCTCCCAAACAACAGCAACCGGCCAGGTAACCCGCCAAAACCCTGGGCGCTGTCCTCTGCGCCCGCGCAAGGCGCAACCGAATCGGATATGTTTTCGGACCGATTAGCTCCCAATTTAGGTCCCGACATGATGCAACGATCCGACATCGTTTCGGCCGGCATCCCGCCTAGCGTCGAGGTCGACGAGATGCTGGCGTGCCCGTCGTTGACCGACGTCCCGCCCATCTGGCTCGATGCGCTATCGAGGGCAAGAATCTACCTCGATGCCGCGAACATCCTGGAGGACGGGTCGCCGCGCCTTTGCCAACTGATCGACGCCGCCGGTGACATCGAAGAGGTAGCGATCCGGGCTCTGTCACGGGTTGTGGCGTGATCGGCGAATGGCTTGGCCTCTCCAAGCTCCTGCCCGGCGCCGCCTCTGCTGCGAAGGCGGTCTACGGCCGCGTGGTCGGAAAGTCGCCCCGGCTCAACTTTGACACCACGAGCGGCGGCATCGAGCTGCACGTCTTCAACACGAAAGACGAGACCATTATCGTCGAGAGCGTCCAGGCCTCGCCGTCGCTGCTCGGCTTTTCGGAAGGAGCAGCACTGCGCGACGTCCTCAGGGCTGCAACGCATCAGGTGAATGGTGCTGATGAGGAGCGTCCAATTGCGGTGATATCTCCTGGCGAAAAGGCCGAGATTAGGATTCTTAAGACAACACTGGAGGGCAATCAGGCCGATCAGCTTATTCGCGTCACCGTTCGCTGGCGCACAGCCCGCCGTCGTCCATTCTCGAAAAGCGTGATCTCAATCCGGATCAGCGTTCGGGACATTCGCGACCTGCTTGTCGAGGTCGACCGCAAGCAGCCCGGGATCGTAATTGTCTGAACTTCATCGCAAGAGCCGCCCACACCGCATGATTTTGTACCACTACACCTCCGCCGCAGGCCTTTATGGCATCGTTGCCAGCAAATCCCTGTGGACGTCGCATTACCGCTTTCTCAACGACACGTCCGAGTTTCGGCACGGCTGGGACATCGTGATCGCAGCCATCGAGCGCCGGAGCGCCGAGATCGGGCAGATATCGTCGCTCGCCTGGGAGACGATAACGCTGTTTCGAGCGCACAGTGAAAGCGTACATGCGTTCGTCGGGTCCCTCACCTCCAACGGTGATCTGCTGTCGCAATGGCGCGGTTATAACCACGGACAGGGTTTCTCGATCGGCTTCGACGCGGACTGGCTGGTGCAGAACGCCGCCGCGCAGGGCTTCGACATCACCCCCGTGATCTACGACACCGCACAACAGCACGCGGCCGCCGACGCGGCTGTCGCTCTGCTCATTGCGCTTCTGTTGGAAGGAACGGACGAGCCGGAAGGCGCTCGCGCCCAAGTCAAGCGATGGTGGCCGCATGCGCTGAAAACGGCACTCGTTCTCAAGAACGAGCATTTCCGTGAGGAGTGCGAATCCCGACTGGTCTGGGCCGATGTGTCCTGGCCGCCCGGGCTGAAAACGCGCCTCTCCCCTGCCGGACTCGTTCCCTACCGGTCATGTCAGTTCAACGAAGTCATCATCCACAATTCGACCTCGCACCCCAACAACTGCGGCATCGAAGAAATCATCGTCGGGCCGGCCCTCGCGCCGCAGCAGGTCTGGGCGGTCGAGGCACTGCTGGCCACCCATCACATGCGTCTTGCAATCAAACGCTCCGCGATACCGTATGTCGCGGACTGAAGGCCTTTGCGCCTGATATGCTTGCCTGTCGCATGACCGGCTGTCTTCAAGAAAGTGGCGCCATGGCAAAACACCGGATCTACACGACGAGCTTCGCCAGCGTTTACCCGCTCTACGTTGCCAAGGCCGAGAAAAAGGGGCGGACCAAGGCCGAGGTCGATCAAATCATCGCGTGGCTGACCGGCTATGGTCCAAAGGACCTCGAGGCAGAGCTAGCACGCAAGGCCGATTTCGAGACCTTCTTTGCGGAAGTGCCTCGGCTCAATCCGTCGCGGGCACTGATCAAGGGCGTGATTCGCGGCGTGCGCGTCGAGGACATCAAAGAACCAACGATGCAAGAGATTCGCTACCTGGACAAATTGATCGACGAACTGGCACGCAGAAAGGCCATAGAGACACTTCTCAGACAATGACGTTGTCTGGGGCCGCGCATTATCGTCGCTGGCGCGAACTCGTTCCTTTGCCTGATTATTTAGCCTCGATCTCGTTGGGTAGCTCGATGCTATTCCTCCTACGCCACGCTATCACACAATCACCCTATGCGCCTGTGGAACGCGCTCGGATGTGGCTCGGCCCGTGCTAGGATTGCTGCTCTTTCCACCGACGATGCTGCTCACGAAGCGCAGCCTCAGTTGCGGCAAGCTGGCGATTGTAGTCCAGTTCGCCGGGGCTTTTGGCAGCCACTTGCCCAGAGACGATAACGAGCCGCCACGCCGCGTACTCGTGAAATGGGTTTAGGCCGATAACGTTACCGAGCGTGAGGTCACTCGGCGCCGGCGCCAACAACAACCTGGAGAAGGCTGTGATGGCGGCATTCATATCCCAATTCGAAACGAACAGCACCAAGGCGCACAAGGCAAGCAATGCGACCGGTGCTCCTTTTAACCTAAAAGACTCCGGACGGACTTTACCAATATCGATTCCGCCATTCACCGCGACGAAGGCGGCAAGCGAGACCGCCGCGTCGTAGTAGCGCTGGAGTACAGTCGGATCGAACACCTCGCGCTGATGGTGCTTCCGAAGGAGCTCTCCCGCTTGTCGACAACTCCCGTCGTCGATTGGGACACCCCTTACCAGAAGGAACAGGTGCTCATGATCTTCGGTGAACTGATACCTGGCTGCGGCTTTCCAATTGAATGCGGGCATTTCCGCCTGAACTGGGTGGAATGTCCAGCGCTGGTAGCTGGGATGACGATGGAGTGCTCGCGTCCAGGAAATCGCCTCTGGCGACGTTGTCAGGGTGAAGCGGCTGCCAGACTTGAGATCGAAAAACCATTGGCGCATGTCCCGAATACGCCGTTGGTCAAATAACCCTTGCTCGATACCTTTGCATACGAGGAGTCTCACGGCCCTTGTTTCTGTGCTTTTCTCCGAACCGAAGTCGATGAGGCTTGCCTGCGCGGATCGATCCTCGTCATCGCCGTAGAACTCGCAGAATGTGTCAATCGGCGTTCAAATTTGACCCCTCGTATTGCCTCACTTGCAGATGTTACCCTGGTGGCGCCGTGGCCGATGACGATCCGAGGTCGATTGATGGGCCGCGCCAGGTAGCTTTCCCGGCTTGCTCGGTGATAGGGGCTGTGGGCGGGTCGGGCCCTACATAGCCCGAGCCGTCCACAACCCCGGGAAATGGGGCCACAGTCGCGGCGTCGCCATGCGGCTTCTCCGCGACCAACTGCTTAGCAGTCTTCCGTCGAAGCACCCTCAGCAGACGCTGTACAATAGAATGCTGCTTCGGCCCGAACTCCTCAGGGCATTTCTCGCTCAGCCGGCAGACAATGGCGAGCGCAGTTAGCTGCGGCTGCTCGGCGAGCCAACCCTCGATCACAGCAATATGCGGGTCGAGCTTCGACGGCATGCGAACCCTGGTCTTGTAGGGCCGACGGGTGCGACGGTGCGTAGCACGGGTCTCGCCGACCGACGCCGTCCTACCGAGCGTCTTCGCGAAGGTCGCTGCGATCGCCGGCGCGGTGCTCGTGTAAGCGGGTTGCAGGCCGCGCGCCCGTCCGGCACGACGATCGACGCGATTGCCGAGTTCGTCCTGGGTTGCGCGAATCTCGGCCAACAGCCCGACCGGATCGAGCGACCGATACTGATCGCGCAGCCGTTTCTTCACGGCGGCAGTCACCTTGGGATGCGCCAATGCACGCTCATAGGGCGTCGATGGGAGATGATAACGCTTGATCACTTTAGCCCCTTCGCGCCGCTTCTCCTTCAGCTTGAATGACGGCTGGAAGAAGTTGACGTAGAGCCGTGCCGCCGCATAGAGGCGGCCCATCACGCGCGCCGTCTCGACGCCATCGAAGCGGCCATAGCCCATAAGGCGGCGGACGACGGCACCATTCTTCTGCTCGACGAACGCTTGGTCGTTCTTCTTGTACGCGCGCGAGCGTGTAACTTCGAGCTTCTGTTCGCGACACCATGGCACGACGACATCGTTCATGAAGGCGCTGTCGTTGTCGAAGTCCACACCGCGCAAGAGCCAGGGGAACAGGCTCTGTGCGCGATTGATCGCCTCGACGACCAGCGAACCTTCCCGCGTCACCAACGGCAGGCACTCCGTCCAGCCCGTGGCGACATCGACCATCGTCAGGGTCTGGATGAACGAACCTGCCACCGACGTGCCGCCATGGGCGACCATGTCAACTTCGCAGAAACCGGGCGGCGGGCTGTTCCAGTCATTGAAGGTGCGGATCGGGACCTCGCGCCGGATTGCCGAATAAAATCCGGCACGGCGCCGCCTACCGCCGCTCGCCGCGATCTTCGCATCGACGAGCAGGCGATCGATGGTTGCGGCGCTGATGACCAGAACACGATCACGGTCCGGCTGGCCAAGCTGCAATCGGCCATGTTGCTCCAGCGCTGGCAACAAGGTCGGGATCATCACCTTGAGGCGCTTGCCGCACACCCGATCCGACGCCTCCCACAGCGCCGTCATCGCGTCCTTGATCGTCGCACCATATCTACGCTTGCGCTCTCGAGGTGCCTCGATTGCGCCGGGCCCAACCGTTGCGCGTCGCCGGAGTGCGCGCACCGCATGCTTGCGATGCCAACCCGTCGTCGCGCACAGCTCGTCGAGGATGCGCCCCTTCTCCGCCCGTTTGGCCGACCGGTAACGCTCCATCACCGCCGACAACACTTCGCGCCTCGCGCCCATGCTGATCTTTCCCGCCATAGAGGCCACAGAACCGATTTGGTGGCGCTGCTGCATTCATCGGCGAGAAGTTGTCCAGTAACATTCTGGGTGAGGCAATGCGCCCCTCATCGGCGTCCAATTTTGACCCCTTCGCGCGGCGAGCTTTGGCGGTAGCGCTCGTCTCGTCGGAGCTGGCCGGGATAGCGGAGGCGAGACGAGCGCGGGTGGCGTGATCGTCGTCTCGGCTCTTGAATCGCCAGCTATCGTTGCCGGTCTCGACAATGTCGCAGTGATGGGTCAATCGGTCGAGCAGCGCGGTAGTCATTTTGGCGTCGCCGAACACGCTCGGCCATTCGCCGAAGGCGAGATTGGTGGTCACGATGACGGAGGCGCGCTCATAGAGCCTGCTGACGAGGTGGAAGAGAAGCTGGCCACCGGACTGGGCGAAGGGCAAATAGCCGAGTTCATCCAAAACGATGAAGTCCATCCTGGTCAGATGCTCGGCGAGCCGACCTTGCCGTCCATTGCGGGTCTCGGTCTCGAGGCGATTGACGAGGTCGACTACGTTGAAGAAGCGGCCGCGGGCACCGGATCGGATGCAGCTTCTGGCGATGGCAATGGCCAGGTGGGTCTTGCCTGTGCCGGTGCCGCCAACCAGCACGACGTTGCGTTGTTGGGCAATGAAGCCGCCGCCAGCTAGATCATTGACGAGGGTCTGATTGATCGGGGTGCCGTCGAACTGGAAGTCGGCGATGTCCTTGGCAAGCGGCAGCTTGCAAATGGTGAGCTGGTATTTGATTGACCTGGCTTGCTTCTCGTTGACCTCGGCGTTGAGCAGGTCGCCGACAATGCGCTGAGGTTCGTGCTGGCGCTTGACGGCGATTGCCATGATCTCGTCGAAGGCAGCCTTCATGCCGTAGAGCTTGAGTTCGCCCATGAGGTCGAAGATTTGGGTTCGTTCCATCAGATGGTCCTCCGGAGGTTGTCGTAGCGGGCACAATCGGCGATCGGCGCATGACGGAGCGTCAGTGCGGCTGGCGTCATGATGTTTGCTGGTGGAGCGGGTTCACGTTGACGGGCCAGGATATTGAGCACGACATCGGCGGAATGGACGCTGTGACTGAGCGCTTCGGCACAGGCCGCTTCCACTGCAGGCAGACCGTCAGTCAGCACCGCGTTGAGGATGTCGACCATCTGCCGATTGCCATCGTCGGTGCTGGCAAGCTTGCGCCGGATCCGCTCGATCGCGGCCGGCAGCACCCAGTCTTTGAAAGGAGCACCGTTGCGCAAGGCGCCGGGTTTGCGGGCGAGCACTGGCACATAATGCCAAGGGTCGTAGACGGTATCGCCGCGGCCAAAGGATCGCGGGTGCTCGGCAACGATGCCTCCATCCTGACGGATCACGATGCGATCGGCATAGGCTTGAACCTCGACCGGGCGCCCGACGGCGCTGGCTGCGACCGAGTACTTGTTGTTATCGAAGCGCACCAGGCAGGTCTTCGAGACCGACGCCGTCACCGCATGGAAGCCGTCGAAGCGGCCGGCGTAGGGCACGAGCTTGGGGCGTTCGGCTTCGAACACGTCCCAGATCGTCTGATCGATCAGCTCCGGATGGCGATGTGCCTTGGCGTAGGCGATGCATTTGTCGAGCAGCCAGGCATTTAACTCGTCCAGACTTTTGAACCGCAGCCGCGGCGTGAAGAAGCGCTCCCGGACCAGCCCGACCTGGTTCTCGACCTGCCCCTTCTCCCAGCCCGACGCTGGCGTGCAGGCAACCGGATCAACCAGATAGTGGCTGCACATCTGCAGGAAGCGGCGATTATAGCGGCGATCCTTGCCGACGAAGATCGTCTCAACCGCAGTCTTCATGTTATCGTAGATGCCGCGCGTGCAGGTGCCCTTGAACAGGGCGAACGCCCTGTCGTGGGCGTCGAAAACCATCTCCTGCGTCTCGCGCGGATAGGCCCGCACGAACAGCATGCGGCTGTGGCAGAGGCGGACATGGGCGGCCTTGACCATCACCGTGGTGCCGCTCAGCAGGACCACCTCGTGGCTCCAGTCGAACTGGTACGCTTCGCCCGGTGCAAAGCTCAGCGGGACATAAGCAGCCGCGGTCGATTGCCCGCGTTCTTTGCTCCACCGCCTGGCGTAACGCCGCACCGCATCGTAACCGCCGTCATAGCCGCGGCCGCGCAGCTCTTCGAAGATCCGGATCAACGTCAGCTGTTCACGAGCCGATTTAACCGCGTTCGCCGCGAGCAATCCGTCAAGCTCTACGGCCCATCGTCCCAGCTTTGGCCGCGGCTGCACCTGCCGCTCGTACTCGAAGGAGGTCTCTCCGGACCTCAGCACCTTCCGGACCGTGTTCCGCGACACCTTCAGGTCGCGGGCGATCTCCTTGATCGTCTTGCCCTTGATGAAGTGCTCGCGCCGAATCCGCGCAATCGTCTCCACGACCAGCATCCCCGACCACCTGCTTCATTCCAAAGCAGGCAGCGCAACAGACCAACCTACAGGGGGTCAATTTTGGACGCCGATCCCCCGGCTTAGGGGGTCAATATTGCAGGCCGAATGACACAGAATGGGTGGTGGGCGTTGCCGCCATTGGGATCGACGAACCTGAAGTGCGCTTGCCGGAGAACGGCCCTCGATGCGCGCGATCTTGCGGAGCGAACCACGCGAGCGCCGAACTTACCGCACGATGAGCATTGGATGTCGGCGCGGATCGCGTCGCCAGACGCGCTCAGAAGCTCAGCTCCATCTCGTTCCGACGTCGGATTCTGGCCTGTCATCAACATCGCGAGCTGGTCCACATCGAGTTCGCGGGCGAATCTGACTGAAAAGGCAGTTGCGGGCATTTTCCCCCCAAAGCACATTGATTCTCGTGCGTCGGACAGACGAACGATCGACGCAACGGTACACTAAATATCGGCATTGGCTTGAGGACGAGGTCTCATGAACCCCTACATCCGTGCCGGCAAACACCTCGCCGCTCCCCCGCCCGACGTGCCCAGCCGTCGGCTTTGTTTGCTCCTTCAAGCAACCTTGGATGACCGCAACGGCAACGGCAACACCACTTCGCTCACAGATCACACCACAACCACCTCGGCTTCGCCGCTCGCGAACCACTCGCGCTCGACGACCTTGCGCACCAGCTCCTCGGGCGCCTTTGTGTAGCATACGATGGCCAGGCTCTCCTCCGCCCGACTACAGGTGACATAGAGGAGGCGCCGGGTTCTGTCGTTGCTCGTTTCCGAGCCGGCGGCCAGATTCTTGCGGTCGGTATCGCTGGGCGGTTCAACACCAAAGAGCTTGTCGTATTTGAACAGGAAGCCCCGCGCCTCCTCGTCACTTATAACTACCATGACTCGCGGAAACTCGAGCCCCTTTACGCCTTGATGTGTACCAAACGGTGATTTTCCGCTGACGTATTCGTTGTAGGCCTCAATTTGCTCGAAGTTGGTGTTCAGCATCTCGCGCCAGGCCAAGATCTCTCCGGCCTCTCGCTCCTCACTCTCATCCGAGGAAGTATCGTCCGGCGCCGCAAACGGCGCCAACGCCTCCGGAACATCAAAAAGCCCGCTGGCCGCAACATTCTCCAGCACTTCCCGGAACGTCGGCTTGTGCGACGATGCGAACAACGCGAGCAGAGCATCTGCCGCATTCTTTGCAAGCCTGAGCTGCTCGCTGCCCCCCGATTTGAGAGCGTCCGGAGCGAGCAGAGGTGAAGACTCGCGAACAATGCTTGTGAGGGCAAACGCGTCATTTGACCGCAGCGCTTTGACTGCCGGCAGCACCTGTCCACTGAAGAAATTCAACGACGGAGACGTTCCTTCGAGAAGCGAGGTCTGAACGCGGCTTTCTCGATAGAGCGGGCGAAACATCTCGGCAAAGCCGAACCGCACCGCCGCCATATGGTGTTCCAACGTCAGCGTTTTGAAGTTGCGAGGCTGATCTTTCCAGGCTGGATCGCCTGTGACTTCCGCCATTCTATCGACGACGTGCTGCTCGACGCGCTGCTTATCGCTGCCGGCTTCCTGAACCGCGAACAACCTGACGTGTCCCTCCGGCTTGTCCTCGCGCCCAATCTGAACGACGTCATCCACTTCGCTGCGAATGCGGTTGAGTAGGCGAATGACCCGGTGAGGACACCTATGGTTCATAGCCTTGCGCGGGAAGACCCAGCCGTGCAGGCCTTGGCCAAGATCGACCTTACCGTCGGCGTAAATGCGCTGCATCGTGTCCCCGAGTAAGCCGAGCCCAAAATGCTCCGCATTGTCACGCTGAACTTTCAGCAACGCTTCCATGAGGTGACGGTTCGTATCCTGGCTCTCGTCTACCAGCAAAATCGGGTATCGCGAAATCAAGAGGCGCTGAAGCGTGCCTTTTGACGTGAGAAACTCTGATGTGATGCCGATCACCTCAGCGTGGTTCAACGCGTCTCGGGTCCGATTGTCTCCGGTCGGGCTGTAAACGAACTTCACGATTCCATCGAGAGCGGCCAGGCGCCGCTTGCGGCTCTCAAGCGACCGGACGTTCTCTTGGTAGGTCTTGGTCGACCGATTCTTCGTACCGGCGACTGTTGTCTCAAGCTCCGCAATTCGGTTCGTCAATGACGTCCTTACCCAAGACCGGATGTCCTCATTGTGCCCGGATATCAAGGACCAAGCGAAGGCGTGTATCGTCGAGACGTCAATGCGCGGATCATAGTCCAACCGGCGAAGAATCTCGTCGCAGGCCGCATTGGTGTAGGTGATGACACCGAGCTTTTGCCGGGACAGCGCCAGACGCCGTCCAGAGCTCTGTCTTATGTGCTTGATAGCCTCAACCAAAGAACGCGTCTTTCCGGAGCCGGCACCGGCAAACAGAAAGAAGCTTCTGGGGTGATCCAAGTCCAGGCATGTCGCAATGACCCGATCGGCGTCTGAATCGCGATGATCATCGTCGCTGCGCAGATGATCAGGCATCTGCAACCTCCGGTTCCGTCGAGAGTAGTTCAACCTGCTTTCTTCTCAGTTGGTTGTCCAGCCACTCAAGCCCCTCTCCGATGTAGCGCGGGATCTTGAGACTTTCGAAATCCTCCGCCACCAGAATATTCAGTGCAAAAGCTCCTTTGTCCGCGTTGTTTCGGAGGGCCTCGAATAACTGTTCTCCGATCTTTGCTACGTCCGTTGCGCCCGCAATCGCCTCTCGGAACTTTCGGACCAAGCCCGCGCCTTCCAAGCGCCCGAAGAACGCCATGTTCTCAAACGCGAGCGCATCTTCGAATGTGTAAGGCAGAGCAGTCTGCGCAGTCGTGGCGGTCTCTGGCCAAACGACCTCGACCGGCGTTTGGTACGCCACGCAGACCTCGTGCATCAGAACACCCGGAAGCCTCTTGATTACGGCTCCATCCAGCAACTCATCAAGGCTCGATTTCTGCGGCAACCAGGTTTTGAGCGTGTCGTTGTTCGTCGTAAGCCCGGCACCCAGCTTCGGCTGGGCGGCGTGATAGCTGATCTTCTCTTTGGCCGTTTCTGTTGCAGGAGTCACTTTCCTCTCCTGGGCATCGAGATCCGTGATCACCAATGTGGTGAGCCCTAGGTGATGGACGAGCGGCTTGAGCCTATGTGCATGGCTACCGCCCACCTCGAGAATGGTGACATACCCCTGGTCCACCCTTGGGAAGCCGCGGCGAATGAAGTGCGGAAGTAACACGCGCTCGGCAGTTCCCTCGACAAGGATAAGAGCATCAGCAAAGAATAAATCCGCGTGCTGGGCGCGCAGGTAACGAGCGACAAAGCGCGATGTCTCATCCGACTGTCCGAACGCATTGGTGAGGTTCACGACGATAGAGACGGGAACCGCAATGCCGTTCAAGCCCGCAGGAAGGCGCCGGAAGTATCTCAAGCAATCATACTGGATTTCGTGGGCGACGTGACTGGAATGCGTGCTGACAATTAGCTGAGTCCTCAGCAAAGTGCTGGAACGTAAATCCTCATGCGCCCGGAGAACGTCGTACGCTTTCTTGATAAATACCTGTTGGACTTGCGCGTGCAGGTGCGCTTCCGGCTCTTCAACAAGCACGAGATGCAAGGGCTCGAATTCAGTCGCATCGGGGTTACGTGCGGCCTTGCCAACCCGCATCCATGCGTCGCGAAAGCTCATCAGGCGGAAAATCATGGAGATAAGGTTTTGATAGCCGAGGCCGTTGTTTGCCTCCGGCAACCTCGCGATCGGCACCAATTCGCCGCCTTCGCGCACCACGTCCACTTCGAAGGTAATGGCGGTCTGATGGTTCAGACCGTCTACAGGGTGTATTCGAGTCGCTACCCGCGGCTTGGGATCCGTGACTCCGGGGTATCCAAGCCCTTCGACCTCCATGAATGATCTTCCCCCGATAAAGTGGACGGGTTAAGCGGCTTTTAGCTCCATCTCGATCGGGGGGATATATCCGAGTGCGGAATGGAGCCTTGTCCGGTTATAGAATCCTTCGATGAA
>VYLF01000417.1_pt1 | contig 14044 bp, 3 predicted proteins | sample 5114371 | NCBI WGS metagenome assembly VYLF01 (sample SAMN12291773, study PRJNA351875) | freshwater metagenome | isolation source: freshwater lake | place: USA: Michigan, Kent Lake | collected 2013-08-15 | reverse complement strand
AGCAGTTGATTGCCGCTGCAAGGCTAGGGGAGTCGGAAAGCTTGGGAGTATCGACTCGTTCTGACACGTTGGAACAATTAGAGAAAACAGGACGTTGGATTTCCATTTCATCGGCTAACGATAACTGGAGTACCGCCCCGATTGCTGATATAACAAGACCGACCGCTACCCCCGATCGCAACTCGTCTTCAACATGGTCCAGCATGCTTGTTCTGGCTGCAGGGGTTTTTCTAGTAGAGATGATTGTGCGTAAGTTTGGGTGGGATCGCCTTGTAGATTTTTCTAAATCAAACGCGAGTCTCGGGAGACCCGCTGCGCGTACTCAGCGGAATCGGAGCCTATCTGAACAAACTAAAAACGGCCCTAAGTCAGGTCGTGCACTGACACTTACTAGAGAAGAAGACCTCTCCTACACGGAACGATTGCTAAAGACGAAGAAGTCAGGCGTAAACAAGTAGCAACACCGATTGTCGCCAAAAGGGGAGGCCTTTTTTAGGATCTTTTAATCGTTACAGACGTCATCTTTCACTTAGACGTCAAATTCTTTTTCGCATTATTGAACCTAAGACATAACATCTTCATTAATTAAACCTATGGTTTTAGGTCCGAAATTTAAAAACTTGGGCCTAAAACGCTTCGTAGATTATTGACCAATTCAAAATGCGATCACTAGTAACTTCAATTGCCTCCTTAACTCTCGTCGTCTCGATGAGTCTTTACGGACTTGCGCAATCGAGTATTACCAGAAGCAACAGCTATGATACGCAAGGAGTTTTGGCCCCATATCTGTCTACCGAAGTCGCAACCGCCGAGTTAGGTATTTTGAGAGATGTTTTCGTCAAACCCGGAGATGTTGTCAAAAGGGGAACACCGATGGGGCGGCTTGATTGGGAGTTGCAGATTGCTGCTCTTAATGAGGCTGAGTTAGAAGCTAACGCAGTCGGCGGAGTTGATGTTGCGAGATACGAAGTGGAATTCCAGCAACGTCGATACGACTTGACCTTACCTCGCGTTCAAAAAGAGACGGCCAGTCCTCAGGAATTAGAACGTTTTGAAATGGAACTTAGGATTGCCAAGGCACGTCTTCAGTCCCAAATTGAAACAAAAAATCAGTCACAAGCGAGGCTGGCGAAAGCAAGAGTCGCGTTTGAGGAACGAACCATTAAAGCCCCGCATGACGGAATCGTTGTCGAGCAAGTAACGGAGATCGGCGAGTACATCGCTGGAACCAATCCCGTGCTTTTTAAGATTTTGGACACATCTCGTCTACGAGCACGTTTCTCCATTCCTCAGGAATTGGCAGATAAGTATCGAGACAAGAAGTCTGCAGAAATCCGATTACCGAACAACGCGGTGATCGAGGGAGAGATAGAGTTTATTGCCCCATTTGAAAGTCCAGAAGGAGGCGAGATTGAAATGACAATTCTCGTCGACAACCAATCTGGATTGGTACGCTATTCCAAGTGTTCCTTAGTGCTTCCATAATACGGCAATTATCGTGAACATCACTGCCACACAGTCCGACAAATCTCGCTCGACTTCAGAGGGCGGCAATCATGCTTCTTTACAAAAAAGCGATGTTTCTAATATAGAGTTCGTTGTTGTTGATTCTCTTCAGCAACTAATTAACTCCGGCTGGAATCTCGATCAAGCGCTAGAGCTTATCTCCATACAAAACGATCCAGACGAATCGGGTCAAAAAGCATCGAACTCATCGCAGCGACAGGACCGAAAGACTCAAAACGAAAGTTTTGTCAATGATATAGGAATTGTAGACAGTCTTGAGTTACTGTTGCGAGAGGGAACCGAGATTGAGAAGTCCCTAGAGCAGAACAAAAAACGTATCTCTGGATTCGCGAACCTAAGCAATTCCGTTGATGAAAAAGTTTTGCCGATCGAAGCCGTTGTTGAAGAGAACGAACCTCACGAGCGGATCAGCTTTTTCTCAGAGTCCTTCCTCTACAACTGGACTAACGAATTGTCGACTTTTCTCGATGCCGGGGTTACGATCGCGATCCTTAATAGTCGGCGAAAAGTATGCCACCTTCAGTTCGCGGGTTGGGATAGCGCTCCTTTTCGCGTCCATAGCGAATTGATGGGTGATTCGGCACGCATTGCAGCGAGTCAAAATACAATTTTGCAATCCACCATTCTTTACTCCTCAGCCGAGAGAAACAGATCGAAACCCAAGAGCACTGATAATCGAGATCCTCGAAACGCCGTCTGCGTGTTGCTAAATCGGCTCAGTAGAAGTGTTGGTCATGAGCTGTTAGCCGTTTCTCAGAAACTTGACAACTCCAACGGAAAAGTGGTACTTTTTCTGGATTCATCTTCCATTGATGCCAATCGCTTGGAAGAGATCTTGCTAAAGCCTGAATGGAAGAACCGCATTCACGAATTAGATGCATGGTTCTTAATTCGTCGATTTCAATGGAGCGTACGATTCAATTCTGCGATTGAATGGATTGCGTCCCATCCGAAATCCATTCTTGGAATCGTTGCTCTGCTTCTTGCGATATTGTTTATTCCCATTCCGTATTATCCAAGCAGAACATGTGTTATTGAGCCCGAGTCGCGGCAGCATATCGTAAGCCCCGTGGCCGGCAAGATTGCGAGCTGCAATGTTCGACCTGGGGACCTAATCAAGACTGGTCAAGTGCTGGTGCGACTTGACGATGAGCAAATCCAACGAGACTTAGCTGCCGCCCAGGCCGAATATCAGAAAGCGACTAAAAAGCTCGAATCGGCTATGGCAAATCGCATGAAAGGCGAAGCCAGTCTTGCAAAAATTGAGATTCACAAAGCAGAGTCGCTCTTAGAAAGCCTAAAAAGTCAACTACGTGACTTAGAAATCAAATCTACTTCTACAGGAATGGTCATCCAAGGCGATTGGCAACGAAGCCTCGGCATGCCCGTAACAATGGGACAGAATCTATTCGAGATCGCCGAACTATCTTCTCTAGTGGCTGAAGTTCACTTAAGTGCAGAGGACCTAGGTCAGATTCGTGTAGGTGACAAAGTATCAGTACGAGCAGATTCTTCCGGCACGGAGAGATTCTCAGGAAGCATCAGCCGAATAGAGCCACGCGCGTCGGTTTCCGACGAAGGTGTTTTCTTTATCGCGGACGTCATGATTCAAGATGCAGAACAAAGATTGCGACCAGGCATGAAAGCTAGTGCTGTCGTCGATGCAGGTTGGAAACGGATCGGATCGATATTGTTCTCGAGACCATACCGTTGGCTCTCCAATCAATGGATTTGGTAAGAAAACGAGTACGCCATAGATATGGACAATAAGCAGATTCGACTCAAACCAGAGATAAGCTTTCGAGCATCGTCGACCGGCAACAAATTTGTCGCAGAAGATCGAGTCCAACAAAAATTCTGGCGACTCGGAAAACTAGAGTATGAGCTCTGCGCGTTTCTCGAGTCTCCGGTGCTGTTCGAGGATATTGCTAAACTAACACCGCGCGCCAGCCAAGCACTATCTCAAGCAGAACCTGATAAAATCGCCAAAACCGTCATATGGTTGATGCAGTCAGGGCTTGTTGAAACCATTTCGGTCAATCCCAACGCGACCGACCCAGACCATCAGCAGAAAACACCAGCACTCAAATTATTCGATCCAAGCTTTTTTAGAATTCACCTGTTGAGTGGGGATCGCATTGAACAACTTGCCAAGCCTTTGGTTTGGTTGGTGTCATATCCCGTACTTTTGATCGCGATGGCACTTTGGCTAGCAGCATTAACGGCCGGCTTTCAAAATCTCGAAAAGCTCACATCACTCAGTGGAAAACTATTCGTACCCGGAAGTCAATGGTGGTTTCTCATTGCGTGGACGTTGCTCAAGTTCATTCATGAGTCTGGGCACGCGATCGCATGCTTGAGAGTTGGGGTGCGCCCCTCATCGGCAGGTGTCGGGTTTATCTTTTTTACACCATCTCCGTTTGTTAATGCCACAAATTCCTGGAATCTTGACGATCGTTGGTCGCGAATCCTAATTAGTTCCGCCGGCATACTTTTTGAAGCGACCTTTGCCTGCGCGGCCCTTTTGGTTGCGTGCTGGTCGACGTCGCCATCGATGCAGTACTTATGTATCTCTATTGTTACGCTCGGTACCATTTCCACCTTTGCTTTCAATGGAAATCCGTTGATGCGATTTGATGGTTATTACATCCTCATCGACCTTATAGGTCGCCCCAATTTATGGCAGGATGCTAATCGTACCCTAAAGCAATTCGCTTGGGGATTAGTGTCTAAATCGTCGAGTATGACGGAGACAGCCCCAATATTGTTGGGATATGGATTGATAAGCTTTTGCTATCGAATGCTTAGCTTAACAACTATCGCCTGGGGGCTCTGGGTCGCCTGGGATGGTATCGGCTTGTTGATTGCCATAGCATTTGGAGCGCTGTGGTTTGTGATACCTAAGTTAATCAAACAGAAAACACCGACCAAACCAGGCCAAGAGGGTAAACCCTCGATATGGTCAGAAATCTCGACGAAAAAGGTATCGAAGCTTGGAGCTGTAGGAGCGTTGGTCGTCGGGCTAGGCTTTTTGCCATCGCCCTTTCAAATCTATTGGCCAGGCTGCGTGGATTTCGTTGAACCAGTTGAAATAAGAACAGCTGTCCCTGGAAAAATCGTAAAAGTGTTGCATCATGACGGACAAGGCGTGCGCAAAGGGGACGAGTTATTGAGACTCTCGAATCCAGAACTCGAACTTGAGTTTTCCAAGGTCGAGCTGGAATGGCAGCTCGCTCAGGAAAAATGCAACATGCTACGGGCGCAGAGACGTGATGCCGAATTGAATTCTGAAGAGTCGGAACTCGAAGCATGTAGATTCAGATACGAGAGTTTTAAAGAAAAAATATCCAAACTTTCCATACGTTCACCGCGAGATGGAGTGCTCATGATGCGAGGCTCTACTAACTTTACGGGAATGTTTGTCGAGGAGGGGAGTGCGTTGGGGATCGTCGTTGATCCCTTTCGTTTGGAGGTACGTGCCTCAGCGCCTGCTGATCAATGGGAGCCGTTGGCTAAGTCACCTGGAGGAGAAGCTGAAATATTGCTTTCCAATGGCGAAATTTGGAAAGGCGAACTCCTGCAAGTTTTACCACGAACCACCGATATTCTAGAATTCCCCGCACTGGCGGGACAACACGGAGGAGTGTTAACAGTGAAGATGACGAAAGGGGAGAACGGAAAAGAGGAACAACGGACCCTCGATCCACGTTGTCAAATTCGAGTCGAACTCACACCAAATTCGTTCGAACGACGGTTTCTTTCGTCGAACTATCGCCCAAACTTGCCGCCGCCTGGAATCGTCTGTTCGGTGAAATTAATGAGTCATCAGGAATCGGCTTGGCAGACGGCTATACGTTGGATCAATGCTGCCTTGAAAGTACGATTCCAAACAGAGTCCATCCCCAGTTAGAGATATCGTTTCAGACCTCGGAGCTAGCTGGACAGGTCCAGATCTATTGGGATCGCTTTAATGGTACGTTAGCCACTCTTGACCGAATAGAGCACCGTTGACTGTCAACAGGGTCTATCAATCATCCTGCAGAATCCGTTGCTCGGAAAGCAGATTTGTTTTGCTCTAGAAAACAGTTTCTAAGATTTATTCGGAATTGTGGCGATTAGCAAAATAAATGTCTTTAATTCCAGGTCATTGAAATCGGCAATTTTCTTGAATGCCGAGACGTCAAAAGCTTGCAAATAGCAATGGGAGTCCCTTAAGATTTCTGGACTTCTCCATTTCTAGTCTTTGCATTTTGAGTTTTTATCATGCCAGATATTTCGCCCGCTTTCCCACGAGGCATTAGCAAGGATCACGGACGTTCCCGCAAACAGAATCACAAAAAAAGGAACCGCAAACGCTTTCGACATCTCGTAGTCGAGTCACTTGAAACTCGCATGGTTATGACATCAGATTGGCAGAACCCAGTCCAACCACTCGACGTCGACAATGACAGAAGTGTTTCGCCTCTCGATGTGCTGGTTGTTATCAATGCAATCAATCAAGGCAACCTAGGTCCGTTCGAAACAATCAATGTTGCGGATGGATATTATTTAGATGCCGATGGCGATGGCCAACTGTCACCGCTTGATGTATTGTCAATCATAAATCATCTCAATAATTCTAATCAAGGAAGCGACGGCGGCAACTCGTCAGATCCCGGCAGTAATCCCATCGGATTTATTGCTATCCCGCTACGACAATTAAGTGGCCAGACAACCGATCTGGTTACTATGTCTGCACAGATGGTAAATGGTAATATAGGTTTCAAAGAGATGGGAATCTACGTTGCCGAGAGTGCGAACGGCCACGTAGCAGGATTAGAACCAGGGCAAAGCGGTTATGTCGGTGCTGTCCTTCGCTCAACGAGTAAACGCGTTCTCTTATCCAGTCAATCGAGTGGGCGGATAACAGCCAATGTGGAGGTAAATGCATCCAGTCGCCTATGGCTTTATATCTCGCAACACACTGTTACGCATCCAGATCCCTACCGACATGTACGAGTTAACTCGATCGCAGGTGATGGCATTCAAGTAAGATGGGAGGAGACCGCCAGTTCAGGGTTTTCCAGTGTTGTAGGTGATCGAGGATTTGATGATGCAGTCGTAAATTTCTCCTTCTCCGCACCGTTCCGCCGCAACACCAACCCAGTTCTAAGTCCTATCCCCAATCAAATCGTAACGGAGGAAACTTCCTTTGGCATTCGCGTGACCGCCATGGATCAAGAAAGCTCGCCCTCTCAATTGCGGTACAGTCTGCTCGCGAGTCCAAGTAGAGCCACTATCGATCCCATCACTGGATTTGTAAGTTGGTTGTCCGAAGAACAAGACGGCCCGGGACGATTTATGTTTGATGTTCGAGTGACCGATCCGCAAGGTGGTTCCGCATCCCGATCTTTCTTCGTTGACGTTGTCGAGAGCAACAAGCGACCGACTTTGCTAGCGATGGACCCGAGGACGATTCAGGCGGGGGAAGCGATTACTATCCAAATGAGTTCTTCCGATCAAGACCTACCATGGAATACGTTGAGCTATTCACTTCATGGAAATGTACCGGCCGGTGCAACCATCGACAATCAAGGAAGAATCACATGGGTAACATATACGTTCACTCCGTCGGGAACATATCGATTTAACGTTCGCGTTACCGACAACGGAACGCCGATGTTGTCGAGTGAGGTACCCATCACCATCCAGGTAACATCGCCTAGAGTCGACATTAAAGAAGATGATCGATTTATTACCGAACATCGCATACCAATAGCACTTAATGCTAACACTGCCACATTAGAAATTGACTTCGAAGCCCTTCAGTTCGACAGAAGCTCTCGTGGGATGATTCGAGATGCATTTGAAATAGCGTTGGTGAATTCTGAAGGTGAGCCTGTTGGCGCAACAATATCTCGAGGAAAAGATGCATTTTTCAACCAAACGGAAAGTTTGGCTACTTTGGTAGCTGCTGGGGCATCGCACTCTGTTACCGACGTTGGGCCGGCCGATCAAGGAGGAAGAGTTGTGCTAGATGTAGCTCATTTGCGAAATGGGTTTGTTGGCGAATTGGTCTTTCGATTAATCAACAACGATCGAGACAATAATACACGCGTTAGAATCAACCCGCAGATTAAACAAATTTCCGGAGCAAAGCGACTAACAAGTTCTCTCGCAGTTCTAAGGCCTTATGTTCAAATTGATCATACAGTTGGCTTGCCGATGACTCATGCAGATTGGTTGCAAACGACACGACTCAATAACCGGTTTAAAGTCGAGTATGACTTTACGACGTTTAACTCCCTAACCAATGTGATTACCACGGGAGTAACTCTAACCAATATTAGTTCCCATGCGGTTCCCTTTCCGCTTTGGGTATCGTTAAACAGTATCACGAGTTCACAAGCTGAATGGGAAAACTATTCCGGACGTCTACCACTCAATCGCGGGAACGAACAAGATTCGTCGATGGCGTTATTAATGGGACAACCTGTCTTAAATCTAACGAGCACCATTACAACACCTGCGAGTGGATTTAACACTGTACCGTTCATCGAGCCAGGAAACACGACACGATTTACGTTTGATTTTTCCAATGACTCATTAGAGAGATTCGAGTACAGTCTCGATTGGCTCGGAAGAATCTCGGATCCTCCCGTAATTACGAGTTCACCCATCTTGGAGGTTCCGACAGACGAACTGTTCTCGTATCAAGTTACAGTTACAAGCGAACACGAGGACTCACTAGCATATTCGTTGATCTCAGGGCCGGATGATATGGTCTTAAATTCTGAGACTGGAGAACTGACGTGGGATACGGCCACCTCCGATGTCGGGTCACATCAAGTCACTGTGCTGGTTATGGATCCATTCGGTGGTCAGAGCACTCAAACATTTACGATTCAGGTAATCGAGCCGGCCTTAAATCGACCACCGATTTGGATAACCTACCCAGTGGTCGATGCGTTTGTGAATCAAGAATACCTTTATCCATCCCAAGGAACAGATATTGATCATGATGTTCTTGAGTACCGACTCGTTTCGGGTCCAAATGGTTTCGCAATAGACGCTTCTAGCGGTGTCGCTTCTTGGATTCCAAAAATCGAACATATAAATCGTAGATTCGACGTTGAGTTGGAAATTAGCGACAGACGTGGTGGTTTAGCGACAAAGTCATTCACGATTCAAGTAAATCCCAATCCAAACAACCGACCGCCGGTCATTATTTCCCGTCCTCAAGTCGAATACGATTTGTCTAGTATCGGAAGTGCTGGATTCGGAACAGTTACCCCCCGCTTGATCGATTTAGATCTCGAGGCTGACGAAGTAGCTCGCGTTCCGGTTAGCGTTATTGTGGAAAGCAATATTCCAAAGGTCGACATATTCCTTCTCTTTGACGATACGGGTAGTTTTGCATCAACCGCACCGCAGCTTGGTAGTTTGTTTCCAGAAGTCATCGATAAGGTAACAACCAGCTTGCCAAACGTGGATTTCGGTTTTGGCGTAGGAAGATTCGAAGACTACAATCTTGCCCCCTTCGGAACGCCTGTTGATCGGCCATTTATTCTGAGCCAACCGATTCTTCCGTTATCTCACGAGGTCTTCGAGGATGCGATATCGGCAGCTTTAAATAGATATGTTCCGGGGTTCGGAAATGATACTCCGGAAAGTCTTGTAGAAGCTCTTTTTCAAACGGCGACCGGCGTTGGATTTGACGGAGACTCCAACGGTCTTAACACAGGGAGCGGGGTATCGGGACAAATCGGGACTCAAGTTGCTCCAGGAATTACGGGCGACGTCCCTCCTTTTCTAAAAAATCCGAATAGAAGCTTAGCTGACGAGTCAGACATGCAAAGCTTTGTTCCGTTCGGCCCAGGAACGAGAGGTGGCGCAGGCTTTCGCGATGGCGCAATCTCAATCATCTTAGTAGCAACAGATGCGGGGATCGGTTACCAACCAGACAATACAAGTCATGTTACAGGTTTTCAAGGCATTCGAATTCCGACGGAAAACTTTACGGGTGCCTCCAGACCGGAAACCCCAAACGGAAGAGGCGCATCGATCCAACAAGCCATTGACGCCTTACTTGCACAGCATGGGCTCGTGGTCGGTCTGCGCACGAACAAAGATATCAATGACGTTCCACGACGTACATTAGAAGCATTCTCATTAGCGACAGGAACAATCAATCGATCCAATGCACCTATCAATTCGAATATTGCTGACGATCCGATCCTACCTGGAGAACCGCTTTATTTCCGGATTGCCTGCGGAGCTGATAACAATGAAGATGCCAACGATCCTTTGGGTGAAGGGGAATCAGGTATAGGCGGTGGTGGCCCCGGATCTGGAGACTCTGATGGGGACAACACATGTGGTTCAAGCGCGAACGAAATGTTGATAAACGGCGTTTCAACGGCCATAGAGGCGGCGGTCCGATCCGCTCCTATCCTCGTGTCTCTTCAATCGGACGATTCTCAAAGCATCTTTCGCAATCTCTCCGGCAATGTATTAGGCACCAACCAAGGACGATCCGAATTTTCTGCAGAATTTAAGGGCGACGGCCAACCCCATCGATTTGAACTTCAATTCGAGCGTGTAGGCACGTCTGAGTTACTCGGTACGATACCGGTCGCAATTAACGATCGCTATCGATACGACTCACATGCGATAGATCCGGACGGCGACAAGGTCACTTTTAAACTTACGGGGGAAACACATGGAGCGGTTATCGATGCCAATTCAGGAAAGATTCGATGGCGTCCCTCAGCCCCTGGCGTTTACAACTTCACCTTGATTGCAACGGATGAGTATGGCGCAACGGATTCACAAACTTGGACGATGAGTATCGGAGACATTCGCCAGGACAACCACCAACCGGTTATAGAATCCATTCCCGATCTATTTGTCATGCAAGGAAATACGCTTCAATACGACGTATCTGCCCAGGATCCTGACATTGGAGATCAGTTGAGATACACGATCTCAGGTACGATGGCAGACCGCGAAAGAATTTTTGACGGTTTGACGATTTCCTCTAGCACCGGAAGGATCCACTGGAAAACGTCAGACTTGAATGTCGGACAGCATCAAGCTTATATCAGAGTGACTGACGGTCGTGGCGGAGTTGCAGAAGCGCCAATACGAGTTACGGTACTTCCGCTAGGAGCTAGTCTTAACACTAGTCCCACCATAGCTTCAGAAGCCAGCGTGTTAGCTGTAGTTGGCGAAACATATCGTTATCGCGTAGATGCCTTTGATCCAGACTTTGATCCGCTTGAGTTTCGCTTGCTAAGTCATCCTCAAGGAATGGTCATTGACCCCGATACAGGCGAGCTTGCTTGGAGGCCATCAATCGAAGATCAAGGAATTCATGATGTTCTTTTGCTCGTTAACGATGGAAGAGGCGGAAACGCAAGCCAAAGCTTTTCAATGTTCGTACAAAATGGAAATTTACCACCCGTTTTCCATTCGCAGCCTATTTTAGAAATAGGAGCCGGTAGCAATTGGAAGTACCAGCCAATCGCGAATGATCCCAATGGAGATTCGATCGAGTTCTCACTTCTGAATGCGCCCGAGAACATGCAAATGGGACCTTCTGGATTGCTGACCTATTCATCAACAGGACAGGGATTGCACCACGTAAAAATTCTTGCTGATGATAAAAAAGGCGGCACAGCTGTTCAAGAATTCCTATTGGAAGTAGGCGACAATACTCCTCCTGAGATCAAATCTAACCCCAAAACCAAATCGATAAAAGGTCGCGAGTATCGATATCCAATCGATGTATTCGACGCTGATAGCGACCTCGTTCGAGTGTCTCTGGATCAATCATCGTTGGACTCTGGTATCATTATTGTCGGAAGTACGCTAAGTTGGTCACCACAATCAACTGGCGTTTTTGCAATCCAACTGTTCGCAACGGATGAACATGGTGCGACTACGATTCAACAATTCTCATTAGAAGTTGTTGAACCCGTAGATGGAAACACTGCTCCCGAGATCATCTCTCAAGCACGCGGTCCGGGAATGAAAGATTCCCATTGGGCCTATCAACTCATAGCATTCGATTTAGAGGATGATCCGATAACATTTTCTCTCCAAGCCGGCCCGAGCAGTGCAACAATCACCCCTCAAACTGGAATTCTAAACTGGTTACCCACTAACCATGGTCTATTCGAATTTACCGTCACTGCTACCGATTCGTCAGGGGCACAATCAAAGCAGAAATTTTCACTTACCGTTTTACCGAACTCACCTCCTCGCTTCGTTTCGACAATTAAATCAAAATTAGAGGTAAACCAGTTACATGAGCAAACACTGGTTGTAGTGGATCCCAATCCCGAGGACTCTGTCACCTATAGTCTAAGAATAGTGCGAAATCTATCAGAACAGTCCGATGGTTTTTCTATCCCTCAAATTAATAGAGATACCGGTCTATTGAATTGGCTGCCAGATACCTCGGGCGTTTACGAACTTGTATTTGAAGCCAGGGACAAATCAGGGGCTATTGCCTCGAAGCGAGAAATAGTGTTAGTCACGGACCCGAGTTTACCTAATCGGCTACCAACCATCGTAAGCTCCCCAAGACAGTTGGTTCAAGCAGAACGAACTCTCATTCATCATTTCATTTCCATTGATCCAGACCACGACGACCTTACATACAAATTACTGAGCGGCCCCGATGGAATGGAACTGACTGCCAATGGTTTTCTTAAATGGAATACTTCGATAAATGACGTCACTACGGGAACCAATCCGCATACATTTACAGTGCAAGTCAACGATCGTCGTGGAGGGAAAGACATCAAGTCATACTTTGTTGACGTCACGGAAGAAAGTGTCAACTCTGCGCCCATCATATCCTCTATACCTCGACCAAATGCGGTTGTTGCCAAATCGATTGAGTATCAAGCGATCGCAACTGACGCCGATCGGGACACTCTCATTTGGAAGCTAACGGCTGGCGATGGGACTTCCCTTCCAGTTGCTGGAGCAACAATCGATCCCTCATCAGGTTTGTTCCGTTGGATTCCATCTCTCAATCAGATAGGAACTCATCATTTTCAAATTAGCGTATTCGATCCGTTTGGCGGTATCGATAGGCAGAAGTTTAGCATTGCTGTTCGTGGGGTAAATCGACCAGCCAATATCGAAAGCACGGCCCCACGTATCGCAGTTCTTAACACAGAATATGTTTATGACGTAATCGGATTCGATCCAGATTTTGATGAAGTCTCATATGTAATAGTAGGTTCTGCCCCAAGCGGAATGGTCTTGGATCGAAAGACGGGCCTTTTCAAATGGGTCCCCAAGGAAATCGGCTCTTATCAAGTCCAGATACGAGCCGTCGATACCCTCGGAGCGGGCACTACTCAAAGAGTCTTTATTGACGTTTATGCCGAACGGCCGAATTCACCGCCAGTTTTTGATCCTGTAAATCCAGGTTTCGCGGAAGCTGGAAGAACTTATCGAAAGAAATTCGTTGCCAAAGATCCTGATGGTGATGAAGTCACATATCGTCTGGAAAATCCCATACCAGGGATGACGGTCAACTCCGAAACTGGAGAAGTCACTTGGACTCCTGTTGCTTCCAATATTGGTTCCGAAGTAACGATTAACATCGTTGCCACGGATGAGAAAGGTAAAGTAGCACGCTATAACGCAAAGCTTCCTGTCCTCGCTCCTAACAATCCTCCGGTTTTTCTATCTCAACCGAAAGTCTCTTTAATCGCCGGTAACGTTTATCGGTATGACATGAGGGCTGAGGATAAGGATGGAGACAGATTAGTCTTCAGTCTACTAACCGTTCCACCCCAAGTCACCTTGGATGAACGTTCAGGACAGATAAGCTGGGCTTCCAAAATTGAGGATGCAGGTAAGTCCTTTACTTTCCGTGTTGCTCTTACAGATGACAGAGTTGAACAACCAATTATTCAACAGTGGACCGTGACTTTATTAGCCGACAACAATGCCCCTACTGTCAATCTTTTAGTTGTCGGCAACGACAAGGATAACTTTTCGTTTGATCCTGGGACAAGCCTGGGATTTGAGGTGCGTGCTCACGATCTCGGTCGCATCACGTCAAAGCGTCTGCTAGTTAACGGCGAACGAATCAGCCTGAATGACTCTGGATTTGGGCGATTCACTTTTGATGAACCTGGCATATATCGAGTGACTGCTATCGCGGTCGATGCATTCGGCAACGTGGGTTCGAAAGTCCGAGAGATTCTTGTACGTAACCCCAATTCCTTTGCTCCCTCAAACGTGCTTCACTCGCCAATTCGTGGAAGCGTATTGACAGCCCCATCAGCCATTCGCTTAAGTGTTACCGATAATGATGATGACCTGAAAACGGTGCGTGTATTTTTTGCACCACTTGATCAATCTACACCTTATCAATTGCTCGCCGAGCGTTTAGCCCCTGTCGGCTCGACTCTCTCAAATATCCAAGATGAAAGTATTGGCATTTTCGATCCGACAATTCTTGCCAACGGCGAGTATATCATCCGCGTCGTTTCGACCGATGGTGCCA
>VYLF01000412.1_pt1 | contig 14137 bp, 10 predicted proteins | sample 5114371 | NCBI WGS metagenome assembly VYLF01 (sample SAMN12291773, study PRJNA351875) | freshwater metagenome | isolation source: freshwater lake | place: USA: Michigan, Kent Lake | collected 2013-08-15 | reverse complement strand
CGCGGGGGGGTAATGGTGTATGGACAACTTTTTTCAGCCCGCACCAATCAACTCGGGTCCCGGCCATCTGGACCGCCTCCTCGCCACCTGGTTCGAGTCGAACATATCCCTCGCCCAAGTCGCCCAGCACCTCTGCATCACCTTCACCTCCCTCCTCGAATACGTCGGCCGTCCCGAAGTCCGCCAGGCGATTCAACAAGCCCGGCAGCTCATGCACGAGCGCTACTCAGACACCGGCCTCGAACTCCTCCACGAAGCCGCCCAAGACTTCAAAGCCCTCAAAGGCCTCCCCGAAAATCCGACGCCAGCAGACAAAGACCGCCAACGCGCCACCCTCAACGGCATGCGCCAAGTAGCCGCCCTCCTCGCAGGCCTCGCCCCCCGCCGAGCCACCTGGCCCCGCGCATCAACCCCGCGCCCCTCAGGCTCCGCGCCGCAAGACACATCGCACTACGAGCCCACCGCGCCCGACCGTGCACTCGACCACTCAACCACTTCGCCACTTCCCCAACCTCTCCGCCCCCTCTCCGCCCTCTACGAAACCATCGAAGACCCCGAGGATCCGCACGACCCCACACCCCCGAACCGTCCGAAGGGCACCCGCGCGAAACAAACCACCTCCGACCCCTCCACCCCCGCGCCCAAGAAAACCTACCCGCCCGTCCAAGTAGTCAACTACCTCGCCAACTCCGCCCCGGAATCCACATCGCCCGCCCAAACCACAGCGCCCGACCGCCCACTTTGCCACTCGACCACTTCGCCACTTCTACGTCCCCCTCCCGCAGCCAACCTGCCCGACACAGAGGCTCCTCTTTGCTGCCTTGCTGCTTTTCGCTTTGCTGATTTCCGGCGCAGCCAGCCCCGCGCCCGATCGCCAAGCCAAGCTGCCTAACACGGGGCTCCTCTTTGCTGCTTTGCTGATTTTCGCTTTGCTGATTTCCGGCGAAGCCGGCCCCCGCCTCGCCGCCTGACCGCCACCTCTCAGAAAACCTACACACCCGCTATCATTTGCTGCTTCGCAAATTTGAGCTTTGCTGCTTTTTCCCCCCCCCACGAGAGCCCGCGAGCATGAACACCCCCCCCGCCGTTTCCACCACCCGCCACCCGCTCGGCACGCTCGCCTGCCTGATGCTCGCGTGCACACTCACCTCGCTCGCGCCCGCCCAGACCATCCCCGTCCGCGATATCCAGAACGGTGACGCCCTCGCTGCCTCCATCGCCGATGACCTCGCGAAGCAGCGCGCCGACGCGCTCGCCAAGGCCGACGCACTCATCGAGCGCTCCGCGGCATGGCTCCTCGCGACCCAGCACTCCTCCGGCGGCTTCGGCATTTACGAGGGTGCGCCGGTGTTCCCGGCGATCACGGGGTTGGTGGTCAGCGGGCTGATGGACGACACACGCCCCGCTTCGCACCCGGCCATGCAGAAGGCCGCGGACTTCGTGCTCTCCCACCAGAAGCCCGACGGCGCAATCTACGACAAGCTCATGGCGAGCTACAACACGGCGATCTGCGTGTCGATGCTCTCCCGCTTTCCCGACACGCGCTGCCGCGACGCAATGCGGAAGGGCGCGGAGTTTCTGAAGGGCCTGCAGTACGGGGAAGGCGCGGTCGAGATGGCGCAGCTCGGCCCGGAATCGGCCAAGCCGGTCGAGCGCTCGCACGCGTACTACGGCGGCGTCGGGTACGGCAAGCACGGGCGGCCGGATCTCTCGAACACGGCGTTCTGGGTCGAGGCCCTGAGCGACGCCGGCGTCGATAAGAACGACCCCGCGTTCCTGCGAGCCATCACCTTCCTCGAACGCACCCAGCAGATCGAATCCGCCGGCGGCAGGCCCGTGAACGAGATGCCGTACGCCAAGGGCTCCAACCAGGGCGGCTTCATCTACGCGACGAGCATCAACAAGGACAACGTCGGATCCGGGCAGAGCTTCGCCGGCGAGATCGCCGAGTCCATGTCCGGTCCGCCCGGCACTCTCGCGCGGCTCACGTTCAAGACCAAGAACGCGGAGGGCAAGCCCGTTCTGCTTTCCAAGGAAACCATCATCGCTCGCGTGCGGGAGGCGATCTCCGCTTCCTCCACCCGCGATGTCGCGGCAATCGGCGAAGACTTCCAGGTCCTGCTGGGGCCGGGCGAGAGCACGGGCGCCGGGTCGTGCGAGGTGCGAGCACGGTGCGATGCGCCCGAGCGGTTCGCCGACGTGCTCCGCGCGGCGTTCAAGGACGAACTGGCTTCGGCCTCGGCTGCTCCAATCGAGCACTGGAAGGCGGAGAGCCGCCTGCGCGCGTACGGATCGATGACCTACGCCGGATTCAAGAGCTACCTCTACGCCGGTCTTACCAAGGACGACCCGCGCGTGACCGCGGCGAAGCGGTGGATCGCCGCGAACTACACCCTCAGCGAGAACCCCGGCGTGGGGACCGACGGTCAGTATTACTACTACGTGATGTTCGCGAAGGCGATGGCCGCGTCCGGCGATGCGTCGGTGCTGACCCCCGGCGGCGCCCGCGACTGGCGCGTCGATCTCATCAACCAGCTCGCAACGCTTCAGAACGAGGACGGCTCGTTCCGTTCCGTGGATGATCGCTGGATGGAGAGCGACCCGGTGCTGATCACGGCCTACTCGCTCAACGCGCTGCAGGCGGCGCGGAAGTCGCTGCGCTGATCGTCGCCACCCGGGGCATCCCCCCCGCCGGCAACAGCCCTTCCGCGCGGGCCATCTCACCGAACACGCGCACCGCGTCCATCGCGCCTCGCGTCACCTCGTACCGCAGCAGATCGCACAAGTACCGCCGCGCGGTCTCCAGCGGCCACCCGGCTTTCGGGGCGTAGGTGCGCACGAGCCACTCCATCCGTCCCGCGTTGTGTCGGCGTTGGCGATCGAGCAGCCGGGCCGCGAGCACGACCCGCGGGTCATCCGCCGCGGCGGCCCGCGCCATCCACATGGCGTACACAAACGGCAGGCCGGTGAGTTCCTTCCACGCAAGGCCGAGGTCGAGCTGGTGGGGGTAGAGGGATTCCGGGGGGTGGTTGATGATGACCTTGTCCCCGATCAGGAGCACGGCCTCGGGCCAGGGATCGCCCTCCCTGTAATCCGTTACATCAACCGAGACACCGAGCGAGCGCTTCATGATCAGGCGCGCGAGCACCACGGACGTGTGACTCTCCCGATCCGCCGCCAGAACCCGAACGTTCGCCAGCGGCACGCGCGAGAAGACGCGAACGGTGAGGGTGGCACCGTCGCACCCGATCATTCCCACGGGAAAAAGAACGGTTTCCGCCGGTGCGCGCAGAGCATCAACGATTGAAGCAAGCCCGAGTTCGGCTTCCGAACGGAAGACCATGCCGCTGATATCGGCCGGCGCGCACGGCAGAAGCGTGAGCCCCTGCAGGCGGTCGAGCCCGTGGATGAGCGGAGCAGTATTCAGGTAGCGCACGCAGGCCAGTCGTATCGAATCCATGGCCGATTGTTGACACCCAAACCCTCCGCCGCGCGCGTAGTGTTGTCCGCACTTGGGAGGGGCTTTCAGGAGTCTTCGGTCATGGCAGAGCTCATCCGCGGCAACGCGGTCATCGGTCAGTCGGGCGGTCCCACGGCGGTCATCAACCAGTCTCTGGTTGGCGTGGTCGAAGGACTTCGACTCGGCCTCGCGGCAGCGGGCCACGTGGACCGCATCTACGGGATGCGCCACGGCGTGAAGGGTCTCGTGAAGGACGACCTCGCGGATCTCACGACCATGCACCAGGACCGGCTCGATCGGTTGGCGATGACCCCATCGGCCGGGCTGGGCTCGACGCGCGACAAGCCGAACGCGGACTACTGCGAGCGCATCCTCGACGCCTGCAAGCGGAACAACATCCGGTACTTCTTCTACATCGGCGGCAACGACTCGTCGGACACGTGCCGGATCGTGAAGGAGAAGTCGAAGACCGCGAACTACGACCTGCGGTGCTTCCACGTGCCGAAGACGGTGGACAACGACCTCCTTGAGAACGACCACACGCCGGGCTTCCCGTCTGCCGCGAGATTCGTGGCGATGGCGTGCATGGCGGACTTCATGGACAACATCTCGCTGCCGGGCATCAAGATCAACGTAGTGATGGGGCGGCACGCGGGGTTCCTGACGGCGGCGAGCGCCCTGGCACGCCGTCGCGACCGGGAGTTTGACGAGATCCCGCAGCCGACGACGGACGGCCCGCAGTTGATCTACGTGCCTGAGGTGGCGTTCGACATGGACCGCTTCGTGGCGGACGTGGAGCGGATCTACTCGGTGAAGGGGCGTTGCCACATCGTGGTGAGCGAGGGGATCTCGGACAAGGACGGTCAGGCGATCGGCGCGAAGCTGATCAAGAACGCGCAGGTGGACTCGCACGGGAACGTGCAGTTGTCGGGTTCGGGTGCGCTGGGCGATCAGCTCGGGGACTTCTTGAAGGAGAAGCTGACGCCGGTAGGCGGCAAGCCCCCGCGGGTGCGGGCGGACACGTTCGGGTATGTGCAGCGGTGCTGGCCGGACGCGAGCGTGGTCGATCGGATGGAGGCGCGACGCGCGGGCCGGTTCGCCGCGAAGCTGGCGATGGCAGGGAACGACGACGGGAGCGTGGCGATCTACCGGACGGGCTCGGGTACGGACTTGTTCAAGGGCGAGGGGGAGGGCGAGCCGTACCACAGCAGCTTCAAGCGGGTGGACCTGTCGGCGGTGGCGGCGAAGACGCGGCATATGCCGGCGGAGTTCCTGAGCGGCCACAACAACGTGAGCAGGAAGTTCATTGAGTACTGCCTGCCGCTGGTAGGCGATCTTCCGGGTTTCGAGCGACTGTAAGGATCGCGTTCAGTTGATGGGTTGTGGAGAACTCCGAGAACTTGCGGAGCGTATGTGATATTGGTTGAATAGGGGGAGTTCACGAGGAGCACGCGCCAATGTCAGAAGATACCGGCAACAAGGACGACCGTCACATCGACTGCATCCCGACGAACATCGTCTGCAAGCGAAACGGGAAGAGCGGCTATTTCTACAAGTGCGGCTCTGAGCTGGTGTGCTTCATCGACAAGGAGGTCGCGACGAAGACGTCGGAAGTGGAGACGTTTACCTCGAAGAACGCCGTGCAGGCGTGTCCGGTGGTGATCCAGAAGGCGCAGGCCACCTACAGACTCGCGAGCGGCGGGGCGGCGATCAGCGCGGAGGCGGTGGTGATGCAGAACGGGCCGGAGGACTGGTACGAACTCCGTCCGACGCTGGATCCCGCGGCGGATCCGCGACGGGCGACGAAGTTCGCGACAACGGGCTCCGGGAGTGGTGTGCACTGGTACTACTCGGCGCGGTACCGGTGGGTGCTGCTCGACTGTGCGGCCCCGGAGATCGTGATCGAGTCGCTCACGCCGGCGGCAACGAGTCTCATCAGTGTCGAGCGGGCCGACGTGGACTACAAGCTGAAGACTCCGGATACGGGGACGTCCCCCGATCGGAAGCTGTTCGCGGTTTCGGTGCTGAAGGCGGATCTGCCGCAGTCGCCCACGGCGTCGACGCAGAGCGCGGAGATCCGCGGCGTTCCGACTGGGGTGACCTGCAAGCTTGGCGACAAGTCGGGGCAGTACTTCCACTGCGGTGACAAATGGGTGTGCCTCGTGGGCGACTTGGAATCACAACCGGAAGCCTCTGTGGTTGCGGGGCCCGCGAATCCGTCCAATCCCTCGAAGGCGCCGATCGAGTTTCACATGGGCGAGTTCACGTACAAGCCGATGAATCAGGCGGCGCGGCAGGCGCAGGGCGTTCAGGTGTTCCGCAACGCGCCGGACGGCTGGCGGGGCGATGTGCCGGAGTTTGAACCGGGCGACCCGATGGACCGTGCCCTGAGGACGCGGTTCACGAGCACCCTCACGACCGGTGTTTTGCATCTTTACTACCTGCGCGATGTCGGGTGGTTCTTCCTTCCGACCGATGCCCCGTTCGCGGACATCTCCGGTGTGAAGCTCGATGCACCGGGTACGCTGCCCGTTCTTCGGGAGACGTTCCGGTACAGCGTAAAGGTCGGAGAGACGCGGGTGGTGGACAGGCAGGCTTCAAACGCCCAGAGCATCAAGACGAAGCCGGTGGACTTCCCGTCGCCCCTGCCGTGAGTTCGCGGCTACTTGATGAGGTCGGTGAGGGGGCCGATACGGCCATCGCGGGCGACCTCGATGCTGGTTGAGTCTGCGAGCAGCGCGGAAGCGGCCACGGGGTCGTGGGTGAGGTCAAAGAGCTCGCGCGTCCCGTCCCACACGGTGAGCCCGCGTGACCGAAGGTGGATCAGTCGCTGGGGCGCGGCGGTCCACGCGAGGCCGAGGGTACGGTCGTCGGTCATTCGGCGAGCGTCGGCGCCGAGTTCGGCAAGGGTGCCCGTTTCAAGGTTGATTGTGCCCGCCATGAGCGGCGCTCCGGCGATGCCGATGAAGCGGGAGTCGGGGCTGAACCTCATGTGTGTCGGCTGGATTGTGGTCTCCACGACGACGGGGCTGGCTGTGTCGTCCCAGTAGATGACGCGGGTGAGGAAGCCGATCGCTCGGCGAGAGCCCGCGGGGTCCCACGCGGCGACGACGGCGCGGGCGCTGCTCTTTGCGTCGTCGATCTGATTGGCTTCGAGGGGCCAGCGGCGGGTTGCGCTCCATGAGGACTGCACGCGGGACCACTCGGCGGCGGCATAGTGGGTGTCTTCGCCCCAGACCAAGAGAACGCGGTCGGCGTTGGGGGAGTAGGCCATGGCGACGGAGCCGAAGCGGGCGATGTGGTCCGCGGCGGAGTCCGGGAGTGGGATCGGATTGGGTTCGTTGCTGCCGCGGTGCTCGATGAGTTGGACGCCGTTCTGGATTCGAATCGCGATGATGTGCGCGGCGTCTGGGGACCAGGCTGGGGTTGCGATGACGGATCCGAGTTCGGTGCGGGTGCGTCCTGTGGCTATCTCCATCACGGTCGCGCCGGCGTCGGAGATGACGATGACGTCTCGTCCGACGGGCGCTGGGATCATGGCGCGGGCGTCGACGGCGGGGCGGGCACGGGGAGTCGGGGTGGGGAGGGTCTCGAACTCCAGGGTGCCGATCGCCTTCGTCGAGATCCACATGTTTCCGGGCGACGGACCCTCGCCGACGTTGTCGATGGCGAGAGGGACGGAAACGTCGGCGGTCATCGATGGGTTCTCGGCGCTGACGACGCGAAGGAGGCTGCGCTCTCCGAGCACTGCGACGTTCGGTTCAGTGAAGACGGCTCCGGTCGTGAACTGGCCCTCGATGACCCAGCGTGAGCGGCCGGACTCGAGCTCGATGAGTTCGGCGCCGCCCTCGGCGCGGACGAGGGCGAGTGTTGTGCTGGCTGCGATCGCACGGCGTTTGCCCTGCAGGGAGATGGCCGCTTCGGAGACGATGGAGCCGACTCCGCGATCGGCGTATCGGCGGAGCGTTGGACCGGCGATGAGCAGTGAGGCATCCGCGAGGAAGCGGGCACAATCTCCCTCGCCGAGTTGTTTCATGAGTGCGCCGGTTGTGGCATCGAAGAGATCGACGGAGCCCTCGCCCCATGCCGCGACGAGTGATCCGTCGGGGCTGAGCGAGCCGCCGCTGAGTGCGGGGCTGCCGCTGGGTCGTTCGAGGGTGGCGAGGAGCTTCGTCTGATTGGGCAGACGGGACAGCACGGCGAGTCCACCGGCACCGTTGGAGCAGAGGACGCGCGAGCCGTCGGCGCTGGTGGCGATGGTTTGGGAGGGAAGACTGTTGATTGCAATCTCGCGGAATCGGAAGTTGCTGATGCGCCAGCCACGGGCGTCGCGGGTGAGTGTTGCATCCTGCATTCGGCCGACGACGTCGCGGCGGTTGGGATCGGTGGTTGGGAAGAGGGCGAGGACTCGGTCGAGTGAGGTCTGGCGGTTGGCGCGGTCGCCGATGAGCGCGTTGAGGAAGTTGTACTCCCAGCCGCGCAGGAGCGGGGCGGTGCTGCGGAGGAGTTCTTCTGCTCGGGCGTGGTCCTGTTCGCGTGCGCGGGCGGCGGCGGCGAAGAGAAAGCCCCGGTAGGCGTTCCATTCGACCTCGGTCTTTTGTTCCACGGCGCGTGCACGGGCGGATTCCGCTTCGCGCCATTGCCAGGTGACGGCTGCCGCGCCGGTGATGAGGAGGGTGAGGATGGTGAAGGCGACAGCGACCTGTGGGCGGTAGAGGCGGGCGATTTTGCGGGCGTGGTACCAGAGGGTTCGGGGGCCGGCGCGGAGGGGTTTGCCTTCGAGGTAGCGGGCGATGTCGTCGGCGAGGTCCGCGGGTGAGCGGTAGCGGTCCTCGGGGAGTTTGGCCATGGCGTGGAGGGGGATCCACTCGAGTTCGCGCCGGAGTTCTTCCACCAGAACGTCGAGGGCGCAGCCTCGCGCGCGGGCGATGGTGGCGGAGTTCTGGCCTTCGTCGTCGCTGGCCGTGCGGAGGTTGGAGAGTCTTGTGCTGGGGGGCGGGGGTTCGGTTTCCTGGAGGAACTTGTGGATGCCCTTCCACATCGCGTTCTTGAGCTGGTCGTTGGTGAAGGGTCGCGCGCCGACGAGGAGTTCGTAGAGCATGACGCCGAGGGAGTAGACGTCGGCGCGGGTGTCGATGCCCATCGCGTCGGGGCTGGCTTGCTCGGGGCTCATGTAGCCGGCGGTGCCGATCATCTGGAAGTCGGCAGTGGCGATGGTGGCGTCGATGAGCGGGCGGTTGATGGCTTTGGCGACGCCGAAGTCGATGACGCGGACGAAGACCTGTTCGATGGATTCGAAGCGCTCGGCGTCTTCGACGAGGCCGGCCATGACGTTGCTGGGCTTGATGTCGCGGTGGATCACGCCCTTCATGTGGGCGTGTTGAACGGCATCGCAGACGCGGCGGAAGAGAACCAGGCGGTCCTTGATCGAGAGTTCCTTCTGGTCGCAGAAGGTGGTGATCGGCAGGCCCTTGATGTACTCCATCACGTAGTAGGGACGGCCGTCGGGGGCGCGGTCTGCCGCGAGGACCTTGGCGATGCCCGGGTGGTTCATCATCGCCTGGGCCTGGATTTCCTGCTGGAACCGTGCGAGGACTTCTCGGGAGCTGAGGGGGTCGGTGAGGATTTTGATGGCGACGCGACGGGTTACCTGGCCGCGTTCTTCGGCGAGCCAGACGGTGCCGAAGCCGCCGCGACCGAGTTCGCGGAGGAGGCGGTAGCGGCCGAGCATGGACGCGGGGCCATCGCCGGGGCCGAAGGGCTCGGTGGGGTTGTCACCGAAGGCGTTGTTGGAGTCGTTGCTCATGTCCGCTGATGAGAAAGACCCCGGTACGTGCGAATCGGCGCGCGATCAGATGCCGTAGACGGCCTGGGCCTTGGAGCGCAGGTGCCGCAGGAGGGGGCCGGCTTCGAGGTTCTTACCGGTGACCTTCTTGCAAAGTTCCGCGGCGGTGTAGCGGCGGCCGTGCTTGTGGATGTTGTCCTTGAGCCAGTCGCGGAGGTCGAGGAGCTTGCCCTTGGTCATGTCCTTCTTAAGGCCGGGCATGTCCTGGTTGATCTTCTCCCAGAACTGGGCGGCGTAGAGGTTGCCGAGGGTGTAGGTGGGGAAGTACCCGACGAGGCCGAAGCTCCAGTGGACGTCCTGGAGGCAGCCCCGACGGTCGTCGGGGACCTTGATGCCGAGGAAGTCGGCGTAGCGGTCGTTCCAGGCGGCGGGGACGTCCTTGACCTTCATGTCACCGGAGAGGAGGGCGCGTTCGATCTCGAAGCGGATCATGACGTGCATGTTGTACGTGCCTTCATCGGCTTCGACGCGGATGAGGCTGGGGGTTGTGGTGTTGACGGCGGCGTGCATCTGATCGACGGAGAAGCTCTTGAACTTGGGGGACATCGTCTTTGCGGCGATGGGGAGGGCCCAGGTCCAGAACTCGCGGGAGCGGCCGACGAAGTTCTCCCACATGCGGCTCTGGCTCTCGTGGATGCCGAGGGAGACGGCTTCGGAGATGGGTTGCCCGAAGACGCCCTTCTTCTTGCCGGGGTCGGACTTGGGGAGACCCTGCTCGTAGAGGCCGTGGCCGCCCTCGTGCATGGTGCCGAAGAGGGCGTCGGTGAACTTCTCGTCGCGGTAGCGGGTGGTGAGGCGGGTGTCGCCGGCGCCGAAGCCGGAGCAGAAGGGGTGGGTGGTGACGTCGAGGCGGCCGGCCTCGAGGTCAAAGCCCATGGCCTCGAGGACCTTCTGGCCGAAGGCGTGCTGTGCCGCGGGATCGATCTTCAGCGTGAGGCAGGAGGTGTTGACCTTTTTCTTTGCCGCGGCGACCTGCTTGACGAGCTCGGTGAGGTCTTTGCGGAGCGGGCCGAAGACGGCGGCGATTTCCTTGGCGGTGACGGCGGGCTCGTACTCATCGATGAGGGCGTCGTAGAGCTCGCCTCCGGCGGGGACGCCGTAGCACTGGGCCTTCTGGCGTTGGAGGGCCATCATCTTGTCGAGCCAGGGGGCGAACATCTTGAAGTCGCTCTTGGCGCGGGCGTCCTTCCAGACGTGCTGGGCGCGGCTGCCGGTTTCTGCGAGTTCGGCGACGAGGGAGGAGGGGAGCTTGGTGCGGCGGTCGTAGTCGCGACGCATCTCGCGGATGTTCGCGGCGGTGACGGAGCCCTTCTTGTTGAGGGTCGCGTCGGCTTCGCAGGCGCTGATCCATTCACCTACGCGCGGGTCGGTGAGTCGCTGGTGGGTGATCTCGGCGAGCAGGGACGACTGCTCGGCCCGCATGGGAGCGCCCTTGGGGGGCATGTAGGTTTCCTGGTCCCAGCTCACGAGCGCGGCGATGGAGGTGAGGTGACCGACGGAACGGAGGTGAGCGCAGAGGGCGTCGTACGCGGGGGTGGTTTTGGGCATAGGAGGCAGTGTAGACCCTCGTGACCGGGGCCGCCTAGCCCTGCAGGGGTGGCGTGCCCGCGCTCGTGGAACGACAAGGTCCAGGACCCCAGTCCGGCATCTGATTTGTGATTTTTGCGCGGGTCGTGAAAGGTACGAGGCCAGGACGCGAAGTCAGTGGTGGCAGGGGTGCCCTGGCACCGCCCGACCCCGACGAAAGCGAGTCCTTGTGGCTGCCTTTCGGGAGTTGTTCCGATGGCTGCGGCGCGCGACCGGGATCGCGGGGTCGTGTTCAGGGGGCGCGGAACACGACCGCAGGGAGCCTCAACACACCTTGGAGGAGCACGTCATGTACTCATCGCTTGTCACCCGCTCGCTCGCTCTTGCGGCCGCTTCGATCGCCGGAGCGCCCGCGATCGCCCAGCCCGACCTGATGATCACCCAGGGCACCACGATGTACCGATACCAGGGAGGAGCGGTGTCGACCTTTCCGAACATCGGTGACGTCATCAGTGGGATGACCAATGTCCCTCACGGCGTCAGTGTGGGGACGATGAATGGCGGAGCGTCCAACGGCGACATTCTCGCGATCGGGCGCAACGGTGTCTACCGCGTGGACAACCCTTACGGGACGCCAGTTCTCACTCAGATCGGAGCTCGCGGCGGGCCAAACGCCTCACCTGTCTTCATCGGTGGCAGGTTGTTCGGAGTTGCCGGCGTGCTCCCGCACGGATCCACGGTGGTCGAATGGGATCCGACCACGTTTGCTCAGATCGGTCAGTGGCCGACCGGGATTTTCGGCGGCCCCGGGGGCATGGTGGCGGTGCCCGGCACGCCGGACGAGTTCTATTACTCGGAGTTCAACAACGACATGCTCTATCACTACAGGCTCGGCGACACATTCTCGACTCCTGTGTGCACGACTCCGAACAACGACTACGTGGGTCTGGAGATGGTCGGCGGGACGATCTACGCATCCTACGCGCTGCCCGTGACACGTCAGCTCGTGCTTGGCACACAGTCGCTGAACGGGACCTTTTCTCAACTTGCCGTTCTGGACACATACAACGATGGGATCACCGGTCTCGCACAGATCATCCCCACGCCGGGAGCGTTCCTGATATTCGCGGGCGGCGGTGCGTGTCGCGTTCGCCGGCGGAGGGGTTGAGGGTGGTGGCGGTCCGTGCCCACGCGTTGCTCTTCTTCAGAATCCGCGGCCGGGTGATTGCCGGTGCCAAAGCCGCGGCGATTGCGTTCGCGTGCTCGCCGAGCCGGTTCAGGTGACAGCAGGATCGCGGGAGTGGTGCGCACCGACGACTTCGTGGCGTGTGCGCTGGACGTACGGTGCGGGCGAGAGCTCAAAGAAGTCGTCGCGCTTGACGAACAACCGGCATCGAGTGGCGTTGCGGCGGTCTTGACGCCAACCGTCTTCACGCTACGCGGAGTGAGTTGTCGTGGCATGGGTGGGGTCGGTGGTGCACTGATGACTCGGCGGAATGCCGCTGCCGGTGCGGGGGGCACGGCACCGGGGGTGTGGATGTAAGGTGTACTACAGAACAACATTGCCTTTGGGTTGTGCTTCTCGGCTCGCGGCTGTTCGCGCGTTTGGTTTCTGGGTTTGTTGAAGCGAGGGTGGATGGGGAGGGTGGTTCGTCCACCCATCGCTGGGCCGAAGCGGAGGGCGGAGAGGCCGGTGTGGAAGGTTTGAGTTTGGGAGTCCGGGCTACACGCCGGGAGACTATCTGGTGGTGCGATGGTTCAACGCCTGCGTCGTCAGCGCGTCGAGGCGGTCGTGGCGGTAGACCTCGTCGGCGAAGATCGAACGCTCCGTTGGGCGGGCCAGGCGGAGTTGAGGTTGGGGTGGGCCCGTGCGTGCAGAGGTGGTGGACGTGCTCGCCGATGTCGAGTCCGGCGCGGGAAGGCGAGCCGAGCGGTCGACGAACTGCGCAGACGGCGCGGCGTCGAGTTTCGGCAACGAATCAAAGTTCGGTGCGCCCATGAGCCGCTCGATCGGACCGCCGATCGAGAAGACCGTGCCCGGTGGGACCTTCGCGTAGTTGAGCCCGCGGTACTTCACGTACTCCGACTTCGGGAAGACTGCCGCGACGCCGCCGGCGAAACGCACGAGGAACGTCTGGTCGGCGTTCGCGGCGAGTTGCGGGCCAAAGACCTTCGGATCCAGGCGGGCCTCGTAGATGCGCTCGAAGTTCGTCGAGAGGCGGTAGTCGGGCCGGAGGACGCGGAGGCTGACGGCCAAGGGGTCGGCGTCGTCGATGCCTTGTTCGATGGGGGTGAGCGTGATGCCGCGCATGGAGAGGGTTTGCGCGTGCGCGAGTGAGGGGGTGAAGGCGAGGGCGAGGATGAGGAGGAGGGTGCGTTTCACGGGGCCTGGGATCCCTCGCGGGGGATGAGGGGTAGAGATCCTTCGTCGTCCCGGAGGAGCATCTTGAAGCGAAGCGTCAGCTTGCCCTTATCCAGGATGGCTTTCTCGAACTTCTTGCCGCTGGCACGCCAGCGGTAGATGGAGTCGAGGAGGGGGCCGTCGACGTCGGCGCGGCCGGTGTTCTTCCCCGGGACGAAGGCCGCCTTGGCGACGCGGCCCTTGGGGTCGAAGGTCACATCGATCATCGGGTTCCGAGGGACCGCGGTGACACGGGTCGTGATGCTCCAGCGCGGGCGGGCGGTCAGGATCTGGATGCCCTCGCGCGCGAGTGTGCGGCCGGGCTCAACGGCGATGGACTCGCGGAGGGCGGAGGCATCGGACTCCTCCGGCGCTTCTTCCCCGAGTCCATCACCACCGGGAGCGGGCGTGGGGGGCTTAGGAAGTGGCAAAGTGGTCGAGTGGTCAAGTGGCCGGTCGGGCGCAGGGGTCTCGGCGGGCGCTGCGGGCTGGGGAGGTGGAGCAGTGGTCGAGGGGGCGAGCGGCTGTTCGGGCGTCGCGGACTCGGCGGGTGCGGCGGGCTCGGGGGCTGTTGGTGCAGGAACCGGGGCGGGCGTGGGAAGTGGAGCGGGCTTGACCGCCTCGTCGGCCTCGCCGTCGCCGGTCTCCCGGGGCGTACCGAGGTCGGACTCGGACTCAGCGGGCTTGGGAGATTGGGGTTCGCGGGGCGGCTCGATGACGGGAGTCAGCTCGGGCGTCGGCTCGGGCTGCTGGGGTTCGGTCGGCGCGGCGGGCTCGGGGGCTGGTGGAGCAGGAACCGGGGTGGGCTCGGGCGTTGGCGCGGGGGGCTGGGGTTCGGTCGGCGCGGGTGCCGGAGTGGGCTCGGGCGTTGGCGCGGGGGGCTGGGGTTCGGTCGGCGCGGGGT
>VYLF01000411.1_pt1 | contig 14179 bp, 7 predicted proteins | sample 5114371 | NCBI WGS metagenome assembly VYLF01 (sample SAMN12291773, study PRJNA351875) | freshwater metagenome | isolation source: freshwater lake | place: USA: Michigan, Kent Lake | collected 2013-08-15 | reverse complement strand
CAACCCCGGCTGTCGTAGTGGACGAGGCAACGAGTCCCGACCTCCTGGCACGAATATGTCGCGAGTGTTATCCGAATAGAAGCACACTTTCTCCCTCGCAAATGGCCTCGTAGCCTCGTCCACTACCGAAGAAGAGCAATTGCCCTCAATTATTTCTTTACGCCGTTAGTTATTCAACAAGTCCGCCTCGTCATCACCATCACCGCCAACCCCGGCTGTCGTAGTGGACGAGGCAACGAGTCCCGACCTCCTGGCACGAATATGTCGAGAGAGTCTTATCCGACTAGAAGCACACTTTCTCCCTCGCAAATGGCCTCGTAGCCTCGTCCACTACATAGTCAATCAATTCGAATTCTCTTCTGAACGAGAGAAGATCTTTTAGATCAGAGACGAGGGAAATGCACATCTTTCCAAAGTAGATCGGCGAGTATCTTTCCCACTTCGCCATCAAGTTCATGCCATAATGCAAAAATGTGGATGGGACGATTGGAAGACTCTCAATTAAAAGAAATAATACCAGGCCTCGATCACCCTCCTTTTGGCTATTCGGGCCTACGGTGTTATTGCTACGGTTTTTCCTCCGCTAACGATTCTGCGGGTAACACGGCTTCTCTAGTCGGAATGTTTTAACCATTTTCCGGTAGCCTATTTCCGTTTGACCTAGAGTTCCTGCGAATTGATCCATTGCCGATTTCGTGCTGTCTTTCAAGCTAGGTCCTAACCATGTTTCGCTTCTCAAACGCCACCTCTCGCAATAAAAATCTCAAATTCAAAACAACGCGTTTAGGAGTAGAACAGCTTGAACCACGATTGATGAATGCGATCGATGGTATTGAAAGCTTGCTTGCGCCGCTCGTGGCACCCGATAATATTGAGAACATCCAATTGATGGCAAGCAGTAATCTGCGCAACATCAATGCTGCGCCCCGTGTACAAGCCTCTCCGAAATTACAAGTAGGCACAGAAGTCAGGGGAACGTCGGCGCGACTTATTGTTCAGGGTTCTGATGACCAGGGAGAGTCCAAGCTCACCTACACTTGGTCAGTCATCTCTGCTCCGACTGGCGGCAGTGCTTCGTTTGATATGAACGGCACGAACAAAGCAAAGGGAGCTAACGCTACGTTTACTCGCGCCGGGCAATATCAACTCCGTGTCGTGATTACGGATCAAGCTGGCTTGTCTACACAATCGACCTTGAGTGTACAAGTTGTTCAGGTTCCCACCGATTTAAAGAGATTTTCTGTCCAAGGTACCGAATTGACCGACGTCGACAACGTTACCTCTTCGTCGCATTTAGTAGTCATTCGAGGCACCGATCAGTTTGGTCAGCCTATCAGTTCTCTTAGAAATTTATCCTGGACGGTCGTAAAACAGCCTATTGGCGGAACCGTAACGTCATCGAACGGAAGCAGCGGCACCAACCTTACATTTACGAACAGTGGTTCTTATACGGTACGTGCAACTAGTGGTAATGCAAGCCTGACCATTCAATTGAACGTTGTACCGACGTTGAGCTCAATATCGATGCAAGATTCAAACAAGGCTGCTTTGCGAAACGGAACTGCAATACAACTGACCTCCAATCAAACACGATTGCATGCGGTTGGATTAGATCAATTCGGCATCCCACTCAAAACGCAACCACAACTCGAATGGACGTTTCCCACCAAACCAAATGGTGCGAATCCTCTTTCTCAAGCTTCATCTAATCGCGTAGATATGAAATTGGATCGAGTAGGGGCCTACGTCGTTCAAGTTTCTTCGGGAAGTATTCGCAGTCAAGTAAGTGTCTCGCAAGGTGTTATTCTCTCTCGTATCGAGTTACTTGACGCCAGTGGTAATGTCGTCGATCCGAAGTCAGTAACCACCACAACCACCCGAACTCAGGTCTTCACAGTTCGCGGCTTTGACCAATTCGGACAATCCATGGCAGCACTTCCCGCGTTGACCTGGACCACCACAAAAGCCCCCACGGGGGGAATAGCTTCTGGAACACTAGTCGGATCGAATGCGACCATTACTTTCACTGCCCCTGGTACGTTCTCATTGACAGTCGCCAGCGGGAAGTCTTCAGCTTCGTTTCAAGTCAACGTCTTGAGAACACTTACCAACTTGGAAGCTGTAAGCGCTACAAACTCGACAATCAACCCTCGGATCCCATTAACAACGAACGGCAAATCCATTGCTGTTACGCTCCGTGGCGTAGATCAGTTTGGAAAGGCCTTTACTACGGCCCCCGATGCCACTTGGAGCGTCGTCTCTGGCCCGTCGGGTAACTCTACCCAATTCCTAACGACTCGCGGCATTACGACCATCAATTTTAATCAAGCGGGCACCTACGTTTTGCGTGCAGCCGGAGGGAACGGCAGCTTCTCATTCACGGTTCAAGTGACACAGCAAATAGTTAGGCTGAATCTAACCCCTGGGACTGCTTCATTGGATGCTGGTGGGAGGCTGCAGTTCCAGGCGGCTGGGTTGGACCAGTTTGGAAAAACAGTTAACAATCTTGGTGGTATCAGTTGGACTGCGACCGGAGGGACGATCTCGTCCACCGGAATGTTCCAAGCGGGCAGTCAAAGCACAACTTTTCGAGTCATCGCGCGGTCGGGAGAATTTTCCGCTGCTGTTACCGGCTCGATCGCAGCTGCTGGCGCGCATTCTGTACTGACCAATAGCGCTCTGAGGGGATTAGTAAGTTCGCTCTATGTCGATAACTCGATTTCTCGTTTGGAAATGATCCAAATCCTGCGCAGCGTCGGTACCGATGGCGTGGTTGGGGCCGATGAATTAGCGGACCTACGATTGCTCGTTTCTAGTAACTCTAACTTCCTAATGCCATCCTTCGTTCGAGAGTTAGCAAAGGATGTTGTCAACAGCAATCCCGCTAATGCGAAATTCCTTGGTCAAACAGCTGGCAATCTTTCTGCAGGTAGTTCCGCGACCCTACTCAACAATTTGGTTGATAAATGGTTTCTCGGAGCGGATCTACCTCTCATAACGGGCAGTGGCATCACCTACCAAACAGCCAATGGCGTCTTGTTCTCTGGAACTCCGTCTCGCAACGACGCTAGACAAGGATATTTAGGGGATTGTTATTTTATCGCTTCCATAACGTCCATAGCAGATCAAACAGCAGCGGCAATCCAGAACATGTTCCTAGACAACGGTGACGGGACTTTTACGGTCCGATTTTTTGGATCGGTCGCAGCAGACTACGTCACCGTCAACAAACGACTACCTGGACTTGCCAATGGCACCCTCGCTTACTCGGGACTCGGTCTCTCATTGAGCAGCACGTCGACATCACTCTGGGTAGCATTGGCGGAGAAAGCCTACGCGCAATGGAACGAAACAGGTCAAAGCGGCCGCGACGGTACCAACACCTACGCTGGCATCGAGGGTGGTTGGATGTCGAATGTGAATCGCCAAGTGCTCGGTTATGCATCCAGCAATTATGCAGTATCAACCTCGAGTGCTTCGCACCTAGCTAGTCAACTCTCCGGTGGCAGGGCCGTGACCATTGGAACAAAAGCAAGTGTCTCTAATGGATTGGTCGGTTCTCATGCCTATATTGTGACTGGCTACAACTCAGGTACAGGAACCTTTGACCTATTCAATCCTTGGGGCAATACTCATCCTGGTCCGCTGACCTGGAGTCAAATTCAAGCCAATTGCGACTTCTTTGCAGTTACTGATTCTTCGGGCACAACGGGAATTAGCACTCTGAGCGTTCGTAACTCGGTGTCGCAGACTTCTATAGGTAACTGGACATCTGTACTTGTGATGCCCGTCTATTCTGGACTAGACGAAAGCACAGTAGAAGAGTTCACGTTTGAAAACGATGCTTATGAGTATGAAGTTAGCAATAACGCTGCTGGGCTGCACAGCTGGGTGACTCCGGATCAAAACCCGATGTTCGCAATTGATGAGCAACCAGAGATGGTCGCTGTCGCCAACTTCGAGAAAACAGAAGACATCCGAACATCAGACGAAATTGCGAACGACCTAGCTTTCACATTTGACAACATTGAGGATCTCCTCCTAAGCTGATCCTTGATCAATCCGCAGGTTCTCAGATTTTCCAAAACAATAATGGTCGAGTCGCCCCGACTCGGCATCTGTACACCCTTTAGGGAACTCACTCTTGGAATAAGCAGGCAATTCACCAAATGAGCCGTTGACAAGAACTGAGTTCCTTGACAGGCGGTCTTCGTTCACGTTCGTTTCTTCGCCGTTCCCTTCTTTGCCGTGCGTTTCTTTGCCGTTCGTTTCGCGGGTGTTCCTAAAGGTAAGATTTTCGCACCAACACTCTTGCTCAAAAACTTGGCGAGCGATTCTCCTGTGTAACTTCGGTGCAAAATCATGCTTTCTGGAAATGCTACATTAGCCACAGATTTTTGAGATTTCTTTTTCCGAGTTACCTTCTTAGATATCACAGCTGACTCAGCCACTTTTAACCCCGGTGCTTGGTATGTGTGATAGGGATAGCTTTTGGAGTACTCGATCAATTTTGATGGTGGACCAGTGAATACCACATAACCTCCCGACTGACCGGCTTCCGGTCCCATGTCGATAATCCAGTCAGCCGTTTTGATCACGTCTAGATTATGCTCGATGACCACAACAGAATTACCGCGATCAACCAACGATTGAAACACATTCAGTAGCTTTTGAATATCATCGAAATGAAGACCCGTCGTTGGCTCATCAAATAAATAGAGTGTATTGCCCGTTGCCGGTCGGCAAAGTTCAGCTGCCAACTTAACTCGCTGAGCCTCACCACCACTTAACGTCGGCGCACTTTGACCGAGGGAAAGGTAGTCTAGCCCGACATCACACAAAACTCCTAACATCTTCTCAACGCGAGGAATTTCACTGAGTAACTCTCGTACTTCTCGTATCGACATTGAAAGAATGTCACTGATGTTTTTTCCTCGGTACTTGACCGCCAAAACCTCTTCTGTGAATCGCTTCCCTTGGCATGCATCGCATTCGATCCAAACATCCGGCAGGAAGTGCATTGGGATGCAAATCTGCCCCATCCCTTCGCATTTTTCACATCTGCCGTTAGGGACGTTAAAACTAAAGTGACTTGGTCGCATCCCGCGAGACTTGGCTTCCGGTTGCTTTGCAAACCAATCGCGAATGTGATCAAACACACCGATATAAGTCGCTGGGTTGCTTGAGGGCGACATCCCGAGAGGGGATTGATCAACTCGCAACACCTTGTTTACCAGTTGCATTCCTTCAACACGATCATGAGCACCGGGATTTCCGATGTTGCGATACGTGTACTTACACAAAGCTTTGTAAAGGATATTGTTGATTAGCGTGCTCTTTCCACTGCCGCTCGGACCAGTCACGACACAGAAACATCCAAGAGGAATCGAAACATCAATGTTCTTGAGAGAATTTGCCATGGCCCCAACAACCTTTAACCAGCCCTTAGGAGGAGTCGCCCAAGGTGTCCAGTCACTGCGGAGCGTTTCTGAGGCCTGATCATTTTGCAACTCAATCCGACAATTTGACTGCGTGCCAATAACCCGCTCACCGCTTAAGAACGGACCGGTTACCGAATTGGGATCGAGCAAAATTTCTGCTGGAGTTCCCTTAGCAACGATCTTCCCGCCCAGTGATCCAGAACCAGGACCAAAATCACAAAGTAAATCGCTGCTCTCGATTACCTCGCGATCATGTTCGACCACTAAGAGCGTATTTCCTAGATTGCGCAGGGACTTGATCGCATTGATCAACCTAAGATTATCTCGAGGATGCAACCCAATGGTTGGTTCATCCAACACATACAATACTCCGCTTAGTCCGCTCCCTAGTTGACTGGCTAGTCTTATTCGCTGCGACTCTCCCCCACTTAGAGTGTTTGCAGCTCGATCCAAGTTTAAATACTCGAGCCCGACATCAACCAAAAATTTAAGTCGCTCGGTGATCTCGCGATGCAATTCACCTGCGATCTTCTTCTCGCGAGTCGATAGTTTCCACGACTTAACGGACTCGAAGAGTTCACCAATAGGAAGATGGACAATGTCTCGAATCGATTGATCGCGAAAGCGAGTAAAGGCAGCTTCAGGCCGGACTCTGGCACCTGAGCACGCAGGACAAGGACCCTCGGCCTGCCAGTCGATATTTCGCCCCCCTTTGATGCCAACCAGAGCCGATTGATTTCGTTCGATCGACGCGAAACATCCCTTATACTCGTAGGAAAAGTACACGGAACGATCGTTCTCAAGGCCGAGAAGATCCTTGTCATCCGCTCCCGCTCCCTCCATATCGATACGCAAAACGTTGATCGTTCGGTTCTGTAGACCGTTCAGGAGAATCGAACGTTTGCTAACTGGTAAGCTACCAATAGACACGCTAGGATCGATTGCGGTTTCACGGCACAATGCCTTAAGCATGGCTCTCGATAGCGGGAGCTTCAAATCTGGCCATAAAAGCAACCCGCCGTCATTGGCTGATAGACTCATGTCTAGCACAACGGATGGATCAGTACCTGTTTGCGTTCCGATCCCTTTGCAATCTTCGCACCATCCAATCGACGTGTTAAAGGAAAAGCTATGTGGCGAGATCGGTTGAAAGGAGATACCGCATTTGTTACAAGCCAATAGAAGGGAATGTGTCTCCACATCCCAAAAGACCTCAGGTCGCGAATCATCAACGTCTGCGATCTGCAATACTCCATTGCCTACCGTCAACGCCGTCGAAACGCTATCGGTCAGTCGCTTGCGATCAAGTTTTTCCCATTGGAGACGATCGACAACGATTTGAATATCATTTCGAGATTTTGCTTGAAATGGGGGGGCTGCATCGATCTCGTAGGTCTTGCCATTGATTCGAACGCGAACAAATCCCAGTTGTTTGAACTGCTGTAGAAAATGCTCTTGAGTAACAGTTCCATTCATGGTCACCGGCGCCAGGAGCAGTGCCCGACCTGTCTTGGATTTAGACTGCGCCAGAATCCGTTCGATGATTTCGTCACTCGTCTGCGTTCCCACTGGACTATCGCATTGTGTGCAATGCATCTGTCCAAGTCGGGCAAAAACGACTCGAAAATAATCGTATATCTCGGTGACTGTTCCTACGGTACTTCGCGGAGTATGCGATAGATTTCTTTGTTCGATCGCGATCGATGGACTCAGGCCGTCAACCCTCTCGACCGCTGCCTTGGGCATCTGACCAACAAACTGCCTAACATAAGGACTCAAGCTTTCGACAAACCGTCGCTGGCCTTCTGCATAGATCGTATCCATCGCCATCGACGACTTGCCACTACCGCTATGCCCACAAAAGACTGTCATTTGGTTACGAGGTAATGTAACCTCGACGTCTTTTAAGTTGTGTTGCCGAGCCCCGAGAACGTGAATGTCTTGCAATCGCTCTAAAGGCTCATCAATGCGAGTTAACAAAACAGCGTCATTCTTTGACTTGGTGGTCTTTTTCTTTGTCGTGGTTTTCTTAGATTTCGAAGCGCCCTGATGCTTTTCAAAATATTTGGTCAACGCAATGCCCGTGTAGGACTTGCTATTTCTTGCAACTTGCTCGGGGGTGCCCGTGCAAACGACGCGTCCTCCCTCTTCACCACCCTCCGGTCCTAGGTCGATCACCCAATCTGCAGCTTGGATCAAATCCAAATTGTGCTCTACAACGATCACTGTGTTTCCGAGATCGACTAAACTCTGCAAGACCCCCAGAAGCAAATCGATGTCGTGAAAGTGCAAACCGGTTGTCGGTTCGTCCAGCACATAAATAGTTTTGCCCGTGGAGCGCCGACTGAGCTCTTTCGATAACTTGATTCTTTGAGCTTCGCCACCAGACAAGGTTGGTGAGGGTTGTCCCAGTTTCAAATAATCTAACCCCACACCGCTCAGTGTTTGAAGCTTATCAACAATCTTGGGAAATGCCTCAAAGTGGACTAACGCTTGCTGCACATCTAGGTCTAGGCAATCGGAGATAGACTTGCCTTTGAATTCCACTTGAAGAACCGGACGCGAATAACGTTTTCCTTCACACGCTGCACACGGAACCCAAAGATCGGCCAATACCTCCATGTCGATTCGATTGGCACCATGCCCCTCACACGCTGAGCAACGTCCTGCATCGGTATTGAAACTAAAGGTGCTAGAAGTGAAGCCACGTCGTTTGGCTTCCGGAAGCTCCGCAAACAAGTCACGAATCGCATCAAATACCTTGACATAGGTAGCCGGATTGCTTCGTGGGGTCCGGCCTATCGGGCTCTGATCTATATCGATGATTTTATCGACGAGTTCGATTCCTTCGATCGAATCGTGCTCGCCCGGTTTCTGCTCCGAATTGTGAAGCTGCATTCGGAGTGCAGGCGACAAGATATCGGTAACTAGCGAGCTCTTTCCGCTGCCACTAACCCCCGTTACGGCAATAAAACAACCGAGCGGAAACTCGACGTCGATACCTTTTAAGTTGTTGTGATGGGCATTGCGAACGACAATCCGTTTGCCATCGGTCGGGCGTCGAACTTCGGGGGAGCGTATTGTTCTAGATCCGTTTAGGAAACCACCGGTTATGCTTTTAGGATTGCTTGAGATGTCTTCTACGCTACCGGATGCGATCAGCTGCCCACCTTTGACTCCTGGTCCAGGGCCAAAATCGACTACTGTATCTGCTAAGCGGATCGTATCTTCGTCGTGCTCGACCACGATAAGCGTATTGCCCAAATTGCGTAGTCGTGTCAATGAAGATAACAAGCGGTCATTATCGCGAGGGTGAAGCCCAATGCTCGGTTCGTCGAGAACATACATCACCCCAACCAGGCCCGAACCGATTTGACTCGCCAATCGGATTCGCTGTGATTCCCCACCTGACAACGTAGGGGCTGTACGGTTGAGTGACAAATAACCGAGCCCAACATCGTCAAGGAACTGCAGCCTTGCTCGAATCTCTTTGATTGCCTCCCGACCAATGGTCCAATGTAGCTCGCTAAGTTCAAGTGCCGACATAAAATCACGACACTCGGTGACGGTCAACTTAGAAAACCGATCAATCGATAACCATGGTACCGCTCTAAATCTTGGTGCAGTTGATCGCAGCCGAATGGACCTAGCTTGACTGTTTAGCTTCGCACCCTGGCAACTGGCACACGTCGTAATCTGCATGTACTTTTCATACTGCTTCCGCATGATCGGATTTTTGGCAGCTCGATATGCATTCATCAATTCAGGAATGATGCCGTCGTAGTCCTCGCCATGGCTCGCTCGGCCCTTTGCTTTGACCGACATGCCGTGATACCCATAGAGCATCCACCGTTGTTCATTAGGCTCTAGATCCTCCCATGGTGTGGATATCAATCTACCAAGCGGCAGCTTTTCTCTCGACTCAATAATCCCAGCAAAAAGACTGATGGACCGACGATACCATCTAGTCATCTCAGTCTGTTTCCCAATTAGCTCAATAGCACCATTCTTAATGGATTTATTGGGTTTGGTAACGAGCAATGCTGGGTCAAATGTAAAGGACTCACCTAGCCCTTCACATGTTTGACACGCCCCTTGCGGAGAGTTGAAGCTCAATAGCTGAGGAGAGGGTGGCTGATAGGAGCAACCGCACTTACCACATGCATAACTTGAGGAGAATACTATGTCGGATCGTGGATCAAAAACGACTCTGCTGCTGGCTGCTTCCGTAGGTAATGTCTCAACCGATTGTGGTGGGAGTGCTCCTGCGTCATCATTGCTATCGTTGGGTTTCGCTTTTTTCTTCGTTGTGCGTTTCTTGGGTGCAGTTGCTTCCGCCAGCTAACCGGTCGCTCCTTGATTAGGGGGGCTGGAGGTAGCGGGTTGGTCCGAAAAAGCTAACAGCAATGTCCCTTCGCCGAATCGCAACGCCGTGTCGACCGCTTCGGCAATCCTTTGCCGGCTCACTTCACTTAACACGATTCGATCGATGACCAGCTCGATATTGTGTTTCGAGTAACGATCTAAGGTTGGTACGGAATCTAATGTAAAAACCTCGCCGTCTACCCGTGCACGATTGAAGCCCTGTTTTCGCAAGTCTTCAAAAAAATCTCGATACTCTCCCTTCTGCCCTCGAACCATCGGTGCAAGAAAGTAGTAAACCCGGCCTGTTGGCAACGATGTGATGCGTTCAACAATCTGATCGCGAGTCTGAGACGATATCTCGACGTCGCACGTTGGACAAAAACCTGTGCCAACACGAGAAAAGAGAACTCGCAGAAAATCATGAATCTCGGTAATCGTTCCAACCGTCGAACGAGGGTTATTTCCGGTTGATTTTTGGCTAATAGAGATGGCAGGGCTCAAGCCTGACAAATAGTCAACATCAGGCTTGGGAAGCTGCCCGACAAATTGCCGGGCATAAGTAGAAAGACTTTCTAGATAGCGACGCTGCCCCTCCGCATAAAGCGTGTCGAATGCGAGCGAGCTCTTGCCGCTGCCAGAAACACCCGTAAAGCAAATAAGCTGATTGCGTTGAAGCGTCAGATCAACATTCTGAAGGTTATGCTCCCGAGCGCCACGTACGACGATCGGGAGTTCTTTGGCTCCCTCCATGGTCGAAATTTAGTGTACTCCAGCGGCTCCGAGATAACGCTCAGCATCTAGTGCTGCCATACAGCCTGTTCCGGCTGACGTGATCGCTTGGCGATAGTAATCATCCGCCACATCCCCTGCCGCAAATACACCTGGCACGCTCGTGATCGTTCGATACGCTTGTTGCCATTTGATGTAACCGCTCGAGTGCGTCTCAACCTGGCCACCGAGAAATTTAGTGTTGGGTGTATGGCCAATCGCCAGAAACAATCCTGAAGTCTCGAGCACCGAGGATTCCCCAGTTTCTACATTCTTGATTCGAACACCAGTTACCCCAACTCGAATGTCGTCCGGAACTCCCAGAACCTCATCCACGACAGAAAATTTAACAAACTCAATTTTCGGATTGGTGAGAGCGCGATCTTGCATGATCTTCGAGGCACGCATTTCACCACGTCGCAAAATCATGTAGACCTTGGATGCGTATTTGGTCAGATAGCTCGCTTCTTCCACTGCCGAGTCGCCGCCACCAACTACTACCAGTGGCTTGTTGCGAAATCTCGGTAAAGCACCGTCGCACACTGCACACGCACTAACCCCTTTGTTTCGGAATACTTCTTCGCTCGGTAGTCCGAGGTAGTTGGCGCTGGCTCCTGTCGCGAGAATAACCGTATGCGTCTGGAAATCGCCATTCTCAGAAGTCTTTAGTAAGAGAGGCTTGCCGCTAAAATCGACGCTGACCACGTCATCCGTGATAACCCGAGTTCCAAAATTGGTGGCTTGTTGACGCATCAGCTCCATTAGCTCTGGGCCCGTTACCGCATGAGGATGTTCCTCAATTGGTGGCAACATATACTGACGGTCCGGAGAAATTGCTGATTCTAGAAATTCTTTGAGCTTTCCCGAAGGGAAGCCGGCATAGTTTTCGACTTCCGTAGTTTGAGCGAGTTGGCCCATGGGGTATCGACCCATAACCCGGTTTTCCTCAGTTGCCGCACCCTCGAACAAGAGTGGTTCCAAATTGGCTCTAGCAGCATAAATTGCGGCAGACCAGCCTGCTGGTCCGCTACCGATGATGATGCACTTTTCGACTTTACTCATTTAAAAACTCAAGAAAAACGGGGATTTCTAACGCAGTAACCTTTATGTCATCCGCGTCATTAGCAAATGCAAATTGCGTTGCTTTTACCATCCAAAACTTGCGATGCCATGTTGTAGCCGAATTGAGCATCGACGAACAGTGTTAGGACAACTTTCCAGGCCGACCAACCGGTAAACCGGTACGCAATGTCGCCAGAATCGCGACGTTCCTGCCATCTTTGACAGTCTACCCAACTGTCTAGTCGCCTCTGTCGGCATGAACGATGTTTTATTGCAAGCAATTCAATGGAAAATGGAGTAACGATTTCTAGTCCCCTTGGTAAATATTTGCTTTACATGTAAAGTATTTTCGTGGCGTCTTACTCAAGAAAGGGCTTTTATGGCGCGTACGTTACAAGATGAGTTGAAAAAACGTAAGCCGTTCGATTCGTTGGAACAAGAAGCAACGTTGGCAATTATGCGGACTAGCGACTTGCTCGAAAACCGCATCGCTCGATTGCTCCGTGAATACAACCTAACTCTTAGTCAGTATAACGTGCTCCGCATTCTACGTGGGGAGGGCAAACCGATGCCCTGTCTCGAGGTTGCAGACCGAATGATTCAGGTTGCTCCTGCCATCACCAGGGTTATGGATCAACTGCTCGCCTTGGGGTTGGTCACCAAAACCCAATCCGACCAAGACCGTCGGGTCTTCGAAATCGAGCTTACGCAAGATGCCCTTCGACTTCTAAAGAAAATCGATCAACCCATTCTCGATCTTCATGCTTCCCTGTTGTCCAACGTGGCAAAAGCAGATTTGACGGCTCTCGTTCGACTGCTGGACGCTGTCCGAGCGGGTGTGCCAGAGTAAATCAACGAGATAGACCTGCTTGCCCAGTTCTTTAATCTTCAATCTTCAATCAAGCCAAGGAGGCCAATATGTCCAAACTACTTTATATCGAATCATCCCCGAGAAAAGACCGCTCCAAATCGATTTGCGTCGCACAAGCTTTATCGAGACCTACAAGCAAGCTAACCCCACTGACGAAGTCATGGTGCTTGATCTTTGGGAGAAAAGCTACCTGAATTTGATGGCTACACCATCGATGCTAAGTACCAGGTTATGCACGGACAAGGGGTCGATGCCAAACAACAAGAGGCTTGGCAAGCGGTCGTCGATATGTGCGAGGAGTTCAAGAGCGCGGACAAGTTCCTCTTCAGCTTGCCCATGTGGAACTTCGGCATTCCTTACAAACTAAAGCACTATATTGATATCATCGCGCAGCCAGGGCAAACGTTTGCTTTCGATCCTGCCACGGGCTACTCAGGTTTAGTCACAGGCAAACCGGTCGCAGTCGTATACGCTCGAGGTGGAGCCTACAGCAGCGATGCCACGAAAGGACTCGACTTCCAAAAAGGCTACATGGACCTCCTGTTAGGCTTCATCGGATTTGCAGATATCCAGTCCATTTTAGTCGAGCCCACACTCGCCGCTCCAGCCGACGTTGCCAAAACAGAATCCGCCGCCATCGAACTCGCTCAGAACGTTGCAAGATCGTTCTGATTCGATTGAATCGAGACCGTTTTCATGCAAGTGCACTTGATCGCTTGCATTTTTTTTAATCGCAAACAGTTTACATGTAAAAAAAAGCGAGGAGAAGACAATGATTACGATTCGAAGAGCAAAGGATCGTGTTGCGGCCGGAAAAGGGTTTGGGACGCATGGTCACGCCGACATGGAGATCGTCTCGTATGTGCTGAATGGCGAATTAGAGCACGCCGATTCTATGGGTAATGGGAAAGTGTTGCGTCCAGGTGAGTTTCAGCGGATTACCGCTGGCACGGGAATCACGCATAGCGAGTTTAATCCATCGAGCGATTCCGCGACCCATTTTTACCAGATATGGATTTTGCCAGAACGAAAGGGCCTTGAACCGAGTTACGAGCAAAAAGCGTTTTCGCCAGAGGGACGCAAAAATCGGTTGCAGCTCGTGGCATCTCAGAGCGGTGATGAAGGATCGCTTATGATTCATCAAGACGCCAAGATCTACTTGGCGGATTTGAGTGATGGGCAAAGAACTCAACACACGATTCCGGAGGGGCGTCATATGTGGGTTCAAGTTTTGCGTGGCGAGGTACTAGTCAATGGTGAGTTGTTGAGAATGAGTGACGCGGCAGCTATCAGCGACGAAGGGCAATTAACACTCCAGTCTGAATCTTCCGCCGAACTGATGCTTTTCGACCTAGCCTAATTCTATTCCTAGCGACGATTACCACGATTCCCTCTTGTAGTGGACGAGGCCACGAGTCCTTCCCGTAGTGGACGAGGCAACGAGACCATCTTCGTAGTGGACGAGGCAACGAGACCTTCTTGTAGTGGACGAGGCAACGAGACCTTCTTGTAGTGGACAAGGCCACGAGTCCTTCCTGTAGTGGACGAGGCAACGAGACCATCACTCCCCAATACCAGCCCGAAAGCGCAAGTGGAGGGATTGCCCTTTCCTAACCCCGGCCTCTCCCGCGCGAACCAGTGATACGTTCCTAAAGTTGCGTTTGTCCTTATG
>VYLF01000409.1_pt1 | contig 14240 bp, 10 predicted proteins | sample 5114371 | NCBI WGS metagenome assembly VYLF01 (sample SAMN12291773, study PRJNA351875) | freshwater metagenome | isolation source: freshwater lake | place: USA: Michigan, Kent Lake | collected 2013-08-15 | reverse complement strand
TGCAGGGCGACCGCCGCGAACAGCCAGAGTGCACCGCTTGCGGCGGCCCCCGCCCGCGACCGGACCGCGTCGAACGCATGCCATGCCGCCAGCGCGAAAAGCGCATAGGCGGTCATCCGGTGCTCGAACTGCACGGTCAGAACATTGTCGAACATGTTGCGCCACCACGGCGTCTCGAACCACAGCCGTTCCGCCGACGGGATCAACGCGCCGTCGATCTCGGGCCAGGTGTTGTAGGCACGCCCGGCGCGAAGACCCGCGACGAGCGCGCCGAAATAGATCTGCAGGAAGGTCATCACCAGCAGCAGCGCACTGGTGACGCGCAGCCGCGCCGGAAGCGCAGACTGCGGCCGCTCGGCCAGACGCCGTACCGTCCAGACGATGCCGGAGAAGATCAGCAAGGCGAGCGAAAGGTGCACCGCGAGCCGATATTGCGAAACCTCGACACGCCCGGTCAGGCCCGAGGCCACCATCCACCAGCCGACCGCGCCCTGCAGGCCGCCGAGCGCGAACAGCAGCCACAACCGCCGCTTCAACTCACCGGGCAGTCCGCCACGCCACAGGAAGAACAGGAACGGCAGCAGATAGGCCGCGCCGATGATGCGGCCGAGCAGCCTGTGGCCCCATTCCCACCAGAAGATCTCCTTGAACTCGGACAGGGTCATGCCCGCATTGAGCTCGCGATATTGCGGGATCTTCTTGTAGGCCTCGAAAGCTTCGGCCCATTGCGCATCCGAGAGCGGCGGGAGGCTGCCCGTGACCGGCTTCCACTCCACGATCGAGAGCCCGGACTCGGTCAGCCGCGTCGCACCGCCGACCAGCACCATCAGGGCGATCAACGCGGCCACGGAGATCAGCCACCAGCGCACGGCGCGATGCGGCTCGGACGGGATGCTCATCGTGGTCATGTCGAGGCCAAAACCAGGTGCTTGAACCGGACTGCGTGCCCCTTATAGTCCCCCGCTTCCGCAGCGCAAGACAGCCAGAGACCGCGAGTTCCGACCATGACGATCCGCTCCCGCAAGTTCCTCGGCACCATCCTGCTGCTGATCCTGGCCACCGTCTGGGCCCTGCTCGGCATGGCGCTCGCGCAGATGCCCTGGATCGCCGAATCCGGCTGGCGCCAGGCCGTCTATTATGTCGTCGTCGGCATGGGCTGGGTGCTGCCGGCCATGCCGATCGTCAGCTGGATGCAGCGGCCGGACCGCGCCAAATCTAGCTCGTGACGCCGGCCGTCGGTTTCACCGGCGCGAAGGCCACGCCCGACAACAGCACACGCATCATTCGCAGGGAGCGCACCCGGCCGTCCCACGCGATGCGCGGAAGCGCCCGCAGATTGGTCCGGCCCTCCGCATCGACGATGCCTGATATCGTCGACACCGCACTGGTGAACCCGGCCTCCTCCGCCATCACCACATGGCCGCGCCGGAACGCGGCGCGATCGCCGAACGGAAAGGCGAAATGACGCATCTCGCGGCGAAAGGCGGCTTCGCCCACCGCCTTGCCCATCGTCATCTCGCGCAGCGCCGCCGCATCCTTCATGTTGGCGAGGACCGGATAGTTCACCGTCGCGCAGCCGATCGTGACCAGCGGATCGGCCGCCAGTTGCGCCAGATCCTCCCAGTTCATCGACGCCGCGCGCGACAGCGCGGCCAGATCGACCCGGTAGCGCGTGCAGAGATCGGCGATGGCGACGGAAACATCGGCCGGCGGCAGCGAGCGCAGCCAGCCGGCCAGCAGGTCGAACAGGGCCTGCTTCTCCGAAGCGCTCGTGACGATGAAGCGCTGCTCCCTCTCGCCCATCATCAGGCTGATGCGGCTTTCGCGCGCGATGACCTGCTCGAGGCCGAGCCACCAGGCTTCGCCGACGCCGTCCGGAAAGGCGGTCGGCACGTAGAGCGTGAATGGCACGGCATGCCGCGCCAGCACCGGATAGGCGAAGTCGATCAGGTCCTTGCCGGCGCCGTCAAACGTCAACGCAACGAAGCGCTTGGACTCCGGCAGCGTGACGGCACGGCGACAGACCTCGTCCATGCCGATGAATTCATAGTCCCATCGCTTGAGCGCGCGGATCGCACGGTCGAGGAATTGCGGCGTGATCTCGCGGTCGCGCAGCGGCTGGAAGGCGCCGCGCCGACGCGGCCGAACGTGCTCGAACCGGAGGATGGCGCCGACGCCGCGGCTGCGCAGCAAAGGCTGGCCGCAGAACCATGCCAGTTCGAGGCGCAATCGCTCAGCCCATCTGTTCTCCGATGCCAAGACCCCAGATGCCAAGACCCCACCTTCCACCCCTGCGGGGCAGCCGTTCCCGCATCCATTGTCATTACTCTTTGTTGACATTTGTTTGCAAAGGTCGGCCACGGGTTGAAACACACCCGCAAATCCCGGATTGTCTCGACAGGTTCGTCAATGACCATGGCTGCGGCGACGCAAGGCCCGACGGCGATAGCGCCCGCGCGGTCCGGAGCGAGCCGGATTGCGCATGTCGAGATCCTCGCCGACCTGTCCGCAGCCGAGACGGTCTGGCGCGCCCTGGAAGAGCCCGGCTGCCTTGCGACACCCTATCAGCGCTTCGACCTGCTCGGTCCCTGGCAGCGCCTGGCCGCAGACGGCGCAAGCCCCCTGATCGTGATCGCCCGGGACATCGAGCACACGCCGCTCGTGCTGCTCCCGCTCACGCAGCGCCAGAGCCATGGTGTGCGCACGGCCAGCTTCATGGGCGGCAAGCACACCACGTTCAACATGGGCTTGTGGAACTCAGCGTTTGCGGCGCAGGCCGACACCTCCGATCTCGATGTCCTGCTCGCGCCGCTCGGCGCCCATGTCGACGTGCTGGCGCTGAAGCAGCAGCCCGCCCGCTGGCACGACCGCCCCAATCCGTTCGCGCTGCTGCCGCGACAGAGTTCGATCAACGGCTGCCCTCTCCTGGTGATGGAGCCGGGCGGCCCGCCCGCCTCGCGCATCAGCAATTCATTCCGCCGCCGCCTCAAGAGCAAGGAAAAGAAACTCCAGTCGCTCCCCGGCTACCGCTATCATCTCGCAACCACGGATGCGGACATCGCGCGCCTGCTCGACTGGTTCTTCCGCGTCAAACCGGCCCGGATGGCCGAGCAGAAACTGCCGAACGTCTTTGCCGAACCGGGCGTCGAACAATTCATCCGCAGCGCCTGCCTCGCGCCGCGCGGCGACAGCCGCACCATCGACATCCACGCACTCGAATGCGACGACGAGGTGATCGCACTGTTCGCCGGCGTTGCCGACGGCCGGCGCTTCTCGATGATGTTCAACACCTACACCACCTCGGAGAATGCCCGCTACAGCCCCGGGCTGATCCTGATGCGTTACATCATCGATCGCTACGCCGAACGCGGCTACCATTCGCTCGACCTCGGCATCGGCTCGGACGACTACAAGCGGATGTTTTGCAAATCGGACGAAGCGATCTTCGACAGCTTCGTCCCCCTGACCTCGCGCGGCAGGCTCGCCGCCGCCGCGATGTCCTCGCTCAACCACGGCAAGCGGCTGGTCAAGCAGAACCAGATGCTGCTCGACCTGGCGCGCCGGCTGCGGCAGGCGTTCGGTTAGCAGACGATCCCGTTTCTCCGCACTATTTTGGACAGCCCCTTTCAGAAAAGCGAGAAGGGCGGATTTGGCCTATTTTTATGATCTGAGCGTGCGTCGCTCTCTTGAAGGGAGCAAGCTGATTCCCCTGATGAATTGGACTCTAAAAATCAACTCTCAGACAATTCCCCTGCCTGCCGAACCAGTCGCTCAAGATAACTTAAAGCGAGCCTCGTAGGCAAAGATATGGGGCCCGAGGCGTTCGCGAGGAGCAGGATATTCGCCCACTCGGTCAGTAGCAGCAAGAAACGGCGACATCATCGAATCCATGTTCGTCTGCATCTCGTGCACGGTACAGATAGAAAAGTAACGGATCATCCCTCCGCTTCTCCAGTATCTTTCTGACTCATTGTTCACTTCGACTGCTTCCCGGAGCACCTCGATTAAGCCTTACGTAAATTCGATTGGCCGCAGACAAAAAGTCCGACCAAATCTCATCAAACTACTGGGCGCTTGCATTTTGAACCAACTTGTCCGTCGCATCGCGCACTCTCGCGAGAGCCATCAGGGCCTCGACTTTTCTCTACGCTTCATCCACAGCCTCCAAGAGTGCGGGATATGCCTCACCCACCAGCTACCAACTATCGGGAAATCGGGAGATCGGGCTACATTGGCGAACTGCGAACGATCAGCGAACCTGTAAGAGTCAAACGGACTCTTTTCGTGTTCCGTAATTGACTCAACCATCACGGGAGCGATCAAATCTCACATTATCTTCCTGAGGATGACTTATGCGTTTCGTACCATTAATCGCTGCTCTCATCTCTTTTGCTCTTTCTCCCGCTTCCGCCACGCTGATCCAGGTCGCATATCAGGGCACGTACACCGGTGGCTGGGGTGGCAATTACCCTCCGGGTGAACCAGGCTATGGAGACGGCGGCGGCTCACTGGGCTCTGGATTTTTCACCCTCACATTCAATTTTGACACAACGCTCGCCGACCCAGATCACTTCACGCGGACTTCCCTATCCAACTTCGCCATCGATGGTTACAGCACGCCGAGCGTTGGGTCAGGCTCTATAAGCCTCGGGATTTCGGCCGGCTCATACTACGCATCAAACACGGCTTCCGCAGGCAGCACATCGCAAATCGTTTCGGACTTCTACTTCGGCAGAGGTGTAGCTTTTCCAACTCCTGTAATCAGCATGACCGCAACCGATTCGCGAATTCCAGCGGACATTCTTACTCCCATCACTTTGTATAAGGCGTCTGGCCTAGCTACCGGGTACGCAACCTACAGCTACGCCACCACGGGTTATGGCGGCGGAACCGTTGAATATAATCTCAAGGCCAACTCCTTGAAGGTGACAGTGGACGGAGTTTCCGCAGTCCCTGAGCAATCAACATGGGCCATGATTCTTTTGGGTTTTTGCAGCGTTGGCTTCATTACTTACCACAGGAAGTCTCCGTGCGGACGTACTCGTCGTTCGCATTAAGCCTCATGATCCAACGCCTCCTGAGAAGGAAACGAGCCTAAGATTTCGCCATGGCCAACTACGATTTCGAACTGTTCATCGAGGCGAGGTTTTTTGGCTGAGTGATGTACGATCGACATCGCCGATGATGATCATCGGCTTTTGCCACCATTGGCTTACTAAATTCTTGGCGCCAAAACCCGTTTAAGCTAGCCGTCGAAACTCCTTTGCGCATTTCTTGAAAACCCGCCTTCGGACGATCTATGTGCCTCGCCAACTTAGATCAGAGTGAACTGAACTGTGGCACTGTCGAGGGCTAGTTGAACGCCGCAACGTGAAGTCGTTGACTTACAAGGAATGGGAGTTAGCTTTATGCGATTGCCAGAACTTGCCGAGAAGTTCGTTCAGAAAGTCGCCAACAAAATCGCGCCGCAGACGTGGCAACCACCGGGGCATTTTATGTCTCCGATCGTCGATCCTGAGGAACTCAAGCGCAGATTTGACGCGGTTTTCCACGACAATGATCCCTTAGGGATTGACCTGAACACCGACGGTCAATTGGCTATGGTGGATCGACTAAAGCGGCACTATGCCAGTCTTCCTTTCGGAGAGGAAAAACGTGACGGCATTAGGTATACTTACAAGGCGGGCAACTTCGGCTATGGCGACGGCGTCACCCTTGGCTGCATGCTCCTCGATCTCAAGCCGAAGCGCTACCTTGAGTTCGGCGCAGGTAACTCGTCCTGTGTCGCGCTTGATGTCCGAGACTCCGCCGGGCTCGACATGGCCTGCACTTTCATCGACCCGTACCCGTGGCGGATCAAGAGCCTACTTGAAAACCAGAAGCCAGCAAACTTCCAACTGATCGAAAGCGCGGCACAGGACATCGACGTAGCACTAATCGACGAACTCGAAGCCGGCGACGTCCTTTTCATCGACTCGACACATGTCTCGAAGGGTGGCAGCGACGTCAATTTTCACATGTTCAATTGCCTGCCTCGCCTAAAATCGGGCGTATACATTCACTTCCACGACATGTTCTTCCCCTTTGAGTATCCGCCCGAGTGGTTCTTCGAGGGCAACAGGTCATGGAATGAGCTCTATTTGGTTCGTGCCTTTCTGATGCACAACACCGCCTACGAGATCATTCTCTTTAACCAATATCTCTACAAGAAACATCCAGACGTTATGAGGCAGGCACTACCGATCTTCATGACACATCCCGGTGGGGGACTTTGGCTGCGCAAGCGATAGGAAATTCGCTTAAACCGAAACGGCCGTCGGGCTAGTTCTCGACATGTCCATCTTTTGCTCGCAAGCAGAAACTCCCCCGATACACCCAACTTTCGCTTGTCAAGACCTAGCAAGACCGCTGCAACCTAAAGTAGGCTAACGCAATATATATTCGACAGAATATTTCGCGTTGCGTGGATAGTCGTTTTCATCGCGACCATTATCAGATTCTTCTCGGACAGCGCGAGAAGACAAAGAAGAGCGCTCCCTAAGAAATCGGCACCCAAAATGCTTAGCAAACTCAGACATCTCGGCAAGATGACAACGGATGCGCGATACAGAGAAGCACATCGTCTTCTAACTCTGCCCCGACATCAGCCAGGCTCCACCTATCTGCTTGGACCAGAATTGAAGTTTGTCGATGGGCGATCCTGCGCCTTGCAGCACCTTGTCATGTTCGAAAAGAAAATCTACGCTACAAGCCTGTCGGGGCGATCTCCTCGGATAATCGATGCTGGCGCCAACATCGGCATGGCCACGATTTTCTTCAAACGTACCCTGCCAGATGCCAAAATCATTGCCTTTGAAGCAGACCCGAATGTGGCCGAGGTTTTGGCTTCGAACGTTGCATCCTTCAATCTCGAAAACGTTGAAATCAAGCGGTCTGCCGTTTCCGACAAGAGGGGAACGATGACATTCATGCCCGATGGATCAGACGGAGGCCGACTGTCGGAAGCGGGCCTGGGCGGTGTCCAAGTCGAAACTGTCCGCCTGCGAGATTGGCTGCAAGAGCCGGTGAGCCTGTTGAAACTCGACGTAGAAGGCGCTGAGACAGACATTATATTGGATTGTCGAGACCTTCTGCACAACGTTGAGCAGCTATTCGTCGAGTACCATTCGTTCGCGCATCGCAAGCAGATGCTTCCGGAGATATTAGAGATCCTGCGGGCATCTGGGTTTCGAATTTTGGTTCAAACCGACTACTGCGGACCATCTCCGTTGTTGGAGCAACCCACCCACTCCGGGATGGACCTCCGTCTCAACATATTCGGTGTAAGACCATCTCAGGGCGCTTACGCGATCTAGCTTTTCTTTTTTTTCGAACCTCCGCGTAGAGTTTCAACCGCGCGCTGGCGGGCGATATGATCAGCGTTACGCCCGTCCCCGAGCCTGCGACGCGGCTGCTTTGTCTGAGCGGGTTTGCCGCTCTCCTTTGGCCGCGCGGCGCTGGCGTCGATGATTAAAGACAACGGTTGCGTTCCATTGAGCCGACGTCGGCGTCTGCAAAATGTCATTCAAGATCGACCAGACGTCCCTGATATAGCCCAGATCGACGCCGCTAGAGAGCGAAAGGTGCGAAGGGAATTCTGCTACAAAGCCACCGCCGGTTTGGTCGAAGAAATTCTCGTAGTTTGTGGTCGCGAAGAAGCCGAGCTGCGAGCTCAGCTTCGACGCGATCTTGAGATGGTCGGTCGAATTGTTGCCTCCACTGGCCGTGTCGGGTGAATATCCTCGCTCGTAACCACAGTTTCCGGACCGTGACGACTGCGGCGGCATATAGAAAGCCGTATAGAAGCCGCCGTTGGAGCGCCGTCCGCCGCCCCGAAGCTCAAATTGATCTGACTGCGACCATCATTGAAGCGCGACGTGTCGCCCGCTCACTACCCAAAGGATAGCAATAGGATTCCTACGCCGCCACGACGCGCGGAGGCTCCATCCCGTCCGAGGGCTGCACGGGCCGCGTCAGCATCGTCACCTCGCTGAAGCCGACGGCCCTGAGCTGGTCGCACATCAGCGTGCGGGCCTCCGGCTCCATCGACATGTCAGGCACCACGACGGCGCGGGCGCCTGATGTCAGCAGTTCGGCCGGCAGATCGGCGGCGCTGCCGGCGTCGAGCAGCACGTGGTCGTAGGCGCGCAGGAGCGCATCGATGGCGAGCGCCACACGCGGCGACTGCAGCAGGCTGCGATCGAAGCCGGGACGGCCGGGCATCACCAGATGCAGCCGCGAGAGCTTGTCGCGGGTGATGATCTGCGCGAACGAAGCCTCGCCCTGCATCAGTTCGGCAAGACCCGGCGCATTGGGATCGACCGACACGGCGGCAATGGTCGGCGAGGACGCAGCCAGATCGACCACCACGACCCGGGCATCACGGGCCAGATGCCGCGCGAGCGTCAGCGCGGACAGCGTGACGGCCTCGCTTGACGCGGTCCCCAGCACGGTGACCTTCTTCGCCGCCGGCCCTGCACGACGCAGGCGCTCGGCCAGTTGTTCGATCTCGGCAAAGGCGCTGACCTCGGCTTGCGGCAGTTCGGATTGCAGCGGAGCCTGCGCGGCGACCGGTGCAGCCGCGGGCGGCGCGACGGGCATCGCGGCCGGCTTCGTGACCGGATCGGCGGCCGGCGACGGCCCCGGCGTCACGATCGGCTCCTGGCGCAGGATCGCCGGCGTCAGCACGGCGGCGGCGCGCGGCGCGGTCTGGCGGAGCAGCTCGCCCGTGACGACGAGACCGGACGACAGCAGCAGCGTCGCCAGCGTCGCGATCAGCACGATCGGCAGCTTCTTCGGATAGGCCGGCGTGTTCGACACGATGGCGCGCGAGATGATGCGGCCGTCGGTCGGCGCGGTATCGATGGTCTCGCGGGTGTTGGCCTCGCGATATTTCGCAAGGTAGCTCTCGAGCAGGTCGCGCTGCGCCTTGGCCTCGCGCTCCAGCGCACGGAGCTGGACGTCCTGGCCGTTGGTCGAGGTCGCCTGCTTCTTGAGCTGATCGAGGCTGGCGGTCAGACTGTCGACGCGGCCGCTGGCGATGCGGGCATCGTTTTCCAGCGTGCGCGAGATCTTGCTGGCTTCGTCGCGGATCTGGTTGTCGAGATCGCCTAGCTGGGCCTTCAGCTCCTTGATGCGCGGATGGTTGCCGAGCAGGGTCGAGGATTGCTCGGCCAGCTGCGCGCGCAGCGTCACGCGCTGCTCCGACAGCCGCCGCATCAGTTCGGAGTTCACGACTTCGGAGGCCTCGATCGGCTTTCCGCTCTGGAGCATTTCGCGGATCAGACGCGCCTTGGATTCGGCATCCGCCTTCATCGAACGGGCATTGTTGAGCTGGGTGTTGACCTCGCCCATCTGCTGGTTCGACAGCGTGGTGTTGTTGGTCCCGACGAACAGGCTCGACTTGGAGCGGAAATCCTCGACCTTGGCTTCGGCCTCCGAGACCTTCTTGCGCAGGCTCTCGATCTCGCCCGCCAGCCACTGGCTGGCGTTGCGGGCCTGGTCCTGCCGCGCGTTCTGCTGCAGCACCAGATAGCCGTCGGCGATCGAATTGGCGACCCGCGCCGCGAGTTCGGGGTCGGCCGACTGGAATTCGACCACGATGACGCGTGACTTGTCGACGGCATAGGCCTGCAGCCGGTCGTAATAGGCGTCGAGCACGCGCTCTTCCGGCGTCATCGAGAACGGATCTCGACCGATGCCGATCAGCGCCGCCAGCGACTTCAAGGGCGAGACGCCCTGCAGCACCGGATCGAATTCGGGCCGCTCCGCCAGCTTGTTCTTCTTGATGATCTCGCGCGCCAGATCGCGCGACAGCACGAGCTGCACCTGGCTGGTCACCGCCTCGGGATCGAGCGCCTGCCGTTCCTCGGTCCGATCGCTGTTGGGGCGCAGGAAGACATTCTCGCGGCCGTCGACCAGGATGCGCGCCTCCGACTTGTAGCGCGGCGTTACCATATTGACGGCGGCAACCGACGCGACGAGTGCAAGCAGCGTCGGGACGATGATCCATGTCCGCTTGCGCGCAAGCGCACCACCGAGCGCATGCAGATCGATGTCGCCGGATTCGACGGCCGGTTGCGGAGCGACGGCGCGTGCGGGCTTCGCATCAAATGCCGTCTCGACCTTCGGCGTCGGTTCGACCGCTGGCTCTGCCTCGGACTTCGGCTTGGGATCGGGCCCGGGATCGGGCCGGGGCACCGCCCGCTCGACCACGGCCTTATCCTTGCCGGCACGCCAGAACGCTAAACGCATCGAACACTCCCGCAGGGCAACGCAACCGCCGTCCTCAACCGCGGCGATTACACTCCATTAAGGTTGCCGCTGGGTTAACCGCGCCGGCGGAGCGCTCGCCCAAGCGCGCCATCATCGTTTGTTAACCACGGAGCGGCTTAATCCGTCTCGATATTTCCTGGAATTGTTCGGCATTTGCCGTCGAGCGCTGGTTTTGATCATGCCCTCCTCCGTCGACCGGCCGCTCCGCATCCTGCACGCCGTGCGCGCGCCCGTCGGCGGAATCTTCCGCCACATCCTCGACGTCGCCAACGGCCAGGTCGCTCGCGGCCATCACGTCGGGATCCTCGCCGATAGTCTGACCGGCGGCGAGCGCGCCGACAAGGCGCTGGCCGAGCTTGCACCGCGGCTGACGCTCGGGGTGCACCGGCTCGCGATCCGCCGCGAGCCGTCGCCGGACGACGTGCTGGTCTGGTACCGGATGCAGCGACTGATCGCACAGCTCAAGCCCGACGTGATGCACGGCCACGGCGCCAAGGCCGGCGCCTTCATCCGGATGCGGCGGCGCTCCGACGATGCGATCCGCATCTACACCCCGCATGGCGGCTCGCTGCATTACCCGCTCAACACCGTGAAGGGCGAGTTCTATGCGCGGCTCGAGCGCGCCCTGATGGGGGCGACGGACCTGTTCCTGTTCGAGAGCGAATTTGCGCGCGACACCTATCAGCGCATCGTGGGCACGCCGAAGGGCGTGGTGCGCTGCGTTTTCAACGGCGTGACGCCCGAGGAGTTCGAGCCGGTCGCGACCGCCGACGATGCCACCGACCTCGCCTATGTCGGCGAGTTCAGGCACATCAAGGGCGCCGATCTGCTGGTCGATGCCGTGGCGCGGCTGCACGAGGGCGGCCGCAAGGTCACGCTGACGCTCGGTGGCGACGGTGAGGAAACGGCCGCGCTGAAGGCGCAGGTCGAACGGCTTGGCCTGTCGAACGCGATCCGCTTCATCGGTCACGTCAAGGCGCGCTACGGATTCTCCAAGGGACGCCTGCTGGTCGTGCCGTCGCGCGGCGATTCCATGCCCTATGTCGTGATCGAGGCCGGCGCAGCCGGCATTCCCATGATCGCTTCAAGGATCGGCGGCATTCCCGAGATTTTCGGCGCCGAGAACCCGGCCCTGTTCGCGCCGAGCAATCCGGAGGCGATGGCGGCCGCGATCGCAGCGGCGATGGACGATCCGCAGACGACCGCGCAACGCGCAACGACGCTCCGCACGCGCATCTCGGCGCACTTCTCCCAGGAAGCGATGGTGGATGGCGTTCTCGCGGGCTACCGCGACGCGTTTGCAGATCATTAACCATCCTTAAGGCCGCTTTAGAGATTCTTCCGATTTGTCCGCTACTGCATGCTCCGGGGGATGGACGCCCGGGGGCATCGCCGAGGCCCGCGGGTCATGGAATGGACGTGGAAGCCCGTGGAACAGCTCAACGCACGCTCGATGCTCGATGCCGCGACCAGTGCCGCGGCAAGACCTGCTGACCAGCCTTTCGTCGAACGTCGCCGCCGGCTCTCGCCGGCCGCCCTCGACGTCGTCAACCAGAAGGTCGCCCGCGCCTATTCGCCGATCGTGATCACCGGCATCGTGCGCACGCTGGATTTCGTGGTGCTGAGCCTGGTCGGCATCGCGGTCTATGCCGGCTACGTCGTACCGATCGCCGGTTTCAGCTGGGTCTATCCCGCGGAGATCGTCGCCGTGGCGATCGCCGCCGTGACCTGCTTCCAGGCCGCCGACATCTACCAGGTGCAGATGTTCCGCGGAAAGTTGCGCCAGATGACGCGGATGGTCTCGTCCTGGTCGTTCGTATTCCTGCTGTTCATCGGCATCTCCTTCTTCGCCAAGTTCGGCAGCGAGGTCTCGCGGCTCTGGCTGGCCGGCTTCTACGCACTCGGCCTCGTCGCACTCGTCGCCGAGCGCCTGGTGCTGCGGAGCCTCGTGCGTCGCTGGGCCCGTCAGGGCCGGCTCGACCGCCGTACCATCATCGTCGGCTCCGACCGCAACGGCGAGGAACTGGTCGAGGCGCTGAACGCGCAGGAGGATTCCGACATCCACGTGCTCGGCGTGTTCGACGACCGCAACGACAGCCGCGCCCTCGACACCTGCGCCGGTGCCCGCAAGCTCGGCAAGGTCGACGACATCGTCGAATTCGCGCGCCGCACCCGGGTCGACCTCGTGCTGTTCGCGCTGCCGATCTCGGCCGAGACGCGCATTCTGGAGATGCTGAAGAAGCTCTGGGTGCTGCCGGTGGACATCCGCCTGTCCGCCCACACCAACAAGCTGCGCTTCCGGCCCCGCTCCTACTCCTATCTCGGCGAGGTACCGACGCTCGACGTGTTCGAGGCGCCGATCACCGATTGGGACCTCGTGATGAAATGGCTGTTCGACCGCGTGGTCGGCAGCCTCGCGCTGCTCGCGGCGCTGCCGGTGATGGCGCTGGTCGCGCTGGCGGTGAAGCTCGACAGTCCGGGCCCGGTGTTGTTCCGCCAGAAGCGCTTCGGCTTCAACAACGAGCGCATCGACGTCTACAAGTTCCGCTCGATGTACCATCATCAGGCCGACCCCACGGCATCGAAGGTGGTGACCAAAAACGATCCGCGCGTCACCCGCGTCGGCCGCTTCATCCGCAAGACCAGCCTCGACGAATTGCCGCAGCTGTTCAACGTCGTGTTCGCGGGCAACCTGTCGCTCGTCGGCCCGCGGCCGCACGCGGTTCAGGGCAAGCTGCAGAGCCGGCTGTTCGACGAGGCCGTCGACGGCTATTTCGCCCGTCACCGCGTCAAGCCCGGCATCACCGGCTGGGCCCAGGTCAATGGCTGGCGCGGCGAGATCGACAATCAGGAGAAGATCCAGAAGCGCGTCGAGTTCGACCTCTATTACATCGAGAACTGGTCGGTGCTGTTCGACATCGTCATTCTGCTGAAGACGCCGATCTCGCTGCTGACCAAGAACGAGAACGCGTATTGATCCGGGTTTCTCCGTCATGCCCCGGCTCGGCCGGACGGTGACGGTCTTGTGTGGCGGAGCAGGTGCGTAAGCGTAGCGTGAGCGTGTGATGGCGGCGTATGCGGCGACAGCCGGTGGAGTGACTGCAGCCGGACCGGCCGCGCCAAAAGGGCTGGCGGCGCCTCGCGTGCTGGCGCTGCAACGCGCGCTGGTGTGGCTGGTCGGGGCCTCCGGCGCGATCGTCTTCATCGAGCCGAGCCCGTATGAGATCGTGACGCTGCTCGCCACCGTCGCCTTCTTCGCCACCGGTCTTCGGCTGAAGCTCGCCCTGATGCCGCTGGTGCTGATGCTGGTCCTGCTCAACACCGGCTACACGATCAGCGCGATCCCGCTGCTGGACCAGTCCACGGTCGCGACCTGGATCGCAACGTCCTGGTACATGGCCGTCACCGTGATGTTCTTCGCCATGGTGATCTCGGAGGACACGGCGGCCCGGCTCGACATGCTGCGCCGCGGCCTCGTGGCCGGCGCGATGATCGCCTCGCTCGCGGCGATCGCGGGCTATCTCCACCTCGTGCCTGGAGGTAACGACCTGCTGACGCTCTACGGACGGGCGCGCGGCACCTTCAAGGATCCCAACGTGCTCGGCGCGTTCCTGATCCTGCCGGCACTGTTCTCGCTGCAGAGCGTGGTCTCGGACAAGCTCGGCAGATCGCTGCGCAACGTCGTCGCCTTCTGCATCATGGCGCTGGCGATCCTGCTCGCCTTCTCGCGCGCCGCCTGGGGCGGCCTGGTGCTGACATCGGCCTTCATGCTGGCGCTGATGGTGCTGACCAGCCGCACCAATGCGCAGCGCTCACGCATCATCGTGATGGCGCTGGTCGCCGCGGTGCTGGCGCTGGCGCTGGTCGCGGTCCTGCTGTCGATCGATTCCATCGCCGAGATGTTCAGGCAGCGCGCCAGCTTCGAC
>VYLF01000405.1_pt1 | contig 14271 bp, 12 predicted proteins | sample 5114371 | NCBI WGS metagenome assembly VYLF01 (sample SAMN12291773, study PRJNA351875) | freshwater metagenome | isolation source: freshwater lake | place: USA: Michigan, Kent Lake | collected 2013-08-15 | reverse complement strand
CAATACAAGCCCGAAAGCGCAAGGTGAGGGATTGCCCTGTTCTAATTCAGGCCTAGGTTGCGCGAACCGGCGATTCGAAAACTTCGCATGCGATTGGAGCTAGGGGGGATTGGCGTTCGAGTTGCTAATGCTTCGGGGGCGTTAACCGGCGTGCGATCCCTCTGCTCGCGCAACGGGCTGGTATCGATCCCAACCCGAACGCGTAAGCGAGGGACGGTTCGCAATACAAGCCCGAAAGCGCTAGGTGAGGGATGGCCCTGTTCTAATTCAGGCCTAAGTTGCGCGAACCGGTGAGTCGAAAACCTCGCATGCGGTTGGGACCTAGGGGGATTGGCGTTCAGGTTGCTAATGCTTCGGGGGCGTTAACCGGCGTGCGACCCCTCTGCTCGCGCAGCGGGCTGGTATCGGGGGCTTTTGGAAAGTAATCGAAATCGATATTCTAATAAACGACCGCTAATTCTTCTGATAGAATATCATCGACCAATTGAATTGACGCGCATTGAATAGCATTGGAAACTCCAATAGGAGCATTCAGAAATGTTTAATCATGGTGAACCGCTCGCATTCTTTTTGACATGGACAACCTATGGCACTTGGTTACCTGGTGATGAAAGAGGCTGGACAGATGCAAGGAAGGGAAAGAGAGGTTACGAGCCACGTCTGTACAAACATGCGACGGACATGTTATCGGAGCCTCCATTTACCCTATCGGAGTTCCATCGTTCTATAGTTTTTGAGACGATTAGCGACCATTGCAATGTTCGGAATTGGATTTTGCATTCTTGCAATCCACGAACGAATCATGTGCATGTCGTCGTCACAGCTCCAAGTCGCCATCCGAAAGATGTGAGAATTCAGTTTCAATCTTGGTGTACACGACGGCTTCGAGAGCGTGGACTCGAGCGGAAAAATGTCTGGACCGAAAACGGTAGCGAACGGTACCTCAACACAGATTTTGAACTTGAAGCAGCAATCAAATACTCAAACGAAGCACAAGATCTGAAATGGAAAGAGCACAAGAATCGGTAATTGAGTCCGTGTTGAAAAATTACAAGCCCGAAAGCGCAAGGTGAGGGATGGCTCGCAATACAAGCCCGAAAGCGCGAGGTGAGAGATGGCCCTGTTCTAACTCAGGCCTAAGTTGCGCGAACCGAGTATTCAAATCCTTCGCATGCGATTGGGACCTAGGGGGATTGGCGTTCGGGATACTAATGCTTCGGGGGCGTTAACGGGCGTGCGATCCCTCTGCTCGCGCATCGGGCTGGTATTGCGAACTGGCATGAGATCCCTTGCTTACGCTGCGGGTTGTGATTGAGGGCTAGGCGTATGATTGCTAAGAATCTCGATCTCTAATGGCTTCAGCGATTCCCAAGCCGCTCCGCATTTTTCGCAGTTGTCGTTTTCTATACGACGCATGCGACCGCAGTTCGCACAACGCACTCGATAAACGCGTGGATATATCGCCAGCAACGCGCCCCATGTGCCCAGACCGAGCAAAGCACCCAGTACGAACCATAAAAGCGAACGACTACCAGATAAACATCGATATCGCGCTGCTGTCAAACAAAGCACGCCTGAAAGAACCGCTTGAAGTAGACCTAACATCCAATTACTATTCCAAACAACGCTCTTGCCGTAAATCAGGTGCGGGATCCATGATGCTCCTTGAAGAACTGGTGGTATAAACAGCATCGACTTTGGTGTCTCTTCATCCGCAATGGAGGTCAAAACAGTATCAAGATCTTTAGTTGCCCGAACTTGTGAATACTTGATAGCGCCGTCTTTGACCTGAATCACGGGCGAGCCAGACTCAAAGTACCGATAAGGATTGTTTGCTGGAACAGTAGGAATGAAGGTCCAGTTTCGATCGTCTTTAAGGAAAGCCAATCCACCTTGAAATTTAGACACGTCTATATCCGCCGGAATATCAAACTTCGCAATCGCTTGCTGGCGAAAGGATAGTTCATCGTCGATAACCTCGCTCTCGTAGACCGCAACCCTATTGTCACTTATTATGCGAACCTGTGAATAGACGGTATAGTTTCGATCTTCATTGATAACCTTCGGGCGTTCCTCGTACCAGTCGATCGATAGATCTAACTTCTTCTCAATCAACCGCGACCGGAGATCAACGCGATAAGCACCATCCATCGCCAAAACAAGAAAGGAATTCCGATCAACACTTTTCCCGATAGCCTCGACCTCCGATTTCAGGAGAACTGGATAAGCTTGAAATCGATCCTTTGGTAAACTATTCAAATCACCGATGGCGTTCGGCCCTATAACTGCAATAAGCTGTCCGTTAAGACCTCGCACCTCATCCATCGGGCCGTATACGTAAACCAAGCCTCGATGGCCGTACCAGAAATAACCACCAAAATTGCTAATGTACATCATGTCCCAGAGTCCAGTACGATTACTGGATTCAAAGGTGTTAGTCATTTCTAATCCACTCTGCAGTGATGATACAGATGGAATTTCCGTAGGCGGTAAGTCGTCAGCCAAGGGGGCAAGAACTCTGCCTTGTCTGTAGCCGTACAAACGACTGTGATGGGTGTACAATTCCACAATCCATGGAGTCCCGTCAGAGTCAAACTGAGTATTAAGAGCATGGCTGCGCTCCCAATCCGGCTTGAATGGTTGTGTATCAAAGACTAGCCAAGCAGAAATTGCTGTCGCGATGGTTATTGATGAAACCAAGATTAATCGCTCTGCCCTCGGTGTGTGGTAATGCTGGGCAGGTTCTGATTGGCTGATGCCTCGCACGAATGCAGTCCGCCCTGCTTCCCATAACACGATCATTCCAATGATTCCCATTGTCCCTGTAATGAGAAACCACTCGAACTCCCCAAATAACAATGGCAAGACCGTGCATATCACGGCAAATGCCGCAAAGAGCGGAAGCAATCGAGATCCAAGCCAATGACTAGAACGTGTCGCGATCAATGAGCCAGCTAAAAAGAAGGCGAACGAATAGGACACAATGATTATTGATGGAACTACTGAGTTCGCGGTAACGGGGATGATCGCATTCCCAATGACGTAAAAATAAATACCACCATATAAAATCGGAATCCACATCGACAAAGCGAATGCCAGGAAACCAATGACTGTTCGGGATGTATAAATTCTTGTCAGTGATACTCCTCGGTGAACGAGGAATGCCCGAGCATCTCCACCGGAATCTTTCCAGAAACTAGCAATACCCAAGAGCGTCCCAAATATTGTCGAGATAGCAAAGGTAATAGCAAAAAGCCTAAAAGATGTTTCACCGAATACCCCTGCGTTTGACGGAAGGCTGCGTTGACTGACCTCCCGCGTGAAATTCCACACAGCCAGACTTAGGAGGACGAAGCCTATCGGTGTCCAGCGAAGGATATCTTTCGCTTCTTTTCGAACCCAAGAATTCATCATGTTCTAGCCTCTTTGCAAAAAGGATTCAGAAGTTCGCGAACGCGATAGATAGGCGACGACTGCTTCATCAAACGATGACTCCGTACGAGTTGCATCGCTACCACCGATCGTTTGGATCACTTGTTCTGTTTCTTCATTTCCATCTACCACGGTAAATAGCCAACGCTTTCCAATACGTCGCTTCGAGATCAAGCCCGGAATAGAAATGGAATCGAAGTCCTCTGCACACTGGCAACTCCACGTGACAATGCGAGAGAGAAAATCGGGAACCGTTGTGTTGACCACTATACGCCCCTCCACCATGATCATCACCCGATCTGCGACCCGCTCTATGTCATCGAGCATGTGACTGCTCAAGAGAACCGATCGATCCCCCGGCTCGATGAATTCCAGAATCGTCTCGTTTAAGGCTCGACGCGCGACGGGATCTAAGCCAAGAGACGGATCATCAAGAACTAAGATCTCGGGCTGACTACTCAGCGTTAATGCAATCGATACGCCAGCTCTTTGACCGCGACTTAAATGGCGGATGCGCCCTGTCGGACTAATTCCGAATCGACTGATGATTGATTGGAAAATGAGCGAGTTCCAGCGAGGAAAACAATCCGCTTGAACCAACTCTGCATCGCGAACGGTTAAACCGGAATAGAGATAGTGCTCCTCAATGGTGTAGCCAATGCGGACTCGATCCTCTGGCTTCAATTTCCGAGAATCAACCCCGAGTAGCGAACAGGAACCACGCGTCGGATCGAGCAATCCCATCAGCATGCGAATAGTGGTCGATTTTCCTGCGCCATTGAGGCCAAGAAGTCCTGTCACACTTCCAACGGGAACGGTAAACGTCGCTTGTTGAACGACCGGCTTATTGCCAAAGTATCTCGTCAATCCGTTCGCTTCGATTGCGTATTGTGCCATCCATCAACTCCTAAGATTCGCATTAATCAGCAATGGGTTTTAAGCGACGAGTAAAGAGTTCCTCGACGCGTGTGTAGACTTCTTCTGGCGTGAAGTCCAAGGCGACCGCTTGATGGATCAATGCATCGATCGATTCATCGAGCCTCCGCATTCGTTCCGCTCTCGAATAAATCTGACGCCGCTTGGCAATAAAGAAGCCACGACCAGGCTGTGTTTCCAAAACGCCGTCATCGACCAGCTCCCCATACGCTTTGGCAACCGTATTGGGATTGATCGTCAGCTCGCGAGCTAGCTGCCGGACGCTGGGGACTGGGTCGCCAACCTCAAGCTTTCCAATAGCGACGGCACGAATGATTTGGTCGGCAATCTGCCGAAAGATCGGCACACCACTTCCCGCTACGATGCTAAATTGCAATTTTTGACTCCTGTACTAACTGTACTGCGTGAAATAGTACAGATGACCAAATGGCGAGTCAAGAAGATTCCGAAAAATTTGCACGCTTCTTGTCGCGACTTGGAGATGATTCCGATCGTAAACAGTCGCGTGAGCAAGGAAATTTCCCGGGATGCTGTCCCTTGCTCACGCTGCGGGTTGGGATGGTGACTTTAGCGTCCATACGCAGTCGGTGCTTTTTTGCTAAACTACATCAACAACAGATGTTGCTGTTGGTTGGTATTGTCATGCCATTCCTGCTGCAAGCTCACACGCTCCGAAAATAGGCTACTCCAAGACAGGTCGAACCCTCTCGTGATTGCTCGCAACCTCGACGCAAAAATTCTCTTGATGAACTGCTTTGCTATTCTATTCTTTTCGATAATGCAAACTTGGATTGCACCGTCAATCGGGTTAGCTGACGACGCACTGGATCCGAACCAACTCTATGGCGACGCGCGTGTCACGAAGGTTGAAATCACGATCGACGAAGAGGGCTGGAATAGCCTCCGTTTGCAAAAGCGAGAGTTTATTGAGGGGATGCTTGCTCCGGCGGAAAAGCCTTTTGATACCTTTCGAGCGGATCTTCGCATTGATGGCATCGAAATCAAGGAGGTCGGGATTCGCAAGAAAGGTTTCTTTGGATCGCTCGATGATGAGTTCCCCTCATTACGAATCAAACTGGACGAGTATGTCGACCAAAAGCCGCTGGGGGACGTCAAGCGTCTAACGCTTAACAACAACAAACAGGATACCTCGCTACTCAGCCAATACATGGCTTACCGATTCTTCAACGCGATCGGTGTCGAAGCGCCGCGTGTTGGCTTCGCCACCGTCTTTGTAAACGGCAACCATCTGGGTGTTTATTCGGTAGTGGAACCGGTTGATAAGGTATTCTTGAAGAGCAGGTTTGGAGATAACCGAGGAGATCTATGGGAAGGAACGCTGACTGATTTTTCCCCCAAGTCGCTGGAACGACTCGAATGGAAGTCAGGCCAGCACGAAAGTGTCGGCGATTGGAAAACAGCTCGCTTAGCGGAGCTGCTGCAGAATGAGAATGTATCGCCAGCGGAGCTCGAGTCACTGGTCGACTTGACGCAGTTCTATCAGTTTTGGGCGGGTGAGAGTTTATTAGCATTTTGGGATGGATACTGTAACAACCAGAACAATTACTTCGTGTATGACGATCCGAAATCCAACAAGCTTCTGTTTATGCCATGGGGTGCCGATTCGTTATGGTCCTCCATGTTGGGACCCATGGGTGGATTTACGAAACCGATCGAGTCCGTTTATACCAATTCACTACTATGTCATAGGCTCTTTCGAAGTGAAGAGGGGCGAGAACGATATCGCCAAGTGCTGCAGAAGATGATTGACGAGCATTGGAACGAAGACGAACTTAAGAAACAAATTGATGCACTGGCTAAACTCGTTGAGCCGCATCTTCATAAACGTCAATCAGGTGCAGCCTCTGCGCAGAAGAGCATGAAGAGGTTTGTCGATTCTCGCAAGAAACGGGTCATGAAAGAGCTTGAAAGCTGGCCGATCAAGACGCAAGAGAACCCCCGTCCACCGATGTACTCCAAGGAGTCTGGGCATGCATCGGGATCGTTTGCTACGTTCTGGGAGCGTACACCCAAGGGGAGTCAATCAACGGGATCGTTGACCATACAGAATGGTGAGGAAACAATCAAACTTAGCGATCTCAAGGTGTCATCGCATCGATTTTCGATGGGAATGTTTGGCGGTCCTTCATCAACCAGTCCCGCGATGATTGAATTGGTTGGCAAGACACAAGATGGCAAGCTGGCCACGCTGACCTTGAATATTGACAGCGAAGACTTTGAGCAGTCGGAGCCAGCGAAAGTCAATGTTAGCGGCTCGTTCTCGCGAGGTGGCAATGGTTTCCAAGGCCCATTTGGTGGGGGTGATATGCGATGGATCAAGGGGACTTGTCAGCTAGAGGAGTCGAGCATGAAAGCTGGTGCCCCGGTGCGAGGCAGTTTCGACGTTACGCTGCTAGAAATCAAAGGTGGTTTCTTAGCACGGCCGTGAAAACCACTTCGTAACGGACGAGGCTACGAGGCCAATTCTCTTAGTGGACGAGGCTACGAGGCTTTGCGTCCTGGCAAGAACTTAGCACGAATTTCAGCAATCGATTACGCGGTCTCCAGTGCAAAGGGACTCCTAGCGTCGTCCACTACAACAGCCGGAAGTCTTCGTAGTGGACGAGGCTACGAGACCAATTCTCGTAGTGGACGAGGCTACGAGACCAATTCTCGTAGTGGACGAGGCTACGAGGCCTTGCGTCTTGGCAAGAACTTGGCACGAATTTCAGCAATCGATTACGCGGTCTCCAGTGCAAAGGGACTCCTAGCGTCGTCCACTACAACAGCCACAATGGTAATTTTTTATATGAACACTAACACCGATATCGTCTTGATTGGAAGCGGAATCATGTCCGCTACGCTTGGCGTGATGCTTAAGCAATTGGAGCCGCGATTGCGAATTCGTTTGATCGAGGCGACAAAAGAACTTGCTCGCGAAGCATCGGATGGCTGGAGCAATGCAGGTACAGGGCATGCTGGGCTTTGTGAGTTAAGCTATACTCCCACTCGTGCAAGCGATGGTAGCGTTCCCATCGAACGAGCTCTAAAAATCTTTGAACAATTCGAGCACTCGAAACAGTTTTGGGGTGCTTTGGTTGCAAACCAAATGGTGGGTGAACCAAGCGACTTCATTCAGCCGGTTCCTCACGTTTGTTTTCTGAGCGGCGCGGATGGTGTTGAGTTTCTAAGAGCTCGGCACGATGCAATGAGCGAGCACCATTTCTTTAGCGATATGAAGTGGACGACTGATCCTGAGGAAATATCGCGTTGGGCCCCGCTAGTTATGGAGGGACGCGAACCAACTAACGTGGCGGCAACCATGGGAGCCGGTACCGAGGTCAACTACGGGTTGCTTGCACGGAGCATGTGCCAGTGGTTGGCGGAACAAAGTGACTGCGATATCGCTAGTGGTTGGAAAGTAACAAAACTGCGACGAGAGACTGAAGTCTGGCGGGTGGAGACTCGTTGTGTAGCGACCGGAGAGATCCGGGCACATCGCGCCAAGTTCGTTTTCGTCGGGGCGGGCGGCGGTAGTTTAGCATTGCTTCAATCGACAGGCTTGGCTGAATTTCGAGGGCTTGGGGGATTTCCCATTGCAGGTCAATGGCTTGTGTGCGAGGAACCAACTATTTGCGCGAGGCATGATTCGAAAGTTTATGGAGCGACACCATCGTCAGCACCGAGTCTCGGAGCTGGGCATCTCGATGTTCGCATGTTGAATGGAAAGCGACAACTAATGTTCGGACCGTTCGCCTCGTGGACCACTCGCTTTCTCAAGCAGACAGGGAGATGGTCTGATTTGCCTCGATCCATTCGCTTGGACAATTTTTCGGCGTTGCTGAGGGCTGGCTTGCATAACCGATCGCTCGTTCGATATCTGATCGGCCAAGAGCTTCAAAGCATGGAGGATCGAATGAGGGCGCTGCGTGAGTTTTATCCGAATGCGACTAAGGAGCATTGGCGATTGCAGCAAGCAGGAATACGTGTGCAAGCCATCAAGAGATCAGATCGGGGAGCTATCTATTTCGGTACTGAGTTGGTAAAAGCCACTGATCGATCTTTGACTGGGCTACTGGGAGCGTCCCCTGGCGCGTCGGTTTCTGTTAGTGTTGCTTTGGATGTGGTTCGAACGTGTTTTCCTCATATGCTCTCTAGCGTAGAGGGTCATCAACGCATGAAGCAGATGATTGCCACATACGATCAAGATCTAAAGTTAGCAGACGATGAGAGTTCGTTTCGAGAAGCCACACGAGAGTCTGGCGACCGATTGAAGCTGAACGGTTAGCGACCGCTGTACCGGCGCTAACGCAAGCAAACCATGCGACCATTTTCCCTCTGAGCAAGGAATTCCGAGGGATAATGATCCCTCGATCTCGTCGGATCGAATGTTGTGAATTAGAATTAGAAGTGGGATTGGATTGAATGACGGCTTAGACTGGTTACGAATGCCTTGTATTTAGGAATGCGATATGACTTCTCCTTTTCCAGGAATGAATCCTTATTTGGAACAGCCTTCTGTGTGGGAGGACTTTCACACCGCATTTGCAGCTGAGATTCGTGAATCGCTAGCAGCGCAGGTCCGTCCTCATTTTTTGGTAAAGCTAGAGGAACGAGTCTTTATTCACGAGCCCTCCGGAGAGGATCGACGCAAACTGCTCGGTAGGCCAGATGTTGCGTTGTTGCAAGGCTCAGCAGGCAATAGTACTGCCGTCGCTACAGTAGCTCCTGAGGTAAGCAATCAAGTTCAATCGGTCATCGCATCCTTGACCGATGTCGATATCGAGCGTCATGCTTACATCGAAATTCGTGATCGCCAAAATCGAGAATTGGTAACGATGATCGAGTTGCTGAGCCCGTCGAATAAGAGATACGGTCCGGAACACGATCAGTATGTGATGAAGCGAACGTCACTCATGTTAAGCACGGCTTCGTTGGTAGAAATTGACTTGCTTCGCGGAGGGCCTCGGTTTCCTTTGAACGATCTACCGCCGAGCGATTACTGCGTCGCGGTGTATCGCAAGCGGAATCTTCCTAAAGTCGAGGCATGGCCTATTGGATTGCGAGATCCACTGCCCGTAATACCGATCCCTTTAAAGGGTGAGTTTCCGGACGCATCGCTCGACTTACAAGCTCTCCTGGATCGCGTTTACGATGCCGCTGGCTATGAAGACTACATCTATGAATCGAATCCCGAGCCACCACTCGAAGGAGAGGACTTGGCCTGGGCTCAATCGATCCTTAATTCTCCCAAGCCGTCTTAGCAAACCGTCTGTGGATCGCAAGCGGCTTTTGCAATCGTATTGCATTTGCGTATTTGATGCAGTATAATCGTGCCGTGGTTGTGGGCTGCCTTGCGAGTTTCTTGCAGCCGCAGCTTAGCTCACTTCCGATTGCCAGGCACTCTACCTATTGCAAATACGCGATTCATGACAAAGATCCTTTCTCCGCGCTGCGAAATAGAACGTTTTTTGGTTAGCAATGCATCCGATATGCTCGCGCGGCTAACGAGCGATGATTCCGATATTGTTGTTCTGGCGGAGGAACGCCCTGAAGAATTCGAACTCAATATTAGCCCAGTTGTTCAGAGTTTACCCAACTTTGAAAAGCGTACTTCGCTGTCGCTTGATCAGTCGCATGACGTTGTATCCAGTGCTATAAATGAAATGGGACTCGCAAGCGAGCAACTTGAGAGCCAAATGCAGAGACATATCGAGTTGTTCGCAAATCTGTTTGAGCAAGAAAAAATGGAGGCGAGGATCGAGCTAACGGATCGACAATCATGCCCCAAGTTTCATTGCGATAACGTATTTGTGCGAATGTTGGTCACTTATTGCGGTCCAACGACCGAGTTCATTGACCGCCGGGAACCTGAGATTATCTTTAGAGCCCCCCTTTCTTCCGTGGTATTCTTAAAGGGGCATAAACATCCTACTTATCAAGATCGAATTCTGCATCGCTCGCCAGAATTCACCAATGGAGTAAAGCGACTAACGATGATTCTCAATTTCTGTGATTGGATGGGTAAGCGATGAGTGAGATCGATCGCAGAGCCGAAGCGACTCAGCAGACTGTTACGACCAAGCTACCTGTTACGGTCCTGTCCGGTTTCCTCGGGGCCGGAAAGACCACTCTGCTCAATCACATCCTCTGCAATCGCGAAGGTTTGCGAGTCGCTGTCATTGTCAATGACATGAGCGAGGTCAATATCGATGCGCAGTTGATCGCGGATGGAGCTGCGAACCTGAGTCGTACCGATGAGAAGCTTATAGAGATGACCAACGGTTGTATCTGCTGCACATTGCGAGAAGATTTGCTCGTGGAGGTTTCTAAACTAGCCCGCGAAGGTCGGTTCGATTACTTGCTAATTGAGTCGACCGGGATTTCTGAACCTGCTCCCGTTGCCGATACGTTTACCTTTGCAGTAGGCGATGGACAGGCACTATCAGATATCGCCGAACTCGACACGATGGTAACGGTGGTCGATTGTGCCAATTTTCTTGAGGACTTGGACCACAGCGAAGATTTGCAGAGTCTTCACGCAGCAGCGAATGATGAGGACACGCGGACCGTAGCGGATTTGTTGATCGATCAGGTGGAGTTTGCGAACGTCATCGTCATCAACAAAACCGACACGGTTGATGAGGATACCGTTGAAAAAATTGAATCGTTGGTAGAGAGGCTCAATCCTTTGGCTCTCAAGATAAGAAGCGAATACGGAAAGATTGATCCGGCCAAGATACTTGGCACAGGTCGCTTTGATTTTGAAATCGCGAAGCAATCCAAAGGCTGGCAGTTAACGCTTCGAGATGAAGGGGCCAGCGAGACCGAGGAGTACGGCGTCACCAGTTTTGTTTATCGTGCAAGGCGTCCGTTTCACCCGCAGCGATTTTACGATCGGCTCAGTCGCGATTGGTTTGGTATCTTGCGATCGAAGGGGTTCTTCTGGCTCGCGAGTCGTCTCGACAAGATCGGAATTTGGTCGCAAGCTGGTAGAGTGGCTCGATTGGACTTTGGAGGTTTTTGGTGGGCAGCGATTCCACAAGATCGTTGGCCAGACATTCCGCAGATTCGCAAGCATATCGAAGACACTTGGAATCCCGAGGTGGGTGATTGTCGGCAAGAGTTGGTCTTTATCGGGATCGGAATGGATGAGATCGAGATCTACGACTCGTTGCAAGAATGTCTGCTGACCGACGAAGAGTTTGCGATGGGGCCAGCGGCGTGGGCTGAATTGGCTGACCCATTTCCCAAGTGGAATCGCACCATCGATGAATTGTTAGCATCCCTTGAAGCACAATGATGCACCGTAGTTTTTGCTTTTCCTTTTCGTTGAATTGCACCCAGAATGTTTTCATCCATTAAGCGGCTTTTGGTAAGCCTCGCAGCCCTTCTGATTCTTTGCTCCCATGCGTCTCCGTTGACCATTGGGCAAGAAGCAGGTTTGCAGCCGCCATCAGTCGAGTTGCTCAATCCTAGTGCAGGGTCTATTGAACGGGAGAAATTCTTTTCATTAGATTCGCTTGACGTTCCAACGAAACGGCTTTCCGAAGAGTTGTTATTGAAGGCTTTGGATGGAGAGGCCTTTTACACATTGGTTGGACAGCTCAAGCCGGTATCGGAGGGTTTTTGGGGCGGATACTTTTCAGTTGATTCTTTGGACTTGACCGAGGTCGAGCGAGTTCGTACGGCGGTTCGGGCTTGGAATGAATCGGGATTGTTTTACGCAGACGTCCTCGTTTATGAAACGATTCAAAATGGGCAACGTTATGCTTCGGCTTATGTTGTTCACGTCCCGAGTCTCAAGAGATTGATTGAGGACAAGAAAGAGTTCTTTGGTCGATGGGGAATCACTATTGATACGCCACCGGCGGAAGTCATGATGGCGATCGAACGAAGTCGACAACCGGATGATCGATGGCGCGGGTTTGGCTTAGTTTTTGGTTATCCTGAGTACGCGATCGATTTCTTTGTGGCTGCAGGTATGCATCAGCGCACGACCGGTGAGTTTATTGAGCGAGATTTTAGGCAGATCCCGACGTTCTCCAGCAAGACAGGTCGATTCGTATATGCGGTCCCCAAGATTGGGCGAGCTGAGCAAATTGATACCGCTTTGAAGCGTAAGGCAGCGTTGCTATTAATGGAATACAAGCGAATGCGTCCGACCTATGCCGAGCCTGAAAAGAATCCGGTTGAATTACTGAGAGATTGGATGGACGATGGAAAGGGAAGCTGCCATCCAGAGAATTTGCTTTCGAAATTGCCCAACAAGACGGACGCTGAAATCGATGTTGAGATCGAAGCACTGGAAAAAGAAAAATAATGATCTCTTGCTACGATGTAGACTTAGACTCCTATCATTCGCTGATCTTTTTCGTTTGGTAATTCAGAATGCTTGAAGTTTGTGTGCAGAGTGACGCGGAATTAGTCCTAGCGCAGTCGGCTGGGGCACAGCGTGTAGAGCTTTGCTCTCGACTCGAAGTTGGTGGCTTGACGCCGACGATAGAAATGGTGCAACGATGTTTGGACGTAGCCACAGTGCCCATTGTGGTTCTTGTTCGGAGTCGCGATGGAAATTTTTGCTTCGATCCGAATGATCAAACGGAAATGATGCTTCAGGTTAAGGAGATCTCTCGATTGGGAGTCAACGGCATCGTAGCTGGAGGATTAACGCATGATGGAGAGATCGATCAGAGCTTTGTAGCGGCATTGAGAGGCGTGTGCACTTCTTGTGAGTTGGTTTTTCATCGAGCGTTCGATGAAATTGTGGATAAAGAGCGCGCGGTCGACCGGTTGGTCAAGCTAGGGGTTGATCGCATATTAACCAGCGGTGGAGTTGGCGATGCTTGCCAATATCTATCCACTTTGGCGAGCTTGCGAAAGTCCACTGTAGGGAAGATCGAATTGCTGCCTGCGGGGGGCATTCGCTCAAGCAATGCGACGAGATTGCTGGAAGAAACAGGCTGCAGCCAGCTACATGCCTCGTTTCGACTAAGCGATTCGGGCGGCAACTCTGGGCCTGATTCCGAAGAGATAAAGCGAACGCGAGCCATTATGAACTCTCTGGCGCAGGACTGATTGATTAGAATATTTGTCGGCCTGTTGTAACCGTTGGTGCGGTTGGGCCATTTCCTTCCTAACCATCCAAACAAGGATAACGCGATGTACAAGATCCTTTCTATAATGTGCACGACGATGTTAATGATCGCTTCGACGATCTATAGCACCCATGCAATCGAACCGAGTATCAAGGTGCTGATTGTTGACGGTCAGAACAATCACAACTGGAAGGCAACAACGCCAGTGCTGAAAGCACACTTGGAGCAAACCAAGCTCTTTACGGTCGCCGTGGCTACGAGTCCTGCTAGTGGAAGCGAAGGCTTTGCCCCCAAGTTTTCCGACGTTGACGTCTTCGTTATGAACTACAACGGTGATGATTGGTCCAAAGAAACGCAAAAGAGCTTCGAGTCATTTGTCGAAAACGGCGGCGGTTTGGTGATTTATCATGCGGCGGACAACTCGTTCCCATCGTGGAAAGCATACAACGAAATGATCGGGCTAGGTGGCTGGGGTGGGCGCAACGAGAAGGATGGACCTTATATTCGTTATCGCGATGGGAAAGTCGTTAGAGACGAGACACCTGGAGGCGGGGGAAGCCATGGCGCGCAGCATGCATATGTAGTCCAGCACATTGATACAGAGCACCCGATCACCAAAGGGCTACCTAGCAAGTGGCGACACGCTTCTGATGAACTCTATGATCGTCTAAGAGGTCCGGCCAAAAATCTACATGTAATCGCAGTCGCCTACTCTGATAAAAAGACAGGCGGAACGGGGGAGAACGAACCTGTTCTTTTCACGATCGAGTACGGCAAAGGTCGAGTCTTCCACACTGTCATGGGA
>VYLF01000402.1_pt1 | contig 14320 bp, 11 predicted proteins | sample 5114371 | NCBI WGS metagenome assembly VYLF01 (sample SAMN12291773, study PRJNA351875) | freshwater metagenome | isolation source: freshwater lake | place: USA: Michigan, Kent Lake | collected 2013-08-15 | reverse complement strand
GCCAAGGCCGAGCGCGATGCCGCCGCCAGCGAGGCCCAGAACCGCGAACTGGCCGCCGCGCGCCGCTCCGAACTGATCCGTTTCGCCGACGATTTCGAGAGCGCGGTCGGCGCCATCGTCTCCAACGTGTCGTCGTCGGCCGTGCAGCTCGAATCGGCGGCCTCGACACTGACCCGCACCGCCGAGACCACCCAGAGCCTGTCCAGCCAGGTCGCCGGCGTCTCCGAACAGGCCTCCAACAACGTGCAGTCGGTCGCGACCGCGACCGAGGAACTCTCCGCCTCGGTCGAGGAGATCGGCCGCCAGGTCCGCGATTCCAGCCGGATCGCCGAAGCCGCGGTGGCGCAGGCGAAGGAAACCGACGGCCGCATCGGCAAGCTGTCGCATGCCGCCCAGCAGATCGGCGAGGTCGTCAAGCTGATCACGGCGATCGCCGAGCAGACCAATCTCCTGGCGCTCAACGCCACCATCGAGGCGGCGCGCGCCGGGGAGGCCGGTCGCGGCTTTGCAGTCGTCGCGAGCGAGGTGAAGTCGCTGGCGAGCCAGACGGCGAAAGCCACCGACGAGATTTCCTCGCACATCGCGGGCATGCAGGGCGCGACTGCCGAATCGGTCGCGGCCATCAAGGAGATCGGCACGACGATCGGCCAGATCTCGTCGATCGCGACCTCGATTGCGAGCGCGGTGGAGCAGCAGGGCGCCGCGACGCAGGAGATCGCCCGCAGCGTGCAGAGCGTGGCGCAGGGCACGCAGGCCGCCGCCACCGACATCGGCGAGGTCAATCGCGGTGCCGCCGAGACCGGTTCGGCCTCGGAGGAGGTGCTGAACTCGGCAAGGACGCTGTCGAGCGAAAGCACCCGGCTCCGCGCCGAACTCGACCGCTTCATGGCCAATATCCGCGCCGCATAGGCGCCCGCGCCGCCGGGAACCCGGCCACGCCGCGGACGTTGTCGCAGGTGCTGGCAGAATGCCGCACCCACGTGACCGGCCCGGCCCCCGTCACGCCTGTGACTTTCGGGGGCTGTTCCTGCTGGTCAACCGCGCGACGCCATGAATCTGCAGCAAACCACGGCGCTGAGCGAGGCATCTTCGGTGACCGCCGGCTCCGGGCGCATCATCGAGACCAGCATCCCGGCGCGGCTGGATGCGCTGCCCTGGAGCCGCTTCCACACCCGTGTCGTGGTCGCACTCGGCATCACCTGGATCCTCGACGGGCTGGAAGTGACGCTGGCCGGCGCGCTCTCGGGTGCGCTCAAGCAGAGTCCATCACTGCACTTCTCAAATCTCGATCTCGGTATCGCCAATTCCGCCTATCTCGCCGGCGCCGTGCTCGGTGCGCTCGGCTTCGGCTGGCTGACCGACCGGATCGGGCGCAAGAAGCTGTTCTTCATCACGCTGGCGCTCTATCTCACCGCGACGGCAGCGACCGCCTTCTCCTGGAGCGTCGCGAGTTATGCGCTGTTCCGATTCCTCACCGGCGCCGGCATCGGCGGCGAATATACGGCGATCAACTCGACGATCCAGGAACTGGTGCCGGCACGCTATCGCGGCTGGACCGACCTCGTCATCAACGGCAGCTTCTGGCTCGGCGCGGCCATGGGCGCGGTGGCGGCCATCGTCCTGCTCGATCCCGCGGTGATCAGTCCCGATTTCGGCTGGCGCCTCGCTTATCTGATCGGCGCCGTCATCGGTCTCGGCGTGCTGCTGATGCGGATGTGGATTCCCGAAAGCCCGCGCTGGCTGATGATCCATGGCCGCCCCGAGGAGGCGCACGCCATCGTCGACGACATCGAACGCTCCGTGATCGGGCGCGATCAGGACGCAGACGAGGGACGCTTCAGCAAGATGCGGCTCAGGATGCGCGATCACACGCCGCTTCGTGAGGTCGTGCACACGCTGTTCTCGACCTATCGACGGCGGTCCCTGGTCGGTCTCGTGCTGATGAGCGCCCAGGCATTCTTCTACAACGCCATCTTTTTCACCTTTGCGCTGGTCCTGACCGATTTCTACGGCATCAGCGCCGATCACGTCGGCTGGTATCTCTTGCCTTTCGCCGCCGGGAATTTCCTCGGCCCGCTGCTGCTCGGTCGTCTGTTCGATACGTTGGGCCGCCGCACCATGATCACGGTGACCTACGGCGTTTCGGGTCTGCTGCTGGCGCTGTCCGGTTATCTCTTCTCGATCGGCGCGCTGAGCGCGCAGGGACAGACCATCGCCTGGATGGTGATCTTCTTCTTTGCCTCCCCTGCAGCCAGCGCCGCCTATCTGACGGTCAGCGAGACGTTTCCACTCGAAGTCCGGGCGCTGGCGATCGCGGTGTTCTATGCGATCGGCACCGGCATCGGCGGTGTCGCCGGCCCCGCGCTGTTCGGCGCGCTGATCGACACGGGGTCACGAGGCAGCGTGTTCGCCGGCTATCTGCTGGGAGCCGTCCTGATGATCGCGGCCGCGATCGTGGCCTGGCGCTATGCCGTCGCCGCCGAACGCAAATCGCTCGAAGAAATTGCGCGGCCGCTGGCGTCCATGGAGTAGACTATGACATCGAAACTCGCGAAACGGGATCCGAACCCCACGATGGCCGACAATGCGCCCGAACAGGTGCCGGCGCCGCATGCGCTCGTGCCGCATCTGGACGAAACCGCGATCCTGCTCGACATCGACGGTACGCTGCTCGATCTGATGCCGACGCCGCGCGAAGTGTGGGTGCCGCCGGGCTTGTCTGACACGCTGAAGCGGCTCACCGAGCGCACCTCCGGTGCGCTCGCGATGGTCAGCGGCCGCTCGCTCAATGACATCGACCTGATCTTTGCGCCAGACATGTTCCGCGCCGTCGCCGGTCACGGCGCCGAGATGCGCCTCGCCATCGGCAGCGAAGCCGATGCTGTGCATGCACCGCCGATGGACAAGGAGCTGAAGCGGCGCCTTGCCGCCATCGCCAAGCTCAGCCCTGGCATTCTGCTGGAAGACAAGGGCTATTCGTTCGCCCTGCATTACCGGCTGGCCCCGCATGCCGAGAAGGCGATCTATGAGGCGGTCTCGGTGATCCGGGCCGATCTTCCGAACGCTCCCATCGAGGTGTTGCCCGGCAAGTTCGTGTGCGAGATCAAGCATGCCGGCTTCACCAAGGCGACCGGCGTGCGCGAATTGATGACGCATGCGCCGTTCAAGGGGCGCCGCCCGATCTTCATCGGCGATGACGTCACCGACGAGACCGTGTTTGCGATCATGCCCGACATGAACGGCCTCGCCTTCTCGGTCGGTCGCAAGGCCATGGGCGTCAATGGTCATTTCGATGCGCCGGCCGATGTGCGCGCCTTCCTGGCGCAGTTGCTCGACGAGAGCAGGCTGAAATAGGGCCTCGTCACCGCGAAGCCACAATGCCGCGCGCCGGACGCAGTCCGACGCACGTTCGCCGCCGCGCGTGAATTTCGCCTGCAGCGACATTCGTCAGCGATATCGCAGGGTTCCCGCGAAGGAAACTGGTTCCAACGCGTGTGCCCGATTTTGGTTTCATTCGGCAGAAATGATGGCAGGAACCATATTGATGAACGGCAGTTAAACGGGTGGAATGAACAGGAGGGGACGACCTGTGAACCTGATAGTCGTTTCGAACCGTGTGGCGCGCGGCAAGGCCAATGAACCGATGACGGGCGGCCTCGCTGCGGCGCTGCTCCCGGTGGTGGAGCAATCTGGAGCCATCTGGGTCGGATCGTCCGGACGGGTCCGTGACGGTCATCAGAAGGAACCTTTCGCCGAGGTCGAATCGCTCGGCGCAGGCGCCCTGGCGACGCTGGATCTGCCGGCGGCGCATTACGGCGGCTATTACGAAGGCTTCGCCAATTCGGCGCTGTGGCCGGCGCTGCATTCGCGCAGCGACCTGATCCGTGTGTCGCAGGACGATTATGTCAGCTATCGCGAGGTCAACGCCTTCATGGCGCGCGCCCTGATGCGCTTCCGCAAGGAAGGTACCGCGTTCTGGGTGCAGGACTATCATTTTCTCGCGCTCGGCGCCGAGTTGCGCGATCTCGGGGTCGACGATCCCATCGGCTTCTTCCTGCACACGCCATGGCCCGTCGCCGCGGTGATGCAGGGCGTGCCCAATCACCGCGAGCTCATCCATGCGATGCTGGCCTACGATCTCCTGGGTTTCCAGACCGAGGAGGATCGCCGGAACTTCCTCGGCTATGTCGCGTCCGAGCTTGATCTGACGATCGACGATGGCGTGGCGATTTCCGCGCATGGCCGGACCCGTTGCGAGGTATTTCCGATCGGCATCGATGCCGAGAAGTTTGCGCAATATGCCGCCAAGTCTGTCTCGCACCCCGACGTGTCGCGCCTGCGCCGCAGCCTCAATGGCGAGCGGCTCGCGATCGGTGTCGACCGGCTCGATTATTCCAAGGGGCTGGTCAACCGCATCAGCGCCTTCGACCGGCTCTGGACCTCGCGGCCCCAATTCGCCCGCGGCGTCTCGCTGCTGCAGATCGCCACCCCCTCGCGCGGCGGGATCGAGGCCTACGGCAATCTCCAGAACGAGGTCGCGCGCCTGGTCTCCGACGTCAACGGTCGCCACGGCGAGGTCGACTGGACGCCGATCCGCTACCTCAACAAGGGCTTCAGCCAGGCGGTGCTTGCCGGCCTCTATCGAACCGCGCAGATCGGCGTGGTGACGCCGCTGCACGACGGCATGAACCTCGTCGCCAAGGAATATGTTGCCGCGCAGAACCCCGCCGATCCCGGCGTGCTGGTGTTGTCGAAATTCGCCGGCGCCGCCAACGAGCTGGATGCAGCGCTGCTGGTCAACCCGCACGACATCGACGGCATGGCGCGGGCGATTGCGATGGCGGCCGCGATGCCGCTCACCGAGCGCAAGATGCGCTGGGAGGCGATGATGCAGAAGCTGCGCGATCACACCATCCAGCAATGGTCCGCGGATTTCGTCGCCGCACTGGAGAAATGCCGCGCGGAGAAGACCGCCATTGCTCCGCTGGTCGCCCAGCCGCCGCAAGCACTGCGTTGGCTGAAATCGGCGATCGCCGGCGTCCGATTGATCTAGTCGCTCCGTTCCCCTCCCGCCTCCAGCGGGGCGGGGCGCGATTGCACCCCGTCCGCGCCGGCTCAATAGCAGTAGGACACGCCATCCAGGATGGCGCATTGCCGCTTGTTCGGGGCGTTCGGGTCGTCCATCGGCACCATGCCTTTGCCGCCGTTGCCTTGGCCGACGAACACGCCCGGCCCGACATGCACCGAACTCTTGTTGCCGATGATCACGCTCGGATGGGGAGTCGAACGCGAGCGGGTGCCGTCCGGCCAGAGGATCGCGTCGCCCGACAGCACCCCGCGCCGGCCATCCTCGCAACTGACGTCTACGCCTTGCCGCTTGCAGACCTGCGCCTCGGCGGGCCGTCCGGAGTTGGCCATGAAGGCGGCAAGCAGGCCCATTGCGGCCAAGGCTTTCGGGATGGTCATGGCGTCCCCTGGCTTGTTCGTCGGCGTGTCGTGAATCGTCGCAGCAAACCGGCTTCCGGTTCAGCAGGCGGCGGCCTCGGTTCGGGCGCTGGCGCAAAAATTAATATCATAAAATCAATTACTTATGGAAATTTCGTCTGATTTCCGCGCGATCCCTTGCAAAATCGTCGGCGCCCCTTCAAGAGAGGGTGCTCCGGAGAGATGGCCGAGTGGCTTAAGGCGCACGCTTGGAAAGCGTGTGTGCGGGAAACCGTACCGTGGGTTCGAATCCCACTCTCTCCGCCATTCGCGCGATTTTTGCCCCGGACGGCAATGCTGGGTGCCTTGCGAACCGCGCCATTGCCCGGAGTGACGCCGGGTTTGTCGCGCGACAAGAATTCCTCGAGGACCATCTCCGAAAACGAAAGGATTGCAGGCTCGAGTCCTGCCGGGCGGCCGAGGCGCTTAGTTGCTTTCGTTGCCGGGCAGCGGCCTCATATTTGCGCGGTCATGCCCCTCAGGAGCTCAGTCCGTGCCGCAAGCCATCTTATCCGCTCAGAGCCGACCTTTACGTTCGTCCGCCGAGTTGTCCTCCATCATCACGACCGTCTATGAGCGCATCGAACGGGACCGGCGCCGCAATTGCTGGATCTATGTGCGGCCGATCGAAGAAGCGTTGGCCGAGGCTGAGGCTCTGGTGCAGCGCGCGGCGGAGGGTGAAGACTTGCCGCTCCTTGGCGTGCCATTCGGCGTCAAGGACAATATCGACGTCGAGGGCATGCCGACGACGGCGGCCTGTCCGTCATTCGAATATGTGGCTGCGCGATCGGCCGAATGCGTCGAGCGATTGACGGCCGCGGGGGCGATCTGTCTTGGCAAAACCAATTTGGATCAATTCGCAACCGGACTGTCCGGCGCCCGCTCCCCCTATGGCGCCTGTTCCAGCGCCGCCAACGACCTCTATGTTTCCGGCGGTTCGAGCTCCGGTTCGGCTGCGGCCGTGGCATCCGGCCATGTTGCCTTCGCTCTCGGCACGGATACCGGTGGTTCGGGCCGGATTCCCGCAGGCTTCAATGGGGTCATCGGGATCAAGCCAACCGTCGGCCTCGTCTCGTCCCGCGGGCTTGTGCCGAACTGTCCGACGCTCGATTGTCCCTCGATCTTCTGCAATTCCATTGCCGAGGGGCGAATCCTGCTCGCGTTGATCGAAGGATATGACGACAGCGATCCTTATAGCCGTCAACGGATTGCCTCGTCTTCCACATCGCCTCGCAAATTCCGGTTCGGCCAGGTCGCTGCCGCCGATCTGAATTCATTCGGCATGCCGGAATGCGATGACCTTTACAGGCAGGCCTGCAAATGGCTTTCGGGACTGGGAGGCCAAGCGAGGCAGATTGACTTCGCGCCGTTCGCCGAAGCCGGAGACATGCTCTTTTCAGGGCCCTGGATTGCCGAACGTCATGCGGCGATCAGCCAGCTCCTGGACGTCGAACACGGAGACCTGCTTGACGTCATCCGCAACGTGCTGAGCGCGGCTGCCCGCTTTTCCGCAACGGATGCGTTCGCCGCGCAGCATCGACTTTTGAAGCTGCGACGCCAGATCCAATCGCTCTTCGAAGAGATCGATGTCCTGGTGGTACCTACCGCGCCACGACCCTTCACGATCGCGGAGATGATGGAAGATCCCATCACGCTCAACAGCCGCCTCGGTTACTATTCCTATTTTGCCAATCTCGTGGATTTGTGCGCGGTGGCAGTTCCCAACGCAACGCTCGGCAACGGCATGCCGATGGGCATCACTCTGCTGGCGCCTGCGTGGCGTGACCAGGCTCTTCTCGATCTTGCCGAGCGATGGTTGCCTGATGCGAAGGCCGGACTGTTCGAACCAAGAGTATATTCGAAGGCTGCGTCCTAGACGACCTCGAGATCGAGAGCGCGCAGATTGAGGATCACGATCAGGCCCCGGTGATAACGGATGACGCCGCGTGCCTGCATGCGGGAAAGCTGCACCGTCACCCATTGGCGGGTTGAGCCGATCAGATTGGCGAGATCTCCATGGGTGAACGGGGTCCCGATCACGATCTCACGGCCCTGCTGCGAGCCGTAGATCTTCGAGAGGAAGACCAGCAAACGATGCAACCGCTCGGTCACCGAGCGGGTCCCCAGCATTTGCGCCATGGCCGAGTAGCACCGCGCCTTGAAGGCGAGCGCATCCAGCAGCGCGACCGCGATACTTGCCGATTGAAGCGCCAGCGTGCGCAGAGCCGGGCCGGGCAGGAACGTCACCCGGCTGCGTTCCACCGCAACCGAAGACCAGACGTGGGCACCGGTCCCGAACAGATCCGGGCCGCCGACGAAATTGCCGGCGAACCAATAGGCCAGCGTCACCTCCCGTCCGGAAGGAGCCGCGTAGTAGCTGCGAATACGCCCCTCTTCGATCAGATAGATGCCGTTCTGCAGATCGCCCTGACGCCAGACATGCTTGCCTGCCTGCAGGACCTCCTCGCGGCCGATGGCGAGGACACGACGCCGGTCAGCCTCACACAACGGGTCCAGGAGGCTGGGCAGCGATCCGAGCAGAGCATCCGATCCCGCCAGCATGATGCCGGTCGTATGCTTGAGACTTGCCGCTGACATCTGCTCGCTCCCTTGCCGCCGCAGGGGAAAGTCATTCAAGAGCCATGCCAGACCTTCCGCGAGGCGCCTACGTCCTGCTTTCCATTTGATCGAAGGCTTTGCGGCCTTCGGAGCGGATCAGGTCGAGGCAATCCCGCTTGAGGGCAAGATAGGCGGCCTCCGCAACGATGGCGCTGGAGCGCGGTCGCGGCAGGCTCACCTGAAGGTCCTTGAGGATGCGGCCTGGTCCCGCGCTCATGATCAGCACACGGTCGGAGAGCAGGATCGCTTCATCGACGTCGTGTGTGACGAAGACGATCGTTGCGTTGATCCGCTCGCGGAGCTCGAGCAGATTGTCCTGCATGACCGCCCGGGTCTGCGCGTCCAGCGCTCCGAAGGGCTCGTCCATCAACAGCACGCTCGGCTGATTGGCGAGGGCACGGGCAATCGCAACCCGTTGCTGCATGCCTCCCGACAGCGTGTGCGGATAGGCCGACGCAAATCGGGTCAGCCCGATCATCTCGATGAGTTCGTCGGCGATGCGCAGCGCCTCCGCTTTCGGCTTGCCGAGGGCGCGCGGCCCGTGCGCGATGTTCCGGCGTACCGATTTCCACGGAAACAGATGTGGCTGCTGGAAGACCATCCCGATCTCGGGCCGTGGCGCCAGCATTGCCTTGCCGGCGATCAGGACCTGGCCTTCGAACGGCCGCTCGAGGCCGGCCATCGCATTCAGGAGCGTGGACTTGCCGCAGCCCGATGGACCGACGATCGAGACGAACTCTCCCTGGGACACCGACAGGGATACGCGATCGACCGCGATGACCTGTCCGCTCCGCGCCTCGAAGACGATGCTCAGATCCTCGACCCGGATGATCGCCTGACGCGCCGGGGCGGACGGCGCGTGCATATCCACGAGCTTGAGCGGCTGGTCCGGACGAAGCAGGCTCGGGGTCATCGCCACCACACGGCACGTTCGGCAAGAGTAGCGAAGGAACGGTCGGCGATGAAGGAAAGCAATCCGAGAGCCGCCAGCCCTCCCATGACTTGACCCGTTTGCATGTTCTGCTGCGCAATTTCGATACGGTAGACGATGCCGGCGAACGCTCCTGCCAACTCGGCGGCGACCAGCGTGTAGAAGGAGATGCTCACCGCGGTCCGAAGACCGACTGTGATGTAGGGCAGCGCGCCGAGAAAGACGACCTCCCACAGCATCTGCCGCTGCGGCGTGCCGAGCATCTGGGCGGCACGGATCAGTCCGCGGTCGACTTTCTGCACCCCGATGTGGGTCGCGAGCCACACCGTGAAGAACACGCCCCAGACGACCAGGAAGAGCTTGCCTGCCTCCGAGAGGCCGAACCAAAGGATGACGATCGGCACGAAGGCTATGGGAGGAATCGGGCGAAGAATGTGAAACAAGGGTGAAAGCAGGCTGGACACCAGCCAGAACCGGCCAGTGAGGACGCCGAGCACGATCCCGGCCACGGCCCCGACCGCAAATCCCGCTGTCACGCGCGAGAGGCTCGCCATCAGGTCGGCGAGGAATTGTCCGCTGCGAATCCATTCGAGAATGGCGACAGCGACGGTCGATGGTGGCGGAAACAGCACGGCGTTCACGATGCCGGAGCGCGCCACCAGCTCCCACACGCCTGTGAAGGCTGGCACGGAAAGGATGGCGACCAGTACGCTCAGCCGCGCGGTCGCGCTTGCGCGGCTGCGTCCCCCGACGTTCACGGGCGCGCCGCCAGTGTGACGCGAGCCGGATCGAGCGCCTTCAGCGGCGCCGTCACCAGGACTTTCGAGAAGTCGGGCATGCTCGCTCCAGGGGGATGATTGCCGGTCTCGAGCCGCCAGGCGGCGTGAGTCTTCAGAGTCGTGAGGATCCTGTCGTCGAGGCGCACATGGTAGACATAGTCCGGCCAGATCGAAGCCAATTCGTCGCGTTTCATCCCCGTCGCTGTCGCGATGACGTCGATGGCTTCACCCGGATTCGCCTTGAGCCAGCCCTCGGCCTCGATGAGGGACGCCAGGAACTTGCTGACGATCGCCGGGTTGGCCGCGAGGTAGGACTGCGTCACGACAATATTGAAGGTCTCCGAGTAGAGGCCTTTGGTATCAAGCGGGGTCGCGCCTTCGCCAAGAGCCTTCTTCGCATTCGCGACGTGCGGCTCCCAGGTATCGAACGCATCGATGCTGCCGGCCGCCATGGCAGGAAGCATCTCCTGAGGTCGCAGGTTGACGAGCGTCACGTCCTTCGAAGTCAGGCCCGCCGCCTTCAGCAGCACCGACGTGTAGACCTCGCTGCCGGTTCCGGCCGTAAAGGCAATACGCTTTCCACGCAGGTCGGCCTTGGTCTTGATCCCGGCAGAAGCGGCGGTCATGGTCTTGAGGTCCGAATATTCCATCCCCGCCACGAAGGCGATCGGCTGTTGCGCCATCGCAGCCGCCGTGACCGGCGCCTCCGCGGTTGTCGCGAAATCCGCTCCGCCTCCAAGGACCGTATCGAGGCATTGCTTCCCGCTGGTGAAATTGGAGACCGAGATGTCGAGCCCCTGCCTGGCGAAGATGCCCTTCGCACTGGCGACAATCGCCAGTCCCGAGATCGGCCCGAGATTCTGGGCGAGCCGCGCCTTCAGCAATTCTTCGGCCGTCGCCCGCTGAGATGTCGCAAGCAGGATGGACGCAGTAAGCACGAACACGGCAGAGCGAAGAGCGGTCGTTGATCGCATGCCAAACTCCTGTGATGCCGGCGACCGGAGTGATCGACCGTGACGAGAGCGTCGTCTCAAGACGGGAGACCGTGAAGCAATTAATCGACACGGTGCGAAGCCGTCCAGGTTTTGCTCGAGCGGACCGGCTTCCGACTGCGGCTGGGGCAATAAATTGATCAAGATGCTCACGCCTTGGGCGCATTGTCGCCTGCGGCAACGGCATCCTTGCGGGCTTGCGCCAATCCTTCGTCCCGATTCAATCAGAACCGATCGGGCTTGCATCGCCGTTGCGTGCGCGGCGAAACCAGGCCCAGGTCTGCCGCGTCACCGCGATGTAGCCCGGACCCCGATAGGCGATCTGATCGGCGACGATCCGGTTCAGTTTCGGCAGCGCATGAAACGGAATCGAAGGATAGGCATGGTGTTCGACATGATAGGGCATGTTCCATGCAAACCAGCGCACGAACATGGCGGTATAGGTGGTGCGCGTATTCTGGAAGGCGCTGCGTGTGCGATCGCAGCCGGTGTGTTCGGCGAGCAGATATGGACGCAGAAACAGTTGACCGACGATCACGGGGACGACCCAGACCCACAACAGGATCGAGGTGTGCAGCGCGACCGATGCCAGCAGCAGCACGACATAGCCTGCCAGATGGAGGCGCGCTTCCGTGACGACAATGTTGCGCTTGTTCTCCGGAATCCAGGGCGACGTGGCGTTGCCAGTCAACGCATGGCGAAGCATCAGCCCCAGCCGAAAGGCAACCTGCCGCAAGCCGCTGTAGACGATCACCAGTTGCGCGTCCGAGGTCGGGATCGGAACGGACAGCAGTTCCGGATCCCTCGCCGGATCCTGCGTATAACGATGATGATCCCAGTGGAACAGGCAGTAATATTCGTAAGGCAGGCCGACGGCGAACGAAGAGAGATGACCGAAGGCGAGATTGAGCGCGCGGCTTCGAAACGCCGTCTTGTGGGCGGTCTCGTGGACCACCATGAACAGGAATGCGACGAAGTAGCCCTGGACGACGACCAGCGGCAACGCCCAGACGATTCCGTAGCGCGACGAGACCCACCAGATCAGTGTGCCGACAATGACGATGACGCCGTAGTGGCTGGTTGCGCGGACCAGACCCTGCCAATCGGACCGCACCGACAATTCGCGCAGCATGGCCGGGGTCAGCGGCTTCTCTCCGGTGGCAGTGATGGCATTGCTCATGATGGTGGTCGCCTCTTTTCGGACTCGCGAACTGTGACGTGTGCGTGCGGACGTTGTATGTCGTCAAGCGCGGACCGATTTTAGGAAGCGACGCTGCAAGCGCAGAGCAATTAATTTCACGGCCGTCGTCGGCCGGTCGCAAGTGCCGCCACGGGGCATCCTTCCGGCTCAAGAGAGGCCTTGCGCGCCGATCAGGATCGTAGTCTCATTCGGACGGATTTCAGGCGCTTCCCGGGGTTCATCGCAAGCGGAGGACTTGAGATGTTGGATCGCTCGTTTGGCATGGGCCTTATTCTAACTGCGTTTCTCAGCTGCTCCAGTTTCGCCGAAGATTTTCCACCTCTCCCTGAGCCCAACCCTTATACCGCCCCTCCTGTGGCGTCGCAGACCGGTACGTGGACCTTCGGTGTAGGGGCATCGCCTCAGGTCACTGCGAACTTCGGAAGCATCGATCCGCGTGCGGGGCGGATCTTCCAGATGGGGATCAGCGGCTCCACGGACTACAGCAACGCAGACATCACGGTGACGAACACGCTGGTCGGTAACCAGACCGGAATCAACGCAATCGCGCACGATACGATTACCGTCAGCGGCGCCGGTCTCTTTGCAGGAAACGTCAATCAGACGACGGCCTCCTGCCTGAGCGCGCCATGCGTGGCACAGCAACATTTCGGCGGTAATCTCGGCTTCAACCACGGAACCGGTCAGGGCTCGACCGTCTTACCTTACACCTCGCACAGCGCCGCCGAGTTCGTTGCAGCCAATCAACCGGCCTACGGACCACAGACGGTGACATTGTCGTCAAGCACGGCGACGACCGACGTAAATGGGTCGTTTACGAAATACAGCGTCACCGGAAACTACTCAGTCGGGCTCGGCAGGCCGCTGGCGCCCTGGACGTCGGACGATGTCATGCACGGGCAGCTGAACGTGCCGCAAAAGCCAAGTGCCGGCGGCATCACGGTCGATCCGACGCCGGCCCTCGGGTTCACCGCGCGAGAAGCGGCCAATCTGTCCGGCTACAACAACTTCAACTACCTGCAGACCTTCACCTCGTCCGGAACCTATGTTCCTGGCAAGGGAACGAGGCTCACCGAGAATTTCAGCGGCAACCTGTTTCCTGACGTGACGAGCAAGATCGGAGATTTCGATCCGCTGATCGGAGGTAATAACTCAAAGCAGCCGAGCGACCAATTTGCCCCCTACTGGGATCAGGTGAAGGTCCCGGGCGCGGTGCTCCCAATAGGCGCGACCAATCCCGTCGAAGTCCTCAATTTCAATTATGGTCTGAAATTCGTCGACGGCCCCGACCTGTACATCGCAGGCCGGTTCGTTACGTTTCGAACGCAATTGGTTGGTGTCTCCCAGACGGACGTCAACACGCTCACGTACAGTCCGCTCACATATGGCGACGGCACGGTTGACCCAACCCTGGTTTTCAATTGGGTCTGGTATCAGGAAAAAAATCATTGCGACACGGAGGTCACCGGTTGCGTCAACGTGACCGGCAAGGGCATGCCTAACTCCAACGATCCGCTCGGTATGGCCTTCTTTCTGGGCTATGGCGACATGACAAACGAACAGATTCAGGCTGCTGTCGCCCTGCAATTCGCTGACTTGCCCTTGTACGATTCGCTGTTCGCTTCGGCCGTTCCAGAGGTTTCGACTTGGGCCATGATGCTCCTCGGTTTTGCGGGTATCGGCTTCATCGCGCTCCGCACAGGAGGACGATCGATCGAGGCGGCTTCGTCTCACCGTTGATGTGCGGATTGGCACGGCTGGCCGCGCTCGCCGATCATGTTGATCGGCCCGGCAATCGTGCTGCCGTCATTTTGCCAGCGGCGCAGCAAGCCGGTCGGCGTGGCAGCGCGTCCGGCGCAGCAATTTGTTCTGCTCGCCAGGCTATCGGTGGACCGGGGATTGGCGCGTTGACGGCTCGCGCAAGTGATGCCGCTCCCGCGCCCCGCGTGTTGGCTCGCTGGTCGCCGGGCTCCAGTCGTCACCGCGGTCGACCCACGATGCTGAAACGGAAGAGCAGATCGGCGCTGATAGCGCTGCGCGTAACCTTGCCGATATCGTGTCGTGGCGAACGGAGAATCGCGTTGCAGGCGTCATGACCGGACGATGTCGTCCAGTTCGGTCGCGCGCGGCATCGATCGTCATCATCCATGGGGCCGTCCCGGGCGCCTTGCCTGTGTCGGCGGCGTCAAGCCGGCCGTGTAAAAATATTCTTCTTTACCGAAATTCGGAATCGACGTAGGTTGCGCGCATCCCGGCTCGATCCTGAGGGGCGGTCTCGAGGTCGTCTTGATCGCGAGCCGGGGATGCGGTGGAC
>VYLF01000525.1_pt1 | contig 14332 bp, 13 predicted proteins | sample 5114371 | NCBI WGS metagenome assembly VYLF01 (sample SAMN12291773, study PRJNA351875) | freshwater metagenome | isolation source: freshwater lake | place: USA: Michigan, Kent Lake | collected 2013-08-15 | reverse complement strand
TTCCACCGAGGAGAATTGATAAGAATTGGCGGTTTCGGGGGGAAGGTTCAACAAATCAAAGAAACAAGCGGGAAATCTTTGTAAGAGTTGATAGAAAATACTGTCAGTTTTCACGCAATTAAACTCAAAAAGAGGCCTCTAGTTTAGCAGAAGTTTTTTATTGTGTTCTTCAGTAAGCTCCTGTTTTTGAGCAATTGGGATGAGGACTGTTACCCAACACCATCGGAACCAAGATTAAATAGGGTATGATGGACATTGTATAGATTTTCTCCTATCGCCGTGAGCGAAACCGTCTATATTGAAACCAGTATCTTAGGCTACCTCAACGAAATTTCACCTGGTTTCGGGTTCCTCAATTATATCTAATACCTCCTGCTCAACCAATCTAGAACGGAGAAGTTCTAACGCGTCTTGGTCTGCTAATTCGATAATCTCGACAAGATAACGTCCCACCTGTTCAACAGTTGCCGGTTGCCATTGACGCAGTTTAATTTCCAGTTCTTGAATCAGGGCATCCATATTTTAGTTTTGAAAGCCAATATTATCAGGATAACACGGCTATAACTACTAACTCTCAGGATAATGACTGTGGAAAATAGAGGAGTATTTTTTGCTCAAAGGTTAGTCAAGCTCTGGTTAAATATCATCTTCGTTTAAGCCCGCATCTTTTAAAATACCTTTGAGAGTTCCTATCGGTAAATCTCTATTGCCATGAATAGGAACAACGATAATAGTGGTCGTATTCTGTCTTGTATAGATATAATGACTGCCTTTAATTCTTACCAATATCCAACCAAGTTTCTCAAGAACTTTGCAGAGTTTTTTCCCCGAAATTGATTTCATAAGGAAATTTCCACTAATTTTTGTTCTGGATTAGGCAACTCCTGTTCATTAGCCACTTCTAACCATCCTTCCACCGCTTCTTTGACCATTGCCATTAAATGTTCATAACTTTCTCCCCAAGTATGACAACCGGGGAAAGCTGGAACGGTGGCACACCATAAATCATCTTCTTGCCAAACAATAACTTTAATATTCATCTTTAACTTTTTTGTCTTTTACTAAGCAGTATAACTCGATCTCATCAGACGTTATACAATGAATGTTGTCCCTCGATCGCATTGTCCCATGACTACCCCCTTCACTGCCGCAGAAATTGCCTCAGAAGGCATCAAACCCGAAGAATACGAAGAAATAGTCAAAAGACTGGGAAGACACCCCAACAAAGCCGAATTAGGAATGTTTGGCGTGATGTGGTCGGAACACTGCTGTTATAAAAACTCCCGGCCGCTGCTCAAACAATTCCCCACCACCGGCGAAAAAATTCTCGTTGGACCGGGGGAAAATGCCGGAGTAGTGGATTTAGGCGATGGATTGCGATTAGCCTTTAAAATCGAGTCCCATAATCATCCTTCTGCGGTGGAACCGTTCCAAGGTGCCGCTACTGGAGTCGGAGGCATCCTGCGGGATATTTTTACCATGGGGGCCCGGCCCATTGCTATCCTCAACTCCCTCCGTTTTGGTAACTTGCAAGATGCCCGCAATCGTCGCATTTTTGCCGGAGTCGTGGAAGGAATAAGTCATTATGGCAATAGTGTCGGCGTTCCCACGGTGGGCGGTGAGATCTACTTTGATAATGCCTACAATGGCAATCCCCTCGTTAATGCCATGGCTTTAGGGTTAATGGAAACCGAGGAAATCGTCAAATCCGGGGCAAAAGGCCTGGGAAATCCAGTTTTATACATTGGTTCTACCACCGGCCGCGACGGTATGGGAGGGGCGAGTTTTGCCAGTGCCGAATTAACCGATAAATCTATGGATGACCGGCCCGCAGTGCAAGTGGGCGACCCTTTTCTGGAAAAATCCCTGATAGAAGCTTGTTTAGAGGCATTTAAGACTGGCGCGGTGGTGGCGGCCCAGGATATGGGGGCCGCTGGGATCACCTGTTCTACTTCCGAGATGGCGGCCAAGGGAGGGGTGGGAATTGAATTAGACCTCGATAAAATACCCGTCCGGGAAAGCGGGATGGTTCCCTACGAATATCTGCTATCGGAATCCCAAGAAAGAATGTTATTTGTGGCAGCATTGGGACGAGAAGGCGAATTAATCGAGATTTTCCATCGTTGGGGACTTCAGGCTGTGGTCGCTGGCCAGGTAATTGCAGAACCGATCGTCCGTATATTATTTAAAGGGGAAATTGCCGCCGAAATTCCTGCCACGGCCCTAGCGGATAATACTCCGATTTATCATCGGGAATTACTAACAGAACCGCCAGAATACGCCCAAAAAGCTCAATTATGGCAAGATAGCACGATTCCTATTCCCGAATCCTATAACGAGATTTTATTAAAACTGCTTGATAGTCCCTCGATTGCCTCAAAACGCTGGATTTATCGTCAATATGATCATCAAGTCCAGAATAACACCGTTATTCTCCCCGGGGGGGCCGATGCGGCCGTGATTCGCGTGCGTCCTCTGGGTGCTAATCCCGCCAATTCTCGGCGAGGTGTAGCGGCGACTACAGATTGTAATCCGCGATACGTTTATCTTGATCCCTATAACGGAGCTAAGTTGGCCGTGGCGGAAGCGGCCAGAAACCTTAGCTGTGTTGGGGCCGACCCCATTGCTGTCACGGATAATCTCAATTTCGGAAGTCCAGAGAATTCAATCGGTTATTGGCAATTAGCCACTGCTTGTCAGGGTATTGCTGAAGCTTGTCGGGAAATGAATACACCGGTGACTGGGGGTAATGTCTCTTTGTACAACGAAACCGTTGATGCAGCTGGCAGCCCCCAGTCTATTTATCCGACTCCCGTGATTGGTATGGTGGGATTAGTGCCGGATATCGGGCAAATTTGCGGCCAAGGTTGGCAAAAAGCGGGGGATTTAATCTATCTTTTGGGTTTCTCCTTGCCAACTATCGGCGCTTCCGAATATTTAGCCGTTATTCACGGTTTGGTGACGGGAAAACCGCCGGTAATTGATTTTGAATTAGAAAGAAAGGTACAAGCGGCCTGTCGTCGAGGAATCCGCGCCGGTTGGGTGAAATCTGCCCACGATTGCGCCGAGGGAGGTTTAGCCACTGCTCTGGCAGAATGCTGTATTAGTGGCCAATTAGGGGCGGAAATTGACCTTTCTTGGCACAATCAAGGCCGTTTTGACGCGGTGTTATTCGGAGAATTAGCTAGTTGCATTATCGTCTCCGTTTCCTCCGAAAATCGGCAAGATTGGGAAGAATACCTAAAGACACAATTAGGAGACTATTGGCAAATAACCGGCAAAGTTAGCGAAAAAAGCGAGAATCTTCGGATTTTTGACCGGAATAAACAACCGGCGATCGATGTTAGTCTAGAAACTATACAGCAAGTTTGGTCAAAAGCGATCGAAAGAAGGCTGTAATCTTGAGGCCGTCAGCTAGATAAGATGGCCGATTATATCGGTAAATAAAGGCTGATAGCTGATAAATAAATCGTTAAAAGAAGATTAAGATCGGTTAAGATTTTGTTACCAAAGTATTCTGCAGCCCCAACCCTCCCATGTCTAGCCATCCCGACTCATCTGTATCTTTTGCCAGTGTCGATAAGCCTGAAGAAGCCTGTGGAGTTTTTGGACTCTATGCCCCCGAGGAAGAAGTAGCAAAACTGACCTATTTCGGACTCTATGCCCTGCAACACCGAGGACAGGAATCGGCAGGTATTGCCACCTACGACGGGGAAACGGTGCATTGTTACAAAGAAATGGGCTTAGTTTCCCAAGTTTTTAGCGAAACTGTCCTTAAAACCTTGCCGGGTACTCACGCCGTCGGTCATACTCGTTACTCTACCACCGGTTCTAGCCGTCGGGCCAATGCCCAACCTGCTGTGATCGAAACCCGTTTAGGTAAACTTTCCCTAGCACATAATGGCAATTTAGTCAATACTTTTGAGTTAAGAAATGTATTAGAAAAGCGCGGTTGTGATTTCGGCACCACCACCGACTCGGAAATGATCGCCGTCGCTATCGGCCAGGAAGTGGATAGTGGCAAGGATTGGATACAAGCGGCGATCGATGCCTTTAGCTATTGTAGCGGGGCTTACAGCCTTGTTATCGGCACACCGACGGGAATTATCGGGGCGCGGGATCCCAATGGTGTCAGACCCTTAGTAATTGGGGTTTTGCAAGAAGAAGGCAATCCCCCCCGTTATGTTTTAGCTTCGGAAACCTGCGGATTAGATATTATCGGGGCCGATTATCTGCGGGATGTGCAGCCGGGGGAATTAGTTTGGATTAGTGAAGATGGCTTATCTTCGGTGGATTGGGCCATGAAACCGGAGAAAAAATTATGCGTTTTCGAGATGATTTATTTTGCCCGTCCCGATAGCATTGTCCACGAGGAATCTTTATATACTTATCGGGTACGTTTGGGGGAACAATTAGCCAAAGAGTCGCCGGTAGAAGCAGATATGGTGATGGGAGTTCCCGATTCGGGTATTCCGGCTGCGATCGGATTTTCGCGCATTTCTGATATTCCCTACGCGGAAGGATTGATTAAAAATCGTTATGTGGGACGGACTTTTATTCAACCAACCCAACACATGAGAGAGTCGGGAATTAAGATGAAATTGAATCCTTTAAAGGATGTTTTACAGGGAAAAAGAGTTATTATTGTTGATGATTCGATCGTGCGGGGAACCACTAGCCGGAAATTGGTTAAAGCTTTACGCGATGCCGGAGCAAGAGAAGTTCACATGAGAATATCTTCTCCTCCGGTGACTCATCCTTGTTTTTATGGCATTGATACGGACAACCAAGAGCAATTAATTGCGGCAACTAAATCGGTGGCGGAAATTCAGGCACAAATCGGGGTGGATAGTTTAGCTTATCTCAGTCACGATGGGATGTTAACAGCAACGAAGGAAGATCCGAAAACCTTCTGTACTGCCTGTTTTAATGGCGATTATCCGATTCCTGTACCTGATAATGTTAAGCGATCGAAGTTGATCTTAGAAACAGTTAAATAGCCTCAAGGCTAAATCCTCTGAAAACAATCGGCAATTTCCTGGGGAGTTAAAAGAGAATTGGGATAACCGGAAAGTTGTCCTAATTTTTGTGCTAATAAAACTGCTTGGGGTGGAGTTAGATAGGTTTTGGCCAAGAGATCGGTTTGATGATAAGCTTGCCGGATTGGGGCATCTAAAAGGATAGTTCCTTGACCCATAATAATTACTCTTTCGGCGTATTCTGGCATTAAATAGAGGTGATGGGTGATCACAATCACGGTTTTGCCCATCTGGTGTAATTGACGACTCACCTCTAAAATTGCCTTAGCTCCTTGGTAATCTTGGCCAGTGGTGGGTTCATCGAAAACAACTAGACGCGGTTCCATGGCTAAAATTGCCGCAATCACTACCCGCGCTCGATCGCCTTTTGGTAAGGAGAGAGGATGATAGAATCGATATTCTAGCAATCCCATGGCTTCTAGACTTGCTTTCGTGCGTTGGGTAACGATTTCTGGAGAATAACCGAGATTAGTCAGGGCAAATGATACTTCTTTCTCGACAGTGGTGTTAAAAATCTGATTATCGGGATTTTGGGCTACATAACCGATCGAACGAGCTAAATCACTAACAGAAAAGCTAGTGGTCGCAACGCGCTCGCTACGCGAGATCGAACGTCCGTCAATCATAACTTGACCGGTGGTTGCCGAGAGAAGATTGAGAAAATGCTTGACTAAAGTGCTTTTTCCCGCGCCATTTTGACCGATAATCAGCAGATATTCCCCTTCGGCAATATCGAGGGACACATCCCGCAAGGCGGTAGTACCATCAGGATAGGTATGGCAGAGATTTTTTACCCTCAGTATGGGGTTTAAGGGGTCAGAAACCGACGATAAGGGAGGGGTTGGGGTTCTATGATGGTAAAAGGATTTAAGCTCGTTTAAACGGGCAAAACTGCGGTCTAGGGTGACAGGAATAGAATTTATCGCCCCGATTTTTTGATTGATCAAGGCAAAAGTAGTGGCCACTTGCGGGGGACGCAGGGCATTTTCCTGTAAAAGTTGTACTTGGGAGTAGATCTCTGCTGGGGTTCCCATGGCTTCGATCGCACCCTCCCTTAATAGTACCAGGCGATCGGCATATTCGGCCATTTCCTCGGCCGCGTGGGAGACCATGACAATAGTGACACCGAGATGGCGATTTAACTCCTTAATGGTGGCGAAAACTTCCTGGGATCCCACCGGATCCAGTTGGGAGGTGGGTTCATCGAGAATTAACAAAGCGGGCTGAACTGCAAGGGCAGCGGCGATCGCTAATCGTTGTTTTTGTCCTCCTGATAATTCCCCCGGCGATTTTTTTTCCATTCCCTCTAACCGGACTGCCGCTAAAACTTTGGGAATGCGCGCTTTAATTTCCTCTCGCGGTAGCCGTAAATTTTCTAAGGTAAAAGCGATTTCATTTTCTATCGAAGTGGCTAAAAGTTGCGTTTCGGGATCTTCAAATACTGCCCCCACATAGCGGGCCAAGGTGCTAACGGGATGGGTTAAAGTGTCTAAACCGGCTACTGTTGCATAACCAAAAAAACGCCCTCCGTAGAATTGGGGGACAATACCGTTAAGAGTTAAACAGAGAGTAGTTTTTCCTGCACCTGTGGGACCGATAATACCTAAAAATTCGCCTCGATGAATTGCTAAAGAGATATTTTTAAGCACTAGATTGGAGGATTCGGGATAAATATAGGAAACTTTCTCTAATTGGGCGATGATTTCCATTATCGGTGGGGAATAGAAGACGGGAGTGGGGTAGATAGGGAGATATTTTTCAGGGAAATGCGGGTTAGGGACGCTTCTATTTTTCGCTACCTCGATCGATGAACTTGATTATCACACAGGTGGCCCACTACTCTGTGATTTATCCTGCAATTGTACCAGTTACCCCTCGCCCACTCGCAGAAAAACTTAATATTTCTACTCTTGACAAATTTGCTTTAAGGTGCTAAAGAAATCGGGGTAAGAAATGCCGGCCGCTTCAGCGCGATGGATAGTGGTGGGTTGACGGGAATTGAGGGCAGCGATCGCTAGACTCATGGCAATGCGATGATCGGTAAAACTGTCCACTTCCGTGCCGAATAGGCCCGTACCGCCGGTAATCTCTAAACCATCGGGTAATTCCCTTACTTTTGCCCCTAGGCGATCGAGTTGGGTAGCCATCACTGTCAGGCGATCGCTTTCCTTCACCCGTAATTCCTCGGCATCCTTGATAATTGTCGTTCCTTGGGCAAAAACCGCCGCTACTGCCAGAATGGGAATTTCATCGATCAGACGGGGTATAATCTCACCAGCGATCGTGGTTGCCTGTAGTGGACTGGATTTCACCCGCAGATCCGCCACCGGTTCCCCCGTCACTACCCGTTGATTTTCGAGGGTGATATCTGCTCCCATTGCCTGTAAAACCTGTAAAACTCCAGTTCTAGTCGGGTTTATTCCCACATTTTCGATTAATAACTCAGAATTAGGCACGATTGCCCCCGCTACCAACCAAAAAGCCGCCGAACTGATATCCCCGGGTACGATCACCGTTTGTCCGGTTAAAGTGGGATAACCCGTCACCGTGACGCTATTAGTCTCCCCATCCACCTCAATATTTGCCCCAAAAGCGCGCAGCATCCGTTCACTGTGATCGCGAGATAAAGCGGGTTCCGTGATCGTGGTTTTCCCCTCGGTTAACAGTCCAGCGAGGAGAAGACAGGATTTCACCTGTGCAGAAGCAACGGGAGAATAGTAGTGGATCGGTTGCAGAGATTCCCCAGAAACGGCTAAAGGAGCCAAAGAATTGGCTTTTCTGCCCCAAATTTGCGCCCCCATTTCCTTGAGGGGTTTCACCACCCTGGACATGGGACGCGATCGCAGGGAAGCATCGCCGGTGACGACAAAAAAACGGTCCCGATGACCGGCCAATAATCCTAACATTAAGCGGATCGTCGTGCCGGAATTGCCCGCGTCGAGGATTTCTAAGGGTTCCTCGAGATTGCCTAAACCCCTACCTTTGACGATCACTTTCTCGCTGTTAAGTTGGGAAATTTCCACACCCATGGCACGAAAACAACTAGCGGTACTGCGGGGATCTTCGCCCAATAATAACCCATGAATAACGGTTTCTCCTTCGGCGATCGCCCCTAACATCAGGGAGCGATGGGATATGGATTTATCGCCGGGGATAGTGATTTTTCCCCGTAATCCCGTGATTTTGGCTGGATCGATGACTAAATCTTGATGGGATTGAAGGGGGTTAAGGGTGACAATAGACATGATCGTTAGGCAGATGAAGACAAGCTCGATCTATTTTCCCTCTTTACCTCGCCCTTTCCTTGTCAAGTTATGTAAAGAATATTAAGCTAGAACCATTCAGTCATCAGTTTTTTGTCATGCCCACTACTGCCCAAGAAGTTTATAATCAAGTGGTTTGTCACTTATCATCAGGAGAACGTTTACGATTGGCCACAATCATTCTCAATGAACTTGTCGGACAACAACAACCATCGCTAGATCAAAGTGATACCTGGACTGAGGAGGATCAGATCGATCTTGTCAATTTTTCCCTAAACTATGCGGCCAAAACTTTCTCTGATATTGATCGCTCCCGTATTAGGTTAAACTTATCACACCAAGAAACTGATAACTGATAACTGATAACTGATAACTAATAACTGATTATGTCTCGTCGTCAACTGTTGAGTTTTTTAATTGCAGTAATTCTGGCATTTTTTGCCCTTATTCCCGATGCTAACGCTTTAGGTGGCCCCCAACCCCCTTTAAATCAACCGGCACCCGATTTTACCCTACCGACTAACACGGGAGAAGGGAATATTTCCCTATCGGATTATCGGGGTAAGTGGGTAGTTTTGTATTTTTATCCCAAGGATTTTACCCCCGGCTGTACCCTAGAAGCGCGGCGTTTTCAGCAGGATTTGCCGAAATATATGGCTAAAAATACGCAAGTTTTAGGGGTAAGTGCCGATGATGTCGATTCTCATGCGGAATTTTGCGACTCGGAGGGTTTAAAATTTCCCTTGCTGGCAGATACTACCGGAGATGTTAGTAAAGCTTATGGTTCTTGGATGGGTTATGTTTCCCTGCGTCATACCTATCTTATCGATCCGCAGGGGATTTTAAAAGAGATTTATTTAGGGGTAAATCCTGCCATTCACAGTGCCGAAGTTTTAGCGCGTTTAGAGGAATTACAGGCGAGTTCATAAAAAAAATCCCGACCACGATTTTTTTATCGGTGGGGGATATAGACTAACAACCTTAACCGAGATAATCAGGACTAATTGCAATTATCGTCCTTGTCACCCTTACAGTCACGGTTTTGTAAAATTAGCGGCCAAGAGGAACGGTCAAAATGGTTATCTTGACTATTAACCGCTAAAGTGCGAGGAAGAGAACCTAACAGCAAGGAGACCACAACAAACAAGGTTAACGAGATTTTCATGGTTTTACTCCCTTAGACACTATCAGGTAATTGACCTACTTTTACCATAGGGCTTTTCCGCTCGGATGTCAGTCCCATTGCCAAGAGGGAAAAAGGGGTTAACATGGAAAAAAAGGGAATATAAGTAGAATAAAGTAGAACGGGATGAAACCACAGGGATGGGACGAGTTTCTCAAACATCTAGCTAGAGAATACGGTGTTCAAGGCAAATTAAAGGAGATTTTTTTAGTTCGTTTTGCCTACGAAAATTGGCGCAAACCGGATGAGGAAATTTGGGAAATGGCCGAGGCTGCCAGCCATGAAACCTATAAAAAACAGATGACTAAAATCTATAGCTATTTCTCGGAAGATAAAGATAATGGCTGTCCCGAACTAGAATTAGGCAGTAAAGGGCCGGGTAAGTTCCAAATCCTCCGAGAATGGTTCAAAGATATCAAATATCCTCAATGGAGAAATCAACCCGTCCCGATACTAGCAGAAAAATCAGTCATAGATACTTATATTAGCCGCCCTCCCGTCGAAAGCGACTGTTATCAAGAAATTAATCGCCCAGGGTCACTCATTCGCATTAAATCCCCCGAAAAGACCGGTAAAACTTCTCTTCTTAAACATCTGCTCGCTCAGGCAGATAGTTGGGGACATAGCACAGTTTATATTAATTGTCAAGTGGCAGAAAAGGCGATGTTTGCCAGTTTAGACCGATTTTGTCGCTGGTTTTCGGCAAATGTCAGCCGAGAATTGGGTTTAAAGCCTCAATTAGATGAATATTGGGATGAGGAACTATTTGGCAGTTTAATCAGTTGTCAAACCTATTTTCAGTCCTATCTTTTGGAACAGATTAACGGGCCGCTCTTTTTGGCCCTAGATAATTTAGACAGAATTTTCGAGTATCCCGACATCGCTAGGGATTTTCTGCCGCTTTTGCGCTGTTGGCACGAAGAAGCTAATAATTTAGAAATCTGGCAGAATTTGCGGTTAGCGATTGCTAATTCCACGGAAATCTATATTCAATTGGACGCTAATCAATCTCCCTTTAATGTCGGCCGCGCGATTAAATTACCCGGTTTTAGCCTCGAACAACTGGAAAACTTGGCTAGTAGCTACGGATTGCCTAAAAATGACGATAATCAGCGTTTTATCAGGGATTTAATTGCCTTAGTCGCTGGTCATCCCTATCTTAGCCGTTTGGCCCTGGAAGCGCGGGTGCGTGGGGAAAAAAATATTCTCCCTAATGCTGCTACCCAAGGGGGAATTTATGCGGCACACTTGCGTCATCACTGGGATAGTCTGCAAAAACAGCCGGAATTATTGACAGCGATGGGGGAAGTGGTTAATTCTTCCGATAAGGGAGTGCGATTAGAACCGATTACTGCCTATAAACTGGAAAGTATGGGTTTAATTCAGTTAAAAGGCGATCTAGCCCAGCCTAGCTGTCAATTATATCAGCTTTACTTCCGAGAAGAACAGACCGGCAGCGATCTCTAGTAGATAATTATACTAAATCCGTTGAGTACAGGCTAGTTACGAGGAGAGGCACTCATGCAAGAGGCACTCATGCAAAGGGGAATAAATAATCAGTTTTTAATAACCGGATTTAGTATCACATTTGCAGAAATATCGACAATCAGCAATTATTAGTGACTCTTAAATTATTACAAATAGATTCATGAATCAACCCTACCATGAATCAACCCTACCATGAATCAACCCTACCATGAATCAACCCTACCATGAATCAACCCTACCATGAATCAACCCTACCATGAATCAACCCTGCCATGAATCAACCCTACCATGAATCAACCCTGCCATGAATCAACCCTACTAAGCTAAACGGCTTTTACTTCGGATCACCGATATAGACTCCAAAAGGGTTATAGCTATTGGATCATGCAGGTTAAGCGCCGTTTAGCTTATGAATCAACCCTACTATGAATCAACCCTAGTAGTTTGGGGGGTTCTACCCCCCAAAAGCTTGGATTGAGTGATAAAATCGGAAGTAATACCATTTCTCTAAATGAAAACTACACATCGAATTTAAGTCACCCTTTTTAAGGGGGATTTAGGGGGATTAAACTTCTGTAGTCAGACTTTGGATAATTGGTATAACGATCAATTTTGGCAGATAGTTTCCCTTTAAAAATCCCAACTTAGTAGATTTACAAAAATGAGATGCACCCGCTCAAAGATTGCTCAACTTGCTAAAGATTGTAGTTCGGAAGTGCCATAAACTCTCACGATTTTGTCTTGGCAGGCCGTGGCGATATAATTACCGTCGGGACTAAAACAAACGGAATAGATTTTCTGGGGATGGGGAATAGAAATAATCGCTTTTCCTGCTTTTAAATCCCATAATTTTAAGCTTTTATCATCACTACCACTGGCTAATAGTTGATTATTAGGACTAACACTAACTGAATTGATATGATCACTATGTTCGCTGAGAGTTTTTACCTCTGTACCTGCTTTAATATCCCAGATTTTAATAGTTTTGTCTTTGCTGCCACTGGCTAAAAATTTGTTATTACTGCCGAAATCTACCGATAAAATACCTCCAAACCAATCGGAATGACCTTTTAAGGTAATAGTGCTTTTTTCTGCCAGATTCCAAATAATTACCGTTTTGTCATTTTCGCCGCCACCACTGGCTAAAAGTTGACCATTTTGACTAAATTTAACTGTTAGGACTTTATCGCTATGACCTTGTAAAGTGGCCAGAATTTCTCCAGTTTTTACTGACCATATTTTCACGGTTTTATCTTCACTACCACTAGCAATAATTTCCCCATCGGGATGAACAGCTACTGCTGTAACTTTATCTTGGTGTCCCGTTAAGGTAGAGATTAATTTTTTAGTTTCCAGTGACCAAATTCTTAGGGTTTGATCATCTCCTCCACTAACCAAAAATCCTTGACAGGGACTAAAAGCAACAGAGTTAACTCCCTTGTCCCACCAACCGGCTTTTTCATGTCCTTGTAAACTAAATTTTTGATTTTTTTGCCAATCCCAAACAATAACAGTTAACTCGTTATCTCCACTAGCTAAAAATTTACCATCTTGGGAAAAAGTTAGACATTTAACCTCACCTTCATGGCCTTCTAGGGATTTAAAAGATACTAAACGATTAAACATAGTGAAAACATTAGTTAATCAAGATTTTTCGGCATTACCAGATATTAGTTTTTCTCTGGGGGACTACTTCATCCCTGAGATAACTTTTTCCGCTCACCACAAGTACGGGGAAGCCATTCTTCCCTGATTATAACTAATTACAGTGTTTCTCGTCAAGGAGATGCAGCTAATCTAAGGATAGCCTATTAAAATAGGTCTTAGCTGATAAGTACCCGTTGACAATCCTAGTCCTAGGGTGGGACAATAATCGAAAAAATTGCCTGATAAATTAAGTATTGACCGTAACCTAGCCCAAAAAGGCTGCTATTCAGGGGCGCTATAGGGTAAGATTAACTATTAGGGTGGAGTTTATTGCCGATTTTAATCTTGTCCTAACCAAGCAAAATTGACAATTGAATCTGTAATTTTAAAAATATCTATCCCGTCAATATCATCTAACCGCAAATGCTTAAAATTTTAGTTGATGGTACACCGATAAGACAAAATCCTAGTGGAATTGGATTATATGCTTATCACCTGATTGCCGAATTAGCTAAATTACAAAACCAAGAAAACTTTTCCCTGTCCCTCTGTTTTCAACCATCGGTAAAAAACTGGCTGCGGGGTAATCTTTCTATACCCGAAAAACTGCAATCCTATCCAGAGGTTAAGTGTTTACCAATTCCCGTCAGTCTTAGCAATATTTTAACCCGATTTCCTAATCCTCTAATTCCCTATCTAGAAAACTTTCTTGATTCTCCCGATATTCTCCACGGATTGGATCATGTGGTGTATCCTTGTCGTCAGAGTCGTCAAGTTATGACTATTCATGATGTTACTTTTATGAAATATCCTGAGTTTGTGACGGGGATTGTCAAAACCTACACCCAACGCATTAAAAAATCTCTACAATGGACAGATTTAGTTATTGCTAACTCCGCAAGTACCAAACGAGATATTATTGAATATTTAGATGTGAACCCAGAGAAAATTTTTGTTACTCCCCTCGCAAGTCGTTATTCTTCTCCCCCAAATTCTCCCTCATCTCTAACTATCACTAAACCCTATTTACTCTTTGTTAGTACCCTAGAACCAAGAAAAAATATTATTAATCTTATCAGTGCTTTTAACTATCTCAAGGACAGGTATAAATTAGACCATAATCTGATTCTGATTGGCAAAAAAGGATGGAAGTATCAACCAATTTTCGATAAAATATCTCAGTCTCCCTTTCGAGATAGTATCCAACATCTTGATTATCTTGCTGATGACTTAGTTGCGGATTATTATCAAAAAGCCGATGTTTTTGTCTATCCTTCTTTTTATGAAGGTTTTGGATTACCAGTTTTAGAAGCGATGACTTTAGGTTGTCCTGTGGTAACTGCTAATACTGCATCCTTACCCGAAGTCACGGGAGACTCGGCAATATTAATTAATCCCGATAATCCCCTAGAAATTGCTGCGGCAATCTATCAAGTTATTAGTGATACCTCTCTCCGTCAAGAATTAATCACTAAAGGAAAAAAACAAGCGGCAAAATTCTCTTGGCAAAAAACCGCACAAGCTACTATAAAAGCTTATCGTTCTCTTTTATAATAAGTAAGTAGTTATAATTAAATTGAAGGTGGATCCCCCCTTAATCCCCCCTTGATAAGCTATCCATTAGTCACATCTTTCTTAACATAAAATTTGACAAAAAGAGAAAAGTGTGCCAGATGGCTCAAGGGGGTTCTATGGGGGAACTAATTTGATGA
>VYLF01000759.1_pt1 | contig 14337 bp, 17 predicted proteins | sample 5114371 | NCBI WGS metagenome assembly VYLF01 (sample SAMN12291773, study PRJNA351875) | freshwater metagenome | isolation source: freshwater lake | place: USA: Michigan, Kent Lake | collected 2013-08-15 | reverse complement strand
TGGATGCTGAATTTTTTGTAGGAGAAGCTGTTGTTCTTCGTCAGTTAAGGAAAGGATAATTTGAGCAAGGGAATCAATTAGTTTAGTATTGATTGCAGCAGCAGCTTGACTCATATAGCGTTTACATTGTTTAATAGTCTATTTTTGAATTGGCGATTTATGAGCGGTTGTTTCGACTCTGGCAAATCAAGCTAAAGGAGAGTTTTAAACTCTGCCACTGTCAATCCCGCTTGACGAATGATAGATCTCAGTGTTCCCTTAGCCACTTCTCGATGGTCAGGGATGGTGATGCGTCGATAGGGATAGGCTTTTTGTCTGAGTATGATATGACTTCCTCGCTGCCGATCTAATTCGTAGCCAATCTTGCCCAGTGCTTTAACGACTTGGCGACCAGCGATAGGAGGGAGTTCACTCATAATTTAACCTCTACCAGTTCCTCAGAAATTGGTGGTGGAATCGGTTCATTGTGCGCTTCTAGGCTTTCTAGATATAAAGCAATTGCTTCCTGAATGTTGGCGAGTAACTCTTCCCGGGTATTGCCTTGAGAAATACAGCCGGGTAGGGAGGGAACTTCAGCCACATAAATGCCATCTTCATCTTGCTCAATTAAGACGCGATATTTCATGGGTTTGTCCTTGCTTTGAATTGATTGTTCCAGAAAACCCGTTTTCTAAGGGGTTTTGCATTTTTTGTCAGGTTTTTTCTCGCTGTTGTCTTCGTCTTTGACGATTTTCCGCTTCTAAGCGACTAATCGCTTCTTCTAATTGTAATCCAACTAATTCCATCTCTTGACAATTGCGGTGTGCTTTTGCCAAAGTTTGCTTAAGTTGATCAGAATCCCGGGGAAGCTGAGGAACAAAATCCATATTTAACTCCATTCAAGTTTAATTTCTTCGACACTACGCATCAAGGCAGGAATCCGCACTTGGGTTGTCTTAATGACTTCTTCTATAAATCTTAGCAAGTCAGGAGAAATCATCGGTTGAGATTGAGCGGCACGAATTTCTAAGTTTGATAGCTGAGAAAACCGAGATTCTGCTTGGAGGGCAATTTCTGTGAGTTGCTCTAAACTGTCTAGGGTTTCTGCTGTTTCACCAAAACGGTTTAAGATGGCAAATTCTATTTTTGAATTGGCGATTTATGAGCAGTTGTTTTGACTCTGGCGATAATTTTGCCATTTTTCTCAGCTTACCATACTGGCCAATCTACTGATTCCAGTCTAGCGCGAGTTAGCAATCCCTAGCGATCGCCCTAAGTCCAGAAAACGGGTTTTTTAAAGAAACCCGTTTTCTCAGTTGATGAAATAAGTAGGTAGGCGTTAAAAATTATCAGACACCCCCGTTATCAAGGGTAGGGTTGATTCATGAATCAACCCTACCTTATCAAGGGGGGCAGGGGGGATCGAACCTAAAATCCATTTTTAATTTAATTATAACCAGCTACTTAAGCTAAAATCGAATCAACTCGTTGCCCTCGCCTTATGTTTTCTATCCAAACTACCTACACTCAAGCTCAAGAAAATTTAGCGAGCCTTCTGGATCGACTGGAAAGCGAGAATAGTATGGCGATTATTACTCGCCCTGGTCATAAAGATATGGCACTATTAAGCGCAGAGGAATTAACTGGCTTATTAGAAACCGTTTATCTTTTGCGATCGCCTGCGAATGCTCGAAAGTTATTGGCAGCACTGGAACGTTCAATGGAGAGGGACGTTCAAACAATACCGGGACAGACAGTTACAGAACTTTGTCAGGAGTTAGGAATTGAACGCCAAGAGTAGGGCAATTGTCTTTGACAGTTAATTTCGAGAAGATTTAAGATGGTGGTACAAAACAGATAAAAAAATCGCCTTTCGCCTACTCAATCTCGTAGAATCTGTCACCGCCGATCCCTTTACTGGAATAGGCAAACCAGAACCCATAAAGTATCTTGAAGCTAATAGTTGGTCACGCCGAATTACCACAGAACACCGTCTAGTCTATCGAGTCAAAGATGACCGCATTGAGTTTTTAGCAGCACGATATCACTATACTTAAACAGCTTATGTATTCCAGAAAACGGGTTTCTTCAAGAAACCCGTTTTCTATGGCAATTAAGCTTTATCACTGCCTTGCTTTGGCTTTAACTGGCGTTTAACCAATGCACCCAAGCCTAACAGTCCCAATCCTAGAACGGCACTAGGTTCGGGAACTTTCTGTCCTGTTACGGTTAAGGGAAAAGAAACCCCTTGAGCCGGATTACCACTGCTGATGGTAATCCAATCACCTGGGGCAGCCGAGGTGTTAAACTGCCGTGCATTTCCATTTACAGTTACGGGATTTCCTCCTGAAGTTGTCATTAGAAAAGGAGTAAAAGCAGTTGTACCGCCTGTGGGTGACAGCCCCGTTAGTTGGTAGTCTGCCCAGTAAGTGCCTGGCGCAAGAGTAAGACCAGAACCACTGAAATTGGCGGCAATGTTCATCACTGGGCGTTGGGCATTGTTTAACACGCCATTGGCAGTGCGGTAAACGCCAGTCCAGTTAGTAGATAGTAGATTTGTGGACGAACCCAGGATATTACTTCCAGCAAGACCGGGGGCATTGTCCCAAATATTAACTGAGATGCCAGTAAAAGGTGAAGCAGGGGGAAACCCATAAGTTGATGTCATGTAACCCATCACCGATACCTTATCGATCGCCCACAGTCCTGCATCAGAAATGGTAAAGCTTTGTGCCAAGCGGAAATCACCGGTTGCAGTCTGCCCCGCTGAAGTCACAGTAGCAGAGGCTTGACTGACATCTGAGCCGTTGAATCCTGCGCCTGGGTTGGTGACGATATTTGTCTGGCTAAATAGAGTAGTTGCCTGTGCGGGCAAGCTAACTACCGTTCCGACGGTGACAGCAGTTGCCATCCCGATTGTTGTACCGAGAAAATCTGAGACAGGCTTTAAGGAACAGGAGCGGCTTAAGAATGAGCTTTTTTGAGTAGCCATCGGTTTATTCGGGTAAATTATGCGAAAAAGCTTATCACCCCCCCCCGATTTTGTCAAGTATCGCTGTTTTAATCGATTTTATAGGGTTTTATCTCTGTTTTTCGTCAAATCTTCTGGGTTGAGGGGGAGTGAGGAGCGATCGCTTGGGGAAGATCGGGTTTGGGATATTTGTAATCTTTGATACAAAGCTCTGGATCATCTGTTCTTAAGATTAAGGCTGGTGTTGCCAATTGATCGGGAAAGAGGCAGGCGCAAGCAGATAAAAACCGCACAGAAGCTTGTGCCGTGGGATCAAAATTATTAAGCGGAGAATAGCCTCTGACCGGAATTCAACATCAAAGTTAGTAGGAAACTTGTCATCGCCTAAGTAAAGTAACCCTTCATCCACGACACAAAACAATAGGAAAAATACTTATGAGTTATGGAACGCGTGTTCAAGCTATCTCTCAAGTAACGGATCGTAAACCCCTACCTAGCAAAATTCCTCAGCGTTTAGAGGCCCTGTGGGCAACCGATGTTTTTACCCTGAGCAAAATGCAGGCCAGTCTTCCCAAAGATGTATTCAAATCGGTCAAAAACACGATTTTAACCGGGGGAAAATTAGACGTTTCCATCGCCAGTGCGGTAGCGGCAGCGATGAAAGATTGGGCCACGTCCAAAGGGGCGCTGTACTATGCTCACGTCTTCTATCCGATGACCAACGCCACCGCCGAAAAACACGATGGTTTTATCTCCGTGCAGAGCGACGGTTCAGTGATCACAGAATTTACGGGCAAAGTCTTAGTACAGGGGGAACCGGATGGTTCCTCCTTTCCTAACGGCGGACTTCGCTCCACCTTTGAAGCGCGGGGTTACACCGCTTGGGATGTCACCAGTCCCGCCTACGTCATGGAGACGGATAATGGTGTCACCCTGTGTATCCCCACGGTTTTCATCTCTTGGACAGGAGAAGCCCTCGACAAAAAAACGCCGCTTTTACGCTCGATTTCATCGATGAGTAAAGCCGCCACCAGGGTGCTTAAACTATTAGGACATACGGAAGTCGCCCCCGTTAACTCCAGCTGCGGTGCTGAACAGGAATATTTCCTAGTCGATGCTCATTTTGCCCATAGTCGTCCCGATTTACTGCTCACCGGTCGCACCCTATTTGGTAAACCCGCCGCCAAGGGTCAACAGTTCGACGATCATTATTTTGGTGCGATTCCCGAACGGGTTCAGGTGTTTATGCAGGAAGTGGAGGAAAGAATGTATCGCCTCGGCATTCCAGCCAAAACCCGCCATAATGAAGTCGCCCCCGGACAGTTCGAGATTGCCCCCTTTTTCGAGGCTGCTAACGTGGCCAGTGACCATCAGCAGTTAATTATGACTTTGCTGAAAAGTACGGCTAAAAAACACGGTTTTGTTTGCCTACTGCACGAAAAACCCTTTGCGGGAATTAATGGTTCGGGAAAACACGTTAACTGGTCCGTCGGCAACGCCACCCAGGGCAATCTGTTGGACCCGGGCGATACTCCCCACGCTAATATGCAGTTTTTGTTATTCTGTGGGGCGGTAATTCGTGGTGTTCACAAGTACGGGCCGCTTTTACGCGCAGTGGTGGCTACCGCCAGCAATGATCACCGTTTGGGGGCAAATGAAGCTCCCCCCGCCATTATTTCGGTATATTTGGGCAGTCAGTTAGAAAAGGTATTCGACCAAATTAGCCAAGGACAAATTGAGGGTTCTGATGCCCCGGGGTTGATGGATCTCGGTGTCGATACCCTGCCGGTATTCCCCAAGGATCCTGGCGATCGCAATCGTACCTCTCCTTTTGCTTTTACGGGCAATCGCTTTGAATTCCGCGCCGTGGGTTCTAATCAGTCAGTTTCCGGGCCGCTGGTGGCGATGAACACGATTCTAGCGGATTCCCTGACTTGGGTGGCGGATAACTTAGAAAGCCGGATGAAAGCCGGGGAAGACCTCAATACTGCCGCCCAGGGTGTTCTCAAGGAGATCATGGACAAACACAGAAATGTGATCTTCGGAGGTAACGGATATTCCCCGGAATGGCACAAAATGGCGGTAGAAGAGCGCGGTTTGGCTAATCTCCGCACCACCGCCGATGCTTTACCCGTGCTGAAGGCTGATTATATCGAAGAACTGTTTGCCCGCATGGGTGTGCTTACCCCCGTTGAACTGGAAAGTCGTTTCGATGTCTATGCAGAACAGTATTTACTGGCCATCGAGGTGGAGGCGAAACTGGTGGTAAGTATGGCTAAAACGATTATTTATCCCGCTGCTGTTCGCTACTTGTCGGAATTGTCTTTGGCGATCGCTAATGCGGCGGCGATCGGCATCGAGATGGATAAGGAAATGGCCCAAACCGTCTCGAATTTAATTAAATTACTGATGGATGGCGTTAGCAAACTGAGTGAGGCCATGGCTAAAGACGATTTTGACTCGATCGAGGAACATATGCAGCATTCCGCTCAAACGATCCGTCCCTTGATGGATAAGGTGCGCGAATATGCTGACACACTGGAAGGGGAAGTGGCCGACAATTTCTGGCCGCTGCCTACCTATCAAGAAATGTTGTTTGTTAAATAACATGACGGCAAGGAGGGGGTGAATAGCTGGAAAAATGATTCGCCCCCCCCTTCTTTTTAGCTCTGGTAGTTTTAAGTTATGTTAAGAAAAGTAAATACAAACGTAAAACTACCATGGTATTAACTCCGACAATTGGCGAAAAATCCTATAATCGTCAGGATTGGCAAAAAGGCTATCAATCCCAACCTAACGAGTACGATTACGAGGTAGAAGACATCGAGGGGCAAATTCCCCCCGATTTACAGGGTACAGTCTTTAAAAACGGCCCCGGTTTACTCGATATCGCTGGCACTGCGATCGCTCATCCCTTCGATGGGGATGGTATGATCAGCGCGATTAGCTTCAATCATGGGCGCGTACATTATCGTAATCGTTTTGTTAAAACCGAGGGTTATCTCCGGGAACAGAAAGCGGGAAAACCCCTTTATCGCGGTGTTTTCGGCACGAAAAAACCGGGGGGAATTTTCGGCAATGCTTTTGATTTGCGTCTGAAAAATATTGCTAATACTAATGTTATCTACTGGGGTGATAAATTACTGGCACTTTGGGAAGCGGCCGAACCCCATCGCCTCGATGCTAAAACCCTTGATACTATTGGTTTAGACTATCTCGATGGTATCTTGGAAAAAGGCGATTCTTTTGCCGCTCATCCTCGCATCGATCCCGCTTGTATCTTCGATAATCATCAACCTTGTCTGGTAAATTTTGCCATTAAAACGGGTTTGTCGAGTGCCATTACTCTCTACGAAATTAGTCCCACGGGTAAGTTATTACGTCGTCATACCCACAGCATACCGGGCTTTTGTTTTATCCACGATTTTGTTATTACTCCCCACTACGCTATCTTTTTCCAAAACCCGGTTGGTTATAATCCTTTTCCCTTTCTTTTTGGGTTAAAAGGTGCGGGGGAATGCGTCATCAATCAACCGGACAAGTTAACTAAGATTATTATTATCCCCCGGGATCCTAACAAAGGAGAAGTGAAAGTTTTAGAAACTCCATCAGGTTTTGTCTTCCATCATAGCAATGCTTTTGAACAAGGGGAGAAAATTTATATTGATTCTATTTGTTATCAATCCTTACCACAACTGGATTCAAATAGCAATTTTCAATCGGTAGATTTTGATAGTTTAGCTCCCGGACATCTGTGGCGATTTACACTAAATTTATCAGAAAATACCGTTACAAGAGAATGTATTCTAGAGCATTGTTGTGAGTTTCCCAGCATTAATCCTGCAAAAGTTGGTCGAGATTACCGTTATTTATACATCGCTGCCGCTCATCATGCCACTGGTAATGCTCCTTTGCAAGCAATCTTAAAACTGGACCTATTAACAGGAGAAAAACAATTACATTCTTTTGCCCCCCGGGGATTCGCAGGTGAGCCAATTTTTGTGCCTAAACCCGATGGAATCGCTGACGATGATGGTTGGTTATTGGTAGTCACTTACGATGCGGCCAATCATCGATCGAATGTGGTAATCTTAGATGCTAAAGATATCACTAATTCCCTAGCGGTTATCCATCTTAAACATCATATTCCCTACGGGTTACACGGTAGTTGGACCCGACAATGTTTTTAAGTTAATTGTCTAGGGGTGGATTGAAAACCCACCTTTACTAAACTTTACTCTTGAGAGCCTTCTTGTAGTAGCCAAAAACCAGCGAAGGATTCCGATTCAGGGTTAGATTGAATGGCTAAAAAATGCAGATTATTCGCTTTTTGTTTAGCTTCTTCAAAGTTTTTGGCTTCCTTTAAAGTCTCGGCATTAGTGACGTTGACGAGAATCCAGCTATCACTAGCACCCGTTTCTAAACGTAGCACGGGACGGGAACCAGTTTCTAACTTTAAATAGGCCATTTCTAACCCTGACATCCAACCAGCTAATGGTAAAGCGCGCGGAGAAAAAATAACTAAACCGGGGATTTTTAGATTCTCATCTAATCCCATTCCTAGTATAGGCAAATTTTCTCCGAAGCTAATATCCCAATCTTTTAAATCATTAAAAGAAGACAATTCTAGCGTAACAAAAGCCCATTTATCTGCCTTATCTCCCCGGACAGCATCGGGAAGGGGAACAGCATTTAAAGGAGGATAATTCACGGAAGCGGTTTTAGTTAAATTTTGATCATAACCAACTTCTTGGGGGTAGAAATTAACCATTCTTTCTTCTATCCATCTAGTTAAAGCATGAGTGCGACGACTAGGGGAAGCGGGAATACCGATATCCTCGCAAGCTTTGCTAATCATGTTATTCATCTGACGACGGAAAAAGCGAATTTTTTTGGGAGTTACTCCTGCTTCCTTGATAGCTGCAGTAACTGCCTCTCCTAACCATTGGGAATTAACCATCGTATTAGGACAATAACTGGCATATTTAAATATTGTATCGGAGGAGCGATCGATTGTTGCCGGAGTTTCACAGATTAATAATTCCCATCTTTTTTTATTATTTTCATCCACCACCGGCCGCGAATAAAAATCAAGTTCCCAAATAGTGGGTGGAATTAAATATAAGATGAACGTAGGTTGGGTTGAAGCATGAAACCCAACACCCGCTCATGTTACGCTACCGCTAACCCATCCTACAAATAATTGTGCCTCCCTACTTTAAGTGTGCAGTATGTATTAAGTGGGCAGTATTAAATAGCAGCTTCCTACTGTCTTTTCACTGATTACTGCTCACTGTTTACTGCTCACTGAAAAATCCCCTATTCCCGACAACAGTACGAACGCGGTAGATGGGACGTTTTTGGGATTCATGGTAAGTTCGCATCAAAATTTCTGCCAAAAGACCAAAACAGAGTAATTGTACCCCGGTTAAAAAGAATAACACAGCCAGGATTAACAAGGGTCGATCGCCGATGTCTTGTCCGAAACCGAGTTTGAGAATAGTCAGATAAGTGCCTAAAATAATCCCCACTACCATCGATAACAGTCCGTAGAGTCCAAAAATGTGCATCGGACGGGTGAGGAACTTTTTCATAAAAAAGACAGTAAATAAGTCCATAATCACGCGAATTGTGCGACCTAAACCATATTTACTCTGTCCGAACCGTCTAGCGTGGTGATTAACGGGAATTTCGGTTATTTTTGCCCCTTCAATAAAAGCCAATGCGGGTAAAAAGCGATGTAATTCCCCGTAGAGATTCATATCGGCAACTAATTCGGCTCGATAGGCTTTCAAAGAACAACCGTAGTCGTGTAATTTGACCCCTGTAACCTTTGCTATTAGCCAATTAGCTATTTTTGAGGGTAAAAGCCGTTTTACCCGGTCATCTTGGCGATTTTTGCGCCAGCCACTCACGAGGTCATAACCTTCCTCTAATTTGGCCAATAATAGGGGTATATCATTGGGATCGTTCTGTAAATCGCCGTCGAGGGTAACGATTATCTGTCCCGTGGCATAATTAAATCCGGCAGCCATGGCGGGGGTTTGTCCGTAGTTGCGTCGCAATATTACCGCCTTGAGATCATCGCGATTTTTGGCTAAATTAGTTAAAACCTCGGTGGAACCGTCCTTAGAACCGTCGTCAACACAGATTATCTCGTAGTTAATTTGATAAGAACGCAAAATCGTGGCGATACTCTCGACGAGATGGGGAATACTGTCCACTTCGTTATAAATGGGAACCACTACCGATAAAGTCTGGATAGCAGCCTGCGGGTTTGGTTCGTTGACACTGATGGACGGTGTAATCGGAGACATATTTGACTGACGCGGGGACGTTTTGGGGCGATTGTATCACAATTCAGTGATCAGTTATCAGTTATCAGTTATCAGTTATCAGTTATCAGATGTGAGTTGTCAGTTCACTGATTACTGTTTACTGCTCCCTGTTCCCTGTTCCCCTTTCTCTGTTTCCTTTTTCGCTAAAATTGCCTGACGAAAACCTAAGACGACGAGAATATTGGAGAGGGTGAGGAAAAGTTCGGCGCTGCCGTGTAACCAATCGACGTTGGCTAATTCTTGACCATAGTGGATTTTGGCGTAGATACCGGCAGGAATGGTGATAAAAACGAAGATTAACAGCACATAAAAGCCAATTAAGGCTAAAAGGGGCATTTTTCCCGAACGAGTGATCAACCAAAGAAACCCCAGATAGGGAAACAGGGAGATGGCAAATAAACTCTCTTTATTCATTGTTAACGCTAATTTTACTGGAACGCCACAGCCACCAACCGGCAGCACAGAGGGTAAAATTTCCTAAGACAGTCATGGCTGCCTGTAGGGTGACTAACCAGGATAAGGCACTGATATTATCAAAAAAATGCCATGTACAGGCACACATTGCCCCAATTAAAGCGGGTAACATTCCCCAAGATAACATTCGCCACGATCGATCGCTACTGACGTCGCCATAGGTCCACACTAACCAGATCGCCGCTATCCATTCTACGACACTCGATACATGAACCATCCAGGTCGGTATTGATAAAGCATTCATTATTTTCTATAGGAGACAGTTATCAGTTATCAGTTATCAGTTATCAGATTTGAGTTTTAAGTGAGCAGTATTAAATAGAAGTTGCCTACTGTCTTTTCACTGATTACTGTTCACTGAAAATACTCCCCATTTCCCTAATCCCTAATCCCTGCTGCCCAAATGATTTTCTAGCCATTTAATTACCTGTTGACCTAAGCTAACATTGTTTAATCGATCGATCTCGCGAATGCCGGTGGGACTGGTGACATTAACTTCGGTGAGGTAGCCACCAATCACATCTAATCCGACAAAATATAGGCCATCTTCTCGTAATTTTGGGGCTAAAGTGGCACAGATTTCTAATTCTCGATCGCTGATTTCTGTTTTTGCCACCCGTCCACCCACCGCCATATTACCGCGAAATTCCGAACCGGTGGGAATGCGATTAACTGCCCCGATGGGTTCACCATTGAGGACAATAATGCGTTTATCTCCTTCTTTGGCAGCTGGTAAATAATCTTGAATCATTACCGGTTCTTGTCCCCATTTTGTGCTAATTTCAATCATTGAATTGAGATTGCGATCTTCGGGACTAAGAAATAAAATTCCCTCCCCTGCTTTGCCCCCTAAAGGTTTCATAACTGCCGCCCCTTTTTGGTTGACAAATTCCCTAATTGTCGCTTTATCTTGGGAAACAATTGTGGCGGGCATTACCTGAGCAAAGTGAATAGTATATAACTTTTCGTTGGCATGGCGTAAACCCCTAGTTGAGTTAATTACTTGGGTTTTTTGGGGGTCGATCAGGTCTAATAAATAGGTGGCATAAAGATAGGCAATCGTCACGGGTGGGTCTTTTCGCATCCAGACAAAATCGAAGTTTTCTAGGCAGGTAAAAACTGTCTCTTGTCTTTGATACCATTGAGATACAGCCACCCAATGATTATCTTTTAACTCCACGGGAACCAGTTCAATTTTAGTTAGTTTTGCCCAAGCTTTTCCCGCAATCGCACTGAGAGCCGTGATGGAAGTCATCCAGACTTCATGGCCTAATAATTGGGACGCTTCCATGATAGCTACACTGGTATCATGGCCCGGATCTAAATACTCGATCGGATCGATAATAAAGGCTAGTTTCATTAATAGTTTTTATCCTTAATTCTGCAACAGGGGAGCTAAACCACCACTTCTATCTAAAGCATAGATGTCATCGCAGCCCCCGATGTGTTGATCGTTTATAAAAATTTGTGGTACACTTGTACGACCATTGGCTCGATCGGACATTTTGGCTCGCGCTTGTTCATCACCATCGATACAATATTCGGTAAACTCCACCCCTTTTTTCTTGAGTAATGCTTTAGCGCGGATACAGAAAGGACAGGAACTCCAAGTATAGATCTCAACATTAGCGGCCATAAAATTTATCTCCCTTCTTTACATATCTTAAATTTTAGCCGATAACCGAGCAGTGATCTTCCTTCAGGTCAGAAAACGCCAATTAGGGCGATTCCACTGATATATTGCTTGTATTTCCCATTCTTCACCGTTTTGAAAGCGAATACGGCAACTAACAGGGCGAGAATCATCTTCACTTTCATTTACGGCGTTGTCAGATCAGAATAGGTAAAGATGCAATGCAATCCTTGCTATCAAAGTAATTTCAGTTCCGGTGCTGATTCGGAGCATCTTTCAATTTGACAACGCCTATTGTAGGGCTAATTCATGAATTAGCCCTACACCTATTACCTCACAGGTAAACCCGTCGCAACTATCGGGAGCGTCTGTGGGAATCCATTCCCATGAGAGTCCTAAAAAAGCTGATTTCAAAGGGTGACGATCCACGATAATCTAAGTATTGGGGAAATCATACCGTAAAATCACTCATCTATGACACCACGCTCGCTCACCGTTTTGCTCCTTTCTGTTCTTTTCTGGCTGTCTAGCTTGCTTATCATCCCTACTGCTCAAGCTTTGACCCCAATTCAACTATTAGATGTATCTTATAAAGACTGTCCCCCCGAATTAGCCGAGGGGAGTGTCACCAGTGGGGGAACCAGTTTTCCGGCTAATTGTTTTTTAATCACCGGCAAAGCTAAAAATAATTCCGGAAAAACCGTCTATGATGCCGATGTTTTTGGTCGGATTTACGATGCTAACGGGGAACCAGCTTTACAAAATCGTAGCCGAGTCGGGGCAATTCCAGAAGTGCCGCCGGGGATTAGTGATTTCGAGATCAGAATTTCTGTTTCTACCAATCAACCAACCCCCTTGCGACTGGAAAAATTCAAAGCTTCCGGTTTTACCAGTAGTGTGGATCCGCGGATTTAGAAACTGCTGCTGACCAGACTGCTGGCCCCTGTGGCTACGACACTCTGAACAACGTTGAGCAGCAGGAAAGCGAGAATCGGGGAAAAGTCCATCCCGCCTAGGGGTGGGATAATCGAGCGAAAGAGGTTTAAATAGGGATCGGTAATCGGACTGAGAAAAGACATAATCTGATAGGCCCAACCGGCATTTTGGAACCAAGTCAGTAAAACCCTAACAATTAGGATTACCGAGTAAATTTGCAGGAAATTGTTGATTATAGTCAAAATAAACCCTATATCGCTCATAAATAAATCTTTCCTCAAGAAGGCGTGATGGTTAGTTTAGCTTTGATCTTACCAAAAAAATGGTCTTTAGTTACTCTCGCCGCCCTATCTTGGTGGTTTTAACTAGCTATCGGCATTCCTCCCAGTTGACGGACACCGGGTAAGAAAACTGGATAACAATACCAATTATTGTCAAGGATAAGCGGACTCTTAAACAAGAATTATCCCTCTTCTGTCAGACTTGGAAATCATACTAAATCCGTTGAGTATAGGCTACATATCAGGACAGGCAATAGGCACTCTTGCAATAGGCAAAAGGGGCAATAAATAATCAGTTTTTAATAACCAGATTTAGTATCACTTCCAGACCTCGAATGCTGAAAGCCTTTCATCGCAAGGATTTTGCCCCATTTAGCTAGTAGAAAGTGCGAAATTTAATTTTTACTGAGAAATAATGACAGAATTCCTGTTGGGCAAGGGTGACAGGATTTAAGATTTAAAATCGATTGCTAGACTAACAGGGGAGAGATAAATAAGTGTTTATTTTAAGGCAGAATATCAAAATTTTGACAATGCTCAGGTCTAAATAATCTGAAATCTCGCTGATCTAATGTTAATACAAGAGTAATTTTGAGCCTTTCAGCGATCGCCATAACACTTGCATCAACAAAATCAATACGACTATCTTTGTATTCCTCTAAAATTTCCGACACTCGAATTACATCAGTTTCACTTAGAGAAATTAAAAGAAACCGACTAGCAGATAATCCTTTTAAAAAAGCAGAGACAGTCGCAATACCAGCACTACGACCAACTAAATAAGCAACTTCTGCCAAAACTGTTTGGGGCAACAGTATCCGTTCATACTTTTGATAAATCTCTAAGACATTTCTGTGTTTTCCATCTGATTGATTTAGCAAAGCGACCACGAAACCAGTATCACTTATTGCTATTTTTATTTCCATGTCCAGCCTGATTCTTCTTGGATTTCTTGATGTAAAATCTCCTCGGATTGAGTTGCTAAATCTGGAGAACTTTTAAATAAACCTATTAAGGGATCAGATTCATTTTTATCTTGATTATTTTGAGGAGTTTTGGCAAGTATCAAAACTTCAACCACCTCACCCACATTTAATTCAGGGGTGGCAATTTCAATCTTATTACCGGGTAAAACCTGAGTGCTTATATGTAAAGTATCTCGTGTCATTTTTTTAACAAATAAATAACGGAAAGGATTTGACTTCTAGTATAACCCGCCATTATGACAACAATAACGGCCAAATTCCCATGGCTGACTCCGATGACAAGGCTGTAGTCATCTCCCTACCCTAACTGATCAGAAAATAACTTGATTATCTGGCTAACTTGACAAAAGTTGCTCAAAATATAGCCTTAGCAACATAAATCGGCTTATCCCTAGGTAAATCCTTGCAGGAGTGCCATTATACCAGATATTTTCTCTCCGCATGGTTTATTTAATAAGCTCTGCTGATGAATAAAAAAAAAATAAACTAGGCTTAGGATTATTCGCCTCTACAATCTAAGCATCATCCCTAACCAGTGCTAAATTTTCTGACATCCAAGCTTGATTAATGGTTTTGGTGTCTCTAGAGACATTTTTCTCCACTATTCGCTTACTTATCAACTTTATCTAACTCGAACTAAGTTTCGGGTGGATTCCCTATTGACTCTGTACTATCTTTTTCACACGAGGTATATCATGGCTATCATCTACGTTAAATCCGGTTCTACTGGTAATGGTTC
>VYLF01000399.1_pt1 | contig 14404 bp, 9 predicted proteins | sample 5114371 | NCBI WGS metagenome assembly VYLF01 (sample SAMN12291773, study PRJNA351875) | freshwater metagenome | isolation source: freshwater lake | place: USA: Michigan, Kent Lake | collected 2013-08-15 | reverse complement strand
CAAAATCTGTTGCGATTAGCCCAGGTGGTGAATTCGTCGTCATCGCTGACGGCGGCAATCGACTTAAGGTATGGAACTCAAGCAATGGTTCGATCGTCGCCACCGTTGGCGATAACGCAAATGTATCGGCAGTCACTTTCACTCCCGATGGTAGGCGACTCGTCCTTGGCGCGGTCGACGGCTCGGTTTCGTCGTGGGATTCCACATCATGGAAAAAAGTCGGAATTTGGGAGCCTCATCCCAGTTCTGTCTTCTGTATTCAATTCTCGACAAATGGAAAACAAGCAGCGACCGGAGGAATGGATGGTTCGATTGCCCTACGAAATGCTTCTACGGGTCACATCGACACCAATCTTGCCTCGCACAATCAAGCAATAAACGGTTTGGCTTTTGATGGAAAGCGAAACACACTGCTGTCCTCCAGTTTGGATGAAATTCGAGTATGGGATTCTGCCTCAGGAACGCAAGTAAGTTCTCTAAAGCATGCAGATGAGACGAACGGTGCGACAGCACTCGCGATTTCCCCAACCGGAGACTATGTCGCTGCTGGATGTCCCGAAAAGAACACGATTACCATATGGAACCTTGAAAGCAAAACTCTTGCGCACCGACTTGTCATCTCCACAAGCGAAGTTACCGCATTGCGGTTCTCTCTCGATGGTACACAGCTTACCTCCGCGAGTATGGACGGAAGCATTCGCACATGGGACGTACAAACAGGGAAGTCTCTCGGTACACGGAAAACGCATGCTGGTGCAGCCATCTCAATGTCCGCGGCGAGCAAGGTCGAATACATCGTCACTGGTGGATCGGACGGAGAAGCAATCGTTCATGAAGGGAATCGAACTCTCGGAATCCTACGCTCGCATCTGAGCCAACTCAATGGTGTAAACTACGAAGTTGATGGCAAATACATCTCGGCCCATGTAGAGAGTCCAGCTAGTACAGCTGTCTGGCGACTTTGGCCTGTCCACGAAACCCCAATGATCGATGAGCCGATTCTTGATGCACGTCTCTCGTTAGTTTGGCATGCAGCTATCGCGTCAAATGGAACGTGCCGCGCTCGAACTTTTCAGGGTAACGTTGCTATTGGCTTAAGAGATAGTGAGCAGTTATGGCAAACCGACACGTGGAGAGAGACGGATGGCCAATCCATCGTGGGAGTTTGGATCTCAGAAACAGGCCAATCCGTTATCGCTGCTGCGCACAAGTTCATCTTTCTGTGGGATGCAAAGGATACATCGAGGCAGATAGCAATCCCAATTCAGGCCGACCACATCGCAAACCTTGCTGTAAGCCCTGATGGACATGTAGCAATCGTTGGAGGTGGACAAGGACTGTTGGAGGCGTTTGATCTCACGTCCCACGAATCGATTTGGAAAAAACATGCGTCTGTCCAACTAGAGAAAGGCAAACAAAAGCGGCCCAGTCATATCAACGGACTTCGCTTCCTACGAGATCATACTCTCGCGCTTCTTGCTGATGATTGTCTACAAATTTGGGATTCACGCTCCGGCACTATGCTTTTTGCAACGACACAAACAAAGGATATCGACCTACGCGTTCTCGCAAGTTCAACAGATGGATTGTTTGCTACCGGAGGTTACGAAATGCGAGCGACCTCCGCAAAGAAAACAAATAAGCAGTGGGTTGTTAAACTATGGGCGCTCAACGAGGATGGAAGGTCTATCCGCCTTCTAAGAGAGGCCATTACAGGGGACTTCGAGATCCGCCATATATGCTTCGCCCCGGACAATAGCTCAATTGCAACCACAGATAGTGCAGGCTGGCTGAGGATTTGGGATTGCAACGCAGCATTAAAGCAGGGCAACCGCTGATACCGTCAATGACGGCTAATGACGGCTAATGACAAGTTGATGCGGCACCACACATCTCAGCAATATTTAGGCTTACCGTTTTTAACAATTAAGCGAACAAGATCCAATGTACACCGACGACGTAGAGTTTCACGCAGTCCTGTCGGCATTGAGCGATGGAGACCAAGACGCAGCTAGACGAATCTACGAACGATTCATCGATCGGCTGGTCGCGCTCGCATCAAGTAGTTTGGATAAGAAGAACCAAGCTAAGATTGACCCGCAAAGTGTGGCGCACTCTGCATTGATGTCATTTTTCGGCGGCCAAAAAGATGGCGCCTTCGAACTGCAGAATTGGGGAATGGTTCTGGGCCTACTATCGCATATCACGTTTCGTAAGTGTCTAAATCGTAATCGCTTCTTTCGCCAACAGCGACGAAACGAATCGGGAGCAGTCCAATTTGAGGACTGGCAAAACGCTGACAAAAATCCTGGTCCTGAAGAACAGGTGATGCTCGAAGAACTTCTGGACAAGGCTCTCAGTTCGCTGAAATATCCAGAACGACGGGAAATGGTAGAGCTCTTTCTTGATGGCAACTCAACTGATGAAGTCGCTGACCGTGTTGGTTTTTCTCAACGGACAGTGCAACGCTCGATCGATGAGTTTAGGACAATTTTGCAGAACTTCGTCACAGAAAACGCCCATGAAGGATAAAGCCCCAAATCAATGAATACGATTGAACATATGCAGATCGACCAAACTGACGTTGTCAACGGAATTTGCGAGTCATTTGAACGCGATTTCCATCTTTGTCCTCGTCCAAACATCGATGATTACGTACGAGTGGCCGAACCGCTTCGATCACAAACCCTTCTCGCACTCGTTCACAGCGACTTGGAATTGCGGTTGAGGAATAACGAACCTGCTGCACTTCTTGAGTACCTCATAAGGTACCCAGAACTAAATCAATTTCCGAACGAGCTGAGCGAGATACTAGCGACCGAAGTCAAACTACGGATTCGACTTCCAAAGCCAAATTACTGAAACAAACATACTGAACTCAATTCACGATGCTGCAAGACCCACGTCCGCTACACTAACTGATCCTCTTAAGCACATCCATCTCGGAAACATTTTCGTGCAGAGCTATCGGATTAATACTTGATAACATTCAGCTTCGGGTTCGCTTTCTTTAGCTCTGCTATACCATTTTCCGTCACATTAGTCGTCGTTAACTCCACCGACTCGAGATCCGGCAGTTTCGCAAAAACATCTCGAAGGGTCTCATCGCTGATCGACGAGCTGTAGATGTTCATATGCTTGAGCTTCGGCATTTTCAAAAGGCTTTTCGCACCTTCGTCAGTTATCTTTCCTAAACTGTAACCGATGTCCAAGCTCTCGAGATTGGAAAGTGGCTCCAAGCGTTTTAATCCCGCGTCCGTGATGCTGCACGCATGAAGGTTCAGTTTCTTAAGCTTCACCATCTCCGCCAAAAATGTGCAACTGCGATCACCAATTGGATGCCCTCGCAATTCCAACGAAGTGAGTTCCTTAAGAATGGCAAACGGCCCCAAGTCGATCAGGTTTAGCACTTTTGTTCTTTTGTTGTCATCATAAACAAGCGAGATTCGTTCAATCAAAAGTTCTTTCGCAGCAGGGATGTTATCCACATCCTCAATCCACTCCGTGCGTCCAGATAATCCGACCTTACCACCCATTTTGATTACCCATCGAGCAACCTCGGTTTCAGAGTCCCGTCCAAATGCTAGTGGCAACGCTTCCCATACTGAACCTACGGAAACCAGCTTCCACTCCTGAATTTGAAACGACTTTTGGTCGAGCGTTTGGATCGCCTCTCCCTTAACCTTGAGCCTTACGGACTTCCCCGTCAGATCCGCAACATCGGAAAAAACAAACGTTGCCGTTCGATAGTTTCCTTCCTCTTTGCTGGGAAGAAAGATACGACTGGCGCTGATGATCTGGCCATCAACAATCAGCTCGGCACTTGCAACAGGCACTTCAGTTGGATCAATACCTGAGGCAGCTGAAAACCCGACCATTACCGCCATTTTGTCCGTCTTGAATTGACCTTTGACGAACTGCATTTGATTTGACTTTGCCTCTCCGTTCCGATCGTAGTTTTGAAAGTCAAAGATGTAGGGCAACCAACTATTGAGCTTTCCATCATCGTTAACACCGGCAGCTTTTGGTAACCGGGCAAAGTACCAGTTCATGTAACCTCGGTGAGGATCCTCTCCATTTGGAGACCAACTCTTCGCAGATGTCTTTTTGAGAGCAAAAGTCAAGTTGGGGTAATTTAGAAAATCATCTGCGTAGCTCATGATCTCACGACGATTGGCGTAATCGTAGTCGTGCTGCGCATTGGCTGGCCAGTGACAAGTTCCCACGCCCGCAGTTCCGTTGGATTGTGATGCGTTTGCGCTAAACAATTCCCAATTGTTAGTTGGCTTACCCAAATCCCACGTTCCATACGTCCGGTTCATCGTGGCCTCAACGCGGTGCGCTGTGTTATGTAACATCTCGGCTACACCTCGTTCGTAATTGAATCCGTAGATTGCGAACGGACGCAACGTCGGAACATTTGGGTATACACCACCATTGATGAAGAATGCCTCAGGGCCGGCCATCGAAGCTTCCCAAAGTCCAAAATAGTGGTCGCCGAAAACCCAAACTTCATCGATCAATCCTTCATCGATTTTCGGTAAAACACCTTGTTCATTCAGTATTCGCGGATAATCAGCTACGATGCTTGCAGGCCAGCCTGAATTACTGAGTCGCATCCTGACATAATCGTCAACCTTGTAGATCCCGCCGTCCTCCCGCGCATAGATCTCATCTAAGTCACGCCATTCGACGATCTCGAACTCGATCAACCCATTCGTGGATGCCCTCATATCCCCAATGTAGCCATCAGCCAGCGTTCGCGGGTCATTGAACTTTAATACTTCGTGAAGCCGCTTCCCCCGAAAAAACGGATCGTAGTTAAGCACCAAAACCTTGAGCTTCATCGCAATTGGAGTACGTTTCTCATCAACCTCTTCCTGTCCATGACACATCCTGGGCGAGCAGGCAACAGTACTCAAACACATGATCAACCATACGAGTAGCAACTTAGCATTCCACATTTCGAAGACGACTTCCTTACTTTGGTTCAACATACTGCAAATGCACAAAAAACTCTGATAACACTTACTATTCCAGCGAATAAACTCATCTGGTCCCCAGAGCATTCGCATCTGTAATTTCTTCTGTGAATGCTGTTCTCGGACAAAAGCCAGACAACTAGATCATCGGATGACTAAGGATCCCCTAGCCGAGCGCAATCATGGCTTACTAGGGTAGCTAATTACAACAACACCAGGGCGATAAAACGTCTCGTAAAATGGATCAAGTTCTTTCCCATCCTTTGTGATCAAAATCGGGACAGGCAACCTCATTCGAAGCGACTCAATTGCTTTCACTCCTTTAACTCCTTTTTTTCCTCCAATTGCTTGGAACACCGCGAACTCGAGATTGGCTTCCTTCTCCACAGCTTTCGATATCCAAACAACACTCCCATCCTTTACTTGTGTCTCCCAGTAGGCCACCGTATACCGACCGCGGAGGTTTTCATCGATTGCGGTCAACATAGCCAACTCTGGTGGTGGTGTTTTTGCTTCCAGAGCCTGATTCACGACAGCAACTGCTTCCGTCAACGGTTTTGGATCCTGCGCCAAGGCACTTGTGGCCAGAAACAAATCGCACGCAAGTATGGACAACAGGACAACATTCTTTTTCATTATTCAACCTTTTCGTATTCAGTTTCAGAAATCAAACAGGAAGTTCGGACCTGTACACAACGTTTTGCTATCAAGATCCATTAAGACTGTGATGTGTTCGGATTTTGCTCTACCAATACTGGCGTGGTGTTCATCACAGGTTCTATCGGTATCCAATTGCTCTTTGAGGTTGGTTCCTTCAATTGAAACAACTCTATAAATCGTCACATTTGCCTGTCTATAGTCAAGGTTTCAGCAATGCCACATCGGTTTGGTAGTGCTTGACTTGTTCGTGGTTGCCCAGTTCTGTGTAAGCATCCACAAGGCACTGAAGGCTTCGGTGCAACCGTGAGTTTACCTCTTCACTACCATTCAATGCACCACTGCGCATACCGTGACACCCCTTTCTCAGGGCCTCTACGCCCTCATCCATTAGCCCTTGTCCTATCTGGGTCTCACCAATGAATGCTAAAGCGCAATACGTCAACCAGCCATTTGGATCGAGTGAATAACGAATGCTATAACACTCGCGAAAAGTAACCTCCGCTTCAGCCCATTCCTGTTGGCTTAAGAGGTTTATCCCTAGTCTTTCAAGCTCGTTCGAAAAAGCAATTGAGTTTCGACCTTCTGATTTAGTCGCCAAAAAGCCGAGCCACTTTCGATTCCAGGACTCAGCCATTTCCCACTGTAGCGTTTGCTCGTACGCTCGAATTGTGTTCGGTACTATCCGCACGGCATGCTGGTGTGCAAAGTTTCGATTGCTTATGCGTTGAGCCGCTTCTTCGAATAGCGGTATCGCTCGCTCCAACTGACCTGAATCGCGAAAAGTGACCGCAAGATTGTTTAGGCAAGTAATCGTCGCTGGGTGGTCATTCCCAACCGTTCGTTTTCTCGCTCGAAGCACTTCTTCCTGCATTGGAATTGCTTTTTGGAAGTTTCCGACCTCGCAATAGACTGCGGCTAAGTTGCTGAGAACATTGAGAGTCGCAGCATGATCTGGCGACGACCGTTTCTTTCTTTCATCAATTACACGATGATAGAGTTCAATCGCTTTGTCGCGTTCGCCGTTTGCAACATATGCAGTTGCTAGGTTCGAAAGATTCGAAAGGTCATTCGTATCAAAGTCATGGTTTTGCGGCAAAGAGTCTCGTAGCTTTTCGTGCAACTCGATGGCATTGCCAACCTTCCCCGATTCTCGATAGGCACAAGCTAGGACATTCATAACCTTGCGAGTATCCATGTCATCCAGTCCACCTCGAATTGATCTCAATTCGTAGACCTGCTCGAGCATCGGCAAAGCAATCTGAAAGTCCCCAGAAAACCAATATGCGTATGCCAGACTGGTACGTGTCTTTATCGTATCGGTATGTTTGTCACCGAGTTCTCGTTTCCGAATTGCATATGCTTTACTCAAAATGTCAACGGCCTTGAGAGGGCTGCCAAGCTCAACAAGTGAATGCCCCAGAATGGTCTGCAGTTTTGCCAGAGAAAGGCCATCTGTTATAGCGTCATTTTCTAGTTCAGCGGAAACGATTTCAGCACGTCGACAAATCTGTTCATAGACAGAAACACCCTCCTCTTCATTCCGCGGACTGATACCGGATAGCAATCCGGCAAAGATCTCAACACCTCTTTCGATTTGAACTAAGCGTAGCTCCGCAGTTCGATTTAGTTTTTCAGCGAGTTTCGCAGCATCTTCGGCAGCCAACCGGGATTCTTTCTCATTGTGCTTAGCTGCTTCCGCTTCCACCCTCGATATATTCGATTGCCACGAAAAGAGTCCCGACGCGAGGACACCGAGCAGTAATACTGCAACCAGCGTTTGAAGAATTCTCTTACGCGCATGCTGTTCGTTCATGCGAACTTGTGCGACAGTTCTCGCAGTTTCTGCAGCGCGAAGCCTGAATTCCACGCCGGCTCGATAGTCCGCAATGCGCTGGGCTACCGCCATACCGTTACTTGGACGTTCGGCCGGTACCACAGCTAGACAGTCCTTTGCAAGAGACAGGATTTCCTTGTCCAGCGACTCACTCTCCAATCGCCTCAGGACATCGGAGACATCGCCACATGCGGCCTTTGAGATCAGATCTTGAGCACTACTCCCTGCAAACACAGGATGACCTGTGATGATTGCGGCTAAAATTGCCCCTAGCCCAAAAACGTCAGCCCGAGCATCGACATCTTCGCGTCTCGCTTGTTCAGGTGCCATGTACTCAGGAGTTCCGATGATCTGGCCCATATGACTCAACGGTGTTGGAAGGTCACAATCAGCCAGCACTTCGCTCTCCACTAACTCCTCGCATGAGACTTCTTTGGCTAGCCCCCAATCCATCACTTGGACCTCACCGAATGCTCCGATCATTACATTGTTTGGTTTCAAATCGCGATGGACGATCCCTACTGAGTGAGCAAATCCAACGGCTTGTGCAACATTTTCGAAGTAGTGAATGCACTGCAATAGGTTTTCACCGGTTTTCACTCTTGAGTTGAGAAATGTTGCGAGCGTTTGTCCACGGATGAGCTTCATCACCAGGAATGGTTGACCATTCTCCAAGCAACCGTAGGCGTGTACCGGCGGTATACCAGGATGTTCCAACCTCCCAGTAATCGTAGCTTCGCGGCGGAAACGCTCCATTCGATCGAGCGAACACTCGCTCGAGTTAGAACCGACTTTTTGAAGTATGACCTTTATTGCCACATCGCGACGGAGCGTGAGATCTAGCGCTCGGTATACTACACCCATACCTCCGCGCCCGATTTCTTCGACAATTTGGTATCCGGGAACTTTCGGGAAACCGATCCCGACATCGAACATCAACTCCTCGATCGGTAGCAACGGATATCTTTCCATATACTCAACGCGATCGATGGTTTGTTTTCGTTGACACTTGATGCGGAGTTCGGTTTTTAGGATCGAGATTAACGCCAACGAATCATCGTTGATGTCGGGGAAGCGATCCAAGTATTCCCAAAGCGATACCGTTTCGTCCCTGCGTAGTCGCAGTTCCAACTCGCTATGAACCAATCCACAGATTGCACGAACGACTTCGCGTCCACCCGAAGTCCGATACCGCGCGACGTATTCCTCGATTGACAGATTGCAATTGTGACGAAAGTCCCTTTCAAACGATTCGCAAATCGAGTCGCAGCACGACTCGTCGGCAAGTAAGGCTGTTTTGACTTGATCTTCCATGTGGAACACAATCCTGGCTACTGGCCACATTGAGAAAAGTGCCCAAAGCGGCCTAATGCTGCCTCACTCGCCCCGGCGTTTCGAAAACGGGGGCTCGTCCCACATCCCTGAGAGGAGCTAATTTTCTCGCGATTGTCGCTCTTGAAAGTTCTCAAAAGGACCACAGTTTTCGTGCATCCAAGCATGGTACAAATTTGCATAGTTGACCAATGGCGCGCTCAATCTTGGCTCGTTCGAAAGCCACAGAACGGAATCGGATTTTTGCCGGGCACCCAAAAGGACGTAACTCAACGTAACACCGCACACAAAAAATCGAAATTCAGTCCAAAAAGTTCTTTCGCGTGCCAACATGCACTTCGAAAATGGCATGAATCGAAAATGGCATCGTCCATTCCGATTGAGTTCGCTATCGATTGTTTGCATTGACCTGCTTTCGCTTCTATTTCGACGAACAACTACCATTGGCCAGTCAAATCGATTATCATTCCGCCAAGTTAAGTACCGTTCGATTGCTTCGGGGCCACTAAGGGACGAATTGAAAAATGGCAGTCAACTTACAGAATGTCAGCGAATTACTCGCCCAGCGCGACGACGCCGCGATTGAGAAATTGATCGAGGTTTACCGTCCCTTGCTGAAAGCGATGGCTGACAGAGATCTCGATAAACACCTTCGTTGCAAAATCGATGCCTCTGACATCGTGCAGGATGCCTGCGGAGATGTCGCACGTAACTTCGCGACAATCGAAGCCACCAATCGCTTTCAGTTTGTTTGCTACCTCACCACGGTTCTCAAGCACAAAATCACGGATGTACAACGAAAATTTCTTCGTTCCCAAAAGAGCAATATGTTTCGTGAACGACCATTGTCAATCTTGGGAAACAACATTGATGCACAGTCAACGAGCCCTGACACGAATCCTCTCGACCGACTCCTGAATGAAGAGAATTGCCACCGGTTGCACGTAGCCGTGGAACGATTACCTGTAGAGTTACAACGTGTACTTCGATGGAGATTTCGCAAAGGCATGACCTACAGACAAATTGGCGAAAGACTACAAAGGTCTGAGAACGATGTTCGGATGTTGATTACTCGCTGCCTCGCTCGTGTGAAATCGGACGTGTTCCCAAATGGCTGGAGTGTTTGAAAAAGGATACTTCGACTCCAGTTCGTCGTCGGATGATCCCGTTGAACTCGAGAAGATTCGAGAGTGGATAGATCACCCTGACAAGAACACAGTAGAGTTAAACTCAGAGGTCGATCGCGACGAAGAGATTTGCATCGCCCTGCTGTCGAAGGAGAACCCGCAGCTTTCGACCAGCTTCACCAAAGAGAGATCTGATGCCTCCTCATTCGGTAACAACGCACTCGACTCGAATAGTAATCCTTTCCCCGAAAACGATTCAGAACAAGCACCTGATTCACTTTCTCAAAATGTGAACGAAGCGAACTCAGAACAAACGCTGCCCTTTCGAGCAAAGACTCGATTTTCGAACCCCGAACTTCTCGGTATTGGAGCCTTTGGCATTGTATTCTCCGTTCGCGATGAGTTGCTCGGCATGGACGTTGCAATAAAAATGCTGCGTCCGTCGAAAAGTCGCTCTAAAGAACTCCGAAACCGTTTTATCGACGAAGCACAATTGACGGCATCGCTAAGCCACTCCAACATTGTTCGTTTCTTCGAAACAGGCCAAATCGACGGGATACCGTACATCTCGTACGACAAGTTCAACGGCGGAACACTTGCCGACCTAATAGCAAATACAACTAAATCGTCGTCGCAACGTAGACTGACGGCACGCCAGTCTGCATGGATCGTATTGCGAATTGCTGATGCCGTGCACTTTGCTCACACCAAAGCGATTCTTCATCGAGATCTTAAGCCGAGCAACGTACTCCTGAAGAGCTGCGAACTTGAACGTTCGGAGCAACTCGGTTTCGAGCCGATGCTAACAGATTTTGGATTAGCTAAGCGACTGAATCCTTCATTAACCGCGAACAATCAAACTCTCGATGGACGTGTACTCGGAACCGTTCGGTATATGTCTCCCGAGCAAGCCAAAGGTGCCGTCTCTCAAATTGGGACCACTTCGGAAGTGTTCTCGATTGGTGTGATTCTATATCAGTTGCTCGTGGGCAAGGTTCCCTTTGACGATCCGTTCGACCTCAAGGTTCGATCCATGATTTGTGAACAGGAACCCAAACGCCCAAGACTCATGGTCCCATCCATTCAATCGGACCTCGAAGCGATAACCCTCAAATGCCTAGCAAAGGAACCTAGCGCTCGCTACCAGTCCGCGAATGAACTGAAAATTGAACTCGAGCGCTATCTTAGAGGCGAACCTGTATTGGCAAAGAAAAGCACTGCCTTTCGACGGTGGCTTTACAGGTGTCGGCGCAACCCCATTTTGACGAGCGTTTTGGTGCTAGCTGTCGCCATCAATTGCTGTGCACTCCTGGGTTTGACTCTATCGTTGCTCAACGAGCGTGCTGCTAAACAGCGAGAACGCGACGCTCTGTTAGCTTTATCATCCATCCATACCGAATTCGCAGACGATATCTTTGCAGGCAAGAGAATCAAAGACAAAATCATGCTCGAATTGTCGGAAAGCATGCTCGATGTCTTCGATAATTACATCCGACAGAACCCAAATGATGAAACCGTATTACATCGCATCAGTGTTCTAAAGCACTACAAATCGATGGCAATACAGCGCTTCGGCACTCCTGAACAATACGTGGCAATACGCTCGGAAGTCCTCGACACAATTACGCGTCTCTGCGACGCCAACCCAGAAAACGAAAAGTATCAGTTCCAAAAGTTTCATGCGAAGCTGCTTTTAGGTAGCGAACTGTGTGCAATTCCGCGACTTGTTCCAGCTACGGCAAAGATGAGCGGTATGGATTTGCTGAATAGCGCGCTCAAAGACATCGAGAAACTCGCCACTGAGCATCCAAATCGCATTGAGTATCTCGATGCTCTTGCTGCAACGAAAATCAATTGCTCGAATCGCTTGTTGTCGGTTGAAAACTACGAATATCGCAGGCAACTTCTTCGAGATGCCGCCACGATCTCTGAAAAGCTATGGAACGATCACGCAGACCGCCCAATCCTAGCGAAACACGCTGTAGACGGGTATGCCACACTTGCAAAACTAGAGCGCTCGGAGTCCATGAACGAAGAAGCGCTCATCTTGATCAATCGAGCAAACGACTTGTGCGAAAAAGCATGGAGCCGCCTCGAGGATGAAGCGTGGGTACTCGAAGAGTCGTACCGACTATGGATGACAAGAGCGGAGATCCTCGCAGTTAATAACATGCACGCAGAGGCAATCAAAGTCTTCAGTGAAGTGGATCGCATCTCAGAACAGCTTCGTTCCCAATCACCAACGCAAATCGGCCGAATACTCCCACAGATTTACAACTGCCAAAATCATCGTGACTTACTCATCAAGATTGGAGATTTGGAGGCAGCCGAAGCTGTTGAGGAAAACATAATACGAATTATTAACGAATCAGCCCCCAACCCAACTCTGATAGACGCACTGAAAACAGAAAACGTTTGGATCAGACTTCCCGATTCCGTTCATACCTTGCTCAATAGAATTGCTCCATGATAATCAGGGCTCAGTTACCAGGTGGCCTGACGTCCAGGTGCACCATGCTTTCATCAGATGCCAGACGAACCTATGGATGGTCAAGATAGCTTTGCGCCAGCAACTTGCCGATATGGATCACCCCCGCGGTGTTTAGTACCAACTTCTCTTCCTGCAGTGGCAGGTTAAACGCCTTGATATGAATCAGTGCTGGATCGTTCGAAGCAATTGCTGCGATGTTGGACGTGATATCGATACTGTTGACACTCTTCTGATCCGGTGGCGGCTGCTGACTTACATACCACCTCAATGCAGGAAGAGATAAGTCGCGACGACTTTGAACGACAAATGTCTGCAACCATTCAGCAGCTTCCTTGCGATATGGATAAAATGCCATGTCGTTCTCACCCACATGATAACCGCCGTGGCTGGACGACCAAACGCTGGGTGACGAAGAAGGGCGATCGACGCGGTGGCCGAGCCTTTACGCGCAACGCACTCTACAAGTTGCTCACCAACGTCACCTACGTCGGCAAAATCAAGTACAAGGACGAGACCCACTTAGGCGAACATGCTGCCATCGTGCCCGTCGAAGTATTTAACCGCGTACAGAACAATCTGAAACGCTATGGCCAGTTGGGCGGAACGATGGTTCGCAATAAACATAGTGCCTTGCTGAAGGGTTTGCTTCACTGCCAATCGTGTGGCTGTGTGATGACGCATTCGTTTAGCTGCAAAGGCAACAAACGATATCGCTATTACGTTTGTGGTACGGCCATACAACGTGGTTGGTCGGAGTGTCCCGCGCCGTCGGTACCTGCTGGTGAGATCGAGCGGTTCGTGGTGGAGCAAATTCGAACGATCGGCAAGGATCCGGCACTGTTAAAGCAAACAACCATCGATGTTCAACAACGGAACCATGTCGAGTGCAAACGATTAAGAGACGAACAGAAGTCGCTGGCTCGTCAGATGCGAGATGATCATTCCAAGCTTCAAGCGATCGTTGCCAATCCGAACATCGCCAGCAACTTGTCAGGGCTAAGCGAAATTCAGTCGCGACTCGAAACCGCTGACCGTCGCTCTCAACAGATCGCATCAGAGCTTGCGGTGCTCGAAGCCCAAAAGATCGATGACCAGCAAATCACAAACGTCTTGGCTGGCTTCGACAACCTATGGCAGACGCTTCCCCCGAAGGAACAAGTACGACTAGTCCGTCTTCTGATCGAGAAAGTCAGCTTCGACGGTCCAGGTGGCAACGTAGCAATCACGTTTCATCCAACCGGCTTGAAAAGCTTAACCGAGAACCAACTGGAGCATGCACAATGACCGAACGCCTAACCATCAACCGTCAATTCCACGTCGCCACCAAGCGCAGTGGAACCAAGCAGATTGAAAGCGGAGCGAAGCCCGTTATCCCTGCTGGCCGCGTGCCCCGAATCAGCCGACTGCTTGCCTTGGCTCACCATTGCTTCAGGCTGGTTCAGTCAGGAGCCATCATCAACCAATCCGAACTAGCCCACTTTGGGCAAATCTCAACGACGCGAATGACGCAAATCATGTGGCTAGACAACCTCGCCCCCGACATCCAGGAAGAGATCCTCTTCCTGCCCAGAACCCCCCAGGGCCGCGATCCGATCAAAGAAGCCGACATCCGCCCAATCGCAAAATCACTCGACTGGAACAAGCAGCGGCAAATGTGGAATAGGCTGCGTCAAGGCGTCATTGACTCTTCTATCGCATCGCAATAATCGTAGATGGCATGACTTCAATTGATGTGGCCGAAGCAGCACTAACGCGGTTTCCGAATCGATTTTGCAAGCAAGGCTCTGAATGCAAGCAGCTCAGGACGGTTCAACTTTAGTAGTGAGATTGTAACTCGTCCGATAGCCGTCCTGGCCGAAAGGGAACCATCTTTCATCAACTCCAAGTGATCGTCCCATAAATCGGTCCTGGGATGAAAGAGTCTTACGATCTCTCCTGTTGTCTCGTCGACCGAAGCAAGGTCGCTCCCTTTACCGCG
>VYLF01000397.1_pt1 | contig 14412 bp, 10 predicted proteins | sample 5114371 | NCBI WGS metagenome assembly VYLF01 (sample SAMN12291773, study PRJNA351875) | freshwater metagenome | isolation source: freshwater lake | place: USA: Michigan, Kent Lake | collected 2013-08-15 | reverse complement strand
ACGCCAACCATAGCCGAATCTCTCGGTCGCATGTTTCGAAAACATGAGGTCGTCCGCAAATATCACGCAGTCGTGAAAGGACACCCGACGGCGCAAACCTTTGACAATATTTTGGTTCGCGATCGCGGCGATGGTGTGCGAGGCAGCAAAAGAACGGAAGAAGAGGATCGAACCGAACAACGAGCCATTACTCACATCAAACCGATTGAATCCATCGGCGACTATTCGCTTGTGGAATGCCAACTCGAAACGGGCCGAACCCACCAAATTCGAATTCACCTTGCGGAAGCTGGCTTTCCCCTTTGTGGTGATCCCATTTACTGCAAACTACCAGGAGGCGAGCGGATTGCGGATACGAGCGGCGCTCCACGACAAGCACTCCATTCCGCAACGCTTGAATTTCGCCATCCTGTGGGGGGCGAGGTGCTGAAGTTTCGAATGCCATGGCCGTCAGACCTTTATAAGTGGCTACAATCTCTACGGGCACAAGCCAAGAATCCACCTAAGTAGGATTTGATTCTGAGCAATATGGGGCCCTAAGCCATTGCTGCTGTATACGGAGATTACTCGTAGGGAGCTCTTTGCAAAAAGAGCTTGTTGACCAAATCGTGATTACAAACGCTGAGATCGCAGCCGTTTTCGAAGAGATGGCTGATTTGTTGGAGTTGTCCGGCGAAAACGCTTTTCGTATTCGCGCTTACCGAAACGGCTCCCACGCGATTGCCGAGGAGAGTGAGTCGATCGCTCAGTGGGTACTCGATGGCAAAGATCTAACAACCATCGATGGGATCGGTTCCACGCTCGCAGAAAAAACGGCGGTCCTTGTGAAAACAGGTGGCTTGCCACAACTAGAAGCCCTCCGCGAAAAAGTCCCTCCCTCTCTTCGGGACATTATGACCATACCAGGCGTTGGGGCCAAAAAGGCCATGAAACTCTACGCCGAACTCTCCGTTAAAGACTTGCCAACCCTCCGAGCCGCCTGTGAATCGGGACTTGTGGCAAACCTAAAAGGATTTGGCGAAAAAACGCAGGCTGCCATTCTTCAAAACATGGAGATCGCGGAAAAAGCTACGCAACGACTCCTCATGGATCGCGCTGATGTGCTCGTAACACGTATAAGAACCTACATGCAAAGCTGCCAAGCAATCCAGAAAATGGAATTCGCTGGCAGCTATCGACGGGGTAAAGAAACCGTTGGTGACCTGGACTTGTTGGTCACGAGCTCGAACCCTAACGAAGTGATGGATCATTTTTCCAAACTCCCGATCATTATAGAGATCATCCAACGGGGCGATACCAAAATGAGCGTTCGAGTGACCGATTCTTTTCAAGTCGATTTGCGAGTGGTTGAGGAATCAAGCTGGGGAGCTGCCCTGCAATACTTTACCGGCAGCAAAGAACACAACGTACATATTAGAGGTCTCGCCAAATCCCAAGGGCTCAAAATCAACGAATACGGTGTCTACAAAGTAGATGACGAGTCGCAACCAGTGGCTGGTAAGACCGAGGAAGAAATCTACCATCTGCTCGGTCTGCCATGGGTACCACCTGAACTCCGCGAAGACAGAATCGAGTTTCTGCCTAACGCGCAGGAATGGATCGAGGATTTGATTGAGCTTGCGGATATTCGCGGTGATCTTCACATGCACACCACCGCAACCGATGGTGAAAACACCATTCAGGAAATGGCCGCTGCCGCTGCCGCGCGAGGTCTCGAATACATTGCCATAACCGATCACTCTAAACGCGTTAGCATGGCTAGAGGACTCGACGAGACTCGACTCCTAAAACAATGGAGCGAGATCGATCAATTTAATCGCGAGGCAAACTCGCCGTGCTGGGTTTTTAAAGGAATCGAATGTGACATCCTGGAAAACGGTGACTTGGATATCAGCGACGAATGCCTTGCCCAAGCGGACTGGGTTACCGCTAGTATTCACTATGGCCAGAAACAACCTCGCGAGCAGATCACACAACGCATCTTAAATGCGATTCATAATCCAAACGTGCATGCGATTTCCCATCCGACCGGCCGATTGCTCTCCCGACGCGAACCCTACGATGTCGACATGAAAGCGGTCATGGAAGCGGCAAAAGAACACAACAAAATTCTGGAGCTTAACGCAAATCCTTACCGACTCGATTTGAGTGACATCCATACCATGGCTGCCATAAAGATGGGTATCCAAATTGCCATCAATACCGATGCCCACTCCATCTCGAATTTAGATCTGATGAAATATGGCATCTTGCAAGCTCGTAGGGCAGGTGTTCGTCCTGCCATGGTTCTAAACACCCGCTCGTTAAGTGAGATCAAGGCATGGCTTGCAAAATCGTAATCAATCATGCCGAAATGATATCGCTATCGGTGCAACGGAGTGTTAGGTCATGAAGATTGGAATTTTTGGAGGCTCGTTCGACCCGATCCATAATGCGCACCTAATACTAGCCGAATGTGCGCGAGAACAGTTGGGGCTGGACCAAGTGCGGTTTGTACCGGCCAAGATTTCGCCACTGAAACAAGATAGGCTTCCCATTGATGATAAGCATCGCGTAGAAATGGTGCGATTGGCAATAAACGGCAATTCTCACTTCGCGATCGACACACGAGAACTAGATCGTGGCGGCATCAGCTATACCATCGATACGCTCCTTGCCATGAAAACAGAATTCCCGGAGGCTGAGTTTTGGTTGCTCATGGGAGCCGATAGCTTGGCCGATTTCAAAAAATGGAAGTCCCCGTCTCAATTGCTCGAACTGTGCCGATTAGGTGTCATGGTAAGACCGGACCACAATGGCGTCATCCGGGATTTGGACTGGAGCGAGACCCAAGCGTTGCTCCCTGCCTCATTAAAAGATCGAGGTGTAGGCTGCGCCATTCCTGCCCCCGTGTTGCAGATCAGTTCTACCAATTTGCGACGGCAGTGTCGCGAGGAGCGTTCCATTCGCTACCAAGTACCCGCCTCTGTAGAGGCTTACATTCGTCAGCACGGACTGTACCTGGACCCACCTCCATAAGTGTTCACAATCGTGTTACTTCAGGCGAACAACGTCTACGCGAGACGCGAGTTCACGCAGGGAAAGCTTCATCGCTCGCCTTAGCTCTCGCAATCTCTGTATAAGAGTCATTGTGTTCGCCACTTGTTGGCAGTGCCTAAAAGCGATAGATTGCCAGGGGAATTACAATCATTTTTGCTAACCATCCGCAGCCGAGTCACGGCAACGAGATGTTAGTCTTTTGTAAGAAGAACTGCAGGCCGCATGAATCGTGAACAACTGAAGCGACTCGAACGACAGCTATGGAGTGCTGCTGACAATCTTCGCGCCAACTCAGGGCTTAAGTCCAACCAATACTCAACGCCGATTCTTGGCCTAATTTTTCTGCGCTTTGCAGACAATATCTATCGACGAAGCGAAGCGGCAATCAACGCTGAGTTTCAAAAGCTAAAGGGAACACGCCGCGAGGAACCGATCGACAAGATTGCTACGGCGAAATGCGGATTCTACCTTCCGAACGAAGCCCGCTACGACTACCTCCTCGAATTACCTGAGAAGGAAAACATAGCCCTTAAAATCAAGAAAGCGATGTCGGCCATTGAGTCGTTCAAGCCTGAGCTTGAAGATGTACTCCCTAAGGATGAATACTTTCAGTTGATGCCCGACAACTCGTCATCGCTTTTGAAGTCACTACTGAAGACATTCGCCGACATCCCTGCTGACGCTGACGGAGACATCTTTGGGCAAATCTATGAATACTTCCTCGGCAACTTCGCTTTAGCCGAAGGCCAAGGCGGTGGAGAGTTCTTCACGCCCAAAAGTGTCGTGAAAGTAATGGTCGAGATCATCGAGCCACACGGCGGCAAGGTCTTTGATCCTGCCTGCGGAAGCGGCGGCATGTTCGTCCAGTCGGTCAAGTTCGTGCAGCAACATCGCGAGGCAGCGAGCAAGAAGTCGGCCCGCGAAGACATCTATGTCTACGGTCAGGAAAAGACTGGCGAGACCGTGAACCTAGCCAAAATGAACCTCGCGGTAAACGGACTGCGCGGTGAATTCAAGAAAGGAAACAGCTACTACGAAGACCTTGTCGACAGCTAAGGCAAATTCGATTTCGTTCTCGCCAATCCACCATTCAACGTCGACGATGTAAACCTCAGTCGCGTTAGCGGGGATCGTCGCTTCAATGAGTACGGCATTCCGCAAAACAAGACAAAGATCAAGAAAGGAGATGAAGCCAAGCAGACAGTCCCAAACGGCAATTACTTGTGGATCAATCTCTTTGCTACGTCGTTGAGCGACAAGGGGCGAGCTGCTTTAGTCATGGCAAACAGTGCATCGGACGCTCGACACAGCGAAGCCGATATTCGGAAGACACTGATCGAGAAGAATTTGATCTATGGCATGCTCACGCTTCCTTCGAACATGTTTTATACCGTGACATTACCTGCGACTCTGTGGTTCTTCGACAAAGCCAAAGAAGACAGCCACATTCTGTTTATCGACGCTCGCAACATCTTTACTCAGATCGATCGAGCGCACCGCGAGTTCTCGGAAGAGCAGATCGCCAACATCTCTATCATCTCGCAGCTTCGCAAAGGCAACCGAAAGGCCTTCACCTCACTTGTCGATCGTTACTTTGTAAGTGGCTTCGCTCAACTAAATGAAATGGACAGTCGAGTCGAACCGATTGCTCAGCAAGTGATCGAAGTCCTGGACGGTACGACAGAGATTGTTGCCGAGGCAAAGACCGCTGTCAGTGGTTTGGTGAAGGGCTGGAAGCAACTCGGTAAATTTCGAAAGGCATACGACAAGTATCTCGAAGAACATAGCGACCAGTCCGACGTGGCCGTGCACAACAAAGTCCAGCGCAAGCTTGCCGAATCGTTGGCACCGTTCTTCGATGCACTTCATTCGGAACTGAAGCATCTGGACCGCGTCGTTCGTGCACACAAAAAGCATAAAACGGATCAAGCCAAGGCTGACGGCAAACGATTCAGCGTTGACCGCGACATGAAGGAACTCAAGTCGCGACTCGAGCGATTGCATTCAGAAATCCGTAACGCCGAAAGTTTCTTTAGCCATGTGGCCTGGTTGCAAGAGCGATTCCCCTCCGCAAAGTACGAAGACGTCACCGGGCTGTGCAAGTTAGCATCGCTTGTGGAGATCAAGGAACAGGATTACTCGCTCAACCCAGGACGATACGTTGGCGTTGTCATCGAAGAGGATGGAAAGACCGAGGAAGAGTTCATCGAGGGACTCGCCGAGATGCAAGCGACTCTGGAAGCTCTGGATAACGAAGCCACCGAACTTTCATCGGTCATTCGTCACAACGTCAAGCAACTCATCGGGGACGAGTGACTATCTGGTTAGCCTCCGGTTGTAAAGAAACGACAGCTGTCTGCAATATTCTGTGCCAACATCAGTTGAGCGGATTTTTCAGCCGGCCAACTGACGACGATGGCATGATTTGGATTCGAGGGTAAACCCTGGCGATTGTCGCGACGAATGGGGTCAGGCTTTACCACCAAGCCCTGTGAGAAGAACGATTCTGCGGGAACTTCGGCACGTCCATGAAGTGTCTTCTGTGTCTGACTGGCAACCTGAGTGCACAATCGCCAAACTTCTTCAATTGTCGAACTCTTGTGTCGATTTACGGAAAGGTCGTCATAAGGATGCGGGATAAAGGCTCCGGCCTTGACTCGTCCTACCGTTAAATCGCTGGATGTCGCGGCACGAACGTATTTGCTAGAGAGCACACAGCGCGATAGTTGCTCTGCGGCTTCGATGTCGGGCACATCATCTTCGTTAATCATGCTTTTGATATCTTGGAAATCAATGACAACAATGACTTTGGCCAGCCATCGATACATGCGAAACTGCCGTGATGGCGGTTAGCCCCCAGCTTTGCGGCATAATGAATTTCACCATCAATTACGCTCAGAACAATTTGGCGATTCTTCGATTGATACCATTCCAATGAGATCGCCCCGTCTGGATGAGCTGAAAGGCTTGGCGCAGCGAGGGTTTCCGGAATCTCTTCAAGCAAATGGTAAACCTGACGCAAGGTGTCCCTCGATACCGGCAGGCCGCTGAATCCATCCCAGTTCGGCTCTTGGCATTCTCCCCAGACTTCTGCAAGCTCCTCTCGCAATTGACTGTCGAGACCGAATGTTTCGGAACATCTTAGGACGCTCGATTGAGCTTCCATGGACTGACTTACCGTTCGAGCTGCATCACTAAAACCGGTCGTGATTCTTGTCATTTGCTAAACTCGTCGTGGGCTTGTGGGGTGATGAGATTAAAAAACGTCTTGTCCTTTAACCATTTTAGGGCAAGCAAATGGGATGGTGAACTGTCTAGCTCAAGATGTGACTCCGCAGTCATTGCGTCTATGTCGATAATAAGTGGAGCTGCTCCGCTTGGATTGAGGTTACTGGGTGGGATCGTCCTGACCACATTCACCTGATAAGGATGATTTGGAATTCGATGGAGACTTTGGTACATAAAGCCGGACGCAGGCAAATCAGCGTTGTCAAGACACTCTGGCGGATGTCGAAGATAGGCTCGAACGTCGTCGAACGACTTAATCTCTATGACGTTGATCGATCGGACACTTAGCCGTTGGATTTCGCATGGCTCTGCGCACTCGCGGTACGCCTTCCAAACTTTTAGGCCCTGACTGACAAATTCGTCCCAACCACAGTACGGTCGGAGGCGGCTGAGGACGACACCTTGATAATCAGTTTGCACGATCCACTTTTTGTCTTCACTTTCCAGTCGGAGTCCAATCCACGGGCGATTGACCGTTTGTTGAGTACTGCCGTCATTGACAATCATCGTTTCGATCGACTGCGAGTGAATTGGGAAAGAATTCGGGAAGTCGGCCATTAGCTCCTTAAATCGGCTTTGCCAAGCTAGATCTTGAGACCCAAACGACGACCGCGCAGTCCACTGAACCACCGATTCTACGATCGGCGACGAAGCGAGGTTTGGGAAACTTTCATCGAATGGTGATTGGTTCATTTCGCTAGTTTACACTTTTTAAAAACTAGTGGAACGGAGACCTTTGCGGACGATAGAGCGGCATGAGTCACCAAAGTTCGATCATTTGAGCTTTCCACTGTGATCGACTAACTCAATGCATTTTGAACGGAGCCTGCTTAGACGCAAACCATTTTGTCGGGCTGAATCCGCCGTAAACCGTTGTAAAATAGGGACTTGCTTCCTTGGACGCAAATCCCCAGCACCTCCACACCGAGCGGATTGCCAGCAAATCGTAGTTTTCACGAAAATTCGCTGATGTAAAGTTGGGCGGGTCAACTTTACATGAAGGGACCGTCGTGAAAGATTGGTGTGGTCTGCGCTTCACGGCTCTGCGGCTTGGAAAAAGATGAATCAACAGTCACCGAAAACCGAACTCGCCTTGATTCCGGCCGATTTCGTCCTGTGGTTTCGAAGGTTGCCCATGATGCATCTCAGCCTGTTGGACGGAATTTGGGAGCTGCGTTATACCGAGGCGTTCAGCGTTGTATGCTGCTTGCAAACCAGAGATACTCGGCCGGCCTGCTGTCAGACGCGTCTCTGTCTTCCAGTATCTTCGTGGGATCGTTGAGGCTCTGGTTGATGGGCAAGATGTAACCGCTGTTGAACAAAAGATTAGCGAGTTGCTCGATGAAAGTGTCGTCGTCAACGACGCAGCGCAAGAGGTTCTAAAGGAACCCAAAGAACAATGGAAGATCATCCAGAAGGGGCGAATCTGGGATTTGAGCAAGACCGACTTTGAAGCGTTGAAGCACGATTTCAAAAAGGTCGAGCATAAGAATATTGAGATCGTCGACCTGTTGGCATTCCTCAAGAAGAAACTTGAGGAGATGCTCAACAAGAATGTCAGCCGACGTGATTTTGCGGAGAGGTTGCAAGCGATTATTGATCGCTACAATTCGGGAGCATCATCGACTGAGAACTACTACGACGAGCTAGTCAACTTCGCCGAGTCGATGAAAGCGGAAGACGAGCGCAGCGTTCGCGAAGGATTGACTGACGACGAGTTGGAGATCTTTGATTTGCTCAAGAAGGATAAAATGACCGAGGCCGAAACGCAGAAGGTAAAGCTCGCTGCCAAAGCTCTGCTAAAGCGAATTCTCGAAGAACATCCACGCGTCTTGATCGAAGATTGGTTTCGCGAGTCGCAGACTCGACAAATCGTCAAGGATGCGTTGGCAGAAGTGCTTGATGCCACGCTTCCAGAAACGTATGACAAACAACTGTTTCAGAGAAAGCGAGATGACGTATTCGAAGTGATTCTCGACTACGCACTTAGCGGAGCCAAGTTTGCAGCATAGTTCGGTTTGGTAAACATCAAACCTTTCGAGCCTTCGGGTTCGCTACGCCCGACGGCACTGGTGTATGAGTCAACCAAATTGTCATAGATCAAATGCGGCGATCGCGCGACGCAACGAGGGTTCAAGCAGTTCGAGTTGGATCTTATTCAACTGCCTGCTCAGCTCATCAATCCTCGCGCCAGAGCGCGAGTAGCTTTTCTTGCAGGCCTGCGATCTTGGCTTCGTAGTCATCGGCTCGCTCGGTGACACGCATGGCTTCGCTGGCAAACGCGGTGATCTTCGATTCATGCCTGTCGCCTTCTATCCAGATCTTCGTTTGCTTAATGTCCGCATGCAGCTTCCCTTGCTCGTTGGCGGGCTCCGTCAACTCTTCATTCGCAGATTCGAACCGCGCGAGTATCTCTCGATCCTCACGGGCTCACTAACTCGGTCGACGAAAGGGATCAACAGAGAGATCATGTCCATCAAACGACGAGCAGGCGGTTTTCGCCATAGAGATAAGTTCAAAACAGCCATCGTTTTCTACCGCAGAGGATTCGATCTTCACCCACGGTAATCCCGGATGGACCAAATCTTTGCTAAGCTTCGATCTACTGGGTAGGCTTTCGATAGATCAAAGCACTCCTCATAGCCCCCGACTCGACTCTCTGGTCAAAAACGAAGCCAATTTCCAATGCCCAGTCAGAAATCTCTCGCTCTGAGTAACAGCGTCCTTGGGTCACGTGCATCAGAAGAATGGAATACTCCGCCACATGAAGCGGTCCGGTTTTATTCTCATTCAAAAAGGTATCGTGAACCAACATCATTCCACCGTTCTCCAAGCTATCCCATGACCGTTGAAGAATTTGTTTTACCGTTTCTTCGTTCCAGTCATGCAGCACGTTTGACAACAGGTGAATATCAAATCCAGCAGGCCAATGTTCAAACAGATCGCCTGCGACGACAGAAACGCGATCGTCGAATCCTCGTTCAGAAATCGCTTTGCGTGCAATCTGATCGACAGGGGCTTTCTCGAGCACCGTTGCATTCAGTCCGTCATGATGAGCACATAATGAACAAGCATATACGCCGGAGCCCCCTGCCACATCAAGCAACCGTTTATGCTCCGAAAGCTTAAGTTGCTTCGCCAGTACCTGAGCAAGAAAAACGCCGCGGCAATCCATCATCTCAGTAAACTCGCGCGCGAACGACTCCGTCTCCATGGCTTTATGCCAATCGTCGTGATTCTTGCGGCTTGCAAAATTGGCGGGTTTATCGGTTCGTAAGCACTCAAGCAAATCGCGTGCAATCGGTCGATCGGAGGTTGGCGGAAAATAAGGACCGATATACCAAGGGGATCCTTTTACCAAAAACTCTCGCGCGGACTGGGATACCTCAAACACTCCCTCATTACAAACCAACCAACCGCTGGCTACGAGGAACGTAGTAAGCACATCAGCCGGTCTTCGATGAATGCTGAAGGTCTGGCAGATTGTCTCTAATGTTTGTGGATTGTGCGCAATATGCGTGAAAAGATCGAGACTCTTCAAGGCAACGATGAGCATGTCGCTTGCGTACAATGCGTCCCGATGCCTATAGATTGAACTGGGGTCAGTCGTCGGAACCGTTGTCAAATCGAACAATGTAACACCTCACCGATCTATTCTGTTTTCAAACCAACGATTTCGCCATTCGGACCGATGTCGAGCTGGCGGGCCGCCGGATTTTTTGGCAATCCGGGCATGAGCGTTATTCCCTCACACGTCGCTAGTACAAAGCCTGCTCCAGCACATAATCGAACCTCTTTAATGGGAATAACAAAACCGCTTGGTCTTCCCAAAAGCTTTGGATCATGAGAAAGAGAGTATTGTGTTTTCGCTACGCAAATCGGTAAACCGCCATACCCTTTACTTTCGAAGCCAGCTAACAATGCCTTAACCTCCGGAGAAACTTCGATTCCAGACGCCCCGTAAACCTGTTTAGCTATTGTTTCTAGCTTTGCCTCGTACGACAAATCGAGGGAGTAAAGGGAGCGAAACTGAGACTTTTCCTCGCACGCTTCGATGACGGCATCAGCTAGTTCTAGCGCACCATCGCCACCTCGCGCAAACGATTCAACTCTCGCCACTCGAGCGGCACCGGCTTGGATCGCTAACGACTCGATGAGCCGAAGTTCTGCGTCGGTATCGGTCGGAAACCGATTGATCGCAACCACTACGGGAACCCCGAATTGTCGCAAATTTTCTAGGTGCCCACTCAAATTGGCGATACCGCACTCGAGTGCAGAAAGATTCTCTCGCAACAAATCTTCGGGCAGCGGGCGGCCAGGCTTAACATCAAACTGTCCGCTGTGATACTTGAGCCCGCGAACCGTACAAACCAATACTTCTGCAGAGGGAGCAATCCCCGCAACTCGACACTTGATGTTGAACAGTTTTTCTGCACCCAAGTCCGAACCGAAGCCACTTTCCGTAACGACATAATCGGCCAACTGTAACGCAATTCGATCGGCAATAACCGAGCTATTGCCATGAGAGATGTTCGCGAACGGGCCTGCATGAACAATTGCAGGGGTGTTCTCAATGGTTTGCACTAAGTTTGGCATCAATGCCTTGCGCAACAAGACTGTCATGGCACCTGCAGCACCGATCTGCTCGGCAGTAATCATTTGGGCGGCATGGGGAGACGTTACGACGATCGCCCCCAGACGTCGCCTCAAGTCCTGCAGGTCTGTGGCGAGGGCGAGTACCGACATCACCTCTGATGCTGCGGTCAAATCAAATCCTGTCTCCCTTTGGGGAGCCATAGGCACGTTGTTGAGCCCTGTTTCAATGTGGGCTAAGCCTTTGTCGCTGATGTCGATCGCGCGGCGCCAAGTTATATCGCTGGAATGAACGCGCGGTTCCAATCCCCGTTCACAATGGTTATCAAGCATTGCGGCTAGCAGATTATTAGCAGCAGCAATCGCATGGATATCCCCTGTAAAATGGATATTGATGTCTTCGGATGGGATTACACGAGATCGACCACCTCCTGCTCCACCTCCTTCGATGCCAAACACCGGTGCGAGCGATGGTTGCCTGAGAGTCACGACGGAGCGCTTTGCCCGTTTGGCCAACCCCATCGCTAGGCCAATCGATACGACCGTCTTTCCTTCTCCGAAAGGTGTAGGATTGATTGCGGTAACTCCGATGTATTTTCCTCTTCTCGGAGCTGCATCTTGGGACGTTAGCTCAACAGGCAGTTTTGCGGCGAATTTCCCGTACAGCTCCAGATCCTCTTCGAGGATTCCCAGCTGACTAGCAATCTGCTGTATCGGTAAAGGACTGCCATTTGGCTGAACGGAATTGGTCACCGGCATGCTCCCTATGCTGACTTGGAGGGTTTGGGCACTCGGTTCAACAATCGCTGCCACCATCGCGATCGCTTGGGGGCATCGTGATGTTCGTCCGAATGATTCGACTTGGCAAAATACGTGCCGAATTTATCGACCAAAACGTAAAACAACGGAGTAAATATGAGACCGAATACCGTTACGCCTAACATTCCATAGAAGACCGCTATCCCCAACGCTTTGCGCATTTCAAAGCCTGCACCTTTTCCTAGCAACAGTGGTGCCACACCAAGAATGAATGCAAACGAGGTCATTAAAATAGGCCGCAATCGAACTCGGCAGGCTTCTACAGCTGCAGACCATCGATCGGCCCCCTCTTCTTGAAGCTGTTTCGCGAACTCCACAATGAGGATCGCATTTTTTGCTGCCAAGGCAATCAATACGATAAAACCGATTTGTGTAAAGATGTTGATATCGGATGAGTAAATCCATAATCCGCCAATGGCTGCCAAAAGACACATTGGCACGATCAGCAAAATCGCTAACGGCATTGACCAACTCTCGTATTGAGCCGCCAATACCATAAACACGAAAGCCACTGCCAATGGAAAGACCAGCTTGGTCAATAAATCGTTGTTGACCTTGATTTGCTGTAAAGCCAATTCTGTCCACTCAAAGCCCATCGACTTAGGAAGCTCACGATTGGCAATCCCCTCCATAAGCTGCATAGCATCACCCGACCCGAGTCCCGGTGCTGGATTGGAAACAAAATCTGCTGTTGGATACATGTTAAATCGATACACGATCCCCGGACCGGTGATATCTCTGAGTTCAATCAGCGTCGCTAAAGGAACCATCTCCCCCTCTTGGTTTCGAACTTGTAATCGTCCGATATCAGCCGCTGAAGCACGGAAGGAAGCGTCCGCTTGTAAGTTTACTTGCCAGTTGCGACCAAACCTCGTGATGTCGTTCGCGTAGGCCGCTCCCAAATAGATTTGCAACGTTTGAAACACGTCGTTCAAAGCAACACCAGCCGACTTGGCTTTTTCGCGATTGATGTCGATGTAAAGCTGTGGCTCGTTCGCACTATAACTGGAGTAAGTACCAGTCAATCGGGGCTCGGCCGCTCCACTTGCGACCAGATTCTCTAACGCACCTTGCAAAGCAGAAGGTCCTATTCCAGCTCGATCTTGAACTTGCATTTTCATGCCAGCGCTAGACGCCAATCCATCGATTGGCGGAGCCCCTAACACTACGATTTGAGCATCTTGAATGGTGTTAAGCTTCTTTTGAATGGATCGAATCAACGCATCGGAATAGAGCTCTGGCTTGCCACTGCGTTCTTCAAACGGAGACAAAATCACGAACAATCCAGCACTGTTAGAAGCATTCGTGCTCGTTAGAATCGAGAACCCTGGAACGCTGACCGTGTGTTCAACTCCCTCGGTGTCTAACAAAATGGAATTGATTTGTCGGGTGACTTCTTCCGTTCTTTGCAAGCTCGCACCATCAGGTAGCTTTGCATTGACGATCATGTAACCTTTGTCTTGACTCGGAATAAATCCTGCGGGAGTGACTTCGAATCCTTTGATCGTCAGGCCAATTAGCCCGATATACAGAACAACGAATACTGCGCTGAGTTTTAAAACCCCTGAAACCGTTTTGCCATAAACGTTGGTCAGAAGGTCGAAAATGCGATTGAAGACAACGAAAAACGCTTGCAACAATCGATTCACAATCGGGTGCAAGACAACTCCAACGACAAAAGCCGCTACGCTAACTGCAGCAAAGACACCCCAATCAAATGACGACCAGACCACCGGTTCAGCCCCATGTTCACCGCTGGATACAGGCACACCGGCGATGCTTGCGACGATAGGAAAGAGGAATCGATAGGCGAGGTAGGCCGCAATAATTCCAACACCCCAGGTCGGGAGGGCTTCTTTCGGATGACCTTCCTTGTGAGGTTTGATGAGAGTGACCGCTCGAGCAGGAGCCATGGTCATCGCGTTAATGGCGGAAATGATCGTCGAGGCTGCAATGGTTAACGCAAACTGCTGGAAGAATTGGCCCGGAATTCCGGCAATAAACACGGTGGGTAGAAACACCGAGCTTAAAACGAGGGTGATAGCAATCACGGGTCCCGTAATTTCTTCCATCGCTTTGATAGTCGCTTCTCGCGCAGGTAGCCCTTTGGACATCCATCTCTCGATATTTTCCACCACGACAATTGCGTCATCCACTACGATACCAATGGCAACCACGAGTCCTAACATCGATAGGTTATTTAAGGAAAAACCAAGCCACTGCATGACCGCTAAAGTTCCGATGAGCGACACTGGAACATCGATCATCGGCATCAACGTGGCTCGCCAATCTTGTAGGAAGACCAGCACCACGATAAAGACGAGTACAAAGGCCTCGATAAGAGTCTTGTAAACTTCGTGAACCGATTCTTCGACAAAGACGGTAGTGTCATAGACGATCGCAAAATCAATTCCCTCGGCGAATCGAGTCGCTTTGAGCTCCTTCATTTTCTCTTTGATTGCGTGAGCAGTCGTCAGAGCGTTGGAGCCGGGGAGTTGAAAGACGGCGATCGTTACACTCGGCTTGCCATCCAGAGAACTGCTCACGTCATAGTTTCTCGCGCCGAGCTCCGTTCGAGCGACATCTCCTAGACGTACCAGTTCCGTCCCATTTCCTTTAACAACAATCTCATTAAATTGCTCCGGTTCCAAGAGGCGTCCCTTGGTGCTGATT
>VYLF01000396.1_pt1 | contig 14423 bp, 11 predicted proteins | sample 5114371 | NCBI WGS metagenome assembly VYLF01 (sample SAMN12291773, study PRJNA351875) | freshwater metagenome | isolation source: freshwater lake | place: USA: Michigan, Kent Lake | collected 2013-08-15 | reverse complement strand
AAGCTCCTCACGATCCTCAACGCTCTGGTCCGCGACGACGCACTCTGGGGCGACAAGAAGCGTCCGAATCTGCCCCGTTCAACTTGACAACGAACACAGTCGCTTTGCCACTTCCTCCCCACTTCTTCCCTCGCCTCAAAATCCCGTGTCCCTCCTCCCCCACCACTTCCGCCTGTAGGGGTGTCCACCGCTTCGGTCGGACGCTTTGAAAGAACACTGGAGGAACACGATGGCACGTTTTCAGGATGCGGCGGCGTTGATGGCGGTAGCGGGGTTGGGGGTGTCGCTCGCGGGTGCACAGCTGATGCTCCCGCGAGACCGCGCCGAGGCGGGCGAGACGCTCGCGATGCGGGATGTCGCGGCCTTTGATGCCGCGCTGGATGCGCGCAAGGCGGCGGGGTTGAAGGCCCAGGTAGAGCAGGCGGCGGCGCGCGTGCGGGCCTCCGGTGCGGATGCGCCGAACTACAGCTACACCATGGGGGTTCGCGTGCCGCTGCGGCTGGACCCGATGCGGATCGGCGTGAGGATCTCCAAGGAGGTCGCGGGCGACCCGGTGGACCTGGCGTCGCACGCCGCGCGGCTCGCCGGGCTGGTGCCGGCTCTCGGTGGCCACGAAGTGGTGAACGACTTCGTGGTACTCGCGCTGGACCGCGCAAGCGCGAAGGATGAAGCCCAGAGCTCGCGGGTGATGGACGCGCTGGCGAAGGGGCCCGGGGTGCTGATGGCGTCGCCGGTCTTCCACAACGCGTTCGTCGAAGGCGGCTACTGGATGCCGACGGACCGGATTCTCGTGCGGGCGAAGGATGGTTTGGATGCGGGCGCGTTGGTGACGAGGCTCGCGCCGGAGCTTGAGGTCGCGAACGCGCGGCTGGGAAGCATGGCCGGCGCGATGACGCTCCGCACCACCAGCGCGAACGGCTTCGAGGCGATGCGTGCCGCGAATCGGCTGGTGGAGAGCGGCGAGTTCAAATGGTCGCACCCGGCGGCGCTCGAGACGCTGCAGCTTGCATACGTAAACCCGACGGACCCGGCGTTCGGCGCGCAGTGGGTGCACCGCAACCTCGCACAGAACAACGGCGGCGTCATCGACATGGACATGGACACGGACTGGGCGTGGGACATCGAGGACGGTGTCACGTCGGTCGAGATCTTCGTGATCGACACGGGAATCGAACCGACGCACCCGGACCTGAACTGGGCGGGGGGTCGGGACTTCTCGGGAGGCGACGTGAACGGGGTCGGGAGCGGTGCGCCCACCGGGACCTGCGATGATCACGGCACCGCGGTCGCCGGGTGCGCAGCGGAAATGGGCAACAACCTCGGCGGGCGCGGCACCGCGCCAGGTTGCCAGGTGGTGAGCGGAAAGATCGGTGTTCAACAGTCGAACCCCTGCGGGACGGGGTTCGTGTCGTTCTCGTCGGAGTGGCTCGTGAACGCACTCGACTGGGGCCGGGACTTTGGGTGCGAGGTCTCGAACGCGTCGTTCGGCAGCACGCCCAACGACGCCGTGCAGGACATGTACACGGACACGTGGAACTCCGGGATGGTGCACGTGGCGGCGGCGGGGAACGGGGGCGGGGACTCGGTCGGCGACGACGGGTCGGCGTTTCCCGGCTCGGCGACGAACGTGATCTCGATCTCGGCGCTTGATCCGGACGGGACGCTGACGTCGTTCAGCAACTACGGGACGAACGTGGACGCGTGCACGGGTGGGATCGGCATCTACACCACGGATCGCCAGGGGGCGAACGGGTACACGCAGACCGACTACAACACCACGTTCCGCGGGACTTCCGCGGCATCGCCCCTGGTGGCGGGCGTGTGCGCCCTGGTGATGAGCGAGTTCCCCTTCGCGACGCCTTCGCAGGTGAGGTCGATGGTGCTGAACACGTGCGAGGACCTCGGGGTTCCGGGGGACGACGCCTTCTACAACAACGGGTTCGTGAACGCGTACAACGCGCTGCGGGCGTTCGCCCCGTCGAACGATTCGTGCACCTCGCCGATCGTGGTTCAAGGATTGAACTACTCGAACACGCAGTCGGTGACGTGGGCGACCAACGCCCTGACGGAGCCAAACGAATCGTGCGCGGGCACGGTCTCGCGGACGGTGTTCTACCGGTACGTCGCGCCGAACACGGGCCTGCTCACGGTGAGCACGCTGGGCACGACGTGGGACACGGTGCTTTCGGTGTACGACGGGTGCCCGCTGCTGTTTGACGGCGAGGTGATCGTGAACCCGACGCAGCTCGCGTGCAGCGACGACTACAACGGGACCGTCCAGTCTCGCGTGACCAACCTGATGCTGGAGCACGGGGACTCGGTGCTGATCAAGGTCTCGGCAAAGGGCCTGCAGTCGGGCTCGATGGCGCTGGACTTCAACCTCGCGTTCCAGCCAATCGCCCCGAGCAACGACGTGTGCAGCCTGGCGACGTCGATCACCGATCCGGGGACGGGCGGGTTCACGTTCGAACCCGCGCTTCTGGACACGGACTACGCGACCCGGCCGGCGTGCGAGCCCCAGGGCAACTGCGCATCGCAGGTGGACAACAACAGCGTCTGGTACCGGTTTGAGCCAACGCACTCGGGTGTGATCCACGTGGACACCTTCGGCAGCGACTACGACACGGTCCTCTCGATCTTCAACTCGTGCGCCTTCTCGCAGAACGGGATGTGCCTGCTCCCCCCACTGCTGGCGTGCAACGACGACACCATGGGAAACCTCGCGGCAATCACGGGGTTCGCGGTCACCGGTGGCGAAACCTACCTGATCAAGGTCGCGGACTACGGCACAGAGGGCGGCGGCTTGCTCGACTTCAACTTCGAGTACGTCCCCACCCCGCCCTCGAACGACTCCTGCGGGAGCGCGATGGTGCTGCCGTCGACCGACGTGCCCTTCGACGCGCCGCCGGTGGACGTCTTCTACGCGACGCTCGGGCTGTGCGACAACCTGACGCCCTGCGACGGCGTGGCGGAGCACAACTCGGTGTGGTACCGGTTCACCGCGCCCGAGGACGGCACGCTGGACCTCGACACCTTCGGCAGCGAGTTCAACACGGTGCTGGCGGTGTACCCGGAGTGCGGCGCTCTGACACTGAACAACGGGTGCGTGCGGCACGACGCCCTCGCGTGCAACAACGACTCCGGGAGCACGCAGTCGCAGATCGAGAATCTCGCGGTCGAGGGCGGCGAGGACTACCTGATCAAGGTGACGGGCTACTCCGCGGTGCAGAGCAGCGCAAGCACGCTCCGGCTGCGGATCGACTTCGACGGCTACTGCCCCGCGGACTGGAACCAGGACGGCGGCGTCGATGGTGACGACGTGATCGAGTTCTTCAGCGGATGGGACATCGGCCGCGGCGACTTCAACGGCGACGGCGGGACGGACGGCGACGATGTGATCGAGTTCTTCGGCCACTGGGACAACGGCTGCTAAACGCCTGTTGAGCTCTGAAACACAAGACCCCCGCGCCGGTGCGCGGGGGTCTTTCATTTGAGCGTGTGTGTTGGAGTGGATTCGGGTTCAGCAGCCCGAATCCCAGAGCTCGAAGAAGCGGATCACGTCGTCGCCGTCGACGCCGCCGTCCTGGTTGATGTCGGCGTCGATGTTGTTGGCGTCCCAGAGTTCGAAGAAGGCGATGACGTCGTCACCGTCGACGCCGTAGTCGTCGTTGATGTCGGCGGGGCAGTTGTCCTCGCCAATCGCTTCGCCGTCGGGGACCCACGTGAAGCTCTGAGCGGTCATGACCGACGGATCCCAGTTGCTGGCGGAGACCGCGACGCGGAAGGTGTTCGGAGAGGGCCGACCGTCAAACAACGAGCCGCGACGGGGCACCCAGGTGTTCGTCGCGGTACGGGTGCGTTCGCGGATGATCCCGGCGTCGACGTACATCAGCGAGCCAAGGTCCGTGACCTGAAGGCTGAAGGGTCGGGCCGAGGGCTCGAACGCGTAGCAGCCGCTGAGGAACTCGAAGAGACCGCTGGGAGCGGCAACGAACTCACAGAAGTTCGCCGCAGCCGAAGAAGCGACGAAGAAACGGGCCTCGTTGGGGGAGCACGCGATGCTGATGGTGCCGGTGGGATTGATGGTGGAGGGAAGCGGCATGTCCTGGAGGAGGAGGAGCGTGCGTGCGTTGTAGATCTTGAGACGTACGCCGGCGGTGCCTGCGGTTTCGACGGTGATGATCCGGCCGTCGACCATGACGTCGTCGGAGGTGGTGCATCCGATGGCACGGAGCGTGCCGGTGAGCGAGATGGCACCGGTCTGGGTTGGGGTTCCGGACGACGTCGAGAACCTGCGGATCATGGGCCCATCGTGGACGAGCAAATCCGCGTCTCGGGTGCAGACAATCGGCCCGGAGGAAGATGTGAGGGAAGCGATGGGCGAGGCGACGAGCGTGGCCCGGTCGACGGAGTAGAGGCGAGGGGGTAGCGTGCCGTTGGCCTGATCGCGGACGAAGAAACTCCCGCCCCGAGGATCGAGGCAGATCGCGGCAATGCGGCCGACGCCGGCGAGGGCTTGCGCGTGGAGCGGGGGGAGGGAACTGCCGGCGAGTTCGGCGGGATGATGGGCGATGACAACGTTGCCGGGCCCGGAGGGATCGGCGGAGATGCCGTAGACGGGCCAGATGGCGTTGTACCCATCGAGCATTCGCCAAGGGAGGGCGTTGTCGTCGAAGTCACGGAATCGCCACATGGTGCGGTTGGTACCGACGGCCTGACCGAGGAAGGCCCAAATGCCACTGACGGTGTCCATCCTGCTGGTGGAGGTGGCGAACGTGGCTTGGGTATAGAGCGGGGTGTTGTTGTTGGGGTTCCGCAGCCCGAGCTCGGGAAAGCCGGAGCCGTAGCAGTAGTCGTACGCGCTGCGGAGCGTGCAGGCGTGCCCGTTGAGACGGAAGAGCTGAAGGCCGCCGCCAACCTGGAGGTTGTAGAGACCGTAGCTGATATCGACGATCGCGCCGAGATTGTTGATGTGGCCGAGTTCGAGAGGGCTGGGGGAGTACTGGTCCTTCGCGAAGTACTGGGTGACGATGAAGTGACCGGGATAGCGGGCGTTGAGCCAGGACCTGGTGCCATTGACCCAGTTGGGGCCGGTGGTTCCGGTGTTGGGATCGGTGCTCATGAGATCGCCCATCTCCTCGATCGCGGCGGTGATGTCGTCGTAGATCAGGGCGGACTGGTAGTCGCGGGGGCCGTCGAGCATGTTGGGGTAGCCGCGATTGGAGATGTAGGCCATGCGGTTGAGCGTGGTGGTTGGAGCGCAGTAGGCCTGACCGTTTCCGGGGAGGCCGGGAACAGCGAGCTGACCATTGAAGTCGTAGGCGGGTGCGCGCCTCTGGTCGAAGTCGGGCATGTACGCACGGAAGGCGTCGCACTGGGCGTGCGCTGCCGCGGTCGTGAGGGCGAGGGCGGTGAGGACGGTGCGGGCGTTGCGAGGCATGAGCGTTCCCCTTCTGGAATGCGTGTGTGTCGGCGGCGGGCACGTGCCCGATTCCCGACGAACAGAGAGCGGAGGGGCGAACGGGGTGTGACGCGATTATCGAACTTTGCGGAAGAGGGCGCGGAGTTCGGCGGCACGCTGCGTGTTCTTGCGGAGGTCGTAGATGCGTGCGAGGTTCGACGCCGCGAGGGTGAGATCGGCGGCGCGGGCGGGGCCCGCGGCCAGGGCCGCGGCTACGGTGGCTTCGTACTCGGTAATCGCGATGTCCTCGTGTCCTGCGGCGTAGAGCGCGGAGGCGTACACGGTGCGGCTGCGGAGGACGTAGGGGTTTGACTCACCGTTCTGGGTGCGAGCTTCCCGGATGAAAGCCTCGCACGTGGTCACGGCGGCCTGGTGCTCATCGAGCTGGATCTGGACGGACGCGAGGTTTGCCCCGGACACAAGTGTGTTGATGTGGCCGGGCCCGAGTCTGGACAGGAAGGCACCGAACGCGGCTTCGAGGTGAGGACGGGCCTGCTCGGGCCGACCGAGGGAGGAGAGCCCGGTTCCCAGGTCCTGTCGCGCGAGGGTGGCGAGATGGTGGTTGGCGCCCAAGACACGGGATGTGGACTCATACGCGCGCGTGAGCACCTTGATCGCGAGGTCGGGCTCGTCCGTGCGCAGATAGACGGTGCCGAGGTTGCGGAGCGTGGCGAGGGTCTCGGGGTGATCGGGGCCGAGGATTCTCTCGCGGAGTGCGAGAGCGGTTTCGAGGGAGGTGCGTGCCGCGGGAAGGTCGCCGGCATCACGTTGCGCCTGACCGAGGAGATCGAGCGATGCGGGGATGAGCACGTCGTCGGGTGGGAGCGCTGCCGAGGTGTCGGCGGCGATGCCGAGGAGGGCGTCGCGTGCTTCTTTGGGACGACCCCGGGCGAGGTCGAGGCCCGCGCGGGCGTGTCGCGCGAGGAGCGTGTCGCGGTCGCGTGGTCCGGCGGCGGCGGTGCGGAGCGAGATGGCTTCGTTGAGGTCCCTTTCGGCGCGGTCGTGCACGGAGAGGGCGGCGAGGGTGCGACCGATCGAGTACTTCACGGAGGCGAGGACGTCGGGGTCGAGCTTCCGGGTGGCGGTGTCGGACGCGGCGATGAGGGCGGCTCGCAGGGAGATGTTGGGTGAACCGGAGGCGGGGAGAGCGGCACCGAGTGTCTCTTCCATGAACCGAGTGGTGGCCTCCGCAACGGTGCGGGCCCGCTCGGCGGTGTTCTTCTGCGATTGCGCGGCGTGTTCGGCCTGGATCGCGCGGTTGCGTTCTTCGATGATGCGGGTGACGGACTTGGTGCCGAGCGCCGCGAGGAGGATGAATGCGGAGAAGACGACGGAGGCGATCGCCGCGTTCCGGCGGTACCAGAGGCTGAAGCGACGGAGCGGACCGGAGCGGAGCGCCGCGACGGGGCGGTGTTCGAGCAAGGCATCGAGGTCGCGGGCGAGTTGCTCGGCGGTGAGGTAGCGATCGGCGGGGTTTGGCGCGGCTGCGCGCGCGACGATCGCGTGGAACTCGCGCGGTGCCGAAGCGGGTAGCGTCGAGGGATCGGGGGGCGAAGTGCCGGTGGTGAGAAAGACGAGCGTTGCCCCGATGGAGTAGACGTCGGAGAGCGGCGTTGCGGGAAGGCCGAGGGCCTGCTCGGGGGCCATGAACGCGGGGGTGCCCACGATTCGTCCCGGCGCCTCGGTGGTGTTGCCGGAAACGGAAAGTCCAAAGTCCGCGAGCATCGGGCGTGATCGCGAGGTGAGCAGGATGTTGGCGGGCTTGATATCGCGGTGAAGGACGGCGCGGGCGTGTGCCGCGGCGGTGCCTCGCGCGATTGCGCTGGTGATGCGGGCGGCGTCACGCCAGTGCAGAGCCGTGGCGGGAGAGGTCACGACGGTGGAGAGCGAGCGAGCGGGGAGGACGGCGCGAGGATCCTCGGCGGTGGGCGCGGGATCGCCCGCGAGCTCGGCGTCGATGTAGAAGCGGCCGTTTTCGGAGAACACTCCGGCGTCGTGCACGGCGACGACATTGGGGTGCTGGATGGAGGCGGCGGCGCGGGCCTCGGCTTCGAAGCGGCGATGGACCAGCGGCGTGCTCCCGGGCTTGAGAACCTTGAGCGCGACGTAGCGGTGGAGCATGAAGTCCCACGCACGCCACACGTCGCCGAACGAGCCCGAACCCAAAGGCTCCTTGAGTTCGTACTTCCCCAGACGAAGGCCCGGCTTGAGCGCATGCTCGTGCTCGTTCGCGGCGTCGCGAAGAAGCGAGGCGAGGCGAGCGACGGTGTTCACGTCGGAGGGTGATCCCGGGGCCAGCGCGAGCAGGAACCCACGCAGCGCTTCGGCGTCGAGATCGGCACGCGCCGTGGCATGGCACATCAGTATCGCGCGCAACACCTCCGGGTTATCCACGCGCGAAGGATCCGCGGCGGTGTACAGCGCGGGCTCGGCGGCCAAACCGCGCGAGAGTCGCTCGTGGGCGTCGGCGGCTAGGGCGTCGGCGAGGGTTGCCGGGTCGGACGTCGGGATCGAGGCCAGAACCGCGGGTATAGACGGGGGGAGTGAAGAACCGGGCGCATGCCACAGCTGCCGCACGATCGATGCGGCTCGCGAGGGGGACAGGGGTTGCTGGGCGGGGTCCATCGGTGCACCTGTGTGATTCGAGAGCGGGAGGGCTTGGAGGATGTGACAACTCTCGGTACGATTCACGAGATTACCATGGAAACCGACGACGACCTCATGCGATTGATGGCGGCTCTCGGGACCGGCAGCGGGGACGAGAGCGATCGTGCCTCAGCGGAACTGCTGCGGCTGATCATGGTGTTTGTACGGTCCCAGATGGGGGAACAGCTAAGGCGAGCACGAGAGTCCGAGGACGTCTGTCAGTCGGTCGCGAAGTCGGTCGTCGCCGATCTCGGTGGCGGCAAGGTCGAACTGCGAAGCGAGGGCGAACTCGTCGAGTACCTCAAGACCGCCGTCAGGCACAAGCTCATCGACCTGGCCCGCATGGACGGCGCGGCAAAGCGGGGCGGCGGCGTTGGGGTCGTGGGTGGTTCGCGGATCGAGGATGCCGCGACGGATTCGGGCGAGGAGCAAGTGGAGAGCGCCGAGTTTCTCGCGGTGTGGGGCGAGTTGTCCGGGGAGGAGCGAGAGTTGGCGTACTTCCGGCTGCGCGGGATGGAGTGGGACCAGATCGCCGTCCAGACCGGCAAGCCCGCGGCGGCACTGCGCCAGCAGTGGTCGCGGCTGGTCAGGCGGCTGCGGCCCGGGTAAGGGGTTGGCGAAATCGCCGAAGCCGGTAGACTGGTACGGACGCGGCCGCGGCCCGGCCGACGCTGGAGATACGACATGCGTGCAGCAAGCGTGATGGCGATAATCGCGACGATGGCGGCGGGCTCGGTTGCGGTGGGTCAGACCTGCGTGCCCTCGTGGTCGCACGGCATCGGCCGACCGGGCGTGACGAGCGACGGGTACATCGGGCCGATGATGGCGTGGAACGACGGCAACGGCGAGAAGCTCTACGCGGGCGGATCGTTCTCGTCGGTGGGCGGGTTTGTAACGCGCGGCATCGCGAAGTGGGATCCGGCGACGAATCGATGGTCGGCGGTCGGTGGTGGGTGCTACTCGACGAACACGAACTACTACCTCGCCGCGCTGGGGACGTACGAGTTCGGCGGCGTGCGCGAGCTCGTCGTGGGCGGTTCGTTTGGAATCGCGGGGAGCACGGCGGCGCCGCGGCTGGCGCGGTGGAACGGCACACGTTGGGCGGCTATGCCCGGCGGTCAACCGGCGGACAGCGCGGTGTGGGCGATCACGGAGTGGAACGGTCGCTTGTTCATCGGCGGCGGGTTCACGCAGGTCGGGAGCGCGTTCTGCAACGGCATCATGTCGTACACGGAGGAGGAGGGTTGGCAACCGGTGGGCAGCGGGTTCTCGGGGGGCTTCGCGCCGAACGTGTTCGCGATGAAAGTCTTCAATGACGGCAGCGGGGAGAAGCTTTACGCGGGCGGGCGGTTCGCGAGTATCGGCGGGGTGAACGGGATGATCGGTCGTTGGACCGGGAGCGAGTGGGAGCCGGCCGGCGGCGGGATCGTGGGCGCGGACACCTTCGCGGACATCGAGGCGATGGCGGTGTTCGACAACGGGAGCGGGCCCGCGCTGTATGTGGGCGGTGCATCGCTGCGCATCGGCGGCGGCAGCGCGGCGATCGGATCGGTGGCGCGGTGGAACGGCGTGAACTGGCAACTGGTGGGAGCGAACCTCGGCGGGCGTGTGACGGCGCTGACGGTGTTTGACGACGGGAGCGGCCCCGCCCTGTACCTGGGCGGAACGGCGCAGCCGGGAATCAGCTACATCGCGAAACTCGTCGGGAACACGTGGGTGACCGTCGATGGCGGCGTCGGTCAGCCGAGCGGCCCACCGTGGCCGAGCGTGTTTGGCATGACCGCCTGGGACGGCAAACTGTTCGTCGGCGGCGACTTCGACTGGGCCGGGTCGTCGACGCAAGCGGCCAGCGGGATCGCGATCCGCACGTCGTGCCGCTGCCCCGCGGACTACAACGCGGACGGCGCGGTTGATGCGGACGACACGATCGCGTTCTTCGCGGACTGGGACGCGGGGCGCACCGACGCCGACTTCAACGACGATCTCGGCGTAGACGCGGACGATGTCATCGCGTACTTCGCGCGATGGGACGCCGGGTGCTGATTCACCGCGGACGCGTGAACCAGAGAATGACCGTTGGGCCGGCGTAGATCGCTCCACCGATGAGCACCGTTGACAACTGACCCGTCATCGCGGGGATACGCGAGCCGCCGTCGACCGGTGTCCAGCGCATGAAGTTGAACATCATGCTCAACGGCGTGAAGATGAGAATCGCCGCGAACGGGAGCGTGGTCCAGAAACACCACGCCCACCAACGTGAGCCCGCGATCAGCGGCGCGATCAGGTAGCCGATCTGAATCCCCGTGAGGCACAGGAACGCGATCGTAAACGTGCGCGCGGTGCTGCCCTCCTTGGGCGTGGGCCCCGCGGTGAACGCCAGCGCGAGGACGAGACTGACGAACACGGTTGCCGCGGCACAGACCCACAACATGACGCGGAGCGAGGCGGGTACGTGGTGGACGATCGGGGCCAGGGGTTCGGTGCTCATGCAAACCTCGCGAGAAGTGCGCCGAACAGAGGCGCCACGAATCCCAGCACAACGAAGACAGTCGGCGCGGCGGAGGGTTCGGCGATGAGAAAAGCCCGGTCCGGGCGATCTGGGTTGACGAAGGCCGTCACCTTCGCGCCAACAGGAAACGGTTCGAGTTCGGCCCGCGCCCCCTCGGCCGAGGGGAACGTGCGGACGATGTCCGTCGGACGGAGTAGCTCGCTCTCGTACGCGGCCCCCTGCACCTCGTAGGCGAAGCGCACACAAGGCTCGTGCGTGGTCGTGCTGGTGCTGCGAAGCGGCCGCGGATCGGTGTCCGCGGACTGCGACATGCGCACACTCGCGGCAACAATCCGCGCCGGCACCGGGATCGCACGGGAGAGCAGTCGCCGCTGCTGCAACACCTGACGCGTGCCCACCACAAGGAACATGATCCCGAGCGCACCGAAGAAGATGAGGAACAGGTAACGCATCACCGCGAACTCCCGGACGCGATCTCGGCGAACCTGGCTCGGGTTTCGGCCCAGTACTCCTGCTGCTGTTCGGCCTCGACCTCCGTGTGCGGCTCCGGGAAACACGCGAGGGCCGAGTCGAGGGCTCGCTTGTGCAGCGTCGGCACCGCGGGCGAGTTCGCGGCCACAGCCTCGAGAAGAAGCTGCTCGTACATGCGGGCGAGCGCGACAAAGCCCCGAATCGAAGGATCTGCGGACTTCACGATGGTCTCCGCGTCGTCGAACCGACCCTGGGCCACGAGGATCCGCGCATGGCCAATCGCCTCATCGTTCCTCGCGGCAACAACCGTCTGATCGACCTTCCACGCGCGCCGGCCCATGGGCCACTCGCCAACGGGAGCATCGGGAGCATCGTGGATCGGCACCATGCAACCGGGGTGGCACGGCACCGTCGGCCCGCGCGGAGAATCGAGCTCGAACGATGCGAGCGATTGCTCGAACACCGTCCGGAACGACGGCCACAGTTCTGTCGGGCACATCGCGTGAACCGTCACGAACCGCTTGCCATCCTCGACCGCGATGATCCGCAGCGTGAGCGGTGTGCCATCCTGCACCTGTTCCGCCTCGACGAGCAGGCACGGATGCGTGTGGTTCATGCCGCCCGTATACCCCGACACCATGCCGGTAATCGTCAGCCCAAACTGAGCGGTCGTGTAGTTGATCCAGTCTTCGAGCGTGCCATCCTCATACGCGGGGCGTGCCGCGACCGCGATCACCGCGAGCGCCACGGGCGACGAGAACAGCGCGAGCGGCACGAACTTGGAGGGATCGGAGAAGTCGACATCCTCCGGCGGAAGCTCGGGGCGCACGAAGTCCTCCGGGACGAACATGCTGAAGTCGAGTTCGGCGACACGGCCGGGGATCGAATGTTGAACGAGGGTGCTCATGGGTTAGCCTGTGGGGTTTGCACGAAGAAGAATGACAACAGGGGTGAGGTACACCAGCGGCGTACCAAGGAGAATCGAAAGACGAAGGAGCTTCTCGGTTGGGTACTCGGGGATCAGCGGGCCCGTTCCGGCAATCGGGAAGTAGAGGAAGACCCCGACGGTTGCGATGATCGCCAGCGGCATCGTCAACCAGAGCGCCAGCGTGTTGCGGCCGGCGTTGTAGAGAAACGGCGCCGCGAAGTACCCCGCGTGCACGCCGATCACAACCAGCACGAAGATCCACGACGCCAGCGTCGCCGACGAGTGAGTTCCGAAGCTCTTCCTGAAGGCCTGTGCGAGCGCCACCACGCCGAGTGCAAGAGCCACGAAGACAACCGGCGGAATCGCGAGCACGAACGTCATCACGGGTCGGGGCACGATCGTTCCTCTCGGTTAGGCGGGCCAGGCGAAGGCCACGCTCTTCTCGGCAGCGGCCGAGTGGTCCGCGTTGCGAGTCCGCACGCGGATCTCGATCGACGAAGGCGCCGCGTCCTTCACGTGCACGATGTACTGGATCGAACGCGGGTCACCCTTCGACGGATCGATGCCCGCGCCCCACGTGAAGGACGTCCTGGACTGCGCCGCCGTGGCCCGCGCCTGAAGCCGCATCGCCTCACGCTCGAAGACCACACCCGTGGTGTGCCGGCCCTTGATGCGGACGCGCCACTCCGAAGAGCTGCGGTCCATCTCCTTGTACGCTGTGAACGCGTAGTCGTCGTTCAACACCGCGTCGTAGGCATCGAGGTACGCGAGGGGGGTGATCTCGTGAGTCATGTCGGACGCGGGGGCTTCGATCAGTTGGGTCGTCATCGCGGGCTCCTTGTAAGGTGTTCGCATCTTCATGCGAAACCTGCGCCCGCCGAGGCCAACCAATCATCCGGCCGACATCGCTTCGATCGCAGCGAGCGCCCGCTCACGCTTCTCACCGGCCGGGCACGCCTCCACCGCAGCGCGCAGCCGCGTCAGGCTGGGTTCGAGGTGAGTACCGCCGAAGACCTGGCCCACGCGGAACGCGCGTTCCACTTCGACCGGGATTCGCTCCTGAGAACTCTCGTTCTCGATCGAGTTCGCGGCCTCGATCTGCGCGGAAAGCTTGTCGATCGCGTTGGCCACGAACGGGATCCACGAGTCACGGCGAGCGTCGTCGGCGATCACGAACTCGATCCCGATCCCTCGGATGCTCGCCCACTGCGCATCGAGCGTGCCGCGGACGTCGTCGTCCAGGTTCGGGCACTGGCGAGCGCGTTCGACGATGATCTTCCTGCACTCGGCGTCTTGATGATCGAGGAGGTACCCGGCGACGGGCCAGAGCGGAGACTCCGGCGAGAGCTTCGCGAGGTCTTCGGTGAGTTTCTGCGCCGGAGTCAGCGCGGCCCGACGCTCGTCCTCTTGCTGCACCGCCATGGCCTCGGCCGCGGCCCGCCGCGCGTTCTCGGCCGCCACGCCGGCCGACTTCCACATGTAGAACACCGCGAATGCGAGACCCGCGAGCACCACGGGCGAGAACGCGAGCAGCGCGTACTTCCCCCACTGCTCGGTCCCGGATTGCCGCCCCTTCCACACGCACACGAGGAGGAACACATGCAGCGCCACCGGCGCACCGACCGAGAGCAGAGTTCCAAGCCCGCCCGCGGCCGAGAACCGCTCGAGCCACAGCGAAAACCCGCCCACGGCCGCGAGGCCAACGCCGAGAATCAGCATCGTCACGACTACCGTCGGCACAAGCGGCCGCGACGAGACCCAATCAAAGCCGTGCCCCCCCACCGCGCACCAACCCGCCACCATCGTGCAGAACCAGATCACCCCCAGCGCCGCGATCGGACCGATCAGCCCCATCGCATCCGGTCCCGTCGGCACCCGCGCAGTGAAGAAGTTTGTCGCCACCCCCAACAGGAGGCTGAGCAGAATCGCCGGCACAAGCAGGATCGTCGCGATGATGGCCAGAATCACAGATTGTCCTTCAACGTGCGCCGCCCGTCGGATCGTCCCGCATCGGGTCGTCCAAATCGGCGGTGTGAACCTCGGGAGCACGGACCGGCACAAGGCGCTCAAACACCCCGCGCGGCAGCCCGTTGTACGTGCCGACCCGAAGGTCGCGGCACACAAACAGCAACTGATCAACGTCCGACGCCACCAGTATCGCCGACTGAATCGCCGTCATCCCCACCAGCCGCGCACGTGCGTTCGCAACATCCAACGCCGCACGCACCGACCCGTAGCACGCGCTCTCCGCCGCACCGAAATCAAGCGCGTCGTTCGCGGCATGCACGGCATCGCCAACCCAGCGCACCATCTCGCATGCCGCCAGCACCGCGGCAGAGCCCTTCTTCGTGGTTGCACGCTGGATCACCGCCGCGGCCGCGGCGCTCCGCTGCCCCGCCGCCGCGCAG
>VYLF01000394.1_pt1 | contig 14492 bp, 12 predicted proteins | sample 5114371 | NCBI WGS metagenome assembly VYLF01 (sample SAMN12291773, study PRJNA351875) | freshwater metagenome | isolation source: freshwater lake | place: USA: Michigan, Kent Lake | collected 2013-08-15 | reverse complement strand
CAGACGGCGATCATCGGGCCAGCGGGACAGATCCTCCCCCAGCCGATCGATCAGTTCCTCAAACTCGGTGACGTCCATCGCCTGCCGGTCCCGCCTCGGTCTCGACGTCATAAAGCATTGCCGGCGGCCCGGAAACCCGGATTTCGGGCGCCCCCTGCAAAAATGGCAATGTCGGGTGAACGGACGGGCCCGGGGCCCGTCCGCCATTCGGCGCAAAAGAAGCAGGGCGCTCAGCTCATGCGGGCCGAATCGGTTGCGCCGCCCCGCGGGCCGCAGCATCGACGTGCTCCCAGGCCTGCCGCAGCTCGCTGATCGCGGCGATGATGCGCTCGAAGCTCTGGCGCGCATGGGGCCGGCCGAACGCCTTGAGACTTGCCAGGATCAGCGCGTTGTAGCTCTGGAACACCTGCTCGGCGACCGCGCCGCCTTTGGCGAAATCGAGGTTGTGGCTCAGCCCGCGCAGGATGGCGGTGGCCTTCAGCAATTGCTCGTGCCCCTCCTCGAACCGGCGCGCCTCCTGCGCGGCCAGCGACTTCTGCAGGAAGGTGATCGCGCCGCCCAGCAGCATCGAGATCGCCTTGAGCGGCGGCACACTGGTGGCCGCGCCACGATAGGCCTGGTTGGCGAGGTACGCCATCTGTTGATGCATGACCAATTACTCTTTCACTTTCAGCTGCTGGACGAGCTGTTCAGCAGCGCCTTGAGATAATCGAGCGTACTGTTCGCACTCTCGATCGCCGCCTGGTATTTCGCGTATTGGGTCTGGAGCTGCGACTGCAGCGTCGAGGCGGCACTGTTGATGTCGTCGACCCTCTGCTGGAGATCGTCGTCGCGGGTCGTGAGATTGGTGATCAGCGTCTGCAATGCTCCGGTCGACGACGAATAGTTCTTCGCGACCTGGTAGACCTGCGTTGCGATGCCGGTGGTGGAGGTAACCGTGATCGATTGGGACGTCGATCCGGTGTAGGTGAAGGCCATGCCCGCGTAGATCGAGCCCGCGGCGCCGATGATCGTCGTGCCGCTCACGGTGAACAGCGACGAATCGCCGCCGACCGACGCCGAACTGAGATTGCCATCGGCATCGACCGTCAGGTCCAGGGTGAAGGATTGCGGCGAGGTCCCGGTGTTGACGACGCTGAGCTGACTGGACGAGGTCGTGGTCTGCGCCGACAACAGCTTGGTCACGCCGCTCAGATTGGTGCTCAGGATTTCCGACAGCGTACTGGTGTCGAGCTCGAGTTCGTTCTTCTCGTTGAACGACAGGCCGAGATCGGCCATGGTCATGTCGCCGACCGTGCTGTTGAGCGCGTTCTGCAGCGCGTCCATGATGTTGCGCATCGTGCCGTCGCCGAACAGCACGGCGCTCGAATCCGCCGTGCCGTCGGTTGCGGTCGCCTGCTGGGCGACGACCTCGTCGCGGAAGGCATTGTAGTTGGTGACGAAGGTCTCCAGCGCCGACTCGATCTGGCTGGTGTCGGTGTCGATGCTGATGTTCACCGAGGTTCCGTCCGGCGTCGCCTGCAGCAGGCTGAACGTGACTCCCGTGAGGACGTCGGAAATGTCGTTGGTGTCACGGGTCAGCGAGATGCCGTCGAGGGTGAATTCGGCGGACTGCGCCTCCTGGATGACGTTCGTGTAACTGCCGGAACTGTCGGTCACGCCCAGCTTGTTCATGATGTCGTCGCCGGACGTACTGGAATAGCTGATGTCCGCCGCGTCCTTGGTCGCGGTCAGCACCATCTGATAGGACGTGCTGGAGACCTGGACGATCGAGGCCTGGACGCTGGTGGTCGAGGTCTGCGCATTGATGGCGTCGACCACGTCCTGCAGCGACATCGTGCTGGTGACGGTGATGTCGGCGGTACTGCCGCCTTCGAGCCCGATGGAGAAGCTCCCGGAGTATCCGAGTTCGTCGGTCTGGCTCGACTGTGCGGTGCCGGAGACTTTCTGGGCGGTCGCGAGCTGGCTGATCGTCAGCGTATGATCGCCGGTCGCGGCACCGTTCTTGATGCTCATCGAGAGCGCCGAGGAGGCGCTGAGATCGCCGGTCGCGCTCAGGCTGGCCGAGCGCGTCGCGAAGGCGCTGGTGGACAACGAGTTGACCACCGCGGTGGAGAGCGACGAAAGGCCGGAATAGAGCGTCTTCAGGTCGCTCTGCAGCGTCTGATAGGCCGATATCTTGGCCTCGTTGTTCGTGATCGTCGTCGAAATCGTGTCGGCCTGCGCGGTCTTGGCGTCCACGGCGGACTGGATCAGTGCGGACCAGTCGATACTGCTCGAATTGGTGGTCCCGCTCGTGGTGACGCTGACGCCGGAACTGGAGCTGCTGGTGGAGCTAACGCTGGTCACTTGGCTGACTGTCCTCTGGCCGTGGAAGGGCCGGCCTCAGGCCGGCCCTTCCGGATCATCATCAACCCAGCAGCTTGAGCAGGTACTGGGGCATCTGGTTCGCTGCGGCGAGCGCCGAGACGGCGGCCTGCGTCTTCACTTCGGCGGAGGAGAGCTTCGACTGTTCCGCCGCGATGTCGACGTCCTTGATCGCGGAATTGGCCGACTGCAGGTTCTGGGTCTGGGTCGAGATCGAATCCGCGCTGAAGTTGAAACGCGATTCCTGGGCACCGATGCTGGCACGGGCGGCCGAGACCGTATCGATCGCGGTATCCAGCGTGGTCAGCGCCGAGGTCGCGTCCGACAGCGTGCTCACGTCCAGGGACGAGACACCGAGGGAAGATGCGGTCAGGCTGGTCAGCGTGATCGTGATCGTGTCGGATCCGGACGAACCGACCAGCACCGAGACGCCGGACGCGAACACGCTGGACCCGTCGAGCAGGCTCTGGCTGGAGTAGCGGGTGCCGGTGGCGATGGAATCGATTTCGCTCGTGAGCTGCGTGAATTCCGAGTTGATGTAGGCGCGGCTGGAATCGGTCGTCGTGCCCGAAGCGGATTCCGACGCCAGCGACTTCATGCGCGCGAGGATGTCGGAGATGTTGGAGGCGCCGCCGTCGGCGGTCTGCAGGATCGCGGTCGCCTGCGACGCGTTGGTCGCGGCCTGCTGCAGCGTGGTGACGTCCGAGGAGATGCGGGTCGAGATCGCGAGGCCGGCGGCGTCGTCGGAGGCGGAGGTGATGCGCGAGCCGCTCGACAGCTTCGACAGCGAGCTGGTTTCCTGCGCGGAATTGATGTTGAGGTAGCGAACCGCGGCGTTGGCGGCGGTGTTCGTGCTGATTGCGGGCATTGATAGCTCCTGTGCTGATGGGCATGGCGTGCCGCATCGTTGAAGACGACTGACGACGCGGACCGCAGCCCCGTCCGTTCGCTCAAACGGAAGAGCGCAGGCAGATCAGGCGCAGGAATTCGTGGGCGACGATTTTTATGGTTAGCAATCGGTAAAGGCGCTGCGAATGTCGCGTTCGTGCTTGCGCAGCAATTGCCGAAGCTGCTGACGGCCCCGCTTGAGCAGCGACTCCACCGCGGCGATCGTGGTGTCCATCACCTGGGCGATCTCGCCGTTGCTCATGTTCTCGTGGTAGGAGAGGATCACCGCGACGCGCTGCTGCTCGGGCAGGCGCTGCATCGCGAGTTCCAGCATGTCGTTGAGCTGGTTGCGCTCGATCACCTCGACCGCGCCGGGCTGACTGTCCGCGACCTCGGGAACGGTCTCGACGTTCTCGTTGCGCGGCTTGCGTCGCAGGTCGATGCAGCGATTGGAGATGACGCGGTACAGCCAGGTCGAGAACTTGGCCCGACCGTGCTGCCAGCGTCCGCGATGGCTCCAGATCTTGAGCATCGTGTCCTGCACGACGTCTTCGGCATCGGCGGCGTTGCCGACGATGCGCAGGGCGATCGCGTAGGCGCGATCGATGTGCCGTTCGACCAGCATGCGGAAGGCAGCTTCGTCGTCCGCTGCCAATCTATCGAGCAGTTCGCTGTCTTCGTCGTAGACGATGTCAGTCCGATCCTGCGTGCTGTCCGGCGCGAGCGGCCCGGACGGCATCACCGGCACGATCGCATCGACCGGCGCCGTCGTGGTGATTCCGGCCTCGGCGGGAGCCCAGACATCAGCAGCGTAACTCATCCCGCAATCTCCAACCCGCAGTGCCGGCGGCGCGTCTGCCACACGGCTTCCAGGCGTTGAACGCGGCACCAAAACAATCCAGGCGAAGTTTTTTTGTTGTTTTTCAATGCTTTAGCCGGTCAGTTTTGCCGAGTGGCGGGCAATAATTGCCGACAGCAGGCCCCTATCGCTGGTCGTGTGGGCTATCATCACCTCGTCTCGCGCCATGGCGTGTCGTCGATCCCGAAAGATGCAAGTCGTGAGAAAACGCAGACATTACGCGGCACTAGGTGATTTCACGCGACACATGCGCAGCGCGCGAACGGGCGATTGTTTCCGAGTGTGAAAGCACGCGAGACGCTGTTCGCACCCGGCAATTTTTTCCGAATCACCTTATCGAACCTAGCGATTTTTTTGAATCTGTCAGTCGCCGTGCATGCGATTTTGAATCGCGCATGAACTTTTTTCGCCTTCGCGACGCCTGACTGCACGCATGTGCACGTTAATCGTCCAGATGGACGGAGAATGGCAGCATGATCATCGCCACGGCGCACGCAGATCGCCGCGCACCAAATGTTTCTGCATGGTCGTTCGATGTTTTCGATACATTTCTGCTGCGTGCCTGCACGACGCCGGACGGCGTGTTTGAAAGGACTTACGAGCTTTCCGGCATTTCATCATCTCGTCCGAACGTTTCCATGAGTTTCGTTCAGCATCGGATTCAGGCCGAGGCGCGTGCGCGGGCGACCGCAAAGGAAGAGCGGGGCGTCACGGAAATTCACATCGACGAAATCTATTCCTTTTTTCCGTTCAGGCTGTTCGGCCTCACCCGGCGCGACTTGAACCATCTCGTCGATTCGGAGTTCGCCGCAGAACTCGAACTCTGCCGCGCCAATCCGGACATACTTCAGCAATTTCTGGACATGAAGCGCGACGGCCACCGCGTCGGCTTCATCTCGGACACGTATTGGGACTCCGGTCGACTGGCCCGGCTGTTGCTGGCGTGCCGACCCGGACTGACCTGGGACTTCCTCTACGCCTCCTGCGACCATGGCAGCGGCAAGAGCGAGACGCTGTTTGCGAAATACCTGGCCGCTGAAGGCATCGACGCCGCGGCCTCCTTTCACATCGGCGACAATGACAGGGCCGACGTTCAGGGCGCGAAGCGCCAGGGCATCCGTCCCCGCCACTATCCGCAGGCAGCCCCGCATCTGGCGTCGACGTTCCAGCGCGAAACGGCGGTTTTCGAGCTATTGTGCGCGGGCGCACCGTCCCGGCTGGACCACGGCGCACGTACGCTACGGCGAATGGTCGCCGCGCGTAGCGCCGGGGCGACCACGGCGTTCCGCCTCGGGTTGACGGTTCACGGTCCGGTGCTGACCGCGTTCGACGCGTTCCTGGCGCGTCGCTGCGAGGAAATTTCCGGATCCGGCCGCCACGTCAAGGTCGCGTTTCTCGGACGCGATGGCTTTCTGTCCCATCGAATCTGGCAGGATCTGCACGGCATGAGCTCGGTCTATCTCGAGATCAACCGCCGCGTCAGCCTGATTGCCTCGGCCGACACGATCGAGCCGGTGGTCGATCTGCTGGCGAACATCGTCAAGATCGATGCGCCGACATTTCGCGACATGATCAAGACGATGACACCGAAGATCGCCGCGTTCTTCGCGTCGTCACGCGACGGGACCGTGACCGGCAAGGAGATCGCCGAGGCACTGCCGGACCTGATCGATGCCAGCGACATCGCCAATCTGGCCGCGGGCCTGCGCGCCCGGCTCATGTCCTATCTGCGCCACGTCATTCCCGACTTCGACGACTGCACTGACCTTGTTCTCGCCGATCTCGGCTATGCCGGCAGCGTGCAGAAGGCGCTCCGGCGCGTCTTCGACCTCGAGGGGATCACGACACGCCTTCATGGCGTCTACCTGATCTCGCTCGATGACGCCTTCCACGACCTGTCCGACGATGACAGCGCGGTGGGCCTGATCTCCGACCTGGTGGTCACCCCCCACGCCAAGCGAATGCTGATCCGGAATGCCCCGATGCTGGAGCAGGCCTGCTGCTCGCCCGACGGCTCGGTACGGGACTATGACGGCAGCAAGGTGCTGCGCGAGATCAATCCTCGTCCGGCGAGCCAGATCGCGCTTGCGGCGGAGATTCAGGCCGGCGCGCTGGCTTTTGCGAACAACGCGGATGACGTGGCGCTCGATCACGGCCTCGCGCCTTATGCCGTGACCGAGATCGCCGCGCGCTGGTCCCTGGCGGTGGTGGCTCGTCTGTTGCTGCTGCCGGACGAGAGCGAGCTGATGCTGCTCGGCGGGTGGATGCACGACATGAATCTTGGCACGAACACGCTGGTGCCGATGACCGACGGCCAGTTCGTCCGCAGGCTGATCACGGCGCGCGGCCTGTCCGCGGCCTGCACATTGGCCGGGCCGCCCATCTGGTTGGCCGGCAGCTTCGCCGCCCTTTCGCCGTCCTATGTCTATCTCTATCTGCTGTTCGGGGCCAACCGGTTGCCCGCCGACGTGTTCGAGGAAGCCCCCATCGGGCAGGCCCGGATCGGCCTGTTCCGCGCAGACGGAAGCGCCACGCTGGAGATGGTGACGATCCATCGCACCGGCCTCGGCGAGCTCCGCCTGCGGATCCCCGTCTCGCGTGACATGGGGGTCGCGATGGTCGCGCTTCCGCTGCCGACGTTTGCACCCGAAGGCCTTCTGCATGGCGTGGCCCTTCAATTCGCTGACGACCTGCGCGAAGCCGCCGAAAGCCGGGACGTGGTCGGCATCGACCCCGAGAGCCTGGTCTTCGCTGGCGTGCAGAGGAACGGGGACCATTACCGCGCCGAGACCGGCGATGGCTGCCTTCTGATCCCGGTCGCCCCGATGATCGGGCGTATCGCGATCTACTCCATCGCCATCACCCCGCTCGGCGCGGCCGCGAAATCGTCCGCCTGATCTTCCCCGCCCGTCCGTTCAAGTCCTGGGCCGGGACTTGGGGGACGGAATTGAACGATCAGACAGATGCGAACCTTGATCAGTTGCTGCGAGCCGGCGGCATCCGGCTCGGCAAGGCCCAGCACGATCGCCTGGCCTTCCTGACCGGCCAATACGGGCCGGCAACGCTCGGCAACAGCGAGCCCCCGCACGGCGGTGTGATCATCCTCAAGGAGCCGCCGAGTGGCGCTGCGGCCGAACTGTTCTACCGGTCGCTCACACCGGGCTGCGCCGTCGTCATCCCGACCGGCGAGAACCCGGGCTTCGATTTCCTCAAGTCCAAGCTGACCGAGTTCGGCACCGTCGCCCCCTGCGGCGCCGATGGCCCGCACGAGATGTGGTGGGGCGGCATCGGCTGGTCGAAGTTCCTGTCAGCCGCGGCTGACGGCGCAGTGACGCCGCGGATCATCTCCTGCTACCCGCGCGGCAGCGCCGACAAGCGGGCCGAGGATCTGCGGCTGTCGCTGGAACGGCTCCGCCTGCACGCACATGTCGAGGCGATCGAAACCCAGTTCGACGATCGCCTGCTCTGTTTCGAGAAGGCCGAGTTCATCCTGCGGATGTGGTCCACCTACTCCGAACCGCTGCTGTTCGTCGAACACGATGCCATGATGCGCGAAGCTCCCCTGCTGCCGTCCTTCCTTGGCTGCGACGTCGCGCTGCATAAGTTCAACCGCTGGGAGATGTCGGCACGGACACTCTATCTCGGCCGCTCCGAACGCGCCGAAATGCTGCTGCGAACGTGGCAGCAGCTTGCGGCCTCCTATCCCGCGATCTGGGAAGGCTATCTGCTCGACCAGGCCTGGAGCCTGGCGTCGTCCCAGCTGCCGCTCGATACGGTGTGGCTGCCGCGGTCCTACCACGCGCTGGCGGGCGACCTCGGCGCGGCCCGCGCCAGCATCGCCTACGCACAGCCGACGACGACGCTCGATCTCGGTCCCGACCCGGGCTTTGCCAACCTCGTCCGCGCGGCCCGGCGCGCCGGCCGTACCGGCGCCCGCGACGCTTTCATGGTGATGACCTCGCATGTCCAGGCAGGAAGCAATGTGATGGTCATCCTGCGCGACGTCTCGACGAGCGACGCCGGCGATGTCGCCGCCACGGTCGAGGCCGTGACGGGCGCCTATGCCGCCGATTGCGGCGGCTACGGCCGCCTCGAACTGTCGCTCTGCGGCTGGCAGGAAGACGTCGGCGCCGCGCGCGAGGCGGCGGCGCAGGCGCACTACCGCATCCTCGAAATCGCGCCGGGACAGCGCATCGCCAATGACTTCTTCGCTCGTCACGCGGCCGTCGATGCGGTCATGACCGCCCGCCGGCTCTTTCCCTGAGGGACATCCGAGATGCTCAAGACCATCATCCTGCTCACCGATACCGTGCAACAGCAGCAGCCGCTCGCCAATCTGCTCCGCGAGCACAATCGCGACCTCGCCTTCTGCTCGGCGCTCCGCGCCCCGCATCTGGAGCTGATCGATCCAGACGTGCTGCAGGAGGCGCGCCTCGTCTCCTTTGCCGCAGATGTCGCGGTGCCCGAGAAGTTCCTGCTGAAGCTCGGCTATGGCGCCTACAAGTTCTACGCCGCGCCCGTGCAATACCCTGGCTTGCCGCTGGCGCCCGACGAGAGCGACGACGATCCGCGCTGCTATTCCGTGATCGCGCAGTCGATGACGATCTGGCCCGATTTCAGGAAGGTGGTCGGCCTGGAGACCTTGACGATCCCCCACGGCACCGTTCCCGCCGAACGCGAGCGGCAGGTGTTCTCGCGCCTTGCCCATCTGTTCTGGCAGATGTCGGGCATGATCGCCGGCGAGGCCGCGGACCTGCCCGGCATCATCGGAGCCGGCGACAGCCAGTGCCCGGCGCCCGCGATGATGAACTGAGCGCGCGCCGCGGCCGGCGGCGACGGAACCACTCCAGCTCTAGTACGATTTGGCGAGACCCAGCACCTTTTCCGCGATGAAACTCAGGGCAAGCTGCGGGCTGACCGGCGCAATGCGCGGGATCATCACTTCGCGCAAGTAGCGCTCGACGTGATACTCCTTGGCGTAGCCGAAGCCGCCATGGGTCATCACCGCCTGTTCGCAGGCCGAGAAGCCGGCTTCGCCCGCCAGGTATTTCGCGGCATTGGCCGCCGCGCCGCAGGGCATGCCCTTGTCGTATTGCCAGGCCGCCGACATCACCATCAGCCAGGCCGCCTCGAGCTCGACCCAGTTCACCGCGAGCGGATGCTGGATGCCCTGGTTCTTGCCGATCGGGCGGTTGAAGACGACACGCGTCTTCGCGTATTCGGTCGCGCGCGCCAGCGCGAGCTTGCCGAGGCCGACGGCTTCGGCCGCGATCAGGATGCGCTCGGGGTTCATGCCCTCGAGGATGTATTCGAATCCCTTGCCCTCCTCGCCGATCCGGTCCTCCATCGGGATCTCGAAATCCTCGAAGAACAGCTCGTTGGAATCGACGATCTTGCGGCCCATCTTCTCGATCTCGTGGATCTTGACCTTCTTGCGGTCGAGATCCGTGTAGAACAGGCTGAGGCCGTGGGTCGGCGAGCGCACCTCCTCCAGCGGGGTGGTCCGCGCCAGAAGCAGGATCTTGTGCGCCACCTGCGCGGTCGATATCCAGACCTTCTGGCCGTTGACGATGTAGCGATCGTTCTTGGCGACCGCGCGGGTCTTGAGCTGGGTGGTGTTGAGGCCGGTGTTGGGCTCGGTGACGGCAAAGCAGGCCTTCTCGCGGCCCTCGACCATCGGCGGCAGCATGCGGCGGCGCTGCTCCTCTGTGCCGAAGACGACCACGGGATTGAGCCCGAACACGTTGATGTGCACCGCCGAGGCGCCGGACATGCCGGCGCCGGATTCCGCGATCGTTCGCATCATGATCGAGGCTTCGGTGATGCCGAGGCCGGACCCGCCATATTCCTCGGGCACGCAGATGCCGAGCCAGCCGGCATCTGCCAGCGCCTTGTGAAAGTCGTGCGGGAAGCCGCCGTCGTGATCCTTCTTCAGCCAGTAGGAATCCGGAAAGCCTTCGCAGATCTTCGCGATGGCATCACGGATGGCCTCCTGCTGATCGGTGAGCGCGAAATCCATAGGTCGATCTCCCTGCATGGAGTCTCCGAGGGCCCGACCCTCACCCCAATTGTTGCTTGAGAAAGCTGTACATATCTGTGAATTTGGATGTCAATCGCATGCACCAGGCATGGAGCCATGCGGAAAGCAGATGTTCGGCCGGCCTCGTCGCAGCGCGCCGCATCGCACGACAATAGCGGAGGACATCGCGGTGGCCGGACTTTATTTCGAGGACTTTTCCGTGGGGCAGGAATTCAGGCATCCGCTGACCCGGACCGTCACGGAAATGGACAATACGCTGTTCAGCCTGCTGACGCTCAACCCCCAGCCGCTTCACATCGACGCGCATTTCGCCGCCAGGACCGAATTCGGCCAGCGCATCTTCAACAGCCTCTACACGCTCGGCATCATGATCGGGATGACGGTCTATGACACGACCCTCGGAACGACCGTCGCCAATCTCGGCATGACGGACGTGACGTTTCCGAAGCCGGTCTTCCACGGCGACACGTTGCGTGCGACAACGAAGGTGCTGTCGTTGCGGGACTCGAAATCGCGCCCCAATGCGGGCATCGTCGAGTTCGAGCACCACGCCCTGAACCAGAACGACGAGATCGTCGGAACATGCCGCCGCATGGCGATGATGCACAAGAGGCCCGTCTGATGCGTTCGATGCTGTTCGTCCCGGGCGATTCCCCGCGCAAGTTCGAGAAGGCGAGCGAGGGCAAGGCCGACGCGCTGATCATCGACCTCGAGGATTCCGTCGTCGCCGAAAAGAAGGCCGATGCCCGCGCGCTGACGCTGGCGATGCTGAAGGGCCGCGGCAAGCCGCATCTGCTCTACGTCCGCGTCAACGCGCTCGATACCGGCCTGACGCTCACCGATCTTGCCGCGGTGATGCCGGGCAGGCCCGACGGCATCGTGCTGCCGAAATCGCAAGGCGGGGACGATGTCAGGCAGGTCGCGACCTGGCTCGAAGCCTTCGAGGCCGCTGCGGGAATCGCGATCGGCACGACCCGCATCGTCTGCGTGGCCACGGAGACGGCCGGCTCGATCTTCGGGCTCGGCAGCTACAAGAATTGCTCCCCTCGCCTCGCCGGATTGATGTGGGGCGCGGAGGATCTCTCGGCCTCGCTCGGCGCCACCGAGAAGGCCGCGGGCGGCGTGTTCCACAGTCCCTATCGCCTCGCGCGTGATCTCTGCCTGATGGCGGCGGCCGCCGCCGACGTTGCGCCGATCGACACCGTCTATACCGACATCGACAACCTCGCCGGCCTCGAGCAGGAAACCCGCGCCGCGCGACGCGACGGTTTTGCTGCGAAGGCGCTGATCCATCCCAAGCATGTCGACATCGTCAACGCGGCCTTCGCGCCGACGGAGGCCGAACGCGCGTGGGCGGAGAAGGTCATCGCGGCCTTCGCGAACAATCCAGACTCCGGCACGCTGCGTCTCGACGGGATGATGATCGACAGGCCACACCTGCGCGCCGCGCGAAAGATCCTCGGCCGGTCGTAGGCTTCGCGCTTCCAGACGCCTTGTCCGCTAGACGATCCTGATCGACATGTCCGGCAGGCCCTCGAGCTTGCACAGCAGCACGTCGCCCTTCACCACCGGGCCGACATTCTCGGGCGTACCGGAATAGATGATGTCGCCGGCCTTCAGTTCGAACGCCTCGGAGAGCTTCGCGATCTGCTCGGCGACGCTCCAGATCATCTTGCTGAGATCCGAGTTCTGCTTGACCGTGCCGTTGATCGACAGCGAGATGGCGCCCTTCTCGAAATGGCCGGTCTTGCTGGCGGGATGGATCGGGCCGATCACTGCCGCGTGGTCGAAACTCTTGCCGATCTCCCACGGCTTCTTCTCCGCGGCCATGCCGTTCTGGAGATCGCGCCGGGTCATGTCGAGGCCGAGCGCGTAGCCGTAGACGTGGTCGAGCGCCTTCTCGACCGGAATGTTGGTGCCTCCGGACTTGAGCGCGGCCACCAGTTCGACCTCGTGATGGTAGTTCTTGGTCAGGGAGGGATAAGGGTGGTCGGCGACCTCGCCGACCGCGACGTTCTGGATCGCGTCGGTGGGCTTCTGGAAGAAGAAGGGCGGCTCGCGGTTCGGATCGGAGCCGCGTTCGATCGCATGCGCGGCGTAGTTGCGGCCGATGCAATAGATGCGGCGGACCTGGAACACCTGCGCCTCGCCGACGATCGGGATCGTCACCATGGGCACCGGGAAGATCGGCCTGGGCGCAGCCTGCGCGGCCGCGGGTGCGATCTCGGCCATGGAGCCGGCCGTCACGGCGGCCGCAACTGCGAGCAAATCCCGTCGCGTCGTCCCTGTCATGCTTGTCCTCCCGCTTCGATTTCATCTTGGGCCGCAATTGCGCGCCGGTCTGGCTGATAATCGATATTCAGTATGCCAGCAACCGCACCCACCTAGCATGGAACTTGCATAAATTCTGGGCGACATGGACGCCGCATGAATCTCATCAGCCTCGATATCCGCATGCTCCGGTCGCTGATCTCGGTGGTCGAGACCGGCAGCATCACCGAGACCGCCCGGCGGCTGGGCCGCACCCAGCCGGCCATCACGCTGCAATTGCAGCGGCTGGAGGAACTGACCGGCAAGCAGCTGTTCGAACATGGCAACCGGCGGCTGATGCTGACCGAGGACGGCACCACCGTGCTGACCTACGCCAAATCCATCCTGAGGTTGCATGACGAGCTCATTTCGCAACTGGCGTCGCAGGAGATCGAGGGTCAGGTGGTACTCGGCACGCCCGATCTCTATGCAGCCTTCATGCTGCCGCAGATCCTCAGCGTGTTCCGGAAGTCGTTTCCGCGCGTCCAGGTCGAACTCAATTGCGCGCTGTCGACCCCGCTGGTCGGGCTCGTCAAGCGCGGCGATGTCGACATTGCCCTCGTCACCCGCATGAACGATTTCACCGGTGGCCAGGTGGTCCGTCGCGAGCAGCTGGTCTGGATGACCGGCGACCAGTCGTCGGCACACCAGGAGCGCCCGATCCCGCTCGCGCTGCTGCCGCCCGGCAACATCTATCGCGACTACGCCATCGACACGCTGGAGCGGGCGAATCTGCGCTGGCGCATCGCCTGCGTCAGCGAAAGCGTCGGCGGGCTGCAGGCCGCCGCTTTCGCCGGAATGGCGGTGACCGTGCTCGGCCGCAGCGCGCTGGTGCCCGCGATGCGGGAGATCGGACCGAACGAGGGCCTGCCGCCGCTGCCGAAGATCGAGCTCCTGCTCTACAAGTCGAGCAGCGCGACCTCGAAGGCCGCGACCGCCCTGCACGATTATCTCGCGCATTACCTGCGGCTCGACGACGAGCTCAGCGGCCGCGGCGCACCGATCGGGCTATCCTGACCTGGCTATCCTGAGCTGGCTATCCTGACTTCACGCTTCGCGCGAGCCTAGCGCAGGGCGAGTTGCGGCCAGAACTTGGCCCAGGGCTGGGCCGCCTCGAACGCCGCCGCGATGCGGAAGATCGTGGGTTCGTCGAGCCAGGGCGCGACGATCTGGAGGCCGATCGGCATGCCCTGACTGTCGAAGCCGCAGGGCAGCGTCGCCGCCGGCAGACCGGCGAGATTGATCGGCCAGGTGAAGGGCGACCAGCCGAGATGGGGATCGACCTTCCGGCCGTCGATCGTGCCGACGCCAATCTCGCCGGCCGCAAACGCGGTCACCGCCACCGTCGGCGTCACCAGCGCATCGACCCGCTCGAACAGTTTCACGAAGGCGCTGCGCGCCTGGCCGCGGCGATAGCCGGCTTCGATATAATCCGTCCCGCTGTAGCCGCGACCGGCGCTGACGACGTCGCGATAATCGGCTTCCGAGCCGGCGAGATCGGCCGCCGTCTTGCCCGCGACGGCCGCCGCCTGTTCGGTGAACGCGATCGGCTTCAGGGTGTGTTCGAGAATGCCGGGATCGAGGCCCGGCCCGTCCAGCGTGACCTGCGCCCCGCAGGAATCGAGAATGGCGAGCGCCTTGCCGAACGCCGCCCGCACCTCGGGACTGACGGCGGCATAGCCGAGATCGGCGCTGGCGCCGATGCGCAGTCCGTTCAGGGACGCGGCACCGGCGTCGAAGCGCCGTGGCGAGATGGGCAGGCTCGCGGCATCGCGCAGGTCGTAGCCGGCGATGATCTCCAAGGTGAGCGCGGCGTCCGCCACGGTGCGCGTGATCGGCCCGGTATGCGCCAGCGACGCCCAGGACGGCGGCGAAAAACCGGGCGAGCGCGGCACGAGGCCAAAGGTCGGCTTCAGCCCGAACACGCCGCAGAACGACGAGGGCACCCGGATCGAGCCGACGCCGTCGGTGCCGATCGCGATCGGCCCGCAGCCGGCGGCCACGCCCGCCGCCGCGCCGCCGCTCGAC
>VYLF01000391.1_pt1 | contig 14533 bp, 12 predicted proteins | sample 5114371 | NCBI WGS metagenome assembly VYLF01 (sample SAMN12291773, study PRJNA351875) | freshwater metagenome | isolation source: freshwater lake | place: USA: Michigan, Kent Lake | collected 2013-08-15 | reverse complement strand
GGTCACGCTCACACTCCCCGTCGTGCTCGGCCAGTCACCCACCCTGCGCTGGAATCGCAACGGCGTTCCCGTGAACGACGGCCTCACCCCCTCAGGCTCGGTCATCTCCGGATCGCAAACCCGCACCCTCGTCATCTCCAACGCCCAACCCGCAGACGCCGGCTCATACGCCTGCACCGCGACCAACCCGTGTGGCACCAGTAGTTCCTCGGCCGCGCAGGTCGACATCACCGCACCCTGCCCCTCCGACTTCAACGGCGACGGCAGCGTCGACGGCGACGACGTCATCGGCTTCTTCGGTGCCTGGGACGCCGGACAGATCGCCGCCGACTTCAACCAAGACGAGAGCGTCGACGGCGACGACGTCATCGGCTTCTTCGGCGCCTGGGACAACGGGTGCTGAACCCGCCCGGGTCCTTACGTGTTCAGAGTACCTTCGCAAAATGACGCCGCCCATGCGGGGTTGCGTCTGAATACCATGGTGAGGTGCCGGCGATGCTTCAATGTACTTTGGAGAGAGAGATGGCATTGAAGTCCTCCATCAAGGTTGCCGCGCTCGCGGCTGTCATTGGTCTGGTGCCGCCGTCAGCCTCCGCCCAGATCACCATCCCCACCGTGACGATCGGCAACCCCGGCAACGCACCCGACCCGTTCACGGGCAACCTGTACGGCGCGGTGCCTTACGTGTACAACATCGGGCAAACGGAAGTGACCAACGCGCAGTACGCGGCGTTCCTGAACGCCAAGGCCGCGTCGGACCCGTTCAACCTGTACAACCCGAACATGGGCGTGGCCCCCTACGGCGGCATCACCCGCTCGGGCTCGGCCGGTTCATACATCTACAGCACCGTGACCGGCCTCGCCAACAACCCGGTCAACTGGGTCTCCTTCTGGGACGCCTGCCGCTTCGCCAACTGGCTCCACAACGGCCAAGGCAATGGCGACACCGAGACCGGCGCGTACACGCTGACCGCCGCCGGGATAAGCGCCAACAGCATCCCTCGCAACTCGGAATGGCAATGGGCGGTCAGCAGCGACGACGAGTGGTACAAGGCCGCGTACTACCAGCCCGCCAGCCAGGGCGGCGACTCTGACAACTACTGGCTGTACCCAACCCAGAGCAATGAGATCACAACCGCGCGAGCGAACTACGGCGGTGCGACCGGCGCTATCACGAGCGTCGGCATGTACGATGAGAACTTCTACGGCGCATTCGATCTTGGAGGAAACGTCTGGGAGTGGAACGAATCGGTCATCCACCTCTCCATCGGCTCACTCCGAGGTGCTCGGGGCGGGTCTTTCGAAAGCGATGAGTTCTCCCTCGGGGCCGACTTCCGCCTCTTCATCAGCCCGCCGTCTTTCGAGAACGCCTACTTCGGATTCCGAGTCTCTCGGGTCTCCGGTGTGTCGTGCCCCGCGGATGTGAGCAACGATGGGGCTGTCGACAGCGACGACATCATCGCATTCTTCGCCGCATGGGACGCGAACGACATCGCGGCGGACTTCAACGGCGACGCAGGTGTAGACGGCGACGACGTCATCGGCTTCTTCGGCGCCTGGGACAACGGGTGCTGACGTCGTGGGACCGGAGCACGCCTCCGACGCCACCGACCTCAAGCCAACCCCTCTCCCCGACCGCCGCACCACCCACCGCCCACCGCCCAACGCCCAACGCCCAACGCCCAACGCCCAACGCCTATTGCCTAATGCCTAATGCCGAACCTCCGCTCAGTCCACCAATCCTACCTTCTCTCTTATTTGCTGCTTTGAGCTTTGCTGCTTTGAGCTTTGCTGCTTTGAGCTTTGCTGCTTTCTCACCCCCCCAAAACCGAAATCAACCCCAAAACACAACTCCCCTGCCCCACCCGATCATCAATCCTCACCGCCCTCACCCGCGGCTCACGCAACGTCATCCCCGCCTTCAACGCCCCTCGCACCGCCACCCCCAAATCGTGCACCCCCGTCGCCTCGCAATCCGAGAAAATCAAAACAAGCAAAGCTCCTCTCGCAATCCTCGCATCTCGCGACAGCTTCCCCAAGTCCCCCTCAACCGCCCGCATCAACTCCGACCCATACCCCCGGTTCGGTCCCGGCACCCCGCGGCTGTACGTGAACTGCTTCACCACCTTCACCTCCAGCCACACCGCCTCCTCCGGTGCCGCCCCCCTCGCCTCCTCAGCCCCCGCAAACAACGTCCCCTTCTTCGCCAGTTCCTCCAGCAAAACACGCTGCGGATCCTCCAACGCGGCACCACCCTCCGTCAACGCCATGTCGCACCGACCCCGCGCCGACTCCTTCACGTGATACCCAACATCCGACGGAAACGGCTGCTCCCGATAAACCCCAAACCCCGCCGCGGCGAACGCGGCCGCCATCAGATTCTGTAGCGCGGCCTCCGAAAACGCATCCACCCCACGCGTCGCCTGCTCCACATGCGCCGCCCGGTCCGCTTCCGAAACCGCTTCCGCCACGCACTCCAGTATCCGGTCGAAGTCGTCCACGGACTACGATAGCGGCATGTTCGACCTCCTGATCTCCGGCGGCACCCTCCACACCTCCGCGGCATCATTCCCCGGCGACCTCGCCATCAAGGACGGCACCATCGCCGCCATCGGCGAACCCGGCTCCTTCGCCTCCCTACCCGCCGCCCGCACCATCAACGCCGCCGGAATGGACGTCTTCCCCGGCTTCATCGACGTCCACGTCCACCTCGAACTCCCCTTCTGCGGCACCGTCTCCTGCGACGACTTCGAACACGGCTCCCGTGCCGCGCTCAACGGCGGAATCACCAGCCTCATCGATTTTGCCATCCCCGCCAACGGCCAATCCCTCGCCGACGCCCACGCCGCCTGGACCGCCAAGGCCCAGGGCCGCAGCCTCGTCGATTTCGCCTGGCACCTCGCCATCACCAGCGACCGCCACCTCGACGAAATCCCCGAGATGGTCGCACGCGGACTCCCGACATTCAAGGAGTTCATGATCTACGAGACCGAAGGCTGGAACAGCGACGACGCCCGCCTCTTCACAACCCTCGAACGCGTCCGCGACCACAACGGCATGCTCCTGGTGCACGCGGAAAGCAGCAAAGTCCTCGATGAAATCATCAGAAGGTACCACACCCCCGAACTGATGAAGCAGCACGGAGCCCGCCTCCACCGCGAGACGCGGCCCAACTTCATCGAGGCAGAAGCTATCATAAGAGCGATCAACTGGTGCGAAGCAACTGGTGGCCGTCTTTATATCGTTCATATGTCCACGGCCGAGGGTGCCGAGGCCGTCCTCGCCGCTCAGGCTCGGGGCGTCCCCGTCCTCGCCGAAACCTGCGCCCAGTACCTCGTCCTCGATGATTCCGTCTTCGACCGCGAAGACGGCCACCTCTTCGCCTGCTGCCCCCAGGTCAAAAAACCCGCCGACCGCGAACGCCTCTGGGCCGGACTCGGCGACGAAATCTGCATCGTCTCCACCGACACCTGCTCCTTCACCCGCCAGCAGAAAGACATGTGGCGCGTCGGCGGCCCCGATGGCTACGGCGACTGGACCAAAATCCCCATGGGCCTCCCAGGCCTCGACACCCTCGTCCCCATCCTCTACACCCACGGCGTCCAGACCGGCCGCATCACCCACAACCAACTCGCCCAGCTCTGCGCCTTCAACCCCGCCAACGTCATGGGCATGACCCGCAAGGGCGACCTCGCCCCAGGCCTCGACGCCGACGTCACCATCATCAACCCCGCCGAGTCCCGCGTCGTCGGCCCTCAAGCCCTCCGCTCCCGCGCCGACTGGTCCCCCTACACCGGCATGACCCTCTCCGGCTTCGCCCACACCGTCATCCTCCGAGGCCAACCCGTTCTCGAGGCCGGCACCATCACCGCCCGCCCCGGCTCCGGCCGCTTCATCCCCCGAACCCTTCCCGGATAACACATCATGAACGTCACGTTCCTCGGCGCATCGGGCGAAGTCACCGGCTCCTGCTATCTCATCGAAACCTCACGCGCCAAAGTCCTCATCGACTTCGGCCAGCACCAGGGGGAACGCTCCTCCCGCGAAAAGAACGCCCTCCCGACCCCCTTCAAACCCGCCGAACTCGACGCCGTCGTCGCCACCCACGCACACATCGACCACATCGGCCTCATGCCCCGCCTCACCCGCGACGGCTTTCGCGGCCAGGTCTACGCCACTCCCGCCACCGTCGACCTCACCGAGATCATGCTCAAGGATGCCGCCAAGCTCCAACAAGCCGACGCCTTCCGCGACCAACGCAAAGCCGCCCGCCAAGGCCGCGACCCCATCACGCCCCTCTTCACCGAAGAAGACGTCAACGCCTTCCTCCCCCACATGAAGAAGATCCCCGTCGGCCAGTGGCACGACGTCGCCAAAGGCATCCGCGTCCGACCCTTCGACTCAGGCCACATCCTCGGCTCCGCCAGCCTCGAAATCCAGATCTCCGACCGCGGCGAAACCCGCACCGTCGTCTTCTCCGGCGACATCGGCCCCAGCAACATCCCCCTCCTCCACGACCCCACCCCGCCCATCACCGAGCAACCCGCCAGCCTCGTCGTCATGGAGTCCACCTACGGCGACCGCGACCACCGCCCCATCCAGGAAACCCTCAGCGAGGCAGAGTCCATCCTCCACGAAGCCATCTGGACCAAGTCAAAGGTCCTCATCCCCGCCTTCGCCGTCGGCCGCTCCCAACTCGTCCTCTACTACCTCGCCCGCCTCGCCCGCTCCGGCCGTGTGCCCCAGTTCCCCATCTACCTCGACAGCCCAATGGCCATGGCCGCGATGAAGCTCTACGCCAAGCACATCTCCTCGCTCGACGCCCAGGCCCGCGAGATCGTCACCTCCGGCGACTCCTGCTTCAACATCCCCGGCCTCATCTGCACCGAGAGCGCCGAGGAAAGCAAAGCAATCAACGATCGCGAGGGAACCGCCGTCATCATCGCCGGCTCCGGCATGTGCAACGGCGGCCGCATCGTCCACCACCTCAAGCACAACATCTGGAAGCGCGACTGCCACATCCTCATCGCCGGCTTCATGGCCGCCGGCACGATCGGCCGTCAACTCGTCGAACGCCGCGAAACCGTCCGCATCTTCGGCGAAGAGATGATCGTCCGCGCCAAGGTCCACACGCTCGGCGGCCTCTCCGCGCACGCCGGCCGCACCGATCTCCTCCGCTGGGCCGAGCACCTCGCCCCCGCGAACGGCCAGCCCTGGCCCCGCATCGCCCTCACCCACGGCGAAGACGCCTCCCGCGACTCCCTCGCAGCAGAGATGCACCGCCGCTGGGGAATCGTCCCCGCGTGCCCCAAGGAAGGCGATCGTTTCACCCTGTAATCAGGCCCCAACCGGCGCGCTGGGCATCGGATACCCCGAAGCCTGCAGCGCCTTCGCCAGCCGATCACCCAGCCGCTCGATGTCCGCCGCGCTGTGCATCGCGTTGATCACCACGCGGAAATACCGCGGACACGGCCCGCCCGGATACTCGATCAGCGGCGCCAGAATCCCATCGCCCAGTAGCAGGTCGTGCACCGTCTGGTTCCGCGCGTCGCTGTCGAGGTAGAACGTGAAGATCGGGATGTCCTCAGGCGGCACCGGCAGCGAGAGCGACTGCATCACCGACCGCATCCGCCGGATGTTGTCCCGGAGCTGCGTGACCAGCGAGGGATTCTGAGACAGCAGCTCCACCGCCGCGAGCGCCGCGCCCGCGAGTGGGGGGGGCACCGGCGTCGAGCTGCGATACACCCACGCCCGCTCCCGCACCGTCCGAACGAACCGCGACCGGCCCATCACCGCGCCGCCGTAGCACCCCAGACCCTTCGCCAGCGTGCTCGTGATGCACACCCGCGGATCATCGATCCCCAGGTGCGGCACCGCGCCGCGGCCACCCGGCCCCAGCACGCAAAAGCCGTGGCAATCGTCCACCACCAACGCCGACCGATGGCTCGGCAGCAGCCCCAGCAACTCGCGGAGCGGAGCGATCGCCCCGTCGGCCGCGAACACGCTGTCCGTCATGATCGCGATCCCCGCCTCCGCGTGCTGGCGGATATGCCACGCCGCAGAGTCCGGGTTCAGGTGCTCGTACTCGAACACGAACATCCCCGCGGCAGTCGCCGCGTTGCGGATGCTCCGGTGCGCGTTCGCGTCGATCAACGCGATGCGCAGATCGTCCGTCAGCGCCTGGGCGCACATGAAGTTGGCCGTGTACCCCTCCGCCGACAGGATCGCCGCCTCCTGCCCCGTGAACCCCGCGAGGGCCGCCTCCAGCGACTCGTGGATCAGCGTGTTCCCGGTCGTCTCGCGCGACGCCGTGGTGCTGATGCCGTACCGGGCCAGTGCCGCGGCCATCCCGGCATGAACCTCCGGACGGTTCGCCAGGCCCAGGTAGTTGCAGCCACCGAAGGCGAGGAGCTCTCGCCCATTTACGGTGCAGGTCGTCGCGGTCGCGGACTCAACGGGTATGCGTGCCATGGACGGAGATATCGACACGGCGGCCGAGTTCCGCGCACTTTCCTCAGTGCCGTTCGTTGCGACCGGAGCAGTGGATGGTGGGGGCGATGGTGGCCATCGTGTGGAGCCCCGGGGCGGCGCTCAGCAGCCGCGGGATGGCGTTGATCACGATGGCGCTGGTGGCGATATCGCCGTGCACACCGCCGGGCATGACCATGTCGATCCCGGGCTCGCCCTCGATCACCACGCGGTCGTGGGGGTCGCTCTGGCCGATGGAGGCCTGGAACTCGAGATGGACGACGCAGCGTTCGTCGTAGTAGCCACGGGCGACCTGGCGGACGCCGGCAATCCGCCCGCGCGGGATCATCCCCAGACCGCAGACGAGGTCGCGGTCGGCCTTGACGGGGCCGATGTCTTCTTCCCAGCGCTCGAGCGGGAGGCCCACGTAGTGCGAGAGGAAGTACAGGCTCTCGCCGAGGCCGACGTGCCTGAGCGTGCCCTCGCGGACCTTGGTCGCGAACTGTTCGTCGTCGAGGCCAGCGCCGATCTTCTTCTGGAAGGGGATGCGGCGGGCGGAGGCGTCCTGGATGCGGTAGCACGCGATGCCGCGGACGCGCTTGCAGACGCTGGTGAGGAAGGCGGGGAGGGCGTCCATCAGGAAGCCGGGGTTGACGCCGGTTCCGAGGAGGCGGCCGCCGTAGCGCTTGGCGAGTTCGTCGAGCTCTTCGGCGAGGGCGACGTGCCGGAGCCAGGGGTACACGAGCTCTTCGCAGGTCGAGACCACCGTCTTGCCCTGACGGAGCAACTCGCGGAAGGTCGGGGCGCACCCGGGGAGGTCGGAGAGGGTGGTGACGAGCACCGCGTCGAAGGTGCTCCAGTCGGTCACTTCCTGAAGCGAGCTCAGGATCTTGATCTTGGGGTTTGCGTTCGGCACCAAGTCCACGAGATGCTTGCCCGCGAGGGAGGGCGAGGCATCAACCGCGCACAGGATCTGACCAAGGTCGCGCTCGATCAGGTCGGACATAATCCGCTGACCAAGGGGGCCCACGCCGACATGGAGAATTCGTGTCATAGGGGTCGAGAGTGTACGTTCCAAACCCGCCCCTGACGACGACCAACCGGGCATTTCCCGTCAATCTTCCTCGTCGATGTCGGGTTCGGCTTCGATTTCTTCGGAGGCCCCCGAATCTCCCAGTGCTTCGTGCAGCTTGCCCGCCACCCCCGCGAGGCGGTGCTCGGCCGCCGCCCGCTCAAGCCCCAAACGGTGCATGACCACCGCCGTCTTCACAGAACCGCCGGCGCTGTCGAGAATCGTGAAGCAGCCGTCGCGCGGGAGGCCCGTGAGCGTCGCGATGATCCTCGCGGCGCGATCACGGAGCTTGGCGTTGGAGGCCTTCACGTCCACCATCAGGTTCTGGTAGACCTTGCCCATGCGGATCATCAGCGTCGTCGAGATGATGTTCAGCGTGAGCTTCGTGGCCGTTCCGGCCTTCATGCGGGTCGAGCCGGTGAGGACTTCGGGGCCGGTCTTCAGGATGAGCAACTGGTCCGCGTGCGGCGGGTGATCGACGGGCGTGCAGCAGAGCATCGCGGTGAAGGGTGCGCCGCCGGCGAGTTGCGTCTTGCAGTACTCGAACGCGCCGATGACGTAGGGCGTCGTGCCGCCCGCGGCGATCCCGATGAGGGAGTCCTTCGCGGTGAGGTTGAGGGCCGCGAGTTCTTCCCATGCGCCGCGGTGGTCGTCTTCCTTGGATTCGCTGGACTTTCGGAGCGAGCTGTCGCCGCCGGCGATGATGCCGATGATGCGGCCGTGCTCGATCTGGAACGTGGGCGGGGCTTCGGAGGCGTCGAGCACGCCGAGGCGGCCCGAGGTGCCGGCACCGATGTAGATCAGTCGGCCCCCGGCGAGGAAGCGGGCCTCGATCGCTTCGATGAGGCGCGTGATGCGGGGCGAAGCCCGCTTCACGGCGTCGAAGGCGTGGCGGTCTTCCCTGCACATCGTGGCGACGCAGTCCTCGATGCTCAGCGCGTGCAGGTCCATGGTCCGCGGGTTGCGGCGTTCGGTCGTGAGGTGCGAGCGGTCGGGAGGGAGCATCGGGGGTCCTTGTTACGGTGCAGGCGCGAAGAGGCCGGCGCGGGGAGCAGAGCGTACGCCGGTGACGCGGGAAAGCGAGACGGGCACGCCGTCGTCGGCGAGTGCGCCGAGCACGGCGAATCCCGCTGCTTCTCGGGCCTCGACGGGGATCGCGAAGTGGTCGGTGGTGACGACCTGCGCGCGGGGGAGTGACTCGCGGAGGCGTTTGACGAGGTAGGCGTTCTTCGCGCCGCCGCCGGCGAGGACGAGTGTTTGGGCTTTGGCGCAGGCTTTGGCGATTGCCGCGGCGATCGCGGCGACGGCGGTGGCGGCGCAGTCGGGGCCGCTGAGGGGGCCGCCTTCGTTCGCGAGCCACGCGTGCAGTTCGTCGCCGGAGCCGAGGGAGCGGCCCGATGTGCCCTGGGCCTGGAGGAGGCGGAGGAGCGTCGTCCAGCCTTTGGGCTTGGGAGCGCCCGCGCTGGCCGCGGCGCCGTTGTGGTCGAACGGGGCGTTGAGTTTGCGGCGGGCGATCTCGTCGAGGAGGAGGTTGCAGACGCAGACGTCTTTGCCGCGGACCGCGCGTGCGCCGGCCGCTGAGCGGCGTGCGGCGGCGGGGAGGAGGGTGACGTTGCAGAAGCCGCCGAGGTTGATGATGGCGCGGCGGTCGGGGCCGGCGAAGAGGATGTAGTCGGCGAGTGGTGTGAGGGGTGCGCCCTGGCCGTTGGCGGCGAGGTCCGCGGCGCGGAGGTCGCAGACGACGCGGGTGCGGAGCGCCGCGGCGATGGGGGCTGGCTGCATGAGTTGCCAGCTCAGCGGGGGCTTGTGGTACACGGTTTGGCCGTGGACGCAGATCAGGTCGGGGCGTTTGCGGCCGCAGAGTTGCTTGATGACGTCGGCGTGGCGGAGCGCGAAGTCGCGCGTGATGGCGGTGATCTCCGACGCGCGGAGGGGTTCGTCGCTCGCGATGCGGCGGAGGCCCTCAGCGCAGGGGCCGAGGTCGCCGTGGACGTGGCGCAGGAGCGAGGCCCGCATCGCGAGGCCCTTGCCGTCGATGCGGACGAGCGCGGCGTCGATGCCGTCGATGCTGGTGCCGGTCATGCAGCCGACGACGAGTCGAGTCACAGGCCTGCCTCCGTTGCTTCGATGATCTTGCTCCAGAAGGTACACGAGTGCGCGAGGCCGCCTTCGCGGCTGCGGATGCGCCAGAGGCGTTGGTGGTTGGTGATGAGCGCAGCGATGCGTTCGCGGAGGTGGTGAGACTCGGCGTGCTGGTTGTTGCCCGTGCGGCGAGCTGCGCCGCGCGAGCAGGCGAATGCGGTGAGGTCGAGCGTGTGTTCGAGTTCGTCGCGGAGGAGACCGTGCACCGGGAGACGAGCGAAGTCGGCGCGGGCGTGTGCGCAGCGGTCGGGCATCGTGGCCCAGGCGTCGCGCGGGCCGACGTCGCGTTGTTCGTCCCAGCGCTTGAAGAGGTCGATGAAGAGGGCGGATTGGTTGCGGAGGCGGGTGAGGTCGGGGCGCGAGAGTGCGCCGCAGGTTTCGCGGAGTGGGAGGTCGAGGTCACCGAGCGCGGCGAGCCACTTCGCGACTTTGCCGGTGGGATCGCCGAAGGCGACGAAGGAGGCGCGGGGGAGGTCGGTGGATTCGTTCCATGAGTTCCACGATGCTGCCGCGCCGCGGGCCATGGCGAGGTGGGTGATGGGCCACTGTTGCCAGTGGCCGGTGTCGCCCCAGTCGCAGAGGAGGAAGCCGTCGATGGGGGCGGAGTCGGCGCATGCCGCGGCGTTGGTGATGTTGGCGACGGATTCCGTGGTGCGGCCGGTGATGGAGCGCCAGGAGCTGGTGCCGGGGCAGACCCATGCGCGGCGGCCGTGCTCGCGGAGTGATGCGCACCAGTCGGCGAATGGTGCGTCGGGCTCGTAGCCCCAGGCGAGGGCGATCATGTCCTCGGGGATATTGGCGATGGCTTCGGGGTGTGAGAGGGCGATGTCGGCCCAGAACATGGGCGTGCCGCCTCGGTCGCGGACGGCTTTCGCGATGGCGTTGACGAAGTCCATGTAGACGGCGGCGCGGCCTCGGCGGGCGACGTCGTCTTTGGAGCGGCCGTGGGCGATGTCGTAGGTTTCGTCGCAGCCGATGTTGACGAGCTTGGAGTGGAAGCAGGGGAGGAGTTGATCGAGGAGGCCTTCGACGAAGCGGAGGGATGCGGGGTCGGTGGGGCAGAGGGAGAAGGGGCCGGAGCGGGGCCAGACGTCGAACATCCAGTCGCCGTGGGTTTCGGCGAGGTGGGCGTAGCGGGGGAGTTCGAGCCAGGAGCGGAGGTGGCCGAAGCAGTTCTGGTTGGCGACGAGTTCGACGCCGCGGGCGCGGGCGTAGTCGTCGAGTCGGCGGATTTCGTCGTGGGTGATGGGGGACCAGCCGCGCCAGGCGTCTTCGTGGCCTTCGTAGGCGAAGGTGTGTTCGGTGTAGAGCTGGAGGTGGTTGAGTTTGAGGAGGGCCATCTGGTCGACGGTGTCGAAGAGATGGCGCATGGTGGGGACGCGGTCGCGGGAGACGTCGAGCATGAGGCCGCGGGTGGGGATGCGAGGGGAGTCGATGATGCGGAGTTGTGGGATGTGGGGGCCGTACTGGGCGAGGAGTTGGCGGAGGGTTGCGAGGCCGTGGCGTGCGCCGGTGACGGAGGGTGAGTGGAGGGTGCAGGAGGCTTGGGTGAGTTCGAGCGTGTAGGACTGCGCGCCGATGGAATCGGTGCCGCAGGCTGCGCCGTCGATGGTGATGCGGAGTCGGCCGAGTGCGGCGCCTGCTCGCGTGAGCGTGGGGAAGAGGAGCTTGGCGTCGGCGAGGGTTGTGCCGAGGTCGATGGCGGGGCCATCGAGGAGTTCGATGCGGCGGGGCGTGGGGAGGAGGAGTGGTGCGGTGTGCATGCGCGATGATCGTAACGAGGGGTGTCAGGCGGTGGGGCGGAAGCGGGCGAGGCGGAGGCTGTTGAAGACGACGCAGACGCTGGAGAGCGCCATCGCGCCGCTGGCGATCATGGGGTTGAGGGACCAGCCGAGGGAGGACTCGAGCAGGCCCGCGGCGAGGGGGATGGCGGCGACGTTGTAGCCGAAGGCCCACCAGAGGTTCTGGCGGATGGTGCGGAGTGTGGCGGTGGAGAGCTCGACGGCGCGGACGACGCCCATGGGGTCGGCGCTGAGGAGCGTGACGGCGGAGGAATCGACCGAGAGATCTGCGCCGCTGCTCATGGCGAAACCGACGTCGGCGGCGGCGAGGGTGGCGGCGTCGTTGAGGCCGTCGCCGACCATGGCGACGGATTCGCCGCGGGATTGGATGGTGCGGAGGTGCGCGAGTTTGTCTTCGGGGAGGAGTTCGGCGCGGACGTCGTCGATGCCGGCGGCGAGGGCGGTTGCGGTTGCGGCGGGGGTGAGGTCGCCGCTGAGGAGCGTGATGTGGAGGCCGCGGGCGCGGAGTGCGGCGATGGCGGCGGGCGTGGAGGGGCGGAGGGTGTCGGCGAACTCGAAGGCGGCGAGCCAGCGGTTGTGGTGGGCGAGGTGAACGAGGGAGCCCTGGTGTTGCGACGGCGGGACGTCGATGCCTTGATCGCGGAGGAAGCGTGCGCTGCCGAGGAGGAGAGGGGAGCCGTCGAGTGTGGCGCGGACGCCCTTGCCCGGGACTTCGGCGGCGTCGGTGGGGGTGATGGTGGATGTGGGATCGCGGAGTGCTTTGGAGAGCGGGTGGGAGCTGACGGCGGCGAGGGCCGCGGCGAGTGCGCGGGCGTGGAGCGGATCGCCTTGTGTGTGCGTGGCGATGAGGGTGGGCGCGCCGGTGGTGAGGGTGCCGGTCTTGTCGAAGCAGATGCGGGTGAGGCGTGCGATGCGTTCAATGGCTTCGGGGTTCTTGAAGAGGAGGCCGAGCTGCGCGGCGCGGCCGGTGCCGACGATGACCGCGGTAGGCGTTGCGAGGCCGAGTGCGCAGGGGCAGGCGATGACAAGGACCGAGGTGGCGTGCCAGAGGGCGACGGTCCACTCGGCGTTGGCGAGGAGGAGCCAGCCGAGGAGCGTGAGGAGGGAGATCGCGAAGACGATGGGAACGAAGACGGCGGCGACGCGATCGGCGGTGCGTGCGATGGGGGCCTTGGCGGATTGGGCCTGGTGCACGGCGCGGGCGATGCGGGCGATGGTGGATGCGGCGGCGGGCGCGGTGGCGCGGACGGTGACGGGTTCGCCGAGGTTGATCGCGCCGGCGCGGACGGCCTCGCCTGCGGCGCGGTCGCGCGGGAGGCTTTCGCCGTTGATGGATGCTTCGTCGAGTGTCGCGGTGCCGGCGGTGATGATGCCGTCGACGCCGAGTTGGTCGCCCTTGCGGATGAGGAGCAGGTCGTTGGGCGCGACCGAGCGGAGGGGAATCTCGAAGGTGGTGCCGTCGCGGAGCACGAGGGCTGTGGCGGGGCGTGCGGAGAGGAGTTCGCTGAGTGCGCGGCCCGCGCGATGGCGTGCGCTGGCTTCGAGGAAGCGACCGAGGAGCACGAGGGTGACGATGACGGCGGCGGCTTCGAAGTAGACGCGGTGCTGCGCGTGTGGGCCCAGGAGTGCGGCGAGTGAAACGGCGAAGGAGGCGAGAACACCGGTGGCGACCAGGGTGTTCATGTCTGCGCCGCCGGAGCGGAGCGCCTTCCAGGCGGAGGCGAAGATCTGGCGGCCGCAGTAGAGGGAGGCGGCGGCAGAGAGGACGAGCTGCGCCCATGGGTTCCACGCGCCGTTGAGTGCGGGGATTGTGCCGTGCGACATCGCGAGGATGAGGAGGGGGAGTGTGAGCGCGGCTGCGAGGAGGAGGTTGCGACGTTGGTTGCGGAGTGCGGCGTGCTCGGTGGCGGCGGCGGACTCGACGAGCGCGGCGAGGTCTTCGCTTGGGTCGGGGGCTGGGTGAGCGCCGAAGCCGAGGGACTCGATGGCGGCGCGGAGGGAGTCGGGGGAGGTGAGTGCGGGGTCGAGGAGGATGGAGGCGGAGGCGGTGGCGAAGTTGACGTCCGCGGAGGCGACGCCGGGTGACTTGGCGAGTTTGCGTTGGATGCGGGCGGCGCAGGCGGCGCAGGACATCCCGGAGACAAGGAGGTCGCACCGGGCGGTCGTGGCGGGTGCGATCATGTGCGGCTCACGGGTTGGGGGCTGGGGTGGCCGTGGGGGTTGCCGCGAAACCGGCGTCGTCGAGCGCGGCGATGGCTTTGTTGAGGTCGGTGGGTTCGGAGGGGAGGAGGATGGCGTGACCGAGTTCGACGGACTGGATGTTGAGGCCGGGAACGGTCGCGAGGGCGCGGCGGACGGAGGCGACGCAGCCCTGGCAGGACATGCCCTCGATGTTGAGGCGGGTGGGGGTGGTCATGGTGATGAGTTTGATGCTGCGGGGGGCGAGGGGGTTCGCTTGTAGATGAGGATGCACCAGGTTCCGAGGAGGAGGGTGAGGATGACGCTGGCGGGTGCGATCCAGTGGGAGTTTTCGCGGAGTGCGAGGAGGGTTGCGCCGGAGCCGCCCATGGTCCACATGCTGAGGATGGCGATGATGCGCATGCGGGTGGTGAAGGGTCGGGCGCCATCGATGATGGCCATGGCGGGGGCGAAGAGGCGGTTTCGGAGGAGGCGTTGCTCGAGCCAGGGGCAACTGCGCGCGAAGCACCAGGTGGCGACGATGAGGAAGACGGTGGTGGGGAGGAGGGGGAGGAAAGCGCCGAGGACACCGAGGCCGGTGGAGATCACGCCGATGGAAGCGAGGAGGATTCGGCGCGGGTCACGGAAGAACGGCCGCTGCGCGGAGCGGAGCGGGCACGTGCGAGGGAGGGGGTGGGAGGGGGCGTCGGAGGGCATTGGGAAAGCAGCAAAGCTCAAATGGGCAAAGCAGCAAATGCTGAGCGTAGGAGGGACGGGAAAGCCGCAGGGCGAGAATGGCCGAAGCAGAACGCGCGGGGGTGTGAGCTGCGTCAGGCGGCTTGGTGGGTTGAGGGGGCGGTGCCGGCGGTGG